>WNGN01011111.1_pt1 | contig 10047 bp, 9 predicted proteins | sample 5400561 | NCBI WGS metagenome assembly WNGN01 (sample SAMN13153379, study PRJNA577476) | soil metagenome | isolation source: 115 cm soil or saprolite under Garry oak tree replicate 2 | place: USA:California | collected 2016-06-15 | reverse complement strand
TGATCTCGACCATCGGCGCTTCCATGATACCCGCAGCGCTCGCCTGGGCATTCAAGCTCGCGGCGACCTGGACCTGGGTGGCCATTGCCCTCTCCTGTAAAGGTTACACCGCCGACATCGCGTACTTGCGGCGCAGGCGGTTGCGCATCCGGATTGCGAACAGGTTGAGCAGCACGACGATCATCAATAGCAGGAGCGTCGTGACGAACACCATGGGTCGCGCCGCATCCACGTTCGGCGACTGGAACCCCACGTCGTAGATGTGAAAGCCCAGATGCATGAACTTCCGCTCGAGGTGCACGAACGGCCAGAAGCCGTCGATCGGCAGGGACGGGGCGAGCTTCACCACCCCCGTGATCATCAGGGGCGCCACCTCGCCGGCGGCACGGGCCATGGCGAGGATCAGCCCCGTCAGGATCGACGGCATCACCGCGGGCAGCACGACCCGGAGCGTGGTCTCGAGCTTGGTCGCGCCCAGCGCCAGGGACGCCTAACGTCGGGCTGGGCAACGCCTCGCTGAAGAACATCCGGTCGATCGCGCCGCCGACGAAGTAGACGAAGAAGCCGACGCCGAACACGCCGAACACGATCGACGGCACGCCGGCCAGGTTGTTGACGGCGATCCGCACGGCGCTGACGAACGTGCCCTGCCGGGCGTACTCGCGCAGGTAGAAGGCTGCGAGCACGCCGAGGGGGGTCACCATCACCGACATGATCAGCACCAGCATGACCGTGCCGAAGATCGCGGGGAACACGCCGCCCTCGGTATTCGATTCGCGCGGATCGGCCGCCACGAACTCCCAGACGCGGGCGAGATAGCGGGCGCTCTTGCCCGCGAGGCTCATCGTGTTCGGCGTGTCGACGTGTACGAGCTGGATGAGGGGCAGGTCCTTCTCCTTGCCTCCCTCGGCGCTGACGACGACGCTCGCCGTCTGCCGCCCGCGAAGCTCGGTCAGCCGCGCTGCCTGTCCCTGGTAGCGGCTCTGCAGCGCCGCCATCTCTCCCTGGAGCGCCTCCACCGCCGGGCCGCTCGACGTCCCGGCCAGCGCCAGGCTCCGGAGACGGAGCCGGATTTTCTCCTGAGCGTGGTTGATCGCGCCGACCGCGCCCTTCTCGATCGACTTGATCTCCCGGCGCGCGCGCGCGGCGTCGGGCAGGCGCCGCTTCACCTCGGCGAGGCCCGGCCCCGAGCCTACCGCCACGACGCGACCGGCTTCCCGGACCTCCTTGATCGTTCCGATCAGGAGCCCCCACTCGGTACGCTCTATGACCACGACGTCCCGCGGATACTCCCGACCGGCGATCGCCGCCTCGTCCACCCAGCGGAAATCGGCGCCGTAGAGGTCACGGTTGGCGACCTTGAGCTTGACGCGATGCTGGCCGGGGCGATCCGGGATCGCCTCGCGCTCGACGAGCACTCCCGTCACCTTCGTGCCGTCGGTGAGCGTCAGGCGCACGACGTCGGCGGGCCAGAAGAAGCCGAGCCCGTTGGCGGCGATGAGACCCAGGAGGCCGAGCACCAGCACCAGCGCGAAGGCCAGCGCGCCGCCGGTCAGCCAGATGAAGGGCTCGCCGCTTCTCCAGAACTGCCGCGCTCCGCGGCTCACAGGTACCGGTACCGCTGCCGGAGCTTGAGCCGGACCAGCTCGGCGACCGTGTTCACCACGAACGTGAGGCAGAAGAGCAGGAACGCGGCCAGGAACAGGACGCGGAACAGCGTTCCGCCGTCCGGCGCCTCGGGCAGCTCCACCGCGATGTTCGCCGACAGCGCGCGGAAGCCGTTGAAGATCGACCAGTCCATGACCGGGGTGTTGCCGGTCGCCATCAGGACGATCATCGTCTCGCCGACGGCGCGCCCGAAGCCGATCATGATCGCCGAGAAGATCCCGGGGCTGGCGGTCGGCAGGACGATCCGGATCGCCGTCTGCCAGCGGTTGGCGCCGAGGGCGAAGGACCCGGCGCGCAGGTGCTGGGGCACGTTCGCGAGCGAATCCTCGGCGATGGTGAAGATGATCGGGATCACGGCGAAGCCCATGGCGATCCCGACCACGAGCGAGTTGCGCTGGTCGTACGTGAGTCCGAGCACCGTCAGGAGCCAGCCGCGGTAGTTTCCGCCGAGCAGCGTGCGCTCGACCAGCCCGCCGAGGGCCAGCGCCACCGCGCTGCCGGCCACGACGACCGGCAGGACCATGAGCATCTCGGTGCCGCTGCGGACGCGACCGCGGATCGTCGCCGGCACCGCCCGCCACCCGGCGAGCGCGGCGAGGATCCCGAGCGCGACGACGAACGGCATGAGAAGCAGCCCGGGGACGACGCGTTCGACCACCGGGGCCAGCCAGAGGCCGGCGAAGAATCCCAGGACGACGCTCGGCAGCGCCGCCATGATCTCCACGACCGGCTTCACGTAGTTCTTGATCGCCGGATGCATGAACTCGCTCACGTAGACGGCGGCGAGCAGCGCGATCGGCACCGCGAACAGGAGCGCGTAGAACGTGCCCTTCAGCGTGCCGTAGACGAGCGGTGTGAGGCTGAGCTTCGCCTCGAAATCGTCCGTCCCGCCAGTCGACTGCCAGACCCAGGCAGGCTCCGAGTAGCCTTCGTACCAGACCTTGCCGAAGAGGGTGCCGAGCGTGATCTCGGGATGCGGGTTGTCGAGCCGCCACTGAGTGATGCCCCCGGCTTCGTCGACCGCCAGAATCGCGTCGGACTTGGGGGCGAAGGCGACCGTTCGGAGAGTCGGCGCCGAGTCCATCGAGAGCAACGTCCGGCCCGACGTTCCGTAATGAACACGAATCCGGCCGCTCGCATCCGCCGTCGCGAACCCCTTGTCTCGCTTCGAGGCGTCGATGGCGACGACCGCGCCGCGGTGTCCCTGGAAGCCGTGGACGCGCGTGAGGCGGCGCTCGCCGCCGCCGAGGCCGGGAACGAGCTGCCAGGTCGAGACGCCGCCCTGGCCGTCCCCGACCACGAGCTTCCGGTCGCCGATGAGCAGTCCGAGGGCCGTGATCGGAGCCTCGCCCGCGTCCGCCGCCCCGGCCCGCCTGGGTTGCTGGGCGTTCCGCATGTCGTACCAGACGACCTGGCCGCGGGACGTGCCGATGAACAGGTCCTCGCCGCGGCCGTCCAGCCTCAGGGCCGTGATCTCGCCATCGAACGGGACCTCCAGCGACGCGCTCGATTCCTGACGGCCAGTCGGTCCGATCAGCGACTTCTTCTCCACGACGCTGTGAATGGCCAGCGTCGTCCGCCCCACCTGGGCGATCGTGACCGGTCCCCGGCCCGTGACCGCGCCCGTCAGCCGCGCGATCGCCCTGTTCTTTCCGGGGTCCATATTCACCGGCGCGCCGAACTCGGATCGCGGACCGAGAAGGAGGCTGTCTTTCCCGAGGGCGGCGACCGTGGTGATCGTCGCCCCGCCAAGCCCGGGCGCCGTCGCGCCAGCCATCGGTCCTTGTCCGCCCAGGGCAACGAGTGCTATCGCCCCGGTCCGGGTGACGACGAACCCGACCTCGCGATACTCGTCGACGCCGACGGAGTCACCGCCGGCGGGGACGGCCGCCTTCGCCGGGGGGTAGCTGCCGGCCGGCGACGCGGACGGGGCCTTGAAGAGTGGATAGACCTCGAGGGCGATGACCAGCAGGATGGCCAGGATCGAGGCGATGATGACGACGCCGCCGAGGACGACGAGTCGCGCGGAGAGCCGGTCGACGAGGATCCGGCGGCTGGTTCGGGTGCGAGCGACAGCGCGCGGGCGAGCCGGCGGACCCGACTCGCCGCGCCTGAGAGTCTCGAGGGTGGTGGCCACTTACTGGATCTTGCCCAGCTCTTCCTTCGCGATTCGTCGTCACCCGGACCGGGGCGATAGCACTCGTTGCCCTGGGCGGACAAGGACCGATGGCTGGCGCGACGGCGCCCGGGCTTGGCGGGGCGACGATCACCACGGTCGCCGCCCTCGGGAAAGACAGCCTCCTTCTCGGTGAGCGGGACTGGCCGCACGCCCGCCGTCGCGTAGCCGATGCCGCTGTAGCCGACGGCGAAGCGGTCGACCGTCACGCCCTGAACGACGGACGCCGAGCCGGGCTGCTCCTTCACCGTGTCCTTGTAGTCGCCGTTCTTGAGCGTGTGCTCCTTGAAGTAGCCGTAGGTCCCCGACGCCGAGTTGCGACCGTACAGGCTGATCGGCTTTGCGGCCCACTCGCCGGTCAGGCCGAGCTGCCCCCACGTCGTGATGTCCTCTTTATAGCCCTGCCGGCGCGACTTCGAGAAAATTGCGTCGGCCTGCGGGATCGTCAGGCACTTGATCGGGTTGTCCTTGTTCACGAACACCCCGAGCGCGTCGACCGAGGTGCGGATCTGGGTGGGCTTGTAGCCGTACTTCTTCTCGAACTGGTCGATCTCCGTTCCCTTCATGGCCCGGGACATCGGGCCGAGCTGAGCCGTGCCGGCGATGAGGGCGGGCGGGGCCGTCGAGGACCCCTTGCCTTCGATCTGGACCTTGGCGTTCGGGTAGAACTTGCTGAACGTCTCCGCCCAGAGGGTCATCACGTTGTTGAGCGAGTCCGAGCCGATGCTGTTGATGTTGCCGCTGACACCGCTCGTTGGCTGGTACGGCTGGAGCCCCGGGTCGAGCTTCGGCGGTCCCGACGCGAGCGCCAGGCTTCCTCCGATCACGATGAGCGCCGCGAGCACTCCCGCGCATACGTTCCTCTTCATTCTCTTCGTCTCCTTTTGTTCTGTCCGGGCTATGTTGGCGCGCCCACGTTTCGACCACATAAAGGGCGCGTTACAAATGCGTTACGGTTTGTCCTTGAAGCGGTAGCCGACACCCCGCACGGTCTCGATCCCGGGCTCCTCCAGCTTGGCGGCGGCGAACTTTCCGCGGAGGCGGGCCACGTGGACGTCGACCGTCCGGGGCTCGACGAAGCCGTCGCGGCCCCAGACCATGTCGAGCAGCTCTTCACGGCCGAAGACCCGGCCGGGAGCGCCGACCAGAGTCGCCAGCAGCTCGAACTCCTTGGGGGTGAGCTCGACCTGTCGGCCCTTCATCCGGACCTCGAAGCGGTAGCGGTCGATCTCCAGGTCGCCGGCCTTGAGGTTGGCTCGCTTTTCCTTGGCGTCGGCCGGCCGGCCGCGGCGGAGCACCGCCCGGATCCTGGCGATCAGCTCCCGGGGCGAGAACGGCTTGGTCACGTAGTCGTCGGCGCCGACCTCGAATCCGAGCACCTTGTCGCCTTCCTCGACGCGCCCGCTCACCATGATCACGGGAATGGCCGCCAGATCGGGATCCTTCTTCAGGCGCCGGCAGACCTCCCAGCCGTTAAGCTGGGGCACCATGATGTCGAGAAGAAGCACGTCGGGGCGGTGCTCGCGGGCGAGCCGTAGGGCGTCGCTGCCGTTCGAGGTCAGGACGACGTCATAGCCCTCTTTCGAGAGGTTGTAGCGGATCAGCTCCGCAACGTCCCCTTCGTCCTCGACCAGGAGCACGCGTCCGAGACGCTGGCGGCCCGCCGGGGCGGCCCCGGGCTGGATGCGGCGCCGATCCGTGGCCATCATGTCGACCTCCCGTGCGGTGCCCACGCCAGGGAGTGTCGACGTTGCGGGTTACAGGACGATGACGGGCGGGTAAATCCTGGGCGACGGGTCCTATCGGGCGAGCAGATCGTCGACGACGCCGACCGTGCTCGTACGTCGATTCCGTTAAGACGTTTGCTTCATCGTGTCCAACCAGGCGCGGATCTCGAGGGGCGAGATTTCGCTGGGCGAGGTCTACCGGCGCTTCGCCTGGGCCGACACGCAGCTCGGCGGCCCCTTCACGGACTGGAGGCTCTGTCCCCACAGCGACGAGCACGGCTGCGGCTGTCGCAAGCCGAGACCGGGGATGTTCCTCGAGCTGGCCGCCCTTCACCGCGTCGACCTGCGCGCGTCCACTCATGTCGGAGACTCGGAGCGTGACCGCGCGGGCGCGGCGAGCGCCGGCGTCGGAAGGTTCGTCTGGGCCCGGGACTTCTTCGGCTGGGGCGGCTGAGAGACCGCCGGCCCGGCGAGTGCCCCTATCCCGACGCGCGTGACCGCTGGGCCGCGTCGGGAGCCGCGTCGCCGCCCCCGGCGCCGATCGGCAGCGTGACGTGCACGGTCGTTCCGCGCCCGGGCTCGCTCTCGATGCGGAGCTGGCCGCCGTGCGCGAACACGAGGTGCTTCACGATGGCGAGCCCCAGGCCGGTCCCGCCGAGCTCGCGTGACCGGGCCTTGTCGACCCGATAGAAGCGCTCGGTGATTCTGGGCAAGTCGATCGGCGGAATTCCGATACCGGTGTCCGTCACGTCGATCTCGACCTGCCCCTCGGCCACGGTGCGGGCCTGGACCGTGACGCGGCCGCCCTCCGGCGTGTACTTGACGGCATTGTCGACGAGATTCAACACGACCTGCACGAGCCGATCACGATCGGCCAGCACCGAGGGCAGGTCCGGCGACAGGCGGCTGCTCAGGCCGACCCGTCCACTCGTCGCTTTCGGTCCCATGATCGCCAGCACGGTGTCGACGACCTCGTCGAGCCGCGTCGGGGCCAGCTTGAGTGCCACCCGGCCCAGCTCGATGTTCGAGAGGTCGGTCAGCTCGTTGAGGAGCCGGCCGAGCCGCTCGGTGTGACGGAAGACGATCTCCAGGAATCGGCGCGCGTTCTGACGCTCCTCCAGCGCGCCGGACAGAAGGGTCTCGAGGTAGCCCTGGATGGCCGTCAGCGGCGTGCGCAGCTCGTGCGACACGTTGGCGACGAACTCCGTGCGCACCTGCTCGAGCCGGCGCAGCTCGGTGACGTCGTGCAGCACCATGACGACTCCGACCTCGTCGGCGCCGAGGCGAAGCGGCACCGCATTGACCTGGACGCGCCGCTCGACCGGGCTCGCGAGGCGAAGCTCGCGATGGGCCACACTGCCCTCCCCGGCCGCTCGGCTCTCGCGGAACACCTCGTGCAGATCGGTGTTGCGGATCACCTCGAGGAAGGGCTTCCGCTCGCCCCGCGTCGCGTCGAGGCCGAACATCGACCGCGCGCGCTCGTTCATCATTAAGATTATGTCGCGGCCGTCGACGGCGATGACGCCCTCGATCATGCCGTCGAGGATCGCCGTGGCCTTCGCCTGCTCGTGCCCGAGATCGTGGATGTTCTCCCGGAGCCGCGCGGCCAGACCGTTGAGCGCGCGTCCGAGCGCGCCGATCTCGTCAGGGGAGCGGCTCGGCGCCCGCACCGTGAAATCACCCTCGCTCATCCGGCGCGCGATCGATTGCATCTGGACGACCGGCTCGGTCACGCGGCGCGCCACGAAGAGGCCGATCCCGCAGGCCACCACGAGCGCGACGAAGCCACCGGCCAGCATGACCCGATGAATCTCGGCATACGACGACGTGACCGCCGTCAGCGGCAGAGCCACCCGCATGACGCCGACGGCGCGGCCGCCGTCGACGATGGGCACCGCCACGTAGAGCAGCGACACGCCGATCGTCGCGCTGGTCCGGCGGTGGCGCCCGACCCGGCCGGCCAGCGCCGCGCGCACCTCGGGCCGTGCCGCGTGGTTCTCGACCCGGGGCAAGTCCTCGACCGCCACCTCGGAATCGCCCAGCACGCGCCCGTCGGCGGCGATCACGCTGATGCGCGCGCCGGTCGGGCGCGCCGCGCGCAGGGCGAACGCGCGCACATCGTCCGCAGACGCATGGCGCACGATGAGGGCTAGGGCTTCGTCGTGGAGCAGGCGGGCGATGCTGGTGAGCCGCGCCTCCAGGGTCTCCACCGCGAACGCCTCGAGGGCGCGGGTGAGGTAGAGCCCGGCGGCGACAGTCGTGAGGGCGACGAAGCCGACGAGCGTCAGCGTCAGCTTCCGGGCGATGCTCCGCCGGAGGAAGTGAATCCACGCGCGGATCATGCCGGGTCCACCTCGAACCGGTAGCCCACCGACTTGATCGTCGCGATCCGGCTCCCGGCGTCGCCGAGCTTCGCACGCAGGCTCCGCACGTGCACGTCGACGGTGCGCGACTCGATCACGTCCGCGCGCGCATAGCCCCACACGTGGTTCAGGAGGTATTCGCGGGACAGCACGCGCCCGGCCGCCTCGAGGAGCGCCCGCAGAAGGTCGAACTCCTTGGGCGTGAGCTGGAGCGCCCGACCGCCGAGCGTCACCCGGTGGCGCTCCGGGTCCAGCGTGACGGGCCCCACGGCGAGCACCCGGGGCGGGTGGTCCGGGCGCGAGCGCCGGAGGACGGCGCGTACGCGCGCGACCAGCTCTTTGGGCGAGAAGGGCTTGGCCACGTAGTCGTCGGCACCGACCTCGAGCCCGACCACCCGATCGACCTCGTCGGACTTGGCGGTCAGCATGATGATGGGCACGCCCGCGGTGCTCGCGTCGCTCCGAAGGCGCCGGCACACCTCGAGACCGTCTATCCCGGGCAGCATGAGATCGAGCACGACCAGGTCCGGCACGTCGGCCTTCGCCTCTCGCAGCGCATCTAGCCCGTTCGCCGCCGTCCGGCAGCGGAAGCCGTCACGCTCGAGGTGCAGGACGACGAGCCGGCGGATGTCCGGCTCGTCCTCGACCACGAGAACCTCGCGGGCCATCGCCTACTGGCGACAAGCCCTGAAGTTCGCGTAGTCTCCCTGCGCCGTCGAGCTGGTGTCGTCGGAGTCGGTGAGCACGGCGATGCCGGCCGGCTTGGGCGTCTCCCGCACGTCGAAGTACTTCTTGTAGTCGTCCCGGGCGTTCACGCGCTCCTCGATCCACTCGCCCTGCTTGGCCGGGAGACCCGAGCGTAGCACCCGCACCTGGGTCAGCCCCACGTTGGAGCTGAGGTGCGTCCCGACCGGCACCCGCTCGCTCCAGATGTACTTGACCGCCTTGGGCCCGGCCAGGCGCGAATAGGGGACGAGCAGGTAGACCGCCAGCGCGCTGTCGTTAGTCTTCGAGTCGCGCTCGTCCCCGCCCTCCGGGAACTTCAGCGGCCGCCACGACCAGGCGAGCACGGGATACGCTTCGAGGTCCCACTCGTACTGCTTGGCAGCCTGGACGCCGAGCCCGCGGACGACGGCGCGAAGGAAGCGGAGACCCGGCTCTTCCATCACGCGGTAGGCGTCCTTGCCGCTGTCCTTGCGCGGCTTCCAGTCGGCCGGAAACTCGCCGACCTTCGTCTTCGAGAAATCCTCGATCGTCGTGCAGTCGGGCTGGGCGGCGGCGTTCGTGAGCAGCGCGACGACCGTGAGCACGGTCGCCGCGATCAGGGACAGGAGCCTCGTGGACCGGCCCCCGCTCCCCTCGTCCCTAAAAGAATCGGGGTCGGCGGGTGCCATGCCTGAAGGCTAGCACACGCCGACCCCGGCGGATCGCCGGCGTTGGTTAGCGCCGGTGGTGCTCGAGGATCTTGTGAGCGATCTGGTATGCCTCCCAGAACTCGTGGGCCGCGCGCCAGTAGCGGCCGGCGCAGAACGCCGCCTTACCGTTATTGAACTCCTTCAGGGCGCTCAGATACTTCTTGTCCTGGTCGCCCACCTTCGCCCTGGCCCGGGCGAGCTCCTGCTGGGCCGCCGCGTACAGCCGGAGGGCTTCCCGCATCGAGTGACCGTACTTCAGATGGTGCTTGTCGGCGGCCACCTTCTTCTGAAAGTCGCCGATCGTCTCGTCACACGTCAGCGGGCCCGTCAGCGTGAAGTTCGCGGTCACACTCTTGGTCGCGTCCATCCTCACGCTGCAGTTGCCGTTGCCCGAGCAGGCGCCGGACCAGCCGCTGAACTTGCAGCCCGTGCCCGGCGCGGCCGTGACCGACACGTCGGTGCCGGAGTTATACTTCCCCGTCGACGACGACGGCAGGGCGCCGATCGTCCCGGTCCCGGTTCCGGCTTTCGCCAGCGTCAACGTGTACTGCACCTGCGCCACCGCAAAGCTCGCGGTCACGCTCTTGTCCCCGTTCATCGTCACGCTGCAGGCACCGGTGCCCGTGCAGGCCCCCGACCAGCCCGTGAACTCATAGCCCGCATTTCCCGTCGCCGTGACGCTCACCTGGGTGCCGTAG
>WNGN01003984.1_pt1 | contig 10049 bp, 11 predicted proteins | sample 5400561 | NCBI WGS metagenome assembly WNGN01 (sample SAMN13153379, study PRJNA577476) | soil metagenome | isolation source: 115 cm soil or saprolite under Garry oak tree replicate 2 | place: USA:California | collected 2016-06-15 | reverse complement strand
AAACAACCCTCGATTGCGAGGGGCGAGGGGGCCGCCGGATGAGCGGAGGTGCATATGGGCAGCTGCTTTGTCATCATGGGCTTCGGGGAGAAAACGGACTTCCAGTCGAGCCCGCAGCGTGTCCTGAATCTGAACAGGACTTACGCAAACATCATCAAGCCGGCCGTTACCGAGGCCGGCCACGCCTGCATCCGGGCGGACGAAATCATCCACTCCACGGTCATCGACAAGCCGATGTACGACAATCTGCTCGCGGCGGATCTCGTGATTGCGGATCTTTCCACCTCGAATGCGAATGCAATCTACGAGCTCGGGATTCGTCATGCATTGCGGCCACAACGAACGATCGTGATGGCGGAAAATAATTTCAGCTTTCCATTTGATCTCAATCATCTGAGCATTGTGAAGTACGAGCACCTCGGGAAAGACATCGGCTTTGACGAGGTGATGCGCGTCAGGGGGATTCTCAAGGAAAAAATCGCCGTCCTCATGGGCAGTCCGGAGGTCGACAGTCCGGTCTTTCTGTTCATTCCGACGCTTAGGCCGGCCAGTCTTCCCGCCGCAGGCGCGGCGGCGATGCCTGCGTCTGCGGCGCCTCAACCAGCGCCTTCCTCCCAGCCGACTGACAGCACCAGCTTCGCGGGCCTTCTGGAAAAATTTCGCGCCGCCAAGCGCGCTGCCAATAAAGCTGCGGATTGGGCGACGCCGCTGGAGCTGTTGGGCCGCCTGAAGACGATGCAGCCCGACGACCCCTACATTCTCCAGCAGCTTGCACTTGCGACCTACAAAAACGAACGGCCCGACAAAAAGGTATCGCTGATACAAGCCAAGATCATTCTCGGCGATCTTGCGCCGCAAACATCCAGCGATGCGGAGACCGTCGCACTATGGGGTGCAATCCACAAACGGCTGTGGGAGGAGTTGAAAAATAACGACGATCTCGACGAAGCGGTTCGGGCCTATGCCAGAGGCTACTACATCAAGACCGACTACTATAACGGCATCAATTACGCCTTCATGCTCAATGTTCGCGCGGTTACTACAACCGGTGACGAGGCTTTGGCTGATCGCGTTCTCGCGCGGCGCATACGTCAACAGGTTTTGGCTATTTGCAATCGTTTGCTGGAGGCCGCGCCAGGTTCCGGCGAACCCGTTGCAGGTAGCGACGAACCATTCTGGATCGGTGCGACGAAGGTCGAAGCCTTGTTTGGGTTAGGCCGGCAGGACGAGGCAATAAAGTTGAAATCCGAGGTCGTCGCGAGGGAGCGCGAGCGGCTCAGGAAAGCCGGCGGCGATCGCGCAACCGCAAACGACGAAGTTGGCTGGAAGGAGGATAGCCTGACCAGCCAGCTCGAGAAGCTGGGCAAGCTGTTGTCGTAAGTGGATCGAGCTTCAACCCGCCGTCCGGGGCCGCCGGCCTTCGATCGGATAGGCGGGGTCGTTGTACCCGGGGGTCGAGGGATGGCCGCTTGTCACCAGCCGGTCGATCAGCGCTTCGTCTTCGGCGGTAAAGCGATAATCCAGCGCGCGCAAATAATCGTCCCATTGTTCTTCGGTACGCGGGCCCGCGATCACGGCGCTGACGAACGAGCTGTTCAACACCCATGATACCGCGAATTGCCCAGCCGTGATCCCCTTCGCCTCGGCATGCTGTTTTATCTGCTGCGCCAATTGCAGCGATTCCGGCCGCCACTCGGTCTGCATCATGCGGGTGTCGTTACGGCCGGCGCGGGTGTCCTTGTCGGGGGACGCGTCGGGACGGTATTTGCCGGTCAGCACGCCGCGCGCCAGCGGGCTGTAGGGCACGAGGCCGAGGCCGTAGAAACCGCAGGCCGGGAAGTGCTCCACTTCGGGCATGCGGTTCATCGCATTGTAATAGGGCTGGCTGACGATCGGGCGATCGATGCCGAGGCGATCGCAGATGTTGCAGATTTCGGCGACCCGCCAGGCGCGGTAATTCGAGACGCCGAAATAGCGCACCTTGCCTTGGCGGATCAGTTCGCCCATCGCGCGCACGGTCTCGTCCAGCGGCGTCGAATGATCTTCCTTATGCAGATAATAGATGTCGATGTAGTCGGTGCCGAGCCGCTTCAGGCTTTCGTCGGCGGCCTGCAACATCCAGCGCCGCGACAGTCCGCCGTGATTGGGATCGTCGCCCATGGCATTGGCGAGTTTTGTGGCGAGCACCCAGTTCTGGCGGCTGTTGGAAATGGCGCGGCCGACCACCTGTTCGGAATTGCCTTTTGAATACGCGTCCGCGGTATCGATAAAATTGATGCCGGCCTCGCGCGCTTTCGCAACGATCCGCGTCGACGTTGCCTCATCGGTTGGCCCGCCGAACATCATGGTGCCCAGACACATCGGTGAGATTTTCAGGCCGCTGCGGCCAAGTTGACGATATTGCATCGGTTGGTCCTCTGGGTTTGCATCGTCATTGCGAGCGTAGCGAAGCAATCCATGGCTGCAAAGAACTGGATTGCTTCGTCGCTTCGCTCCTCGCAATGACGGGCGTAGCGCTACGTCTCGTTCTTCAATATCTTAAACACACCGCTGGCCATGACGATACAGCGGTCGCCGGCGGTCACCTCCGTGGTCACGAAAATCAGGCTGCGGGTGGTGCGCACCACGCGCGGCCTGGACGTCAAAATCTCGCCGATCTTGCCGGAATCGACAAAGTGGGTGTCGAGCTGGACGGTGGCCAGCGTCGGCCGGCCCGATACGTATCGCGCGGTCATGCCGCAGGTGCGGTCCGCGAACGTCATCAACAGCCCGCCCTGCACCAGGCCGCGGCGGTTGTGGTGCTTGTCCTGCGCGACCAGCGCATATTCGTGTCCGCTATTGACAACCCGTTGCCATAAAGGCCCGACCAGATGAAGAAACCCGGTTGTGTCAACGATGGTCCATCCGGAGGATTTGAGTTTCTCCGTGGCCTTGTCGGTCATGTCAGGTCTTTCCAGTCTTCGGCGAAGAATTCAGGTCTCGTGGACATTTCATCAATCGCTGACGTGTTGTAGTCAAGCGGGATGACCAGGCCATTCGACCATACCACCCGGCGGAATATCGCAGAGCGTTGTGCGGCGTTTGCGCGACTGCCGGCCAGCGAACCCGCGCTTGCGCTGAAACGGGCCGCCGTCGCCATCGCGCTCACCGGCGATGCGGCGGGCGGAACGGCTGTGCTGTTGACCCTGCGCGCTGCGGGGCTGCGCGCCCACAGCAGTCAATGGGCATTGCCGGGCGGGCGCTGCGACGAGGGCGAGACACAGGTCACGGCGGCGTTGCGCGAGCTGCGCGAGGAACTCGGCCTTGAACTCCGCGAAGCGAATGTTCTGGGTCTGCTCGACGATTATCCCACGCGCTCCGGCTATCTCATCACGCCGGTCGTGGTGTGGGCGGACGCGAGTGCTGCAATCTCGCCGAACCCGGAAGAAGTCGCCTCGGTACACCGTATCGCGCTTGGCGATATCGAACGGGCCGACGCGTTCGACTTCACCACCATTCCCGAAAGCACGCGGCGCGTGATCCGGTTTCGTCACGCCGGCCAATTCATCCACGCGCCCACGGCGGCGCTGATCTACCAGTTCCGCGAAGTGCTGGCAGGCCGCGATACCCGCGTTGCCGAGCTGGAGCAGCCGGTATTTGCCTGGAAGTAGAGTTTAGACCGTCATTGCGAGCGCAGCGAAGCAATCTATCGAGCCATAAAGAAAGAATGGATTGCTTCGCTGCGCTCGCAATGACGAACGATAGACCGAAAGTGGGTTGCAGACTGCTGACCTTTCGGCGACGATGCGGCCAACAAAAATAGGGGAGGTCCTGCATGCGCATCTGGAAGACATGGCTTTGCGCCGCGGCCCTCGCGTTCGGTTTGCCCGGCGCATCGGATGAGGCGCAGGCGCAATCCTTTCCGAGCCGTGCCATCACGCTGGTGATTCCGTTCGCGCCCGGCGGCAGCACCTCGATCGTCGGCCGCGTCATCGCCGACAAGATGAGCGAGCTGATCGGCGAAAAGGTCGTGGTCGACAATCGTCCCGGCGCCGGCGGCACCGTCGGCACCAAGGCGGTGGCCAAGAGCGAACCCGACGGCTACACGATCGCGCTGGGATATACCGGCACGCTCGCGATCGGACCGTCGCTCTACAAAAATGCCGGCTACGATCCACGCAAGGATTTCGCGCCGATTGGCCTGATCGGCAATGCGCCGAATTCGCTGGTGGTGCATCCCTCGTTCCCCGCCAAGACCGTGGCCGAGCTGATCGCCTATGCCAAGGCCAATCCCGGCAAGGTCAATTTCGGCTCCGCCGGCGCGGGCACGGTGAGCCATATCACCGGCGAATATTTCGCCGCTTCCGCCGGCATCAAGCTGGTCCACATTCCCTACAAGGGCACCGGCCCGGCGCTGACCGATCTGTTGGGTGGACATATCCCGATGGCGTTCGCGCCGATCCCCGCGTCTCACCCCAGTGTTACGGCCGGATTGCTGCGTGCGCTGGCGGTGACCAGCACGACCCGCTCCGGCCTGCTGCCGGAGGTGCCGACGATTGCCGAGTCTGCATTGCCCGGATTCGATGCGTCGCTTTACTACGGCCTGGTGGCGCCGGCCGGCACGCCGCGGCCCGTGATCGATAGACTGAACAAGATGCTGCAGGCCGCGCTCGCCTCCGATGAGGTGAAGAAGCAACTCGGGCTCGACGGCACCGAGATCACGCCGGGCACGCCGGAAGACTATGCCGCCTTCATCGACAAGGATGAAAAGAAATGGGCGCAGCTCGTCAAGGCCAGCGGCGTCGAGCAGGAGTGAGCGGCGGCTAATCCGCTCCGATCGTTTTTCGGTCGCGCGCGATCGCGGCCTTGGGCTTGACCAGCTCCGGTTTCACCGTCTTTTGAGGATCCGGTTTCGGTGCCCGCGAAAGATTGTCGTAGCAGGCAAATCTTGAATGCATGTCCGGAAAGAGCCCGCAATCCACGGGCTCGGCGCGTGCAGGGGCGGTAAGGGCCACTAAAACCGCGAATCCAGGGAGAGGCGTGATTTTCATGGACGTGCTCCATGGAACGTGGGGTTCCCTTGGAGAATCTAAAGCGTTTTCAAGCGAAGTGGAAACCGGTTCGCGTCAAGAAAACGCGTCAAATCAGGAATCCAGAGCCCCGTTTCGATTCTATCGAAACGGGGCTCTGGTATCGATCCGGGGCCAACGTTGGGCATCCGGTTTGTTTTGAACGATTCAATTCCCTGGCTGACTTCAGCCGCGGGCTTGCTAAAGAGGTCGGATGCGCCCTCATGCGATTCGTTATGGTCCAGGGTATCTCGCGTTCGCGCTGCTGCTGATCGCACCGCAGGCGGGGGCCATGGACGCGGCCGTGCTGCCGGCGGCAACGGCCGGCGCGATGGCGCAGGCGGCGTCGCCGCAAGCGATCGCGGAATATCGCCGTAAGCTCAGGGAATATCAGGAAGCGCGCGCGGCGTTCGAGCAGGAGGCAAGCGCCTATTGGAACTCGATTGCCGACAAGCGGCGGGGCCGCAACGCCAAGCGGCGAGATCGCCAGTCGATCGCGCTCGACGATTATGTGCTGACGCAGCCGCCGGTTTATGCCGGACCGAAGCGGCCGGTGGACCCGTCGCCATCGGAGCCTGACGAGACGCCGCGCCAGCGCAAAGCCATTCCGGTGGTCGCCGATCTGTTGAAGGCAGCGCTCGAGCATTTCCAGTTCACGCCGCAGCGGCCCGCCGACGAAGTCGAGTTCAAGCGGGCCTATGCCCGCGTGGCTTCGGCGGCAGGGCTGACGCGCGAGCAGGCGGTGCGGGTCTATTCGTTCGAGACCGGCGGCAGCGGCAATCACGACATGCAATCCGGACTGAGTGCCTCGCGGCCGGGCTCGCGCGCGATCTCCACCGCGATCGGTTACAACCAGCTGCTCACCACCAACAGCGTCGAGCTGCTCGCCGAGCAGGGTCACGAATTCGTCCACGCATTGACGGAAAAGGCCGCGCGATTGTCAGGCGCGCCGCGCCAGGCGATGGATCGCAAGATCGCGGTACTGAAGCGGATGGTGGCATATGCGCGCTCGGTGCCGGACGAGTGGGCACAGCACGAGAAGCTCGGGGATACGCCGCAGGGCTGGGCGCTTCATGCCATGGTGCTGGATATCGATGTCGGCCCGTTGCTGCAGACCCATAAACTCCTGACCTCCGTTATCTTCGCACGGGCCAAGGGCTATAGCCGCGCGCTCAGCGCCGCCGAACTGGAGATGATGAATCTCACCGGCGACGGCACCGGGCTCGACATGGTGACGATGCCGCAGCCGATGCGCGAACAGGTCCCGACCTCGAATTTTTTCCAGCGCGGCGGCTACGAGCGCAATCCGGTGGCGATCCGCAACAACACCGTGGCGAAACTGCTTGATGTCACCGACCGCAGGATGGACAGCAACAGCAATCTGCCGGGCGCGAAAGATCTCGCGGCGGCGTTTTAGCTTACCCTCCCCCTCCAGGACCCTCCAGGGGAGGGTAGGATCGCGCAGTTGATAGTTCAGTTGGTTCCGAACATGAACCTGCCGTCGCCTTCGAGGTACGGTCCGGTCCGCATATAGAGCTGTCCGTTGTGGCCGATGAAAAACAACGTGCCCTTCGGCACCTTCTTCGCACCCTTCAGGAGCAGGCCGGCATTATTGGTGCCCATCTTGTAGGAAAACGTCTTGCCTTCCTTGTCGTAGCCATACCCCATGTCCGGCGTGAGCACCCACGGCGTCGGCTCCGCGGCTTGCGCGAAGGCAGACGTCGCCAGCGCGGACAGCGCGGCTGCCATCAAGAGGGTCTTGGTGGAAAATCGCGTCATGATCATTCTCCCCGGCGGCCGGTCTTTAAGAGTTTTTGTCGGTCCGCCAGTCCTTGAACAAATCACGAACGCTATTCTCCCGTCAATACGGCGGGTCCATTCGCCGCAGCGCGTCACCTTAGACTTTAGACTTTGTGATTTCCCGCCCCCGACTTCGCGACTATCTTCCGATTTCGGTCTAGAACCGTTTTTGAAAAAAACGTCACGGGGGATGATTCGGATGAACCACGTCATGAAAACTTGTTGGGGCGTTGTGTTGTTGTTCGTGACGCTGGTTCCCATTGCCCATGCCGACGACTTCAAGCTCAGCAGCAACCAGAGAATTTCCTGCAGCCGCGGCCTCAGCGCCGGAAAGCTCAGTACCGCGACCTGCAGATCCTACGCCTACATCTTCAACATCAAGACCACGGAATATTTCCGATGCTCGGTCAGCCTGGCGCTGACACGGGACAACAAGGAAGTCATCAACGTCCAGACCGACGGCGGCTGCACCAAGAAGCCCCGCATCTTCGAGGCCGATTCCAATTACTCGTTCGACGCCACCGAAACCGAGCCACCGAACACCAATTCGTTTTTTGGTCCCGGCGGTTACGCGGTGTGGGCCAGCGACAACAACGCGCAAAAAGTGCGCGGCTGCATCATCATCTCTTCCGGTCTCGGCTCCGACATCTCGAAATGTCTCGACATGACGTTTCAGTGAGTGGTGCGACTTGCTCCTCATGGTGAGGAGGCGCTCTCCCGGCAGCGCGCTTGCGCTGTCCGGTGCGCCGTCTCGAACCATGAGGCTTCGATGCTACTCATCCTTCGAGACGCGGCGAAGACGCCGCTCCCCCCGAGTGAGCGCTATTGCGCTCATCCGGGATGAGGGCTCGATGCGCGCTTAGTGGCTCATGCGAGCCGAGGCCGGATGGCCCGGCACCTTGAAGCGCTTGCCGGTGTCGGTGACCTTGGTGCCGTCGACTTTCAGGATCGAGAAATCCTGGGTCATGTAGTTTCCGGCCAGAATGTACTTGCCGTCGGGGGTGAACATGACGGCCTCCGGCAATCCGCCGACCTCGATGTCCTGGGTCTTGGTCACCTTCTTGCCGTCGATCTTCAGGATCGAGAGGCTGCCGTTCTTCTGGTAGAAAAAGGCCTTCTTGTTGTTGGAGCCGCGCAGGATGGCGGCGACCGCGAGATTGCCCTTCGGTGACATCGCCAGCCCTTCGGGGCCGTCACCGACCACCACCCGATCGATGATGCGTGGCGGGTTGGCTTCGAGATCGATCACGCTGGTGGTGTCGACGCTGCCGTCGGAAGATCCGGCGCCGCCATTGTCGGAGGTCAGCGCGATCTTGCCGTTGGGCGATACCACGACATTGTAGGGCCACTGGCCGGTCGGCAGGTCGACCTTGTTGTAGGTCACCTTGTCGCCCGCGATATCGAGCACCGACACCTTGTGCGCGGGAAATCTCACGGCCAGCGCACGCTTGCCGTCCGGCGTGAACACCACATGCGCGACGCTGTCGGGAAAGGCGATGGTGTCGGTGACCTTGACGTCGGTACCGTTGACCGAGAGCACGCTGACCGAATTGTCGCCGCGGTTGGCAACCAGCGCCATCTTGCCGGACGGGCTGAAGCTCAGCCCCGACGGCTGTTTGCCGCCGGTGACCGTCGCCGCCACTTTGGGTGGATTGGCCTTGAGATCGATGACGTAAATCTTGTTGTCCGGCACCTGCTTCAGCGCGTCGCCGTCCTTGGTGACATCGACCGAATCCGCCACCAGCGCGACCGAGCCGGTGGGGTCGATGTCGAGATTGACCGGCGGTCCGACGATCGAATTCTTCAGCGGCAGGGTGGCGACGATCTGGGGGCTTTCAGGATTGGCGAGATCGACGATCAAAACCGAGTCCTTGCCGGGCGCGGACAGGACCGGCTTTCCGTCATCGTCCCACCAGACTTTCTCGTCGTTGCCGACGATCATGAACGGCTTGGCATAAGCCAGATTAAGAGTGGAGCTGCAGAGCAGGATTGCCGCTCCCAAGGATAATCCAACGGCACGATTGACAGTCATTGAGGCGTTCTCCGGGACAGGACCGGCCTCTGATGGGCCGGTTTGCAACCCCAGAGTACGCGGGGAACCGCATTGTTGCCAGTACGAAGCGCGCGCGGGCCGCGCCATCGAATTAACCCTGTTTTTGGCCGACGGGATGGGTTGACCGCGGGCGTTCGCCCGTCCAATTTCCCGCCGAAATCCAGGGGAGAATATCGCTCATGAGTTCGAAGTTGATTGCCGCTGCCATTGCTGTGGCGGCGGTGCTGTCGGCCGCGCCGGCGCGGGCCCAACAATTCATCAACGTGCTGACCGGCGGCACCTCCGGAGTGTATTATCCGCTCGGTGTCGCGATCGGGAAGATCTACAGCGACAAGATTCCGAACGTGAAGACCCAGGTGCAGGCCACCAAGGCGTCGGTCGAGAATCTGATCCTGCTGCAGCAGGGCCGCGGCGAGATCGCGTTTACGCTCGGCGACTCCCTGAAGGCCGCCTGGGACGGCGACGAGGAGGCGGGCTTCAAGACCAAGCTGAACAAGCTGCGCACCATCGGCGCGATCTATCCGAATTATATCCAGATCGTCGCCACCGCCGACAGCGGCATCAAGACGCTGGCCGATCTCAAGGGCAAGAGCCTCTCGGTCGGAGCGCCCAAGTCAGGCACCGAACTCAACTCGCGCGCCATCCTTGGTGCTGCGGGATTGAGCTACAAGGATATCGGCAAGGTTGAATATCTGCCGTTCGCGGAATCCGTCGATCTGATGAAGAACCGGCAGTTGAATGCGACGCTGCAATCGGCCGGCCTCGGCGTGGCCTCGCTGAAAGATTTGAGCACGGCGACTGAGATCACCGTGGTGTCGGTTCCCAAGCAGGTGGTCGACAAGATCGGTCCGCCGTTCGTATCGGTCATGATCCCCGCCAACACCTACAACGGCCAGGACAAGGATGTACCGACCGCAGCGGTCATCAACTATCTGGTGACGAGTTCCGCTGTCAGCGACGATCTCGCCTATCAGATGACCAAGCTGATCTTCGAGTCGCTGCCGGAACTGGCGAATTCACACGCCGCCGGCAAGGAGATCAAACTTGAGTCCGCGGCGACCGGCAGTCCGGTGCCGCTGCATCCCGGCGCGATCCGTTATTACAAGGAAAAAGGTTTGATCGAGTAGCGCGAATTGGTTCTGGTGTCA
>WNGN01009191.1_pt1 | contig 10050 bp, 4 predicted proteins | sample 5400561 | NCBI WGS metagenome assembly WNGN01 (sample SAMN13153379, study PRJNA577476) | soil metagenome | isolation source: 115 cm soil or saprolite under Garry oak tree replicate 2 | place: USA:California | collected 2016-06-15 | reverse complement strand
GTTGGAATGGCAAGGCCGGAAGATTACGCCTCGCTTCATTAGCCACCACAAGCTCCGCAGAGGTGCCTGTTCGATTGAAGCGATTTTTGACAAAATTGTAGAGGGTGACCACGGCTGGCTCCAGAGCAATAGCCGCCAACAGCATCATGGGCATGGTCATATGGATCATCAACCAGGGCATTTTCTCAGCAGCCCAGGAGTAGAGGAAGACGTTGCCGCCAAACCAGTAGGCCACGAAGAGACGGAAGCGCGTCGGCTGTACGAGACAACGTATCAGGCCAGCCAATCCGAAGACGACTCCTATTTGTTCATACAGAGGTATCAAGAGCAGGTAGTAGTACCAGGGCTGTCCACCACGCGCTACCTGCTGTTGCTGTATCCAGTAGTAGATACCCTGCCAGATACCATCACCAATACCACCTCGAATGTTGGTGAAAAGGACGGTAAACAGCACCAGAAAGACCGTCCAGCCCGCTAGAAGAGCAAAAAACCAGTGCGTCCAGGGCATAGTAAAGATGGTGTCCAACACACGCTGCTGGCTGGGCTCGATATATTTTGCCACACCGCGCCGTTCATAAGAGGCCAGAGGTAATTTGCCAAACATTTCACGTCCCAAAATGCTGAGGACATAGATGCCGAGAATAATACCAACCCACGGCACAATGGCAACCGTTTTATCTTTCAATCCTTGCACATAGAGATCGGAGGCAGCAGTATTCGTGGTAGTGTAAATGGAGAGAGCTTTGAGCCAGGCAAAAAAGAACTTGGCCACTATACCTGCTACTATGAAAAATCCTAAGAGTCCAAGCGGTGCTGCCGTGCGCGGGATAAACGAGTAGAAGGATGAAGCCTCGCTGAAATGCGCACGTAGGGGAACTCTTAGTCCGAGTTCCCAGACAATGAGAGCAGCCAGGAAACTGCCAAAGACGGCCACAGTCAGGAAAGTTGCCTCTTTAGTGGCATAGGAAAACGAGAAGGCCAGGGCCGCAATGACGAGCCAGCGCATCTTGCGCGAACGAATGTAGCGAGCAAGGCCTACGACTAAGAGGAGTGTGAAGCAGGCCATGTAGATGTCTTCACGAGCAAAGCGCGAGAAGTAGACCATGCTCGGTGAGACAGCCAGGAAGAAGCAGGCCAGCCACGCACCAACTTTACCCAGATAATCTCTCAGAAAGTAGGGGAGACCAACAATCACGGTACCAAGGGTGGCAGCGAGAATACGCACAGTCGTCGTATTGATACCATTGTCAGGCGCACCCACAAGCTGCGAAATCTTGTAAACCAGAGCTATAAAATGGAACTGGAAGGGCCCATGCAAAAGGGGATCGTAGCGATAACAAGTCACACTGGGATCGAAACAGGTAATCCATGACTCCATGTTGTGCATAAGCTGCATGGAGAAGTAGGCATGCAGGCTTTCATCATGATGCAGCGGTTTATCCCCCAGCCCCCAGAAGCGCAAGATTGCTCCCAACAAGATAACGCCCCAATAGGGTGCCCAGATCAACAGTTGCTGGCGTGTCGGAGGAACAAAACGTCTCTTACGAGGAGGCTCGATCTCATCTTCATCGTCATCGCTGAAACTTTCCTCAAAGGGCTCTTCGGTCTCATCGATATATGTCAGATTGCCCTCCTCCGCAGTGGGAGAAGTATTAGCAAGGGTTTCTTCTTCAATTGTTTCCTTTGAAGGCTGGGCGCTTGCCACAGGCTCTAGCTCAAGATCATGAGCATCTCCAGAACCTTGTTCTCCTGAGCTAGTTTTATTGCGTGGTTCAGTTTCGTAACTCTTCAAAAAAGTGCCTCCCTGAGCGATCTGACACCTGCAAGAGATGCCACTGCACTCTTTTCCATTCCCACCAATGGCTGAAGCCAGCAGTGAGTTTTACCTGACTTGATAGATGGTTACGCCTTTTGTAGAATAGACGATATTCATAAAGGCCGCAAACCGATGAAGGTCTGCTCCTGGATATTTCATTCGCTCTAACTGCCCAACGTATAGGTATTGTACATGGTAACGAGCTAGTAAACTCAATACAACATTGGGGTCGCGAGCCGTATAAATAGAGTCTACATCCCCTTTGCGGTTATTAAAATCAACGCCATTCAGTCCCTTATTGATCCAGTTCACACGCCATTGATACTCATGTCCTACCCATCCCATGGGGCTTGGCAGGCCGGTGAAAGCCGAGATACGCCCGTAGCTACTATAGTCGTCGCCAACCGCCTCCACAATCACCGGGTCACCACTGATGTGACTGTTGATCCAGCGAATAGCGGCATAATCGCCAGACGTATCATAGTCACAATTAGGTGGTGTACATGTCTGTAGATAGTTTATCCCATCCAGACTATTACTGCGCTGGGCATAGTGATTGGTACGGGCATAGGTGCCTATCAGAGGATAGACGGCACTTGCCAACAGTAAGCCCAACAAACCAATTGCCCACAATCCCTCTACTCCGCGCTGCAATCTACGTTGTGCAGGCAAAGCATCTGGCTGTGGACGAAAACTCTCCAAGACGAAGTAGAGTCCCGTACCACAGGTCAGGGAGAGCAAAGCCCAGGCCTGAAAATAGAATTTAAAGACGGTATTCATACGTGGGTAATTATCTGCAAAGACATCCTTGAGAAAGACAATTTCACACACTGCGATCAGCGTAAAAGCGATAGTGCCCAGAAGGAGGGTAAAGGCTTGGGGACGATTACGCAAGTTATAGAGAGTTGCCAGCACACCGAAGGCGGCAATGCTGCCCGCCAGCACAAATGTTATACTGTTGGGCAAGACAAAGAACGTGATCACGGCAGCCACAATAATGAAGAGAATCGCAGCTATCCACGACCTACCTTTAGCTGACCCGGGTTGAGGTGAAACAGGTGATGGTGAGCCTACGCTGCTATTGCTAGTTCTGTTTGCGACAAGCGGTTGTGCTGCTACTGTACTATTCTCGCTAGCTGGCCTGGCCAAGCTGGACTGCTCATCGGTCGCAGAGAGCGTGACGGTAACCAGTTCGCGACCACCATCTCCATTCTCTGGTGCCGTTGTACCTGTGAAAAAGGGCAGTCTAAAGACAGTAGCAAGCAGCAACGAAATGAAAATAAAGGCAAACATACCATAGATGAGGATTTCACTAGAAAGTGGCGAGCGATCCCCAGGTCCTACCAGTCCAATGCCCTGTGAGGGTGAGACGAAACTGAGATAGAAGGGTGCATACAGCAGAAACGAGAGGGCCACTAATCCGGCACACGCTGTAAAGATATCCAGCGCAAGTTCTATATGGAAACGCATTCCATAAGCCAGCCACTGTTGCAGGATAATACAAACGACCGCCAACCCTAGATAGGTTGGGAAATCCCAGCCATTCATAGTAAAGAGACCACCGAGTACCAGTGCTGTCGTACCCATAGTGAAAGGCAGTCGCCAGCCACGCCCAAAGACGAAAAGCCCTTTGCCATTTGGCTCTAAAAACAGGTTCAGCGCGAGACCAATGCCGAGAATGGTGAAGGCCAGAGCCAACACATGGGCATGAAAACAGGACAGTAAGAAGCTGAAGGCGGGAAATTCGTTGATGGTTTTGCCGTCACCTACGACGCGAGTTGGCTTCCAAAACCAGTCAAATAAGGCCCAATTGCGGTCATCTTCCCACCATTCCTGGGTCGCGGCCAAATTACCCAGAATGAGAGCCATCAGAATGGTCATCAGTCCATAGGGCACAGCCCGCCACATAGACAGATAAAGCCGCGAAGGACGAGGATTGGTCGCTGATGTCGCCGTACCGTTCTGGCGTGTATGACGCGCCCAAGTCACAATATTACAGCTAACCCCGAAGAGATTGACAGCCGTCAAACCATAGAATGTACAGATACCCGTATTAAAAGCGACAGATGGACTTTGTCCCAACAATTTGGCAAGCACGCCCATCGTAAAATGGGCATAGTAGTAGTAGTTGATGGAATAACCAGAGTACCACATGTCGTTGGGCGGCAGATGAGGGCTACGCATGATGGCTGCCAGAAAACCCTCATCCATAAACATTTCAAAGGAGCGAATATCGGGTATATAGGAGCGAATCCAGCCCAATAAAAACATCATGCCCAGAAAGATAGCTTCGCAAATAACGATATACCAAAAATTTGTAGAGATGACCTTGACAAGCGTTTGGCGTACCCGCAAAAAGCCGATGATGTTACAGGCAAGAATGAGCAGCAGAACGCCGAGGATGAAGAACTGGCTGAAAGGAAGCATCTGGAAAAACATTAAGGGCAACCAAACACAGAAGGCCAACAGAGCCATTCCGATGGCTTTGGTGAAAGCCCAGCCACGATCCGGAAGGTTATGAAAAACAGTGATGGTGAGTGGCAGGCAAATGAAGCCCAATACCTCAACCAAAGCCCACATCTGTATTAGTTCAAGCATAGATTCTCGCTATAGAAAGAAATATGAATACACCACAATAAAACACGTTTCTAGCATAAAGCTTTTACGTATCTCTCTACCGCAATACGACGTTTGTACTATCTTACAAGTTCCAAGTATATCACGAAGAGGCCATTTTGCCGATAGTATAGGACTATGTAGCAGGTGGCAATTGGACACCACCCAGTAATTTCTGGAAAAGCTGATCTGCAGTGTAGAGATAAGGATTATCGCGCACAAAAATGCGTACCGTGGGATGGTCGAACACAGAGTAGCTTTCATCGGCATTGCTATCGTCGAGCGTAATGCCGAACAAGTTAGGATGATTTTGAAACTGCGCGGCAAGGTGGAAACCGAGTTGACCACTGAAGAGCAACTTATAGTAGTGAATGGTCAGTGGATAGCGCAATGGTAGACGAGGAATCGACTTGTCCAGACGATCGGTTGCCATAGTCAGCACATCAACCTTGGGCAACAGGTTGGCAAGCTGCCGCGCTTTAGCCGTGGTATCATCACCATACAGGTCTAAGCCCATTTGCGGTTGCCCGCTCGCGTCAGGATAAGTAAGCTGCGCATAGATATACGGCACATGATCACCAACCACATAGGGCAGGGCATCATCCCACTGTTCATACGTGAAGACGCTACCGGGCCGTATGTGGTTATATATCCACAGAGAAGCCACTATACGGGTGCTGGGTTGACTGTAGACATTTAACAAAGCCAGACCTTGAAACATGGTTCCGAGCAGCACCAAGAGTATGGCAACAGGAGGAACAGCCATCAAAATCTTCCTGCTATATGGATGCGGTTCATTATTTGGCAGAGAGTCCAGGTGGGTGGGCCTGACCCCCACAAGGGGGGTGCCATGGCGAGGGGAATCGCGTAGGGGCAGGGGCGGCGTGGAGCGGGGTTGGGGCCCTTGTGGCTGCCCGCCGTGCCTGCTGGGTGGACGGCCAGGGGTGCGCCTCATCCGCCACGGGCGCTGCCAAAGGCCCCACAAGGGCCCCTACGCGAGGTGGTGTCTCCACTGTCCAAAAACCTACCCCTGAGAGACCCCCACAAGGGGGGTCACTACACGTTGCGGTGCTGGCTCACGAAATGTAGTGCCCCCCCTTGTGGGGGTCAGCCTCCCCTATCTCTTTGTTTATTATATTTCTTATACCTCAACCGCCATCGCTACGGCACCACCTCCCCCCAGACACAGCGTCGCCAGACCTCGCCCACCACCGCGACGACGCAACTCATAGATCAGCGTCGTCAGCACACGGGAACCGCTGGAACCAATAGGATGTCCCAACGCAATCGCTCCACCGTTCACATTGACACGAGACCAATCCCAGTCAAGCTCTCGGCCATTGGCCAGCGTCTGAGCCGCAAAAGCTTCGTTAACCTCAATCAGATCAAAGTCACCCATCTTCATACCTGTTTGCTGCAAGAGCCGATTGACGGCACGCGTGGGAGCTGCGAAAACGTAGCGCGGCGTAATCGCTGCCGAGGCATAACCAAGAATACGCGCCATAACGGTGAGTCCATGTGCCCTTGCGAAATCTGCATCGACCACAACCGTAGCAGAAGCCCCATCGCTCAGACCGGGAGCATTGCCCGCCGTGACCGTGCCACCTTGCTTGAACACAGGCATAAGCCTCGTCAAAGTATCCATGGAGCTATCGCCACGAATGGGTTCATCAGTATCAACGATAAACGTACCTTTCCTCTGCTTCACTTCAATAGGCACGATCTCATCTTTGAAACGACCGGCAGCCGTAGCGGCTGCCGCCTTCTGGTGGCTATGCAGCGCATACTGATCCTGCTCCTGGCGCGTGACTCCAAATTTCTCAGCAATAATCTCGGCCTCGCTACCCATATGGATACCCTCAAAGGCACACCACAGACCATCACGCACCACGGCATCTACCAGCGTACCATCGCCCATACGGTAACCGGTACGAGCTTGAGTCAATAGATAAGGGGCATTGCTCATGCTCTCCATCCCACCGGCCACAAATGCCTGAGCATCGCCAGCACGAATAGCCTGAGCCGCCAGCATCACCGCCTTAAGACCGGAGCCGCACACTTTATTGACGGTAAATGCAGGCAGCTCATCGGGCAAGCCTGCGTGAATAGCCGCCTGCCGCGCCGGAGCCTGACCCACACCGGCAGAGACAACGTTACCCATAATGACTTCATCCAGAGCATCAGGCGCGATACCTGAACGGCGCACAACTTCTTTTATAGCAATCGCACCCAACTGAGGTGCCGTGAAACTGGCGAGGTTACTCAAAAATTTGCCGGTCGGCGTCCTTACCGCCCCGACAATAACAGCAGTACGTTCGCTCATGATAGTGTTCTCCTCTTGCAATACCACAGCATTGTGGCGCAATTATGCTTATTTTACCACGCAGAGGTATACGTAGAATTTTTGCAAAAATCGCACGCGCACCCCCACGTAGCAGATATTTGGAGAGAATGCCTGTCATCCTGAGCGCAGCGAAGGATCTGGCTCGCCGTCGGCAGAGATCCAAAGCTCGCGCTCAGAGCCTGCCCTGAGAGAAGCGAAGGGATGACAGAGAGGACCTCTCTCACGTCCGCTCACGGGAAGTCTTCTCTCCAAATGTCTGCCCACGTAGGGCGGTACTTGTAGCAGAGCACAAGCCATGTTATGATATCATCAACACCACCAGAAAGCGGATGGGGCGTAGGAATTTGAGAAAGCACCGTAGTCATCACAGGAGAGGCACATGGCGAAACACATAGAAGACGAGGTGGTCTACCACTACGACATCTACCCCACCGAGGAGGACTTGATGGGGCAAACCTCCGTGCATGGCAAACTGATACGCTACCTCATGGATGTGCTCACCTGGCTCTTTTGGGGGCAACGCTGTGCCCTCTATGACAGTCTCAACTTTTACCAGACTCCCGATATCTATGAGAACCCTCTGTCTCCCGACGTTGCTGTGATCAAGGGCGTCGAGATGCGCAACATCAAAAGCTGGCGCGTCGACAAGGACGGGCCTGCTCCCCAGGTCGTCTTTGAGATCCTCTCGGCCAAAACCTGGAAGATCGATCTCGACAAGAAGCCAACCCACTATGCGCTTATGGGCGTACAAGAATACTTTGTCTATGACCCCAATGACCCGCCCCTCGACCGAGACGCCCCAGGTAGGCTCTCCGGCTGGCGGCTTGATCCTCTCACACGCCAGATGCATCCTCTGCCGCTTCGTGCTAATGGCAGTCTCTGGAGTCAGCATCTGAACAGCTGGCTCGTTCCTGGAGGCGACTTGCTCTACCTCTATGATCGTCAAGGTCACCGCCGTCTTACGCCAGTCCAAGCTGAAGGTCATCGTGCCGAAGCCGAGAAAAAACGAGCGAATGCTGAGGCTGCCGCCAGACAAGCCGAAATTAAGCGTGCCGAAGCCGAGAAAAAACGAGCCGATGCTGAGGCTAAACGAGCCGAGGCTCTGGCAGAGAAGTTGCGCTCTCTTGGGATAGATCCCAACCAGATCTAAACGGGGTTTTCAAGTACCTTTCAGTACTTTACTTTTTTTATAATCTATGCTATCTTACGTCTAGATCAAAAGACACGGCATACGCGAGACACGTTCGTTCCCAGAGGTATCCAGAGAGGAAGCACCAGCGGCTGTAAGTGTTCCTACCAGCAAGAGATGAATACCCCTCGCTAGCCTGTACTGAGCTAGCAAAGTACACGTGTAACTACGTTATCAGTTGTCAAAGCGCGTCTTGTTTATCGCGTACGGGGCTTATGGCCACCCACTCGAATTGCGCCTACCGCGTAGGGGCGGGGACCCTCTCTGGGGGAGAGGTAATGGTGCGGATGAGCGGGGTGGGCCCTTGTGGCCGCCCGTTGTGGACATAACCTGCACACAAATAAACAACGCGGAATCTGGGTGGAACCACGAAAAGTATTCAACCTTTTCGTCCCATTGTGGGATGAAAAGGTGTTTTTGTTGTCTGAAAACAAGGAGGTTTTTCTATGTCGGTTGTCATAGAACACGAAGAATCGGTCAATTATACACCGCTTGAACGTATGCGGCACTCAGCCGCCCATATCATGGCCGAGGCAGTACAGGAGATGTTTCCTGATGCCAAATTTGCCATTGGACCAGCTATCGAAGATGGTTTTTACTACGACTTTGATCTACCCCGTGCGCTCACGCCCGAAGATTTACCGGAGATTGAGCAGCGGATGGCACGCATCATTGCTGGTAAGTACCCCTTTGTGCGCGATCGCTGGCCGCGAGAGAAAGCACTGGAGTACTTCCGTGCCAAAAACCAGGACTACAAGGTCGAACTGATCGAAAATCTGCCCGATGCCGAGGTGGGCATCTACCAGCAGCACAACTTCCTCGATCTCTGTCGCGGTCCCCATGTAGAGAATACGAGTCAGGTCGGCGCCTTCAAGCTCATGCGCGTTGCAGGTGCCTACTGGCGCGGTGATGAAAACCGTCCCATGTTACAGCGCGTGTACGGTACGGCCTGGTTCACGCAAGAGGAGCTTGACCAGTACCTGTGGCGTCTGGAAGAGGCCCTCAAGCGCGATCACCGCAAACTAGGGCGCGAACTCAAACTCTTCGTCTTGAGCGAAGATCTACCAGGCGGCGTGCCCATGTTCCTGCCGCGTGGCGAAACGCTGCGCTATGAGATGGAGACGTATGTGCGTCAGACGCAGGAAAAGTACGGCTACCAGCACGTCTGGACGGCCCACCTGGGCAAAGTGCACCTGTACAAAACGTCGAAGCACTGGTACAACTATCGCGAGAACATGTTTCCGGTGATGAAGGGCGAGCAGGAGCTTTCTGAGGATGACGCTTATATCCTCAAGCCGATGAACTGCCCGCACCACATTATGCTCTACAAGTCACAGATGCATAGCTATCGCGAGTTGCCCATCCGTTATGCCGAGTTTGCCACGCTCTATCGTTACGAGAAGGCTGGTGTGCTAACGGGCCTGGCGCGTGTACGCAGTATCACGCAGGACGATGCCCACATCTTCATACGCCCTGACCAGATTCAGGAGGAGTTTAATCGTGCTATCGACTTGGCGCAAGAGGTCTTCGAGACGTATGGCCTGACGGACTACTGGGTACGTCTCTCTCTGCACGATCCGCTGAAGAAGGAAGAGTACGCGGGCAGCGAAGAAGTATGGCAGGCGGCAGAGGCGGCCCTGCGCAACGCGGCTATCAGCAAAGGTCTGCGCTATGAAGAGGGTATCGGCGAGGCGGCCTTCTACGGCCCCAAAATAGATTTCATGGTGCGTGATGCGCTGGGGCGCGAATGGCAGTGCTCCACGGTGCAGTTGGACTTCATCCAACCGGAGAACTTTGAGCTTGAGTACATCGGCGAGGATGGACAGGCCCATCGCCCGGTGATGCTTCACCGGGCGGTGATGGGGTCCACGGAACGCTTCATGGCTATGCTCATTGAGCATTACGCTGGTGCCTTCCCCGTCTGGCTAGCTCCGTTACAGGTCCAGATCATTCCCATCGCCGACCGCCACATCGAGTACGCCAACAAAGTGCTGGCCGCACTCAAAGAAGCTGGCGTACGTACCGAAGTCGATGCACGTAGCGAACGGATGAACGCTAAAGTGCGCGATGCCCAGATGCAGAAGA
>WNGN01012936.1_pt1 | contig 10051 bp, 10 predicted proteins | sample 5400561 | NCBI WGS metagenome assembly WNGN01 (sample SAMN13153379, study PRJNA577476) | soil metagenome | isolation source: 115 cm soil or saprolite under Garry oak tree replicate 2 | place: USA:California | collected 2016-06-15 | reverse complement strand
TTCCGCAAAATGCCATTCGGCCGGCCTTGGATGCTGACCAGACGCAGCTTGTCGATTCCTATAACCGGCAGGCCAACGCGGTGCGTACTCTGAATGCTTCCGTGCAGATGAGTCCCACGGCGGGTTCCACGTATAGCGGAGTAATCCACGAGTACCACCAGGTGGGCGGCTTCGTATTAGCCGCGAGGCCGGCCATGATTCGCGTCATAGGACAGGCGCCCGTCGTCGCCACCAACATATTTGACATGGTGAGCGACGGTCAGACCTTCCGCATCTTTATTCCCTCGAAGAACGAATTCCTGGTGGGACCCACCCAACTGGAACGCGCCACAAAAAATCCCATCGAAAATCTCCGGCCTCAGCACCTTCTGGATGCTTTTTTTTGGACACCAATCCGCGCAGGCGAGCCCGTTGTGCTGGAACAGGTTGAAGCGCCACCGGCGCGCTACTATGTTCTGAGCGTCTTGCGCGGTACCGGCTCCGGCCTCGAAATGGCGCGCAAGATTTGGTTCGATCGATCGGATTTGCGGGTCTCCCGACTCCAAATTTATGGGCCTGCCGGAAGACTCGATTCCGATATCAGCTATGCGGATTGGCAGGACGTGCCGCCCCCCAATCCCCAGGAAAACGGCGCGCCAGCAGCGCCGAGCGGCAATCCGGCAGCGACTCCGCTCGTCTTTCCGCGCACATTTCGAATCGCGCGGCCGCAGCAGGATTATCAGCTCTCGTTAGTCATCACCAAGCTGGCCCTCAATACCGGAATCCCGGCCGATCGTTTCAGCCTCATGCAGCCGGCCGGCACCGAACTTGTAAACTTGGGCGCGGGGCAGCAGGAGCCCCAACCGTGATCGGGCGCTTTATTTTGGCGAATATCTTGCATCGGCCGCTGAGGACCATGGTGAGCGTTCTGGCCGTCAGCGTCGAGGTCGCTCTGGTCATAATCATCGTGGGCCTGACCAGCGGGATGATGCAGGAAACGGCCAAGCGCATCGAAGGCGTGGGCGCAGATATCATGCTGCAGCCCCCTTCGGCATCGATATTCCTCGCCTTCAACGGCGCGCCAATGCCCATCCGTATCGCCGACCGCTTGCGGCAATTGCGATACGTTCAAGCGGTCGCTCCGGTTCTGCTGCAGTTCAATTCCTCCGGGGGCATCGACATCGTCTACGGTATCGATCCGGAAAGCTTTCGCGCGGTCTCCGGCGGCTTCGTCTTTCTTCAAGGGCGCGATATGGATGGCCCGGATGACTTGCTCGTGGATGATTGGGCGGCGCGCTCCAAGAACATCAAAGTCGGCGAGACGTTGCGCATGCTGGAGCACGATTTTCACGTCGCCGGTATCGTGGAACACGGAAAAGGCGCCCGCATCTTCGTGCCGCTCGCCACTTTGCAGGAACTCTCCGGCGCCCGGGACAAAGCTTCGATTTTTTTCCTGAAGTGCACCCGCACCGGCCATACTGCCGCGGTTATGGACCAGATGAAGGCCATCCTGCAGGGCTATGAAATCCGGCCGCTCAAGGATTTCTTATCGCTGATGACTTCCACGAGCCTTCCTGGTCTGGACGCCTTCGTGCGCAGCATGATTGCGCTTGCCGTAGCCATCGGATTTCTGGTGATTTTCCTTTCCATGTATAGCTCCGTTGTGGAGCGCACTCGCGATATCGGCGTGCTCAAATCCTTGGGCGCCTCCAAGGGTTACATTGTCCAGGCGCTGCTCAGCGAAATTGGGGCCATCTGTGGCGCGGGGATTCTTTTCGGAATCGGCCTGAGCTACCTCGCCCGCGCCTTTTTTCTCTCCGCTTTTCCCACACTCTCGATCCTCATCACAGCCGATTGGATCATGCGCGCCGCGCTGATCGCCGTAGGCGGCGGGATGCTCGGCGCTCTTTATCCCGCATGGCTCGCCAGCCGCAAAGATGTCGTCGAAGCGCTGGCCTGCGAATGACGCCTTCGAACGCGAGAGGCTAAATCGCTAGGTTGCGGCGCCCACTCCGGCTAGAATATTTTCATTCAGTGGCGCCATTTCTCTAGGGAAGGCAGTGGAGCCGATACTCAGGACGGAAAATCTCTGGAAGACTTATCGCTCAGGCAAGGTCCAGGTTCCGGCATTACGGGGCGTGAATTTTGACGTTCTGCCGGGCGAATTCGTCGCGGTCATGGGACCCTCAGGATGTGGTAAATCTACTCTGCTCTATGTGATTGGGGGGCTGGCTCAAGCGACCAAAGGGCGGGTACTCGTCGACGGAAACGATCTTGCCGCAATGGGCGATGCGGCGCGTACCCGGTTGCGGCGCCACAAAGTTGGTTTTGTTTTCCAGCGATTCAACCTGCTGCCGACGCTGGACGCTTTCGGCAATATCGCCATCGCCCAGCATATTCACGGCGATGGATTCGATCCGCACCGCTTCGAGGTCGTCTCCGGCTTGCTCGGGCTCAGGGGAAGGCTGCGCCACCGGCCCGCGGAACTTTCGGGAGGCGAGCAGCAGCGTGTGGCCATCGCCCGCGCCATTATCAACGAGCCCAAAATCTTGCTGGCCGACGAGCCCACAGGTAACCTGGACACCAAGAACTCGGAGAATGTGCTGGGGATGCTGCGCCAGCTCAATCACGAGCTCGGCCAAACGATCGTGATGATCACACATAATCCGGAAGCCGCAGCCTATTCCGATCGCGTGGTGCACATGCGCGACGGCATCATCGTAGACGGCGCACCGGCCGACTGAGTTATGCGTACGATTTGGCGCATCTTCCTGCGAACCGTCTTCTGGTCCTTCGAGCGGGGCACCTGGCCCTACGACATCGCCGTCGCCGTCATTGTCGTTTTTGTTCTCTTGTCACCGCGCTCCTGGTTTCACGACCAGCCGCCCCTCGGGCCCGCCCGCGATGCCGCCCTGGTGGAGCTTCGAGATGCCGATCTGAGGGGTGGCACCAGAACCTATCGCGTCAGCGCCAAACTGCTGCTTTCCTCGGCGAAAGTCCCCGAATCCGAGCTGGAGCACGAACTACACGAAGCCGTGAGTCGAAACGTGGAGACCTTGCAGAAGAGCCGTTTTGAGATCGTCAGAATCCAGCCGATCCGGGCGGATGACGGGTCGATCGCCTATTACGATGTCTCCATCAAACCCTGAGATCCGGCGCGACGAAATGCTTGAGCGTATCTGTTAAGAAATGAGAAACTGCGCGTCAGCGCAGCTCATCTTATACGTTGTGTTAGCATGCGCAAGAAAGGTCGGCGCCATTCTAAATGAGAACTTATCGATTCCTATTTTGCTCCGCGTTCGTGTTCCTGGTCCTCGCCGGGTCCGCCATTTTCCCTTCCGGGCCGGCCGCCGGCCCGTTGGCGCTGGACGACGTTCTCAAGCAAATGGATCGCGAGCAAAATCAATTTGAAAGCCTCACGGCCAGTATTGAGCGTACTAAGGTGACCGTGGTCGTCAATGACCGCTCCACGGAGTCTGGTCAGATCGAAGTCCGCCGCGACGGCAGGATGCGCATCGATCTGATCTCCCCGGACCAGAAAACAATCTTACGTGACGGCGATCGTATCTACGTTTACACTCCGAAAATCCGCCGGGTCGAGGAGTACGATCTCAGCAAACACCGTGATCTGGTGGATCAGCTTCTCCTCTTGGGCTTTGGCACCTCTGGCGAAAGCCTCAAAAAGAGCTATCTCATAACGCTGCAAGGGGAAGACAGTTTGAACGGCCAGAAGGTGGTGCGTCTGGAACTGACGCCGCGTTCCGACGACGTGCGCAAGCAAATCTCGAAGATCGAGCTCTGGCTGAATGAAGCAAACTGGCTTCCCGCCCAGCAGCAATTTTACGAGACCGGATCGGGAGATTACTCGATCATTCGCTATCTGAATGTCGCCCGAAATGTTCCCATCTCCGATGCGCGTTTCCGCCCGGCATGGCCCAAGGGCGTCACTCGGGTTAAGCCGCAAGATTAGCGGGCAGCCCCAGCCTCACTTCAGCTCGATTTTGCGCGTGCGCCTTTTTGCGCCTCAGCGGCCAGCAGCGCCTGTTTGCGTTTGATCCCCCAGCGGTATCCGCCCAAGCCTCCGTCTTCCCGCACCACGCGATGGCAGGGAATCAAAATCGCCGCTGGGTTGGTGGCACAGGCGCGTGCCACCGCGCGTTGGCCCTTGGGCAGCCCAATGGCGCGAGCGATATCGGTGTAGCTGCGCGTCCTGCCGCGGGGAATTTGTTGCAGTGCTTCCCAAACCCGGCGCTGAAATGCAGTGGCTTTGACGTCCAGAGGCAAATCCAGATCCGGATGCTGGCCGGAGAGGTGCCGTACGAGCTGCCGAAGCCATTGCGAAACCTGAGCGGGATTTTTCGATATGTTTGCCGCGGGGTACTCGCGGCGAAGCGCTGCTTCCAAGCGCTCCTCGGAATCGCCCACATAAATCGCCGAGACGCCTTTAACGGTTCCGGCCACGAGCAGCCGCCCAAGGCGGCTAGGCCCCGTGGTATAGCCGATTTCCATGCCCCGCCCGCCGCGCCGATAGGTAGCGGGAGTCATGCCCAAATGCCCATTGGAACGTTCGTATAGACGGCTTGATGAACCATACCCGGCTTCGTATAGTGCGTTGGTCACGTCGCTACCCTCACGTAAGAGTGTTTTGAAACGCCGCAGGCGAACCGACTGAACATAGGCGCCCGGACTGATCCCCACCAGGCGGCGAAACATTCGCTGCAGCCGAAAAGGGCTTATGCCCATCTGGCGTGCCACACTCGCAATCCGCACTGGATCGCCGGAGTCTTGCTCCATGAGAAGGCAGGCCTGCCTGATTAAGTGCGACTCCGCCATTCCTGGCACGCCCCGCGGATGGCAACGGCGACACGGCCGAAATCCCTCGCGCTCCGCGGCGTCGGGCGCCGCAAAAAACAGCACCCGCTCGCGTCGCGGGCGGCGCGATGGGCACGATGGGCGGCAATAAATCCCGGTGGAGCGAACCGCATAGACGAACGTTCCGTCGTAGCGGCCGTCGCGCGCCGCGACGGCCCGCCAGAATCGGCGTTCCGATAGCCTTGGCGCGCCGCCGCGTTTTGCCGGCTGATTCTCGATCCCCATCTGAGTGCTCTGTTTCATGTCCCCAAAATACATTCTTGGCCTAACCGCCGCTATCCGATTCTTGCGTTCAAATCGCGCCGAGCCCTTCTGCCCGGAGTTCATAAAGGAGTTTACACATTGGTACGCCTAGCGCCCGCAATTCGTTGACCTCCGATCAACGCGGCGGCATAGTCTCGCCAGCAGCGCCGGAAACGCATCCTTGAATCCCTAAAGGGGGAACTATGCGCATGTCTCGGCCTGCCCCAGCCGCAGGCTCGGCCGGATCGGTAGTTCAAGATCCACAAGCTCCATCTGCTCCCGCGCGTGCCGCGGATACGGAATGGCCCAATCGGCCGCGGGGGATCAAGCGCGTGCCCACGCATGCGGTGGGTCGCGCTCGCGAACGGCGGGCCTACGCCCGCGCCCGGCTCTCCCTGCCGCTCCACTTGGAGCGGGTAGCCGGACAACGCCATACCCAGCAATACTCCTTGCAAACGGAACTGGAGGTCCAACTGATTGGTCAACCTCTTGCGCGAGCCACAGTGCGCATGAGCGCTGCGGCTCATGTGACTCGCACCGAACCAGCGGAGAAGGTCGGCTGGTACGGCGTGGCCGCTGCTTTCGATGATATCAGCTACCGGCGGGATGAAAATCTCCTGGAACGATTTTCGCCCTGACCTGCCTCCGTTTTCGGCGTGTACTTCATTCATGCCGAAAAAAGCCGCCCTTCGCGCGAAAGTCTTCCTCGCCGCGAACGTCTACCAACAGGATGAGCTTCGCGGCGTTAAAAAAGTCATCAGGAGCTTTCGCGCGTTAACAAAGTCACAGCTTTTTTCGGCTCGACAATCCCCAATTCCGGTTTGCTCGATTCACCGAGGCGTTGGCTGACCTCCCTCCTCGTTTTTCTGTAAGTGTTCATTCTACAGGGACCTTAAGTGCTGAAATTCGGCAAGTGTTCATTGTGTGCGAGTTGCAGGCGCGTTCCGCGCATGTGTTCATTCTGCGAGAGTTGTGAATTCGGCGGCGGCGCGGCGTGAACTTCGTTAACCCGCGAAAGCTCCTGATGCCCATGACTTTCGCGCGAAGAGCTAAGCGGCGAAAGCGCGACTTTTTTATGCGCCAAAAGCGGCGTGACTATGTTGACCGGCGGTGCCGGAGAGATCCCTCGCTCCGGTCCGTCGCTCGGGATGACGATGCTGGTCGCATCGTCAGCTTGGGCACACGAGGCGGGCGCGGCATTTGCCTCGCGTTGCGGCGAGGAGAAAGAGAGGTCTCCCGCGAAACCGTCCGGGACGTAAACTGCACGCCTCGGCTCACGATGTTCGCTCGGGACGACTTTGTTGACCGGCGAAAGCTCGACTTTTTCATGCGCCAAAAGCGGCGTGATGCCCACGTCCTTTTGGCGCTCGACAACCGGGTGTTCGGCGCGGGCCATGGCAATGGTCCGCAACAAGAGCTGGGCGAGGTGGCCGAAGGTGGCGGCTTCCTGGCGAGAGATGCGCCTTTGCGCAAGCAGGCGGAAAACCTGGGCGAGGGCGCGGTTCACGCCGGCGGCGGTGGTGAGGTCGCGGCAGGCGGAATAAAGTTCGGGAAGGTCGAGTGCGCGACCGACGACGTAACCTCCGGGTGACGGATCGCCAAACAACTGGTCTTCTCTTTCGGAGTGGAAGCGACAGAGCGAGGGGTGAATATCGGAGCGCGCCATGGTGCACTGGCGGCCGTCAGAGAAAGTGAACTGGCAGCGGTCGGGCAATTGGTTCGTATCTATGTGGACTTTTTCATGCGCCAAAAGCGGCGTGATGGGCACGCCCTTTTGGCGCTCGACAACCTGATCATCTTTCGCAGCGGGGCTAGAGTTGATGTTGGCCTCGTTCGTCGGGAGATCAGCGCGGTTTAGCTCGGCGGGATTCTGGACGGAACAAGGAGGCGGAACGACGTGATGGCCGTTGGGTGATTCTTGTGCGGTAGTCATATGCAATGTTATCGGCAAAGTAAACGAACGTCAATGACTAACTATGTGGATAACTGAAGGGCTGTGGAAAACGGCAAATTAGAGGACACTTTAGTGTACCGGTAGGTTATTCGAATGAGGCGGTAGATGTATTCGAACGGAGTAGAAAATGTTTGGAACTTTATTCGAATGAGGATAGCGATATTTTTGGACCTTGGCTGAGATTCGCCGCCATGACCTCTCGACGTTTCTGACGGAGACGCCGAGCATCGCAAAGGGCGGTCCCGGAGTCGTGGTGCCAGGATGCCCGGCCTGCCGGAAACCATTTGGAGGACGCTGTTCTGCCGAGTCTGATCGCCAAGCTTTCCACGCGTAGCTACCTGTTGCATCATCTTGACGTTTTGGATAGATTCAGCCCACTTTTAGTTTTGTGAGGCACAAATGGCGCTTTCCAAAAGCATTATTGAAGCCCCTTGTGTAGTTTTCTTGGGAGCTGGAGCGAGCCAAATTCTAGGCTTGAAGCTGATGAAGGATTTTGTGGGTAGCCTGAAAAACTCAAATCCGCCCGAGAAGGAATTGTTCGAAGCGATCTGCGAGCAGGGCGAGGATTTGGAATATCTTTTTGAGGAGCTTTCCAGTCTTGAGACGAAGGAATATCTCACTTTCACATCACAACAAGAAGGAATTTATGGCCTGAATTCTAAGGTTCAGGCGACTGGTCACGGAATAAAGGCAATGGCGCAGAGTTTGAGTCTTTGGTTGAAAGAAAAAGTATTCACACATTACCGACGGATCGATGAAGACAGCAAGAAGCTGCTCATACTGGCGAATATCTTGAAACCGTTTCTGCACAAATTTCAGCCTCTAGTCGTATTTACAACGAACTACGATCCAGTAGTTGAAACACTTTGTCGAACCCAATTGAATTGCACTCTTATTGACGGCTTTCGAAATGACGCCAGCCGATCTGAATACTTTTGGGATCGAGACGTTTTCGATAAAGCCTCATTTTCGTCTGGCGAGTCTCTTGTACTTTTCAAGCTTCATGGATCGGCTAATTGGGTACAAAGTGGATCGAGAGTTTCGAAGGGGGCTTCGATGTTCGGGAGAGATGACACCCTATACAAGAATGTGCTGATCTTCCCGGCTACACGAAAGGTTGCCATCGAGGACCCGTACTTTACGTGCTACGACTATCTCGGCAAGTGTTTGTCGAATGCCGAATTGTGTTTGGTAATCGGATACTCGTTTCGTGACTACGACGCTCTCACAAGGTTTAAAGCAGCCGAGATTCAGAACCCGAAATTGAGAATTTTGGTTTTGGACAACATGGCCGACGAGCGCATTAAGTTCCTAAGCGAGAATGGCATTCAGGGCACCGCACTTCCCTATGTAGTCGGCATCCAAGAGGATCAATATCTCCCCAAGCTTGCAGGTGCACTCGCAAACGTGAGACGGCGAGACGAGGCGTCTGTCACGGCGTGAAAAAGTCTGAAGGCCGCGCCGTATGCGTCGGCTCGAGTCTCCTGGTTCAAAGTCATCAACCCGAATTATTCGCCACACGTCGGCAGGCGAGAAATGTTCGCCAAATTCCCGGAGCGCGGGGAGCATCGGCATGCCGACGAAACGTTGTTAACTCCCTGAACGATTCGAAAAACGCATTGCCGCAAAGTTTTGATCCCGAATCCGAAAAACAGACGGCACGCTGTTATAATCGGTTGGTCATGAATACGTTTCTGATAGACGGGAACCATCAAATACCCGGCTGTTGGGGTAGCTGGGGCGACGATGGCCTCAGTAAATCCCTCCGAGATTATTACGATAACGTCAGAAACATAAACAGGACTCTCCAAGTCCTCCGGTTTAACTTACCCTGGACGGACCATTATGTGTCGGAGTTAGCTCCTGTAGTCCAAAGCCCCTCTTTGGCCTACTTCTTAAACATCGACGCTCTGGAAACCCTCGATTCCCTGAACGCAGCAGTCAAGCACCTCGAAAGAAAGGTGCGGGCACTTTGGTCATTTGGGAGTTGGGCCGAGAAGTTAATTGACTGCATCCGATACGTTCAATCCTTCATTGAAGACAGAATTAAGCTAGTCCTCACTGCATTACGAATTCCTGTTTTTGCACACGAAGTCCTTACCAGAGAGACTGATTTCTTCGAGTATCACGGTTGTGGCCGTCCACCCCGGATTTTGGGTCGGGCTCTGAAAGCGGGCCTGTCTCAAATCACGGGGAGGATGCGTTCCAGTCCCGCTTTCGCGTAGAGTCCCGAACAGCCACGCAAAGAACCTTCCTCCCCTATCTCAAAGAAGGGAGGTCGGTATGCCATCCGCAGCTTTAAGTCGGCTCCATACTCCGTCCACGTATGCTTGGGAAAGGCCGCTTCTGGTTCATCACGTTGCCAGAATCTGCGGCATTTCGCGTCGGACGGTGCGATGGGCAGCGGCGCAAGGACTGCTAAAAGGCTTCAAAGAGCCAGGAACACCGAAGATTTGGCGGTTTTGGCGGCGTGACGTAAATACTTTTCTGGAAAAAAGAGCGCAGGAACGGGAAGCACGGATGCAAGGATGTGCCGATAACTGAAGGAAACGGGGCCGTAGCTCAAACGGACAGAGCGCCTGCCTACTAAGCTCGGAGATGCCAGTTCGAGTCTGGTCGGCCCCACTCACTTACAATCGTAAAGCCATCAGAGAGCCAGCGTCCAATTAAATTTTCAAGATTTTTCGCGGCCTGCGAAGCCTGATTTTGGAAACGAATTGGAAACCCCGCAGACGGATTAGAGGGATTATCAGGACGAATGCGATTATTGGGACCGAAATAACCGCTTTGTGGATCACCAGCTTACGGAAACACAGGGCTTAAGAATTTTTGTTGACCTACAGAATGAACACTTACGAAAAAAGGGGTAGGGGGGTGGCTAACCGCTGTCGCTGCGGCGGGCGGCCCAGACTTTGTTAACGCACGAAAGCTCCTGATGCCCATGACTTTCGCGCGAAGAAGCGACGGCCTGCGGCAGCAAGGTGCTGGCCGCGCACAGCGCGG
>WNGN01006576.1_pt1 | contig 10059 bp, 7 predicted proteins | sample 5400561 | NCBI WGS metagenome assembly WNGN01 (sample SAMN13153379, study PRJNA577476) | soil metagenome | isolation source: 115 cm soil or saprolite under Garry oak tree replicate 2 | place: USA:California | collected 2016-06-15 | reverse complement strand
TGCGCGCGGCACTCACCGCGCTGGTCCGCGCCCACTGCGCCGTCCAACTCGCCGAAGGACGCACGGTGAAATCGCGTCGCCGTTTCATCACAGACTTCGTCATCTCAGCAAAAATCGAAGTGGTGGCCCCAACGGGATTTGGTAGTCAGGCTAGTTTGTTCGAGGTTGCCTCGAGGGACTGGGCGTCGTCCTCACATCTCGCATGCGCCATGCGCGCTGTGGGGGACGAAGTAGACGTGGACATCGTAGTGCGGAGTCTCGAAGCCCGAGTGGCCGGCCGGCACCAGGTCGATGTCCATGTGATCAATCTTGAACGGCCTGAGGGCCTCCGGGTAGACGAGGCTCCAGGAGAAGCCGCGCTCGAAGTCGGCCTTGGCGATCATGAAGTCCACCGAGATGATCCGGCCATCCTGGCTCTGGATCGCCGGGCCCACAGGCCAGTCCTTAGGTCTCACCCAGTGCTGGGTCTTGAGCCTCTGGTGGTCGCCCGCGGGCACGAAGTCGCCGGGCAAACCGGGTGGGCGTGGAACCGGACGGGATGATGCGAGCCCGTCGTGCCAGCGGTACGTCCACGTGGCCGCGGTGCCGGGCGGAGTCGCGCCACCTGATTGATCGGCCGTGGCCCGCCTGACGCCGAACCCGGCGAGCGCCGCCCCGAGCAGACCCTGCACCACTCCCCGACGACCCGGGCGTGCGCTCTCCATGGTGTTGCCTCCTAGAGTCGAGGTTGAACGTTGAGCAGGACGATGCCGAACGGGGTGTGGCCGGCCGGGAGCATGGTCTCCACCGTCAGCTTACTCATGTCGATCACCGCCACCGCGTTGAGCCCGCCGACGGTGACGTAGGCGTACTTGCCGTCCGGCCGGAACGAGACGTTGCCGGGCCCGGGTCCCACCTCGATCCGCTTGAGCTGCCTCCACGGGGGCTGCGCCTCCATGACGATCACCACATTGTCCCCGTCCTGCAGCACCCAGGACTGCCGGCCGTCAGGCGTCCAGGCATTGGTGGTCGGGACCTTGCCAACGGGTTGAGCGTTCACGACCTGCAGCGTCTGGCTGTCCAGAATCTCGTTCATGTTACTGACGGCGTCCTGGACCCAGACGTACTTGCCGTCGGGCGAGACCCTGAGCATGTGGGGCTTGCTCCCCTTGGCGAAGCTCACTCTCTTGACGATCTGTCGGCGGCCCACGTCGAGCGCGCTGACGGTGTCCTGGTCTCGCTCGGGCAGATAGGCGGTGCGCCCGTCGGGAGAAAGATGCAGGTCGCAGGGGAATTTGCCCACGGGCACAGCATGGGTGACCTGGGTGGTGGCGGGATCGATGTAGACGATCAGGTCATCGCCCGCCACGTTCATCAAGACCTGCTTTCGGTCGGGAGTTAGGACGACGCTGTGGGCCGGTCCGCGGCCCACCTCCTGGCGCTTGACGACGCGTAGGGCGACTGGATCAAAGGCGATGACGTCCACCTTGGTCACGTCCGTGCCACCCACCCGCTCCGTTCGAAGCCCGTAGGTCCACAAAAGCATGCCGTCGAAACTCTGCATGTGGTCGGCGAGCCATTTGACCTTGAAGCCGACGGGGCGCGTCCCCAGCACCTGATGGGTGGTCGGGTCGATGAGTCGCGGGCCCGTGCAACGCGTCTAGATCAAATCGATCTCGAACGTGAGCATGTTTGATATCGGTGATTGCAGGCCCCCGCAACCAAGCACGACGAGGGGTTAGCGGACGCGAAGGCCGCTAACCCTTTCGTTGCCCAGACTTCACCCAGGAAGTTTTCAGGCGGTAACCCTCGCTCCAGGAACCTGGGTGACTCGGCATCGCTGCCAGCTCACCCCCTTTCGAGCGCCGGATACAGCGGCAGTGGCGGTGCCTCGGGCCAGCGTTCGCGTAACACCTCGAGCAATCGTTCAGCCATGCCTCGCACAGCCGGGAGTTGGCCGCGTTCTCCGGCTATTGCCACAAAGGTTTCCAACCGGGCCAACAGGCGCGAGCGTACCGTCGCTATCCCCCACGTGCGATCTTCCCGGAGCGCACCTTGGAGCAGCCAGCCCAGCGTATTCAGCAGCCAGAACGCGCACACCACAACAAGAGCGGTTTCAAATACGCTGTCGTCCTCTGCCTCCGGACACCCTTTGACGAGCTCAGCCCGGTACGTCGATTCCATGCGTGAGATCAGGCCCTCAGGGAGGCGATTTGCGCACCAGCAAGTCGGGAACATCATCCGCCCATAGGTCGCGTCGATCAGCGCATGGCCAAAACGGCCGAACTCGAAGTCGATGAGGCGCACCTGCTCACCACTGAGGAAAACGTTGTCGGGGCAAGGATCGCCATGAACGTAGGTGAAGAATGGCCCTGGTCGTTCAATGGCACCGCTCACCGCCTCGAGCTCCTGCAGGAAGGCCGCCTCGCGACGAACCGCCAATCGTTCGAGACCAGCCTGGAGCAGTGTGATGCGCTCATGAAACTCAGCACCGGTCCAGGCAACGAGTCCTGCCTGGGGGTTCAGGTCATGACAGAGGCTCTCGAAGCGTGCCGAGTGACTGCGGGTCGCTGCATGCAGTTTGCCGAGACAGGTTGCGAGTGTGAGCAACGCGGTGGCCGCGCTGGCGGCATCCTCTTCGAGGAGCGGTTTGACCAGGCTCCGGTGAGGTCCCAGATCTTCGAGGATGAAGAAGCCTGAGGCACGATCCCCCGCGTAAAAGCGCGGGCTGCATCGGGGGACATTCAGGATCATGCTCAAGAACTCCGCCCCGACCCAGTCGCTGAGAAACCTCCTGACATCCCACGATGTCACGTCTCGAGGGTCGTAGTTTTCCACTGCGACTTGCTTGATGATGAAACTGGAGGGGGCACCGCTCGAGAGATTACGGCACCGCAGCACGACGTTCCGCCGGCCTTTTTCAGTGAGCGATGCAACCTCGCCTAATCGGACCTGGCTGCCCAGTACATTCGATAGCAGCCGCTCGGCCGCAGCGAGAATAGGTGCAAAGTTGTTTTGACTCTCTAGCTTGTCAGAAGGCATGATCAGGCGCCGGCGCCTCGCTGAAGCAGAAGCCAGTCCCCCGTTGCTCGTCGAACCAGTATGTGAGGATCCTGCATGTATGGCGCGCCTGGACCTTGAGATCCTCCTGGTGGACCGCAGCAACGGTTTCTGCGGTTACGCCTCGAATGCCGTGGCGGTTGATAAAGGATCGGCATGGCACGCCTCCGTCGTGTCCTCTTCTACATCCCGCTCGTTGGGGCCGTGCTGTTACGTGATTCGAGGGCCCTTCTGGCGTCGAGCTCATGGCATCCGCTCCGACGGTCCAGATTGTCAAGAACGGCACTCCATTAGCACGTTCTTGAGCAGTGCGCGAATGTGCAGCAGGTACCTCATTGGGCTGACACGAGGGACTTCGGATTCTAAATCCTAATGTCGCAGGCCTGCAGTGGGGACGGTGAAGAAGTCGAGGGCGACGAGGTCCCGTACATGGTTGTCAAGGAACGTGCGCCACGTCTGCGACGGCGCTGAGCGCGCCTCGGCATGAGCCGAGAGAAGGTGCGCTCAGCGACGTTGAAGCCGAGGTTCATGAGCTCTCCATGGATTCGTGGGGCGCCCCTGAGTGGGTTGGCACTGGCCATTCGGGTGATCAAGGTCTTGAGCTCGGTATCGACGGTCGGGCGACACGATGGTGAGGGCTTGTCTCCAGCGGGCCCAGACTTGGCTAGGCCGACCCACAACAGGCGATCAGTCGTGCACAGCTTCGGCCGGGGCACCGTTCGCTTGTACACGGCAAGCTGCTGGCCGAGGGCGAGGTTCTCGAGGGTGAGCTGACGATGGCCGCCGAAGAGGAAAGGGAGGAGCCGAAGCAGGTGGGCCAGGATGGCCTTTTCGTGAGCATAGCTGGGAACTCTCCGGTCCCCAGCGTGGAGCGCCTCAGGGGAAGCTCACTCGACGTCCTCCACTTCCAGTTGCCGGTGCCGGGTTACCCGCTACACCATACGGGCGTGGCTCAGCCTATGCGCTACGCTATCGCTGCTCTAGAACGTCGGCGGCTCGTGCTCGTGTGGCTCCTCAGCGCGTGGACGGCAGTAGCCGGATGTGCCGTACCGATCCGCACCAGCGGCGGGGAGCGAGCCGCTCAGGCGGGATCGGCCAGCTTCGCTGTTTACGCGCTCTCACGAGGCCGGGGCGTCCCCGAGCCGACCCGGAGCGCGTGGCAAACCGTCTGGACGATGCTCGAGGATGCCCGCCGAGAGGGCAAGGTCGCTCGGCTCCAGCAAACCCGCATTGGTCTCGAGGGCGAGGTCCGCCTGTGCGCCGAGTTTTCGGACCCCGGGCGCGGGCGGGAGATGCTGGAGCGCGCTCGCAAGATCGGGAAGGGCGTCGAGCTGCTCAACATCGTGGAGGAGCCGTGTTCGAGGCAGTGAATCTCACGGCATAAAAGGAGAACGGTCATGCATAGCCGAACCCGATCGATGTGGCTGGTTCTGGCTCCCGTGCTCTGCCTGGTTGTCCTCGGCTGCCAGACCGGGTTGCCGGGCATGAGGGGCGGCGGCGCCTCCAAGATCCGAACGGCGACGGGGATCGCTGTGTCCGCGACGCCGGAGGCGATCGAGGAAGCGCGCGCCCAAGTGCTGAGGAAGGACCGGGCCCAGCGCGCCGCCTGGGCGAACAAGACCTTCGAAGAGTTCGAGCGGTCCGTCTTCAAGGAGTCGTTCCCGGGCGGCAAGTACATCGTCAACGGCGACGTCGCCTTCGCCGACCGCAAGCAGCTGCAGGAGTTCTTCGAGACCAGGATCAAGCAAGAGCCGCCCGAGACTCGGCCCGGGCAGTTAATCGTCGCGGGCGTCGGCGGGGACAAGATCTGGAACAACACCCAGAAGAAGCAGATCAGCTACTGCGTGAGCACGACCTTCGGCGCACGCCACCCGAGCGTCGTGACCGCTATGCATGGCGCCACCGGGGCGTGGTCACAGGTGGCCGACGTCGCCTTCGTCTACGTCGCCTCCCAGAATGCAACCTGCACCGCCAGCAACGCGAACGTCGTGTTCGACGTCAACCCCGTCAACGTGAACGGGCAGTATCTAGCGCGAGCCTTCTTCCCCAACGAGCCGCGGGCCGGCCGCAACGTGCTGATCGACGCGTCCGCGTTCCAGCTCGATCCCGCGGGCAAGCTGACGCTCGTCGGCATCCTCCGCCACGAGCTCGGGCACAGCCTGGGCTGGCGGCACGAACACACGCGTCCGGAGTCGGGCACCTGCTTCGAGGACAATGACTGGAAGCCGCTCACCTCGTACGACCGCTTCTCGGTCATGCACTATCCGCAGTGTAACGGCGGCGGCGACTGGTCGCTCACGCTGACAAACTTCGACAAGAACGGGGCCGCGTGCGTGTACGGGAAAGCGCCGGGCTTCGTGGCGGATCCGACGATCTGCCTTACTCCGCCCCCGTCGGGGCCTTCGGCGTGCGGGCCTCAGACGCAGGCATTCAACGAGCAGCGGGTGGCGAAGGGCGAGGAGAAGATGCACGGGCCCTTCACCGTGTCGCCGGGATCGCGCTTCGAGGTCAAGATGGTCGGCGATGGTACGGCGCCGGGTGATCCGGATCTCTACGTCCGGTTCGATCAGCCCCCGCAGCGCGTCACCGGCGGCTTCGCGTGCCGGCCGTACCTCAGCGGTCCAGAGGAGAGTTGCGCGCTCGACGTCCCTGCGGGCCAGACGCGCGCGTTCGTGATGGTGCACGGCTACGCGGCGGGCGCTTACGACCTCATCGTCACCTTCACGGCCGGTCAGTAAGGAGCGTCTGCCCATGACCATGCGACGGGCGTTCGGGAGTCAGTGAGGCTCGCATGCCGATCCGCTTCCTCCCGAACGACCCGCTCGCGCTAGAGGTCGTGCCGCCGCGCGAGCAGCCGCCGCGGCCGGATCCGAAGGACCCGCAGGTGGGCTTCAGCTACGTCGCTGACATTCCCGAGGACGTCTACCCGCTCGACAGTGCCGAGTTCCGGTTCTGGCAGTGCCGGGAAGCGGCGCTCGCGACGCTCGAGGCCTGGGCAGCGCTCACGCGGCCGCCGACGTTCTGGCAGAACGGCCAACGACTGTTGCCGCTGCAGCACGACGCGGGACGAGGACTCAACGCCCACTACGACCGCACGGCCGTGGCGTTCCTCGGCTTAGAGACGGACGCCAGGAAGACCTACCCGGCGGCCAGCACCGACGCAGTCGCCCACGAGGTCGGGCATGCGCTCCTCGACGCTATGCGCCCCGAGCTGTGGGAAAGCGTATACACGGAGACGGCCGCGTTCCACGAAGCCTTCGCCGATTGCATGGCGCTGCTCGTCAGCCTCTTCGACGCGCCGTCGCGCCAACCCCTGCTGCAAAGCGGCGTGCATCTGCGTGCGGCGAACTTCCTCGAGAGCCTAGCGGAGGACGTGGCCGAAGGCGTCCGCCTCGCGAACGGCCCCAACGACCCGCAGTCGCTCCCACGTCGCGCCTTGAACACGCTGCAGTGGGAGATCCCGGTGAACCTGCCGCCGGCCGCCCCGCCCCCGGCCCTCACGGCGGAGGCGCACAACTTCAGCCGTATCTTCACCGGCTGCTTCTACGACACCGTCTGCAATATCTTCGCGGGCCAGCCGAACCAGGACGCGCAAGGGCTCCTCGCGGCGGCGCAGACTGCGGGGCGCCTCCTGATCGCCGGCGCCCAGGCGGCGCCCGAGGTCGCGCGCTTCTTCCAGGCCGTAGGGCGAGCCATGATCCTCGCCGACGAAGCTGTAAGCAGCGGCGCACATCATGCGGCCATTCGCGACGCCTTCGTCGGTCACAACATCGCCATCGGAAGCACGGTGATGCTCGCGCCGACGTCGGGACTGGCCGGGTCCGCCCCGACCGTGGACACGGCGGCCGGCCGGGCGCTCCTCCCCGCCGCCGCCCGCCGCGATCTGCTGGAACGCATCGGCGCGCGGCGCGGTCGGCTGGACGTGACGGGCCACGAGCTCGGCGGCCAGGCCGTCGCCAAGGCGGTCCACCACCGCGGCGTCCCCCTGGGGAAGCTCGATCGGCGACTCAAGGGTGTGGTCGCTCCCGCCGTCGAGTCCGTGCTCGTTGGCTCCAGCGCCGCGCGCGCCGTCGTCCTCGGCCACCTCCCCGATGCCCGCACGACGGTCGACGAGGTGCATCACTTCATCGGGACCTTGCTGGAGCACGGCGCCGTCGCCTTCGCGGCGGCCAAGCGCGCGACGACAAGGAAGGCGGCGGCGCCCCAGAGCCCGTTCCTTCCGACTCACACCCTCCAGACGCGCGGGGGCAAGACGGTCCTCAAGCGGATTCGCTTCTCGTGTAGTCCGCGCCGGTGAGATCGGCCTGGCGTGGGCGGCAGACCGAAGAGCGACTCTTACTGGTCCAGGCCAGCGGTAGCTGGCTCCTCTTTCGGCGTCAGCTAAGAGCCGGTGAAACGGGCTTCTCATGTCACAAGGATTGCGGTTGTCGTCTGCGGCCGAGAACTTGGCGCCCTGAACCCTGCTGTGCCGTCCGGGTAATCGCTAGGCTTTGCTCGGGCGAGGGCCTCCGATAGATGCGCACGGGCCCCGCGATACCCTGCGGCGTACTCGCCGAGCCATCGCGTGCTTTCCGGTGTGAGCCGGAGGGCGGTCCTTAGGGAGGCCAGACGATCACTGAGAGCATGCTCTTCGTTTGTATCGGCACCTGTTGCGTATTCGGCCGTCCACGCGGCCCTCGTACCGACTTCGAGAACGGAATCCTTCCGGGCGTGTGGACGGACGGGTACAACCCCGACGAGGGAGCGGGGTGGCGGAGATGACAGAGGCTCAGAAGCCCGTCGCGCTCTGGTTGCTGGCCCTGCTGACGGTCGTCTATGTCGGTGCGGGCAAGTTCGGGCTCGCTCTGGCGTTCCTTCATTCCAGCGCCTCACCGGTGTGGCCACCTGTCAACGTCACCACCAACGGCGCGATCGCTACCACGATCGGCATCGCTATCGGCAACACGATCGAGGGGCGCCTGGGCGCCGACCTGGTGAGGCTGTTCGCAAACGGCCGCAACGTCTTCGACCGGGGACGCGATGTCTTCAAGTTCGTGGTGCTGGCCGCGCTGCTCAGCACGACCGTGAGCGCGACGATCGGGGTGACCAGCCTGGCGCTGGGCGGCTACGCCAGCTGGCGCGATTTCGGCGCGATCTGGTTTACGTGGTGGCTCGGCGACGCGGTGGGCGCCCTGATCGTTGGCCCGTTCCTGGTTCTCTGGAGCGCGCCCGGCCGCTTTCCCTCGACCTGGCGCCGCGTGGCCGAGAGCGTGAGCTTGCTGGTGACGGTGGGTGTGCTCGGCCTTGTCATATTCCGCGGATTCAGCGGTGAGCCGCTCACGTTTCTCTGTGTGCCGCCCCTCATGTGGGCGGCGTTTCGCTTCGGTCAGCGAGAGACGGCGACCGTCATCGCCCTGCTGGGGGCGCTCGCGACCTGGGGAACGGTGCGAGGCCTGGGCCCGTTTTCCGAACATCCGGCGAACGAATCACTCCCGTTGCTGCAGGCCTTTCTGGGCACCATGGCGGTGATGAGTCTCCTGATCGGCGCCGTGGTCGCTGAGCGGCGGCGGGACGAGGCCGCGCTCTCGCGCCTGGCGTCCATCGTGGAGTTCTCGGACGACGCGATCGTGAGCAAGACGCTCGACGGGGTGGTGACGAGCTGGAACGCGGGGGCCGAGCGTCTCTACGGCTATTCGGCCGAGGAGGCCATCGGCCGCCCGATCTCGATGGTCATCCCGCCGGGCCGTCCGAACGAGCTGCTCCGGATCATGCCGCGTCTCAAGCGCGGCGAGCACGTCGAGCCCTACGAGACCGTGCGACGGCGGAAGGACGGCACGCTCGTGGAGGTGTCGATCACCGTGTCCCCGATCCGGAGCTCCGGCCGGATCATCGGCGCTTCCGCGATCGGGCGAGACATCACGGAAGAGAAGCGGGCGGCCCTTCGGGAGGCGAGGGCGCTCCGCGCCGTCGCGAGCCTGGCGCTCGCGGCCGCCCACGCGATCAACAACCCGCTCACCGTCGTCTGGGGAGAGGTTCAGCTACACGCTCGCGAGGTCGGCGCCCGCTGGGAGGGCCGCATCGCGTCGATGCTCGAGGGGCTCGAGCGAATCCGGGACGTCGTGGCCCGCATGAACCAGATCAACCGGCTCGAGTGGGCCGAGCAGCAGAAATACCTTCCGGAAATGCTCGACCTCACGAAGTCGAGCGATCGCCCAGCTCCCAGCGTCGACCGCCCGGTGACCGGCTAGATGTGCACGCCCTTCAGCTGGGCCTCGCGTTCCGGCGGCGGCGCCGACGGGGATGGCCGCACGTCCAGCGCCTTGACATTTTCCTCGAGCCGCTCCTTTGCGCTTGGTCACCGGGATGGGTACCACGTCCGGCCCCATTCAGCCGCCCTGATCGGGCACGCGGTGCAGACCAGTCAGATCACGCCTTCGCGCTTCATCTCCGCCACCGCCTGGGCAGTCAGACCCAGCCAGTCGCTCAGCACTTGGTCCGTGTGCTCGCCGAGCATGGGGGATGATGTGATGCGCGTGGCCTTCCCATCGACGCGCACCGGCCAGCCCGGCATCTTGAACGGCCGGTGCACGGGATGGATCATGGTCTGCATGATTCCGCGCTGCTCGAACGTGACGTCCTTGTTCAGCTCATCCGTGTCCAGCACCGCCCCGGCCGGAATGCCTGCGTCACCCACCAGCTTCATGGCATCGAGCTTGGTGTGCTTGCGGGTCCACACGGAGATGACCTCATCCACCTCGGCTTCCCGCTCGACGCGGTCGGCGGGGGTCAGGTAGCGCTTGTCGCCAATCAGATCCTGCCGATCGATCAGTTTCAGCAGGCGGTCCCAATGGTCCGGGTTCGCTCTGCTGGTCATGATGTAGACATAGTCGTTCGGCCCGCCAGGCGCGCACGGATACAGCCCCATCGGCGCGTTGCTCACGCCGGGCACCTTGCTGCCGCCGCGTTCGGCCGCCTTCCCGGTCAGGCCCTGAGTCGCAAAGTTGATGCGCATGTAGTGCAGCATCGCGTCCTGCATGGCGA
>WNGN01003979.1_pt1 | contig 10059 bp, 9 predicted proteins | sample 5400561 | NCBI WGS metagenome assembly WNGN01 (sample SAMN13153379, study PRJNA577476) | soil metagenome | isolation source: 115 cm soil or saprolite under Garry oak tree replicate 2 | place: USA:California | collected 2016-06-15 | reverse complement strand
CGGTCTCGATGCGCCTGCCGTGACGGCTGAAGTGATGCCAGTAGAGCAGCATCGAGCCCAGCGAAGCCATCAGCCGGTCGGCGATATCGCGCGCGCCGGCGGCGCTGTGGTCCGCCTTCTCCGGCTCCAGGGTGCCGAGCACCGATACACCGGTGCGCATCACGTCCATGGGGTGCGCGCTGCGGGGGATGTTTTCCAACGCTGCCCGCAGCTCGCGCGGCAGCGTGCGGAGCGATTGAAGCTTCTTCTTGTAAGCCGTGAGTTCGCCACGAGTGGGAAGTTTCTCGTGCACGAGCAGGTAGGCAATCTCCTCGAATTCGGCCTTGTCGGCGAAGTCGAGGATGTCATAGCCGCGGTAGTGCAGGTCGTTGCCGGTGCGCCCGACGGTGCACAGGGCGGTGTTCCCGGCGACGACTCCGGACAGGGCGACCGACTTCTTGGGCTTAGCCGGCTTTGCCTCTGGAGAAGAGCTCATCCAGCTTCTTTTCGTAAGAGTGATAGTTGAGGAACTCGTACAGCTCTTCCCGGGTTTGCATTTCCGGAAGCAGGGCCTTTTGCGAGCCCTCCCGTCGCACGGTCTCAAAAGCCCTGAGCGCCGCCTTGTTCATGGCGCGGAACGCGGTCAGTGGATACAGCGCGATGGCCACGTTCGCCGAGCGCAGCTCCGCCACGCTGAACAGCGGCGTGCGTCCGAACTCGGTGATGTTGGCGAGGATCGGCACCTTCACCGCGGCGGCGAACTTGCGGTACATCGCGAGTTCGGTGAGCGCCTCCGGGAAGATCATGTCGGCGCCCGCCTCGACGTATTTCACCGCACGGGAAATTGCGGCATCCAGGCCCTCGTTCGCGAGAGCATCGGTGCGCGCCATGATGACGAAGGAAGGATCGGTCCGCGCATCGACCGCCGCCTTGACGCGGTCGGCCATTTCCTCGCCGCCGACGAGCTCCTTACCGGGACGGTGGCCGCAGCGCTTGGCGCCGGCCTGGTCCTCGATATGCATCGCCGCGGCGCCGGCCTTGATGAGCGAGCGCGTGGTGCGCGCCACGTTGAAGGCGCTGACGCCGAACCCGGTGTCGACGTCGGCGAGCAGCGGCAGGTCGCACACGTCGGTGATGCGCCGGATGTCGGTCAGCACGTCGTCGAGATTGGAGATGCCGAGGTCGGGCAGGCCGAGCGAGCTGGCGGAGACGCCGGCGCCGGAAAGATAGATCGCGCGGTAGCCGACGCTCTTCGCCATCACGGCGTGATAGGCGCAGACGGTGCCGATCACCTGCAGGGGTTTTTCCTCGGTCAGCGCCTGCCTGAACTTCGCTCCGGCGCTCATAGCAGGTGCTTGACGCTGTCGCGCTCTTCGTGGAGCTCCTTCAGGGTCGCGGCCATTCTTTTGCGGCTGAATTCAGAAATCTCGATGCCCTTGACGATCGAGTACTTGCCGCCTTTGCTGGTCACCGGATAGCCGTAGATCACGCCTTCCGGGACGCCGTAGCTGCCCTCGGCAGCGATGCCCATCGTCACCCAGTCGCCCTCGCGCGTGCCGCCGATCCAGTCGCGCACGTGGTCGATCGCCGCGTTGGCTGCGCTCGCCGCCGAGGACAGCCCGCGCGCGTCGATGATCGCGGCGCCGCGCTTCTGGATGGTGGGAATGAAGGTCTGCTCGAGCCAGGTCTGGTCGTTGATCATCGGCCAGACCTTCTTGCCGCCGGCTTCGGCCTGGAAGATGTCCGGATACTGCGTCGCCGAGTGGTTTCCCCAGACGGTGACTTTTCGAACCGAGCTGACGGGCTGCGCCACCTTGTGCGCTATCTGCGAAACGGCCCTGTTATGGTCGAGGCGCATCATGCCGGTGAACTGCGCCGGCTTCAGGCCCGGCGCGTTTTTCATCGTGATGAGGCAATTGGTGTTCGCCGGATTGCCGACGACCAGCACTTTCACGTCTCGCTTGGCGACCTTGTCGAGCGCGCGGCCTTGCGGCGCGAAGATCCTGCCGTTCGCCTCGAGCAGATCCTTGCGCTCCATGCCGGGACCGCGCGGGCGCGCGCCGACCAGCAGCGCGATGTCGACATCGCGGAACGCGACCTCCGGCTCGGAGGCGGCGGCCATGCCCTGGAGCAGGGGAAAGGCGCAGTCGTCGAGCTCCATCATCACGCCCTTCAGCGCCTTCTGCGCCTTCTCGTCCGGGATCTCGAGCATCTGCAGGATCATCGGCTGGTCCCTCCCCAGCATCTCGCCCGCCGCGATGCGGAACAGCAGCGAGTAGCCGATCTGGCCGGCGGCGCCGGTCACGGCGACGCGTACGGGGACTTTGGGCATGCATGCTCCGGGATGAGGGGCGCGCAGCGATGGTACCGCAGCTAGGCTGAGTTATTGCACTGCAGCGTTATAATTACAAGACTCCAATGGCGAATGCGGCGCTGAAGAGACGACGTCCGAAGTACCTGAGTCTTGCCGCACTTGTCTTCCAGATCCGCCTGCCCCTGCCGGGCAAGGTCTCGATCCTGCACCGCATCTCCGGCGCGCTGCTCGTCTTTCCGCTGGCGGCATGGCTGCTCTACCTGCTCGACCAGAGCCTCGCCTCCGAGGAAGGCTTCAACCACATCAAGGACCACTATCTGCAGGCGCCTCTCGCGAAGGCGGGGCTGCTGGTCTTCATCTGGGCGTATTGCCATCACTTCTGCGCCGGCATTCGCTTTCTTCTCCTGGATATCAACCAGGGCATCGAGCTGCAGGCGGCGCGCGCGAGCGCCGCGCTGGTGCTGGTGGTGAGCCTCGCGCTCACGGCGTACTTCGGATACCGCATATGGTGAACCGCGTCATCGTCGGCGCGCACTACGGCATGGGCAGCTGGCTCGCGCAGCGCATCACCGCCGTGATCATGGCGCTCTACACCCTGATCCTCGGCTTCGTGCTGATCGAAGAGGGGCCGTTCGATTACGCCGAGTGGCAGGAGCTGTTCGCGAACGGCTGGATGCGCGTCGCGACGCTGCTCTTCGCCGCGAGCCTCGCCTGGCACGCCTGGGTCGGCATGCGCGACATCTGGATGGATTACGTCAAGCCGGACGGGCTGCGGCTCGCCTTGCAGGTGCTGACGGTGCTCCTGCTCGCCTGCTACCTCGGCTGGGCCGTGCAGGTTCTCTGGCGATGATCCCGGTCCGCAAATTCGACGCGATCGTGGTCGGAGCGGGAGGCTCGGGCATGCGCGCCGCGCTGGAGCTCGCGCGCCAGGAGCTCAAGGTCGCGGTGCTCTCGAAGGTGTTCCCGACGCGCTCGCACACCGTGGCAGCACAGGGCGGAATCGCCGCGCCGCTCGCCAATTCGACCGAGGACCACTGGCACTGGCACATGTACGACACCGTCAAGGGCTCCGACTACCTCGGCGACCAGGACGCGATCGAATACATGTGCCGCCGCGCCATCGAGGTGGTGGTCGAGCTCGAGCACATGGGCATGCCCTTCGACCGCCTCGAGAACGGCAAGATCTATCAGCGCCCCTTCGGCGGCCATACGCAGAACTACGGCAGCCCGAAGATGGCGATGCGCGCCTGCGCGGCGGCCGATCGCACCGGGCACGCGATGCTGCACACGCTGTACCAGCAGAACGTGCGCGCCAACACGCAGTTCTTCATCGAATGGATGGCACTCGACCTGGTGCGCGACCCGCAGGACGGCGCCGTCATCGGCGTCACGGCCCTCGAGATGGAGAGCGGCGAGCTCTATCTGCTGCAGGCGAAAGCGGTGCTCCTGGCGACCGGCGGCGCCGGCCGCATCTACCTGTTCACGACCAACGCCTTCATCAACACCGGCGACGGCCTGGGAATGACCGCCCGCGCCGGCCTGCCGCTGCAGGACATGGAGTTCTGGCAATTCCACCCCAGCGGCGTGGCCGGCGCCGGGGTGCTCATCACCGAGGGCGTGCGCGGCGAGGGCGGCTATCTGGTCAACAAGAACGGCGAGCGCTTCATGGAGCGCTACGCGCCGAACGCCAAGGACCTGGCGAGCCGCGACGTGGTGTCGCGCGCTATGATCACCGAGATCAAGGAGGGCCGCGGCTGCGGTCCCGAGGGCGACTACCTGCTGCTCAAGCTCGATCATCTCGGCGCGGAATTGATCCAGCATCGGCTGCCGGGCATCCGCGAGATCGCGATCAAGTTCGCAAGCGCCGATCCGATCCGCGATCCGATCCCGGTGGCGCCGACGGTGCACTACCAGATGGGCGGCATCCCGACGAATTACATGGGGCAGGTGGTGGCGCCCGAGGGCTCGAGCAAGGAGGCGATCGTCCCGGGCCTGTTCGCCGCCGGCGAATGCTCCTGCGTATCGGTGCACGGCGCCAACCGCCTCGGCACCAACTCGCTGCTCGACCTGCTGGTGTTCGGCAAGTCCTCGGGCGAGCAGATGCTCAAGGACATCCACGCGCAGCCGAGGCCGCACCGCAACCTGCCGAAGGAGGCGGGCGAGGCCACCCGCGCGCGCCTCGCGCGGCTCGACGCGGCGAATTCCGGCGAGCGCGTGGCCGACGTTCTGAACGACCTGCGCCGCGCGATGCAGGCGCATTGCGGGGTGTTCCGCTTTCCGGACGACCTGGCCGACGGAGTGCGCAAGATGAACGAGATCGCCGGGCGCGCGCAGAGAATTTTCATCCACGACAAATCGAAGGTGTTCAATACCGCGCGCGTGGAGGCGCTCGAGCTCGAGAACCTGGTCGAGACCGCCATGGCGACGGCGGTGTCGGCGGAAGCGCGCAAGGAGAGCCGCGGCGCGCACAGCAGGAGCGATTTCCCCGAGCGCGACGACAAGAACTGGATGAAGCACACGCTGTGGATCAAGGAAGGCAACCGGCTGGACTACAAGCCGGTGCACCTCAGGCCGCTGTCGGTTGAAACGATGGAACCCAAGGTACGCACCTACTGATGAAACTGTCCGTTTATCGCTTCGACCCGGACAAGGACGAGCGTCCTTACATGAAGGACTATGAGGTCACGCCGGAGGCCTCTGACCGGATGCTGCTCGACGTGCTCGTCAGGGCCAAGGTGCAGGACGATTCGCTGTCGTTCCGGCGCTCCTGCCGCGAAGGCGTGTGCGGCTCGGATGCGATGAACATCAACGGCAAGAACGGCCTCGCCTGCATCACCAGGGTGGCCGACCTGCCGCAGCACGTCACGCTGCGCCCGCTGCCGGGGCTGCCGGTGATCCGCGACCTGATCGTAGACATGACGCAGTTCTTCAAGCAGTACCACTCGATCAGGCCCTACGTGATCAACAGCGATCCGCCGCCCGAGCGCGAGAGGCTTCAGTCGCCGCAGGAGCGCGAGGAGCTGGACGGCCTCTACGAGTGCATCCTGTGCGCCTGCTGCTCGACCTCGTGCCCGTCGTTCTGGTGGAACCCCGACAAGTTCGTCGGTCCCGCCGGGCTGCTGCAAGCCTACCGGTTCATCGCCGACAGCCGCGACCAGGTGACCTCCGAGCGCCTCGACAACCTCGAGGATCCGTACCGCCTGTTCCGCTGCCACACCATCATGAACTGCGTCGACGCGTGCCCGAAGAACCTCAACCCGACGCGCGCCATCAACAAGATCAAGGAGCTGCTCGTCAAGCGCGCGGTATGATGAATTCGATCGACAGAAATCGGCTGAAGTGGAAGTGCCGCCGGGGCCTGCTCGAGCTCGATCTGGTTCTCGAGAGGTACGTGAAGACCAATCCGCCGGATGAAAGGCTTTCCGAGCTGCTCGATCTGCCTGACAACGATCTGTGGGACATCGTCTGCGGCCGCAGCGACCGGTACGCTTCCCACCTGCGCGAGACCGTGGCGCGGCTGCGCGCCGTCTAGAGGTTAACGACCATGGAAAAGATGACGACCGTCAAGCTGCCCGATGGCCGCAGCCTGGAATTTCCCGCGCTCGCCGGCACCATGGGGCCCCAGGTGATCGATATCCGCACGCTGTATGCGAAGTCGGGAATGTTCACCTACGACCCGGGCTACCTGTCGACGGCGAGCTGCAGCTCGGCGATTACCTTCATCGACGGCGATGCCGGCATGCTGCTGTACCGCGGCTACCCGATCGAGCAGCTCGCGCAGCACTGCGACTTCCTCGAGGTGTGCTATCTGCTGCTGAACGGCGAGCTGCCCAACCGCAAGCAGAAGAACGAATTCGTCGGCATCGTCACGCATCACACGATGGTGCACGAGCAGCTGGCGCGGCTGTACCAGGGGTTCCGGCGCGACGCGCACCCGATGGCGGTGATGGTCGGGGTAGTGGGAGCGCTTTCGGCCTTCTACCACGACGCGCTCGATATCAGCAATCCGCAGCACCGCACCATCTCGGCGTTCCGGCTGATCGCGAAGATGCCGACCATCGTCGCCATGTCGCACAAGTACTCGGTGGGACAGCCGTTCATCTACCCGCGCAACGACCTGTCGTACACGGCCAATTTCATGCGCATGATGTTCGCCGTGCCGGCCGAGGAGTACCAGGTCAACGACGTGCTGGTGCGCGCGATGGACCGCATCTTCCTGCTGCATGCGGATCACGAGCAGAACGCGTCGACCTCGACGGTGCGCCTGTGCGGCTCCTCGGGCGCGAACCCGTACGCCTGCATCGCCGCCGGCATCGCCTCGCTTTGGGGGCCGGCGCACGGCGGCGCGAACGAGGCCGCTCTCCAGATGCTGGAGGAGATCGGCGACGTCTCGAAGGTCCCCGAGTTCATCAGCAAGGTGAAGGACAAGAATTCCGGCGTGCGCCTGATGGGCTTCGGCCACCGCGTGTACAAGAACTACGACCCGCGCGCGAAATTGATGCGCGAGACCTGCCACGAGGTGCTGAACGAGCTCGGGCTGCGCGACGATCGCCTGTTCAAGCTGGCCATCGCGCTCGAGAAGATCGCACTGGAAGATGATTATTTTGTTTCTAGAAAGTTATATCCCAATGTGGACTTCTATTCCGGGATCGTGCAGCGCGCGCTCGGCATCCCGGTCGCCATGTTCACCTGCATCTTCTCGCTCGCGCGCACCGTGGGCTGGATCGCGCAGTGGCAGGAGATGATCTCGGATCCGGAGTACAAGATCGGGCGCCCGCGCCAGCTCTACCAGGGCCCGACCAAGCGCGACGTCAAGCCGATCGACAAGAGATAAGCCATGGCAACCGTGATGCGCCAGTTCCTCGACAACTCGTACCTGTACGGCGCCAACGCGAGCTTCATCGAGGACCTGTACGAGAAGTACCTGGTGAACCCGCAGTCCGTCCCCGAGGAATGGCGCGAGTACTTCGACCGCATCCAGGTGCTGCCCGGAAACGCCGCCAAGGATGTGGCGCACGCGCCGGTGGTCGAATCCTTCGTGCAGCGCGCGAAGGCCGGCCAGCTGGGAGGGCAGGCGAGGACCCTGCCGGCGGAGCCGGTGACGCCGGAGCGGCTGCAGGTCGCGGCGCTGCTGCTGGTGACCGCATACCGCATCGCCGGCTCGCGCTGGGCGACGGTCGATCCGCTCAAGCGCATGCCGCGGCCCGGCATCCCGGAGCTCGAGCCGGGGTTCTACGATCTCAGCGAGGCGGATCTCGATCAGACCGTGAACGCCGGGTCGTTCGTGGGCCTGGACAGGACGTCCTTGAGAAATCTGCTGCAGGCGTTACGCGACGCTTATTGCCGCAATATCGGTTTCGAGTACATGTTCATCAGCGAGCGCGCGCAGCGGCAGTGGATCCAGGAGCGCATCGAGCCGGTGCGCGCCACGCCGGAGTTCCCGCCCGAGCAGAAAAAGCGCCTGCTGCAGAAGCTCACCGAGGCGGAGCAGCTCGAGCGCTATCTGCATACCCGCTACGTCGGCCAGAAGCGCTTCTCGCTGGAGGGCGGCGAGAGCCTGATCCCGTCGATCGACGAGCTGATCCAGCGCGCCGGCGGCAACGGCGTGCAGGAGATGGTGATCGGCATGGCGCACCGCGGGCGGCTCAACGTGCTGGTCAACGTGCTGGGCAAGATGCCGAAGGACCTGTTCCTCGAGTTCGAGGGCAGGCAGGCTTCCGAGCTGCCGTCCGGGGACGTGAAATACCACAACGGGTTCTCCTCGGACATCTCGACGAGCGGCGGCCCGGTGCACATCTCGCTCGCGTTCAATCCCTCCCACCTGGAGATCGTGGACCCGGTGGTGGAGGGCTCGGTGCGGGCGCGCCAGCGCCGGCGCGACGACAAGACCGGCGACCAGGTGATGCCCGTTCTCCTGCACGGCGACGCCGCATTCGCGGCGCAGGGCGTGGTGATGGAGACGCTGAACCTGTCGGGCACGCGCGGCTTCGGCACCGGCGGCACCGTGCATATCATCATCAACAACCAGATCGGCTTCACCACCTCCGATCCGCGCGACACGCGCTCGACCATCTACTGCACCGATGTGGCGAAAATGGTCGAGGCGCCGATCTTCCACGTCAACGGCGACGACCCGGAGGCGGTGCTGTTCATCACCCAGCTGGCGCTCGATTTCCGCCAGAAGTTCCACAAGGACGTGGTGATCGACATCGTCTGCTTCCGCAAGCTCGGCCACAACGAGCAGGACGAGCCGTTGATCACGCAGCCGCTGATGTACAAGAAGATCGCGCAGCATCCGGGCACGCGCAAGCTCTACGCCGACAAGCTGCTCGCGCAGGGCGTGATCGCGCCCGAGGAGCCCGAGGCGCTGATCAAGCAGTACCGCGCCATGCTGGACGCCGGCCAGCAGACGGTCAGCCCCGTGCTGTCCAACTTCAAGAGCAAGTTCGCGGTCGACTGGGCGCCGTTCCTCAACTCGAAGTGGACCGACGCCGCCGACACGCAGGTGCCGCTGGCGGAACTGCAAAGGCTGGCGGAAAGACTTACGACCGTGCCTGAAGGCTTCAAAGTACACCCGACGGTGCTGCGCGTGATCGAAAGCCGCAAGCAGATGGCCGAGGGCAAGCTGCCGGTCGACTGGGGCATGGCCGAGACGCTCGCCTACGCGTCGCTGCTGGCAAACGGCTACGACGTGAGGCTCTCCGGGCAGGACACGGGACGCGGCACCTTCGCCCATCGGCACGCGGTCTTGCACGACCAGGAGCGCGAGCGCTGGGACGAGGGCAGCTATATCCCGCTGCAGAACATCTCCAAGGACCAGGGCGCCTTCGTGGTCATCGACTCGGTGCTGTCGGAAGAGGCGGTCCTAGGGTTCGAATACGGGTTCTCGACCGCGGAACCGAACGCGCTGGTGATCTGGGAGGCGCAGTTCGGCGACTTCGCCAACGGCGCCCAGGTGGTGATGGATCAGTTCATCAGCTCGGGCGAGACCAAATGGGGCCGCGTCTGCGGCCTGACCCAGTACCTGCCGCACGGCTACGAAGGACAAGGGCCCGAGCACAGCTCTGCGCGGCTCGAGCGTTATCTGCAGCTGTGCGCCGAGCACAACATGCAGGTCTGCGTGCCGACGACCGCGGCGCAGATCTTCCACCTCGTCAGGCGCCAGATGCTGCGGCCATTCAGGAAGCCGCTGGTGGTGATGACGCCGAAGTCGCTGCTGCGCAAGAAGGAGGCCTCGGCGTCGATTCACGAGCTCGCCAGCGGCTCGTTCCAGACGGTGATCCCGGAGCTCGAGCCGCTCGAGGCGAAAGACGTGAAGCGGATCATCGCCTGCTGCGGAAAGATCTACTATGACCTCGTCGCGAAGCGAAAAGAGCTGCAGAAAACGGATGTCGCGGTAGTTCGCCTCGAGCAGCTCTACCCGTTTCCCCACAAGCAGTTCGAAGCCGAGGTGAAGCGCTATCCGGGAGCGGGCGAAGTCGTGTGGTGCCAGGAGGAGCCGCAGAACCAGGGCGCGTGGTACCAGAGCGGCCACTATCTGCGCGAGAACATGCGCGACGAGCAGAAGCTCTGCTATGCGGGCCGGCCGCCGTCGGCCTCGCCCGCGAGCGGCTACATGGCGCGGCACAACGAGGCGCAGAAAGCGCTAGTGGAACAGGCCTTCGGAAGATTCAAATAGACCCGGAAATCAGGGACAGACCCACTGCTGTCCAAGATAGCCGAATTAGGGTGCGAACGCGCCTGATCTGATGTGGGTTTAGGACGGG
>WNGN01003978.1_pt1 | contig 10060 bp, 5 predicted proteins | sample 5400561 | NCBI WGS metagenome assembly WNGN01 (sample SAMN13153379, study PRJNA577476) | soil metagenome | isolation source: 115 cm soil or saprolite under Garry oak tree replicate 2 | place: USA:California | collected 2016-06-15 | reverse complement strand
ATGCTCGACGTGATGAGGACGATCGTCTTGCCGTCACGCAACGCTTCCTGCGCGGCGGCGCTGGTGCGAAAGCCACGCGGGTCGGCGAGGCCCGCGTTCAAGCGGCGGTAACGGTCGAGCTGTCTCAGGTTTTGCGGGCTCGAGATCACCAGCGCGGCGAAGGGCGCGCCCAGCGTGGTCTTGCCCAGCTCGCGGTAGTCAACCCGATCGCTCGCGCGCGCGAGCGCCTGGTAGTAGCGCACCAGCACCGGCCATTCGACGAGCTTGCGGTCGTCGCCCGGGTCGAAGCCAAGGACGGAGCGCGGCGTCGGGATGACGGCCCGCGCCACTGGCCGGGGGCGCCGGGCCGAGGCAGCTTGGCGCGGAGTCGGACGCTGAGCAGGCAGATGCGCCGGCGCGGCCACCAGCGCCAGCGCTGCGAGCGCGAGCAGGACGCGGGATCGCACCGTCAGGGCAGACTGCCGGCCGCCGCGGGCGGCGTGTCTCCCGTGCCGATCCAATGAGCGAACCACGTACGGATCCGTTCCAGCCGGTCGACGAGCAGCCACGGCGGGCCCGTGCGGGACAGCCCGTGGTACGACCGCGGGTAGCGGACGAACTCGGCGGGAATCCCGCGCTTGCGCAGCGTCACGAACAGCTGCTCGCCGTCGGTGATCGGGGTCCGTTTGTCGTCCTCGCTGTGCACGATCAACATCGGCGTACGGATGCGCGCCGCGTACGTCATCGGCGAGTAGAACTTGTAGAGCGAGTCTTGCTCCCACGGCTCGCCGAAGAACTCGTAGTCCGTGAGGCCCTGCGCGTCGGACGAGCCGTACCACGAATACCAGTTGAAGATCGACCGGTCGGTTTCGGCGACCCGGAACCGGGTGGTGTGGCCCACGACCCAGTTGGTCATGAACCCGCCGTACGACCCACCCAGCACCGCCATGCGCGTCGTGTCCACACCACCGCGCGCGATCACCACGTCCACCGACTGCATCAGATCCTGGAAATCCTCCATCCCCCACCGCCCGCGCGTCGCGTACGTAAAGGCGTGTCCGTAGCCGCTCGAGCCGCGCGGGTTCGTGAACAGCGTCCAGTACCCCTGTCCCGCGAGCATCTGGAACTCGGGGAAGAGCACGTTCCCATAATTCGAGTGCGGGCCGCCGTGAATCGAGAGGACCAGCGGGTAGGCCTTTCCCGGCTGATAACCGTAGGGCTTCATCAGCCAGCCCTCGATGCGCGTGCCCCCTACCCCGGTGAACCAGAACGTATCGGCCGGGATCATCGTGACGCCCGCGAGTAGCGCATCGTTGAAGGACGTCAGCCGCCGCTCCTGGGTGGGAGACGCGAGCGGCGCCACCCACAACTCGGCGGCGTGCGTCACGTCGCTGGCCGTGTAGGCGAGCGAGCGCCCGTCCGCGCTGCGCGAAAAGCCGCGCAGCTGCCGCTCGCCCGACGTCACCTGTCTCACCGCACCGCCCGTCGCGGCGACGGCGAAGAAATGCGCATTGCCCTTCGTTTCGGCGTCGATGTATAGCGTCTTACCATCGGGCGACCACGTCACCGAGCCGGGATCGAGCGGCCAGTCCGCCGTCAAATTGCGCACCGCGCCGCCGGCCGCCGGGATGACGCAAACGTCGTTCTCGGCGCCGCGGCCTTTGGAGCAGATGAAGGCGATTGCCTGGCCATCCGGGGACCAGCTCGGGGAGCTGTTCTCGGTGAACCCCGTCGCCAGGTGGCGGCTGCGTCCATCCGCCACCGTCAGCACGTAGAGCTCGGGCCTCACCTGATCGCGCACCTCGAGCGTCTCGGTCGAATCCTGGATGAACGCGATCGCCTTGCCGTCGGGGGACCACGCCGCGCCGCTCTGGCTCAGGTCGCCGCTCGTCAGCTGGCGGGGGTCCCCTCCACCGATGGGCACGAGGTACAAGTGGCTCGGCCGACGCGTCTCACGCGGCGGCAAGAAGCCCCGCTCGTCCGCCACAATCGGGATCGACGTGTACACCCGTCCGTCGAAACGCTTGACGTCCGGCCCGCGCGTGATGGCCACGGGGGAAACGCGCGTCCGCCACGGCTCTTTCTTGGCGCTGTCGGGATCCGCGCCGCGCCAACCGTAGAGCAGCCATTGCCCGTCGCGCGAGAACGTGGGCGCGGCGTGCACGCCCTTGATCTGGTAGGCCTCGCCTCCCGGGGCGCCTGTCCGCAGGAACCACACGTCGTCGTCCGACCCCTCGCGCCGGCTGGAGAACGCCAGCAGCGAGCCGTCGGGCGACCAGGCGGGACTCGACGCCTCGGTCGAAGGACTCGTGTAGCGATACGCCGGCGCCGACCCGTCAGCCGCCACCATCCAGATCTCACTGTGCCGCTTGTCCTTGTCCTCGACGACGGTCGTCACCGTGAACGCCACGCGGTGGCCGTCAGGAGACAGCTGCGGATCCGCGACGAACGTCAACCTGTAGTAATCGGTCGCCTGCCAGGGACGGGCCTGTTGGGCGCGTACAGAAACAGGGAGCAGGGCGAGCGACAGGAGGCCGAAGGAGAGGCGGAGACGCATACGCGAGCTCATTGAGTCGTGGGGGCAGGAAAGATACAGACAGGCTATGCAACGGCTAGACGCGTAGACGCTCGGCGGTCGTCCCTCGCCCGCCGAGCGTCTCAGTGCTGTTGCGTCTGTGCAACTGGCTTTTGCAATTCCCGTTTACGGGAGTTTGTGCAGTTCTACCCGCCTGTTTTGAGCTCGCCCTTCCGGCGTCGTGTTCGTCGCCACCGGATTCGCCGGACCGAATCCACGCGCGGTCATCCGGCTCGGGCTCACGCCCTTGCGAGCGAGGTAGAAGCGCACGGCGAGGGCGCGGTTGCCAGATAACCGGCGGTTCAACGCCAGCGATCCGGTATTGTCGGTGTATCCGGCGATCTCGATGCGGATCTCGGGATTGGCCACCAACGATCCCGCCACCTGGTCGAGCACCGCATACGACTGCGTCGTCAGCACCGATCGGCCAGTTTGGAACGTCACGCCCGAGAGGATGAGCGTCGGCCTGGCGGGCGCGGCCGGGGCTCCCGGCGCCGCCGGCGCGCGCTCCTCAAACAGCAGCAGGCAGCCGAACTGGTCCACGCGCGAGCCCGCAGGCGTATTGGGACAGCGGTCCTGTGGATCGACCACTCCGTCGCCGTCCGAGTCCTTGGCGATGGGGCAGCCGTTGGCGTCAACTTGCGTCCCCGCCGGTGTGTTCGGGCAGCGATCCAGGTTGTCTGGAACGCCGTCCTTGTCGCCGTCGGCCGGGCACCCCGTCGCGTCGACGGGTGTTCCCGCGACCGTGTCGGGACACTTGTCGATTCCGTCGGGTACACCGTCCCGGTCCCCGTCCAGCGGACAACCGGTCGGGTCTACGACCGCACCAGTGGGGGTGTTGGGACACTTATCCAGACCGTCCCACACCAGATCGTGGTCCGAGTCGATCGGGCACCCCGTCGGGTCCACCGTGGCGCCGGCCGGCGTGTCGGGGCACTTATCGACGCCGTCATTCACACCATCGCCGTCGGAATCGGGAGGACAACCTTTGGCGTCCACGGCGACGCCGGCGGGCGTGTCGGGGCACTGGTCGATCCCGTCGAGAACCTTGTCGTTGTCCTGGTCGTGGGGGCACCCCGTCGCGTCGACGGTCGCGCCGTGCGGCGTGTCCGGGCACACGTCGATGCCGTTGAAAACGCCGTCCGAGTCGGCGTCGCTGGGGCAGCCGCGCTTGTCCACCGTCGCGCCGACGGGCGTGTCCGGGCAGGCGTCGCGCTTGTCCGCGACGTGGTCGTGGTCGGCGTCGGCCGCGGGCGTGGCGTCGGCCTGGAACATCGCGAACCCGGCCGAGGCCAGCATGTGCGTCGCCGATTGTTTGCCCGTGCCGAAATGTGTGTCCGGGGTGTACACGCCGCGGCCCTCGACCCGCAAGGCCACGCGATTGCTGAGGAATAGGCGGACGCCGGCGCCGCCATGGACGCCGCCGTCAGTGAAGTGGTACGGGTTGGTCGCGCCGAAGTCGAGACGGGAGTAGCCGCCCAGCACGTAGAACGCAAGCCGGTCACGGTTCAAGGCGTTGAACACCAGACTGGCGCCCCCGATGACCGGCTCGATCTCTGTGGAGGGCGGAATATTGTAGGGCGGTTGGAACAGCGCTTCGACCTCCAGGCTCAGCGTGGGGCCAAGAGCGTAGGCGAAGCGCACGCCGCCGCCGATCTTGTTGTCCAGACCGAATGCCTGGTCGTACTTGGTGAACGACGCGAACAGACCCACCTCGTAGCGACGTTCGTATTGCGCCGCGAGTGTCGAGGCACCCAGTGCCGTCGCCAGTCCCACCGCCAGGAGTTTCCGCACGGGGACCCCCTTCGCTCTAGAAGAGCTGGCGCAGCTCGACGCGCCGGTTCTGGGCCCGACCAGCGGCCGTCGTGTTCGTGGCCACCGGCACCGTCGGGCCATATCCCTTCGCGACCATGCGGCTGGGCGCGACGCCCTTGCTTGCCAGGTACGCTTGCACCGCTTCGGCTCGTGACTGCGACAGCCGCTGGTTGGTGGCTGCCGAGCCCGTGTTGTCGGTGTGTCCGGCGATCTCGATCCGGATGTCGGGGTTCGCGACCAGCGATGCCGCCACGATGTCGAGCACCGTGTACGACTCGGGCTTCAGCGCCGACTTGCCGGTCTCGAACGTCACGCCGCGCAGGATGACCGGGGTCCGCGCCTCGGTGAAGAGAATCGGGCAACCGGCGGCGTCCACGCGCGTGCCCGCGGCCGTGCCGGGACACTTGTCCTTCGTATCATCCACGCCGTCGCCATCGGTGTCCTTGGACCGCTGGCAGCCGGCGCTGTCGACTTCCGTGCCGGCCGGCGTGCCGGGGCACTTGTCGAGCCCGTCGAACACGCCGTCCTTGTCGTTGTCGGTTGGACAGCCCGTGGCGTCCACCGTCGCTCCCGCGGGCGTGTTGGGGCATTGGTCGATGCCGTCGGCGACGCCGTCGCCGTCAGCATCCGTGGGGCAGCCCTTCGCATCCACACGCGCGCCCGTGGGCGTGGCGGGACACTGATCGATCCCGTCGAATACGCCGTCCGCGTCCGAGTCGGTGGGGCACCCGCGCGCGTCCACCTGCGCGCCGTTCACCGTGTTCGGGCAGGCGTCGAGCCCGTCGTACACCTTGTCGCGGTCCGAGTCGGTGGGGCACCCTTGCGCGTCCACAATCGCGCCGGTCGGGGTTCCGGGGCACGCGTCGCGCTGGTCGCGCACACCGTCGTTATCCAGATCGCGGTACCCGCCCCCTGCGAAGATCGACAGACCCAGCGAGCCGACGATGTGTCCTGCCCAGTCGCCCCCCGCGAAGCCCGTCGTGGGCGCGTAGATCCCCCGCACTTCGAAGCGCAGCGCCACGCGGTCGCCGAGGAAGATCCGGTCGCCCATGGCGCCGTGCATGGCGTTGTCGGTGAAGCGGTAGGGCGCGGCCTTTTCGAAATCGAGCCGCGAGTACCCGCCGAGTATGTAGAAGATGTTCCGCTCGGCGCCGAAGTTCAGGACGAGACTGGCCGCGCCGAGCGAGAGCGTCGAAGTCGCGGGGCCCGTCTTGGCGCTGGGAGATTGGTAACCGGCGTCGACTTCGATGCCGACCGTTTGGCCGAAGAAGTAGCCGAGCCGCCCGCCGCCGCCGATTTGGTTGTCGAGGTTGAACACCCGGTCATACCGGGTGAAGGATCCGAAAGCCCCGATCTCGAACTGGTGCGCCCGCTGGGCGGCCAGGGGTGGGGTCGAAGTGGCGGCGATCGTGAGCAGCACCAAAGTCATCCGTGCGTGCATGGACGTACGCTCCTCAGGTGATCTTCCCCAGGGCTAATATAGTTGAGCACTCATCAGAAACCCCACACGCAGCCGCGGCGCAGCAGGCTGACCAGGTCGATCCCGCCGAGCACCAGCCCGTGGGGAGTACCGTTAGCCTCCCGCCACGTCACGCCAACAGGTCCGACGAGCGTCCCGGCGCCCGATGCGCCGCAAGTCTGCTCCCAAATCTGGGTGCCCACCGGACCGGCGAACGTACCCAGGGAGTCGCCGATGATAGGCGCGGCGATGGTTTCGGCGCCGTTCGTCGCCGCGCCGGCGTACATCCCGCCGACGGCGAGCACTGCGTTTCCCACGTCGAGCAGCGCGAATTGTGAGCGCCCCTCAGGCAGCACGGTCGGGCCTGACCCCCAGGGGCCGGTGAAGAATCCCGACACCAGGCTCAGGGGCGCGGTGTCGCTCGTCACCAGCCGCGCGGGCGCGGCGTCGAGCCCACCCCCCGGCGGCACGCTGTCGGCGACGCCGCCGATCGCTACGACGCGCCCGTCCCGGACCAATCCACCGCCATACGCCCGCGGCCCGGGGAGCGGAGGCTGTTGGTACCAACCGTCGATGTGTCCGTCCACGCCGATCCGCCCCACGTACACGGCTTGCTGCGGCCGGCCTTGGCCGTCCGTGCCGCCTATTACGTAGATGCGCCCGCGGCGCACCACCGCGAGGGCGCCCGCGACGGGTGCCGGGAGTGGCTCTAAGAAGATGAAGCGACGACTCACGCTATCGGCCGTGACGTCGGCACCCAGGACCGTGCCCTGGGCGTCGCCCGCGGCGTCGATCCCGCCGATCACGTACAGCGCGCTTCCCGGGAGACGCGAGTTGTAGCGAGTCGCCACCGCGGCGGCGGCAAACGCCCGGGGGACTGGGAGGACGCGGCTCCGCGTCGCGTCGGTCGTGTCCCGCTGCCGTACCCACGCCGTGATCGCGCCGGCGCCTCCCGCGTCCGCGCGGGCGACGTACACACCCGAGTCCGGCACCATGGTCATCTGGCCGCCGCTGCCGAAGGGCTCGGCCCCGCCCACGGCGTACAGCGTCGCATTCAGCAGCGCGCCGTCGGGGAATTCGGCCGCGGCCAGCGCCACGCCGACCGGGGCGCGGGGGAAGGGTGCACGAGCCTCCCAGGTCAACGCGACGGGGTCGAATGCGGGCGCGGGCAGGACATGTACGGTGGCGGTGAGGCGGCTGCCGGCGGACGTGACCACGGTGAGCGTTCCGGAAGCCGCGGAATCGGGCACGGTCGTAGTGATCGAGAGAGCGCTCCAGGCCGAGTCCGGAACCGAGGCCCCGGTTTCGCCGCCCCCCGCGCGTGCAAAGCGCACGGCGCCCGACCCACGGGCGGTCCCGAAGCCGAATCCCTCGAGAACGACCTTTTGGCCGCGGGTGAGAATGGGCTCGATCGCGCCGTCGACGTAATCGAGGCGCACCGTCGCGAACACCGGTCCCGACGTATCGCCGCCGCAGCCGAGGAGGAGGAGGGCCGCGGCGGCCGGGAGCAGGCTAGCGGTGCCCGTTCTCCCCACGCATGAACCGGAGGGCCTGCGACAGCTTGTCGGCGAGGGTCGACAACTCGGTGGCGCCATGGGCGAGGTCCTCGATCGCGCGCAGCTGCTCAGACGCGGCCGCGGCGACGGCTTCGGCTTCCTGGGTCGAGGTCTGGGCGGCGGTGCGGGCCTGGCCGAGCGTCTGGGTGATGCGCGCCGCGAGCTCGGCACTCTGGCGTCCCACATCGGCGACGCGCTTGCCGGCGCGCGCCGTCTCCGCCGCCGCTTCGGCAATGCGGTCGAGATCTCTTACCCAGTCGGCCGAGTTTTGTACCACCTCGCCCAGGTCGCCGCGAATCCGCTCGAGCAGCTGCGCGGCGCGGTCGAGCGCGCGACGCGTATCCTGGACCGACTTCCCGACGTTCCGCGCCTCGCGTCCGCTCTCCTCGGCGAGTTTGTGAACCTCGTCGGCGACGACGGCAAAGCCGCGGCCGTGCACACCGGCCCGGGCGGCTTCGATCGTCGCGTTGAGCGCCAGCAGGTTTGTCTGGTTCGCGACGAACCCGATGGTCTCGGAGAACTTCTCCACTTGCGCCGCCACGTCGCGGAGGCGCCGCACCTCCGCCGCGCTTTCTTCGGTCGTCGCGCCCAGATCGGTCAGCTGGCGCACGGCCCCCTGCGTGCCGACCCGGACCTTCTCGGCGGTCTTCTCCATTTGGGCACCGGCGTCCCGCGTCCGGTCCCCGGCGCTCGCGAGCTCGCCGGCACGTTCCTTCAGCTGTTCGGCCTCGCGCGCTGCCGCGGTCACGAGGGTCGCCGCCTGGGCCGCGCCCTCGCTGGCACGTTGAGCGGACGCCGCCACTTCCTCGCTCGAGGCGTGGATCTCTTCGGTGGTAGCCGTCAGCGTTTGCACATACTGCGTGGTTTGGTCGGACGCGCCCGTCACGGGCCGCAGCGAGCCTTCGATCGCGACCATCAGCGCGAGCTGCGGGGCGAGCAGCTCGAGCAGCTCCCCGTCGGAGTTGCGGTACATCGCCGGGTCGGAGTGGCGCACGCTCCACAAGCCCACCAGCTGCCCTGCGTGGTACAGCGGCACGAGCATCTCGGCACCCGGCGTCTCGGCACCGGGCACGATCACCTGGTCCTTGGCGAGGCCGTGCGCCACGACGGCGTGGTGCAGTCGCACCGCTTCGCCCGTGAGGCCGGCGTCCGCGTCGAACCGGAATACCGTGTCGGGTCGCGCCGCCGTGTCGGCCAACAGCTCCATCTGACGGGCGCGCGCGTCGTAGCGCGCGAACCCCATCTGCTCCCACGGGACCAGCTGCCGTGTCAGCTCCTGCACCCGTGTGAAGCTCCGCGTCAGACTCATCTCAGCGGCGATCGCCTGGGCCAGCCGTTGCACGAGACGCAGCTCGTCGGCCTGAACGCCGCGGCGGATCACGTAGGCGCTGCCGAGCGTTGCGACGACGAGGCCGACGGCCACGAGGGCCGTGGGTCCGGAGGGCATCGCTGCATGCGTCAGCGCGAGCCACCCCAGGGCCAGGGCGACCGATGTGAGGTAGATGATCGTCTCCCACCGCAGCGTGAGCCGCGCGTCCACCCAGGCCATCATCTTCCCCAAGGCCAGGTCCAAGTAGAACGTGCCGTTCACCACGATCGGCAGCAGAACGATCACCAGCACCACGAGCCCGAGGTTGCTGGAGGTCAGCGCGGCGCCTGTCTGGCCGCCCATGCGGTCGTACATCAGGCCGACGAGAGTCGTGCCCACCCCGAGGTGACCGGCGTTGTTGAGCGCCGCGCGAACCGGCAAGCGCCGCAGCAGGGTGTCCCCCACGACCATGGCGAACGGCGCGACCACGGCGGCGAACGCCCACCCGCGGTCGAGGATGGCGAACAGCATCACGCCGACGACGTAGGAGGAGAATCCGTTGCCGGGGAGGGCGATGCCGTAGCGGCGCGACAGCGCCGCGGCGACGATCAGCGCGACGCCGGCGAGAACCAGGTTGTCGCTCGTGGGCGCGGTGCCGCGCGCGTACGCCACCAGTCCCGCGCCGAACGCCGCGAGCCCGGCCAGGGACACGATGACTCGGAGCGAGAGGGCAGCCTTCATGAGGGTGTGGCGCAAGCTCGGGCACGTGGCGTGGCGTGTCAAGCACGGCTATCGTTACGCCATGAAGGTTACGATCGAATACTGCGTCGTCTGAAACTACGAACCTCGGGCCACCGGTCTGGCGGCCGAGATTCGAGACGCGTTTCCCCACGCGGAAGTGAAACTCATCCAGGCCTCCGGCGGCGTCTTCGAGGTCGAGGTGGACGGTCGCTTGGTCTTTTCCAAGAAGAGTGCGCGGCGCCACGCCGAGCCCGGTGAAGTGACGCGCCTTGTAAAGCAGGCCGCCGCCGGCGCGCGGTGAACATCGCGATCTCGACAGGCGGCGGCGACGCGCCGGGTCTCAACGCCGTCATCCGGGGCGCCGTCCTCGCCGCGGTGCACCGCGGGTGGGAGTGCCTCGGCATCCGGCGCGGCTTCGACGGCCTGCTTGGCGACGATGAAGTCGTTCCCCTCGGTCCCGACCAGGTGCGGGGCATCACGCACCTCGGCGGCACCATCCTCGGCACCACCAACCGCGGCGATCCTTTCAAGTGGCGCCGGCAGCGGCCCGACGGCACCTGGGAGGAACGCGACCGCTCCGACGAGCTCGTCGCCGCGTTCGGCGCGCGCCGGCTCGAGGCGCTCAT
>WNGN01003972.1_pt1 | contig 10069 bp, 9 predicted proteins | sample 5400561 | NCBI WGS metagenome assembly WNGN01 (sample SAMN13153379, study PRJNA577476) | soil metagenome | isolation source: 115 cm soil or saprolite under Garry oak tree replicate 2 | place: USA:California | collected 2016-06-15 | reverse complement strand
TCGGAAGGCTCCACTCCGTCGCTCGTCGAGGAGAAGTCGCAGATCAATTGCTCGCGTATCGGCTTCCTTCTTCAAATACTGCCGATATGCCAAGCTAAGGGTCTGCCAATAATCCGCATTCTCAGGGCTGGTTTCATATTCGAAGCTTCGCCCAGCGACCACTGGAGGCTTGTACCCTTCCGCCACGAAAACTGGATTCTTCGAGTATGGAACTTTGATTCTGGGCTGCCCAGTATGTATATCCGAATGGCCGGAGTGAGAAGCAGTGTGAGCGGCCACGGCTCTTCGGTGAAGCCGATGCGAAAAGTGCTACTTCTTTCTGCTGGTACGCGGCTTCTCGGTCGAGAGGACTGGCACTGGTAGCGGGATCTCAGTTACCCCCTTTGACGTGACCGAGAAGGTTACCCAGTAAGTTTCGTGAGGCGCGCCTTTCATCTTTCGCACCCTGAACTGTTTCACAAGCAAACCCCTGTCGGCGAATCCCGGGTTGAATCTAATGTCGAGAATACCGTCCACCACATAGAAGAGGAGATCGTCCAAGTCCGCATAGGCGCGGAGGGGCGTGTGGTGAGAACAGAAGAAGGGCACAAGTTTCTCCTTGGGTCCTTTTGCTCTCCAAGATTTCACACCATCCAGCATGTTGAATATGAGAGGACGATCCTCTTGGACCAGAGTGAACATTTCGGTTAGAGAGTCAACAAAGACGGCTCCCCGACCAGACATCTTCATCTCCTCCATCATGTTGAATAGCGCGCCTGTCACCGAGTGAAGATCTCTAGGATCCTTCACATAGTGAACGTAGGGTGGAATTTTTGTGGGTTCCATCCTGAACGAGAAACAATCAAGAAACTTTAGCTGTCCTGATTCTAGGAATGGCGTGATGTCCCAGCCGAAGGCCTCCATGTCTTGTTCAACGGCGATCGGTGGCCCTTCGAAGTTTATGTAGATGCAGGGCTCCTTCCGTTTCTTCAAAATATTGAAGAAAAGCTCTCCCATGAGGACGGACTTGCCTGTGCCTAGTTCGCCGGCGAGGATCATCATGGTGTTCCTCGGAATCCCTTTAGGAAGAACTCTGTCGAGAGCTTCGATCCCAGTTTCGAGTAGTGCAGGCAATTCAGACCAGTCCGATCGAAACCGGACTCGCATCAATAGAAGATAAACGATGTTTTACCGTCCTACGGACCCGCATGATCTTCCCAGAATACTAGTTCTGGGCAAACTGAATAGAAGCGCGACATCCATTCGTGTCTAAGAAATCCGCTTCAAAAGACGACCGATGGTTATTACTGAATTCTTGCCGCAATAGTACGGATGAACGAACGGTCCAGAGCACCAGCCTCATAGAGGTTCACCATTGTATTCGTACTCGCCTCGCCGGAAAGACGCCCCTGATCTCCACGGACATGCCGCCATTTGAGCTCGGTGTGGCCGCTCTTCGAGTTGTAGATTATTCCAAGCACATAGTTGACCTTGACAAAGCTGATGTCGTTTACTCTGCCGAGAGTAACTTTGTCCTCAGCCTCGACATACATGGTTCCAAGATCCCTTGACCTCTCCGGAAAAACCTGCGCATCCAATTGATAGTCGTTCGGAATGAACGACCTACACGTGCTAGTGATCATGAATCTTCGAAAGGTCTCAAGTGCACACGTAGTCTCCAGCTTGGGCAATATTCGCCACACCCTACCGGGCCGGTCTCCATAATATTGTAAGCCAATGAAACTAATAACCTCATGCCCGAAAAAATCCAGTACTGCTAAATCGGCTCGAAAACATAGGTTAGAGCAGGCTAATACAGTCCTCTTTCCTACCACCCTCTCCGCCAAGAGGGTCGAGCCGCGTCAGTCAAATTCACGAGGTGTTGCTAGGATTGGCCATCCTCGTCAGAGTCCCACCTCAGATCCTAGAAGAGCTCGTCGGAGCAGCCATTTCAAAGCAGGGCAACATCTACAGAGGCGAGCTTGCAAAGCTCATTGGGGCATCCAAAGAATCCTTGGATGGAAAGACCTCCTTCTACCTCATCAGCCTCATGAAACTCTGCGGCTTTGCTGAGGCCGACATGGCAAAGGTCCTCAAGAAGTCACGGATCGTAAACCAGCGCGGAGCCGTCACTCGGGACATTTCAGCAGGGGAAGAATTGAAGGGAGTAATTGACAATGCACTGGAAGGATTCCAGATGCTCATAGCGGAAAGCTTCAAGCCCATCGGTCCTGAAGGCCAAGTTGTTCCAAATCAACAACCAATCAAGCGAAGATCGGATGAGAGCCCGAAAGACTGAGTTCCCGCTAAACCTGATTTCTACTCCGCTGGATTTGTGGCAATAATGGCCAATACGAAAAAGTCAGTATACAGGCCGACTAAGTAAAGACGGGTAGTTCTAGCGGCTGATAACGCGGGTAGGCTCTATCTTCAATATTACTCGCTGTTCCCCTGGGCTTCGATTGGGGTACTTGTCAATGCCTCTGTATTTCTTCGCCATCTTATCGATATGCTCCTCAGCTACCCGTCCGGTTAGCTGGTCGACCACCTTACCTCGAATCACAACTAGGTTGTACGGATTACTCTGGTCCGTAATGGCAAGAGCCACGTTCGGATTCTTCTTCAAGTTACGCTGCTTAACACGGCCGACTGCCGTGTTGATGAGCACGAATTTACCGTCAGTGTCCACCCAGGTGGGAGTTACTTGAGGAGTCCCGTCGGGGTTTACAGTCGCCACAAACACGAAATTCTTACCTTCCAACATCTTCCTCGCACTTTCTGTCAGACCCGTCAAGTCTACAAACACCTACCTCTCGGGTCGAGCTCTGGGGTTCTTATCGATTTCCTTCGCATTGTTTTTCGAGGATGTTCCGCAGCCTGTGTCAATGGAAATTGTTGAACACTTCTGATGGTCGGTCTTGTAGCTCCAAGAACGAACTGGATACCCTGGCGTTGAACGAGAAGTTACGCGACCCTTTAGTCTCGTTCCAGACTGTCGTGCTTCACTGTTCTGTTGACGGGGAGGCACATAGTGCGGCACAACAAAGCGACACGCTACGTTATACTCATCGCTCTTGCTTTTCTCGCACCGGCCCTGCTTGCCAGCATGGTTCCTAGAGTTCACGCAGTCCCTACGTACACTCTGGGCACTATACCCTTCTTAGGCCAAGAGGGATCTACGTTCACGGTTGTCCTCCAGGTTGGTGGGGCCAGTGGGAGCACACTTTATCAGTTCAGGTTTTGGGTGAAAGACCCGGCAACGAAGCTACACTCGTCCGTTCTTCAAAACTACACGACCGCATCCGGCCAAACTCAGTTTACCCTTCCGGTTTTCTTCTACCCGACGTCAAGTTTCCCAGGGCCGAATAATTTGGTGGGCCAATACTTTCTGAACGCGACTCAATTTCGTCCAGTGGTGGTGAATCCGAATGTTGCTCAAACATACTTCCTCATCTTCCTTACCGACAATTATCAGTATCAGAGAACGGAGACGGTCAATGTTCAAGCAACCGGGTATAATTTGGCGGAACCGGCTGCTGTTAAGATAGCTACTGCATCGACGCCTCCTACGACTGTTTTCGCTTTGAATACAACAGCTTCGCTTAGCGGTGTTGTAACTGCCAGTTGGCATATTCCTCCGGACGCTGCTCTCGATCCAAAGGGCTACATCGCAACCGTGACTGGCACGACGACGGTCAAGACTCCGGCCGATGTGTCAGGCTTCAATGTGAACCCAGCGTCAATGTCGATTTCAGCTCTGAACTCGTTGAAGAGCACCTACCAGAGGACGGAAACGATGAGTTTCTCTTTCCAGCCGGTCTATCCAGATGGGACGATTGCCTCCACCGGAGTCGCCCTTCTAACCTTGGCCAGACCTGGCGGTGGAAATGTAAATCTGACCACCGTGTATTCTGGTTCGAGCCAGACGTTCAATGCTACTTACAAAACCTCGGTTACTAATGTAACTGGTACATGGACAGCCTCTCTTGCTGTCAATTCGTATGCTGATGCTTGGGGAAACTCGGGTCCGACCACCAAGCTGACTAATACTCCTCAGATGATTCCAGCAGCGCTGACTATCAGTATCGCTGCGACCAGCTATGTTCCAATCGGGCAACAAGTAAGACTCAACGCTACGGTAACCTACCCAGATGGGACGACACTCACCACTGGAACAGGAGTGAAGTCGTATCTAGTCTACACCGGGACCCCTGGAGTCACAGATACCGTTCCACTTACCTTTGACACGGGACTTCAACATTGGTTTGGCTCATACACACCACAGACATCAGACCCCGGAGGTCTCTGGTCCCTAATAGTCAATGCTACTGACTCTCCGACTCCTCCTAACATCGGCTCGGCCTCTACAGCAGTAACGTTACAGGATCGTCCCCCGGTTGCTAGCTTCACATCGACTCCTTCCTCTGCCCCAACTGGCACTGCTATCACGTTCGACGGGACAGCGAGTTACGATCTCGATGGTGCGGTAGTCTCCTATTCGTGGGATTTTGGCGATCGAAGGACAGGCACCGGGTCTGTTGTAACCCATTCATACAATCTTGCCAAAACCTACATCGTGACACTTACAGTAACCGATAACGGTGGAGTCACGGGATCAACCACATCTCAAGTTACGATCGGCGATAAGCCTCCTGTCGTGAGCTTCACCCCTTCTCCCACGACCGCCAATACCGGCCAAAGCATCACATTGTCGATAACCGTCTCCGATCCTGATGGGACCATCGTTTCTACAGGAGTAGACTGGGGAGACAGCATTGTCCAGTTCTATTCAGGAGCCATCACGAGCGCGTCCCACAGTTATGCCTCAACTGGCTCGTCAACATCGAAGATTTTCACGATCATAATCACTGCTACTGACAACAACGCATCCTATACTTCGACCTCTTCTCAAGTAACAATCAATGACAGAACTCCGACCCCAAGCTTCAATCCATCATCGACTGCGCTAAGCACGGGTCAGAACGTTACCCTAACGATCATCGCTGCAGATCCCGATGGAACCGTAACCGCGCTAAAGGTTGACTGGGGCGACGGAACCATTGATACGTTGTCTGGAACCGCGACCAGCGACGTACATGGTTATGGTTCAACCGGCACATCAACATCAAAGGCGTTTACGATAAGCGTCAATGCCACTGATAACAGCGGATCGACAGGAATATCCTCGTCCCAAGTGAACGTCTCTGACCGGCCCCCCGTCATCACCTTTACAGCATCTCCTGCTTCTCTTTCGACGGGTCAGACAGTCACGGTATCAATAGCCTCTTCTGACCCAGACGGCACGATAAGCTCGACTCAAGTTGACTGGGGGGACGGAACAGTAGAGACTATTCCAGGCGCATCTCAGACTGATTCTCATCAGTACGTCTCTACGGGCTCCGCAAGCTCGAAAACATTCCACATAACCATCACCGTAACTGACAACAGTGGTTCCGCAAGCACTCCGAACACTTCCGCTGTAAGTGTTCAAGCTAGTTCTCAGTCCTCCTCTGGAAACTTGTCCCTTCCACTCTACTATTTCGCCATCTTAGCAGTAATAGTGGCAGCACTATTGGCAGGAGGATTTCTCGCCTTCCGAAGGCACCGTGTGACTCATGCGAAATTGAAGATCGATTTGGAAGCAGTGAAGTCTGAGGCAGGACGGATAGAAAACCAGGAATTCTTCCAATCCGTAAGAGACCAGTTGAAGAAGGATAAAGATGACTAAAGTCATAGCCGTCCATTCATTCAAAGGTGGAACGGGAAAGACAACTCTAACGGCGAACCTTGCGGCGACCCTCGCGCTTCACCATAGGGTCGGAGTAATGGACTTGGACCTCTCCGGACCTGGACTCCACGTATTGTTTGGTCTCAAGAAGGGCGAGGTGAAGGCCACAATGACTGATATCTTCCTCGGCGACGCGACCCCAAGTGACGTCATAATAGATCTTACGCCCCGGTTCCCCAAGATGAAGGGAGGGTTATACTTCTGCCCAGCCAGCAACAAGGTCGAGGACATGCTACGACTCTTGAAATCGGGACTTGAAGTGTCGCTATTCCAAGACACTCTACAGAAAGTGGGTGAACAGTGCAACCTCGATTACATCATCGTAGACACTCACCCGGGAGTCGAGAACGATACAGTTCTAGCGATGGGATGCTGCGATGTCCTAGTCCTTGTCTCCAGAGTCGACCAACAGGATCTGTTCGGAACAGCAGTCATGGTCCTGTTGGCAGAGACATTCGAAAAACCCACATTCCTGACGCTCAACATGGTGCCGCCGGGAGTAAGAATCAAGGATGCAGTGAAGGTCGGCAAGGAGCTTGCGACCCTCTTCAAGTCCAGATTCCTCCAAGCCTTCGAATTCCAGATGGACGTGATTAACAACCTCAGCAGATCCGTCTTCGTTGTCGACAATCCTGATTCAGGGTTCGCACACAAGATAAACGAGGCAGCTGAGATGCTCACGAGAGAACTTGCGGAGGCGACACAACCTGCAAACTAGTCCGAAAGGAAAGCCGAACGCCTGGGACCTGCGGAGACTAGTAGGGTCCGTAAACCAGCTGCGGTTCAACGACAGTAAGGGAGAACTCTCGTTCTTCGGGCAGAAGATGATCATTCTACGCCGAGACGTCATCAGGGTCATGAGAGACGGACTGGAGCGTCTTGTCGCGGACCAGGCTGCTCCTTTCCTCTCGTATCTGGCTAGCGGTATAGGAATTCATGAGGGCAGCATCTTCCGGGACAGCATCACCTCTACGGGACAGGAACAGAGGGCTGCGCTGGAGAGTCTGGTCCATTCCGCCTTCGAAGATACTAATCTCGGACTGGGAAAAGTGAAGATTCGGCAAATAGACTTTGACAAGGCAAACGCCAACGTCGTTATCAGCAACTGCTTCGAAGCAATGGAAAACGGGTCGTCCGAGGAGCCCAACTGCATGTTCACAAGCGGCTTCCTGGCAGGACTTTTCGCGGAGGTCCTTGACAGGACAGTACAGGCACGAGAGACGAGGTGCATCTCGCAAGGTCAACCTGAATGCGAGTTCGAAATATCCACCACCGAACCAATAGAAGAAACGGCCGATGTCATGGAGCGCACCAAGGAACCACCTAATGTACCAATAAGTCAAACCATGAAGGAGACGTCGAGTCAGCCAGCGAAGGAGACGTCGAGTATTCCCGCGAAACCTTCTGTTGAGGACGCGAAGCCGAACATGGGTGCGGCGCCCGTGAACGAACCCAAAACTGCGCCGAAGGCCATGAGCCCCGTCAAGGATCAGCCCGCGCATACCCAATTCCCTGAAACAAATCAGAGCGAGGTTGACGCCGGACTAGAACGCGCTTCGAGAATCGCGAAGAGAAAGCAAGGATTCTGGGAAAAACACTTCAAGAAGAAAGACTAGTTAGGCTAATCCAGTTTACGGGCGGGCACAAACAGCACTCTCGTGCGGCGAGAATAAAATTTCGGCCCCCCTTTTTCGAAGAGGGCTCCAGCCAGTTGAAGCTCATCTGGGCGAGTCTTCCGATTCACGGCTTAGAATGGGATAGTCGACCGTTTTTCCAGAGTGGAAATCAAGCGTATACCTCATCCTGAAAATCTCGCGATCTGAAATCGCCTGCCCAGATTCCCGTTTAGGGCTTGTTCTGCGCACTGTCAAGTTTGAAACAGGATAGTTTGTGCGGTTCCTATGATCAGAGAGCCGCCGTAGGAAAGATTACCGTTCGTTAATTCCCTCAGAAGTCGCGGTTCGAAGCATCCGTGATGTATTTGTCCGAATTGTTATCTTTCTTTTTCTGTTAACTATTTCTTTTCTGTTATCTTTGTCTCTCGACCCCCCCGGGGGTATGTCAAAACAAAAAAAGTCCTTCACACTTTTCGAGCTGGAACTGTATGGCGCCGGGAGTGGGATTCGAACCCACGAGGGCGTGACGCCCAACGGCTGTCATGTAAATCGACGAATATCCAGATGGGATCTCGAGGCCGTCGCTTTAACCACTCAGCCATCCCGGCGCAACAACCGACCAAGACTAGACGAGTCTTAAACCATTCCAGCGCATAGAAATCGTTACATCAACGCGCACTGGAAGGCACGATGCTCTGAACAAAAGGCAGCCGTCCCTCAAGGCTCGGATCCTCCCGCTGAACCCTCCTAGGGAGAATGTGATCCACCACAACCCTCTCCCGTAACATAGACAGATGATCCCTAAGCGAATCCTGATAGGTGAAATCGACTCTCATCGAATACTGCTGGTAGAGCTCCACCAAAGTCTTGTAAACGATTACCCGAGCAGATCCCCCGAACGACTCGTTTAACGCTTTTACCACGTCATCGAACTGGGCTGGAATCTCAGACTCAGGAATACCCTTACGCCGAAGATGGTCGTACACAACATCACGAACACTCGTCCCCATAGTCTCCAATGTCGACTCGAAGCAGTAAGACACCGTATCCTGGAACGTGGAAACCAGCGCAGCTCTCAAAGCAACATTCCTACCGAAATGAAAGTCCGTTTAGGCGAATACGGATGGTGTTACACGTGACGATTCTCGACAGACCCAGTTAGACATAGCGACTGCTTAGCTTCGTCTAGGACGATCTGGAAACCAGTAAAAGGAGGCATGGAACCACCTCGACTCTTGAGAAACTTGGCAATCTCCGAGTTCAGAATTGAGAAGATTGTCTCAAGAGAAGTCTTGGATTCCCGAGCAAATCCTACCGTTCAAGTCGACCTCTACACAAGAGCCGGATTTGGAAGATTCTCAGTTCCTTCTGGCGCCTCAAAGGGCCATCTTGAAGCGCTCGAATTGCGAGATGGAGACAAGCAGCGATACGCCGGCCTAGGAGTCCAAAAGGCCGTGGAGAACGTGAACAAGATTCTCGGTCCAAAGATTCTGGGCATGGACTCACGAGAACAGACGAAGATTGACAGGATCCTCATCAATCTGGACGGAACCGAGAACAAGGGCAGATTCGGCGCAAACGCGATTCTAGGAGTGTCGATTGCTATCGCACGAGCCTCGGCCGACACATCCAAGTCGCCCCTCTATCGAGCGCTAGCAGGGGGAAGGAAGCCGAGCCTCCCAATGCCCTTGATGAACATCATTAACGGCGGAAAACACGCCGGCAATGATCTGTCCTTCCAAGAGTTCATGGTAATCCCAGCGGGGTTCAGAACCTTCAAGGACGCCCTTCGATGCGGAGCCGAGATCTATCATGCACTACGACTCAGGCTGGAAGCGAAGTATGGAAAGTCCGCCATCAATGTTGGAGATGAGGGTGGATTCGCGCCACCAATCAACAGCATCGAGGAAGCGCTCGGTCAAATCAATGACGCGGTCGAGGAAGCAGGATACTCTCCCGGCCAGAATGTAATCCTCGGAATAGACGCAGCTGCAGACAGCTTCTACAACCAAGCGTCTGGAAAATACACTGTCGATGGAAAAGCGATCGATAGCGACGAACTCCTTGAACTCTACGCCAACCTCCAGGAGAAATTCCCACTGAAGTCAATGGAAGATCCCTTCCATGACGAAGACTTCGAGAGCTTTTCCAGAATCACCAAGAAACTCGGAGCCAGAGTCCAGATCGTCGGAGACGACCTGTTTGTCACCAACATCAAACGTGTCACCCAAGGAATCCGAGTCAAAGCAGCAAACGCGTTACTGGTGAAAATCAACCAAATTGGCACCCTAACGGAAACGATAGAGGCGGTAGAGATGGCCAGAAAGGCCGACTATAGACTGGTTCTGAGCCACAGGTCTGGAGAGACTGAAGACAATTCAATTGCAGACATATCAGTTGCGCTGGCTACCGGTCAGATCAAGGCTGGCGCTCCGGCCCGGGGAGAGAGGACTTCAAAGTACAACCGTCTTCTCCTAATCGAAGAAGAGCTCGGTCCCTCCGCGAGATTTTACGGCCCTGAATTCCTAAAACGTCACAACTAGGGTTCACCAGTAGCGAACTCAGGAAATCAGCCTACAAGAGCATGATAGTGTATAATCGGTATTCAACGATTTTATATGCCCGACTCCCCGCCGATAGTCAGAAGACTCTGCCATGGGCGAAGTTCGAAAACTGATAGAGGACC
>WNGN01003970.1_pt1 | contig 10070 bp, 8 predicted proteins | sample 5400561 | NCBI WGS metagenome assembly WNGN01 (sample SAMN13153379, study PRJNA577476) | soil metagenome | isolation source: 115 cm soil or saprolite under Garry oak tree replicate 2 | place: USA:California | collected 2016-06-15 | reverse complement strand
TGGATGCGCCGCCAGCGCCCATCCCGCGCCGAGTCAGTGCTGTAATACCCAACGAGATAGTAACCGGCGTTGTCGTTCTGCATGTTTTGGAAGACTTTGGAGAAGTCACCGAGGTCGAAAAACGAACGCCCGCCAGTGTCGCCCGCGAGCGTCGCCAGCGTTTCGCGCGAATCCTGCCGCGACTGGCTTTGCGAGATGACGGTCGCACCGGAAAACATAGCCGTGCCGCCCGATGCGCCCACGCTGGCATCGCCTCCCGGTGTTGCAGAGAGCAAGCCGCGCGAGTCCACCGTGTAGATGGAAACGTTGGAGCGATTCGCGGAGTTGGTGGCGGCGATGAGTTGTGAGCGGTTCTCCTCGCCGGTTTGCGTGACGCCGCTGGTGAATTGAATCACGGATTTTTTGCCGGGGATGCCCTCCAGGACTTCGCAGACCGCCTCCATCGCGGCGAGCTTCCGGTCGGTATTGAAGACGTTGAATTCGGTGTCGTCGGCCGTGAACGCCGCGCCCGTGTCTTCTGTGACGGCGGCTTCGCCGTTTGCCGCAGTGGCGGCTTCGGCCAACTGGGCCAGGGCTGCTTCGTGGCCGGGAATCAGAGCTTCCACGGACTGTTGCAGCAATTCGCGGTTGTTCGTGAAATTAGCGATCACCTTCAGAGTGTTGCCGAAGGCGAAGATTCCCACCAGATCGGCGGGAGTCATCTGCTCACGAAGGTACTTCTCGGCGGCGCGGGTCGAACGCAGCAAGTCATCGGGCTGCAGCGATGTCAGATCGAAGAACAGCACGATCATCCGGTGGTCGTGCACCATGGCCTTGATTGGCTGCGAAGAAGCGACGCTCCCAATCGGAACCATTATCGGCGCCTCTTCGGCCGCACTGGCGGTTTCTAATCTCTCGATGTCGTTGTAATCGAACGTGGAGACCTTTTGCGCCTTGCCGTCTTCGGTGACGGTGAACTGTTCCTGTTTCAATCCTTTGAGCGGTTTGCCATTTCGGTCTGTGACCTGGACGTCGATCTCGACCAAGTCGACGGTCGACCGAATCGTCCCCTTTCCTCGGGGTAGGGGTGTAGGCGGCGGTGCCGGCGCTTGCCGCGGGTCGACCTGCGGAGTCTGCTGCTGGGGCTGCGATTGCGAATTCTGCGCCCCCATCGGCGCAGTCAGCAGGGCAGTCACCGCAAGGAGTGCGAGAAGCCGGCGCGCTGCTGTGTTTTGAGCCCGCATCAGAAGTTTACCCGCGTCGTGAATTGCATGCTTCGCATCGCTCCGGCTCCAGTAATTTGGCCAAACGTGGGGGAGCCAAACACCGTGGACAGGCCCGAATAGTTCACATGGTTGAGCAGATTCGTAGTGTTCCAACTGAAATCGAGCCGCCGCAGGCCATCGCGCCCGAATTGAATCGTCTTTGACAGACCTGAATTTATGGTGAACGCGCCAGGGCCGGTCACTGAATTCCGCGCGGATTCGCCGAAGCATCCCGCCGGCGCTTGAAATGCCGCTGTATTGAACCATTCCTGCACCGTCGGGTTTGCCAGCGCGATAGCCTCGCCGACGATTAGGTCCGCGCGTTCGGAGTTGACGCCGGGAACGTTCTGGCACGCCGTATTTTTCGAGAAGACTCTCACCGTATAAGGAGTGCCGGAATGCGCGGTGAAACTCGAACTAATCCGCCAGGCTCCAAAGACAGATTTCTGCCAGCCTTTCGTGGCAAAGCGCTGGCGGTCGCCAAATGGCAGTTGATACGTAAAATTGCCTAGAAACTGGTGACGCATATCGTACGGAGATCGTCCGTAGTCCGCGCGCGGATCCGCGTTGTTTTGAATCACCGTTTGAGCGCCGCCGCCGATCGTGCTGGCATCGTCGAGCGATTTTGAATAGGTATATCTCGCCATGAACATAAGTCCATGGCTCATGCGCTTCTGCAGACGCACTTGTAAGGCATTGAAATTGGCGATTGCTCCGCTGGTGTCATAGGTGAAGCCCGCCGCGTTCGGAGTCGAATTCGACGGACCGAATCCAAGAAGCTGGTCGAGGTGCAAGCCCCGGGTCCTCGTGTACATCACTTCAACGAATGTATTCCTTAACAGGTTGTATTCGATCGAAGCATTCCAGATCATCGCATAGGGAACTTGATAGTTCGGATCCACCGCAACCGTATTGGTCACCTTTCCCGGTGACGCCCCCGACAAACCATTCTCAATCGTGAGTGGCGTTGTGGCGCCAACCTGCGCGATCTGCGTGTTCACCACCGCAAAAGGAGGCTGGTTGGCCATTTCACCCGCGAGAGTGTTTAAGTAGGACTCCACGTAAAACATGCTGTATCCAGCGCGCAGCGTCATCTGATGCTGTCCCGAGAACCATTTTCCGGGAGGCTGCCAGGCAATCCCCAACCGCGGCGCCCAGTTGTTGTAATTTCCGTGGAACAGCGATTGCTGCGGCCCCGCGATGCAAGTTCCAACCGGCACAGGAGTGACGCACTGCACCTGAGTGAAGTCCGAACTCACTTGGAGGTTCGCGATATGCCCATTAATTTCCGTGGGCGGCGTGAAGGCCTCGTACCGGATGCCGTACGTCACGGTGAACCGGGGGAACATGTGCCAGTCATCGGAGGCGTATCCGACGAAGCCCCAATTGCGGAAGTACGTGGCGGTGTCGCCGAATTGGACCTTTGCGTTTGCAGGATAGCCAAGAAGAAAATCGGCAAAATCATTTCCGGTGGCTGAAGCGGTGTCCGGGCTGCCAGTCGAGGTCAAAAGGCTGGTCATCAATCCCGTAAACGAAAACTGCCCATTCGGCGCGGGATCGGTATTCCGGTTAACGTCCATTTTTCGAATTTCGCCGCCGACCCCGATAGTGTGTTTCGCCTTTATCCAACGCACGCTATCGACGTAACGATACGTTTGGCTGCGGTTCAGCGATGGATTCGGATCGTTCAAACCGGTGAAATTAGTGAAACTGATCGAAGGCAAACCGTAATCAAACGGGGAGGCCGAAACTCCGGCGATGCCGAGCTGCGAGCTGATGTCGGTCAGATTGGAGAACTCGTTCAGGCCCAGCGAACGGTTGCGCGAAAAATAAAACTGGGACGTGTGGATGAACGATTTAGTCCAATTTTGCGTCAACCCGATCATCACGCTCTGCCCGCGCGTGAACGTGTTCCCTTCGATGCCGGGAAAACTGCTTAGCGAGTGGGAAGTCCCGTTGCTGAGGTTGTAGTTCACCTGCAGGCTGAGCTTCGAGGAAATCTGGTGCGTGATGTTCACGTTGAGCCGGTTGCTCAATCCGGGGAGATTGGTCTGCAGGTGATAGTTCAATCTCTGGCCGGGGAGATTCTCATGCGGGATATAGTTAAGCAGGCCGATCGCCACCGGGTCGAACGGCCCGGGAACAATATTTCCAACATAGGCCTCGCGATCCGATGGGCGAAAAATCATTCCCTGAAGCGCCTGCATGCTAGCGCCGTTCGTTTCCGTCACCATGATCGGTGTGTTGCCTGTGGGATTTGTGGTGGTAGCCCCAGCGGGTGTGCGGTAGAGCGCCGCTCCCAAAGCCGCGGAGAAATCTCCGTTGTTGCGCTCGGCATCAGTAGGCACATTCGCGAACTGGTCGACCAGGCTGCGCGACCACGTGCCGCCAAAGTTGATGTTGAAAAATGTCTTGTTTGTGCCGTCATAGATGTGCGGAATTTTCAACGGCCCGCCGATGTTGACACCGGCACTCTCTGTCCACCCGGAAATCTTCGGCGGGTTTGATTCTGTCAGCGAGTAGGGTCTGGCGTCCAAGGCCGAGTCGCCAAAGGAGTCGTAGAAGCTGAAGTGCACGCGGTTGACGCGCTGGCGCATCAGACGCTGCGTACCCATGATCGCCTCGATTCCCTGAGGCGGGCCCTGCGCCGGCCCGCGGTCGCCACCTCCGCCGCGGGGTATGAACACAGGTCCACCACCTGGTCCGCCACCGAATCCCCCGCCGCCGGGACCTCCCGGCCCCCCGAAGCCGCCAGGCGCAGCTTGTCCAGGGATCGCATTGACCACGTTTCCAAATGCGCCCCGCATGTCCGGGCCTCCGGGACCAAAATCACCGGGCTGCGGGAAGCCACCAACTTGGTTGGTGGTCTGACCCATCGCAACCGTTCCGATCATCTGCACGGCATCGGCGGAGGCGGCTTGGCCGAGCTGTCCGCCCGCTTCGGCGACATTCTGCTCTTCGCCGGCATTCTCAGGGGTATTGTTTTGGTTCTGGCTATTCAGTCCGACTTGCTGGAAGGCGCGACGCCCGCCTCCTGAACCAGCTCCGCCGGGTTGCTCGTTGCGTGTGCCACCAGCGCTGCCGCCTTGCGCTCCTCCGTACCCGCCGCCGGGTCTTCTGCCTGTTCCTGAACTGCCGGGAGACGCTGCGGGTCGGTTGCTCGCTGAGGCCGCGTCCGGAGTTTGAGACGAAGGAGATCCGGAATTCGACTGGGCCGCGCCGGAAGGTCCGGGCTTCGCCGATTCACCTGGTGCCGGCGCGTTTGGAGATAACGTCTTCGCTGCGCTTTCCGCCGCGGAGGGGGCGCTGATCGCCGCAAGCGTTCCAACATCCAGCTTCAACTCGAGCGGGGATTGCGAACCGGCGGGCAAATCAATTTCCCTGTTTGCGGGCGCAAAACCAAGCTGAGAAATTTCCACGTGATAATGTCCGGCGGGAAGGGCGGGGAAATCAAATTTTCCGCCCTCGTCTGTCCAGCTTACCCATGCTTTTCCAGTGGAAGTCTGGATCACACGCAGCGTAGAGCCGGGAACGGGTGTTCCCTCGGCCGTGCGCACGACACCGGCGAGACGCACTTCAGCGGAAGCATTCGTATCTGGAGTCTGCTGCGCAGCAATCGAGATTCCAAAAACAGGAATCAACGCGAGCAAAACGGCGAATCTTCTAGCCAACACCTCTCACGCCCCTTCGAGCCCTAGGAAGATACGGGTTTCCCGCTCCCGAAGTTCCATAATTCATGGCCCAAAGGAAGCGGCAGTTCTATCCGCTACCCGCGTCTTGCATGCTTAGACGCGTCATTACTCGGATGAGTTACCCGGGCACAGCCGGCATCTCTTCGAGAAGTAATTGACTGGGCTCCGCCCGGACAGGTGCGGAAGAAAGCGGCTTTGTCTTCCCTGAAGAATGAATGACTTAGCGGTCATTTTTTTGAAGAGTGCTTATCGGGACTTGGCACGCAAGATTGTCGGAATGAACAAATTTCCCCCGTTTCTCGCTCTCATTTCAAGTGCGACACTTACGGGGAGAAGAATTCTTTAACGATCTTGCTGCATTCGGTTGGGTCATCGAGAAAAGGCAGGTGCCCAGCATTCATTTCATGCAGCCGGGCGTTTGGCATCAGCTCCACAGCCCGGCGCGCAACATCTAATCCGGCGAATGGATCGCGCTCACCCCACAGAAACTGCACAGGAGTCCGCTTGTGGCGCAATTGCTCCGCCGTGAATTCATATTCCGGCCGCGCGCCGCGCAACATAGCGACGGCGGCGACCAACGTGAATTGAGTTAAGGGGCCGGAGTTTTCTTTGGAAACTCAGCAATCGAGTCGCCGATGAATTCGAGATAATTACGAATATGACCTTCAAGCTGACCGGTGAAACTGTTAGAAATCTCTGCAGCTCGCTCTTCCAGGTCCTTTTTAGCATCGCCCGCAGCCCACGCGATCAGGGTCTGTATGGTATCTCGCGCAGCATTTTCGGAAGTTTGCGAAAGCTTATGTAACTTTTCGTTGCACTCGTTCAAAACTGCAGCGGAGCTTTTGTCCAGTTCGTCGTGAGCCTGTTTCAATCTTGTGTTAACGCCGCTTTCGAGTTCGTTCGTGACTCGTGCGTAAATCGCTTGCGATTCTTCCTTGAAAACGGTCTGAGAAGCCGTCAGCTTCTGAAGATCCGCTTTTGCTTCTTCAAGCAGAGGCGCGACCTGGTCTCGCAGCCGCGATACGAAGCGGGCTGCTGCTTCGGTGTGTGAGGTTTCGAGGGTGCGTTGAAGCCGCTCAATCGTACTAGTCACCATACTTTCGCCACGTTGGCTCAGTTCATTCCCATGAATCAACATGCGCTGCTTGGCGTTTTCTATATCTTGCTCGATGGCCCCAGTCAAGCGCTCGTGGCTCGTTCGGACTGTGGTCTCCGCTGCCTCGTTCAATACTTTCAGGGCCCGCCGAGCCAATTCTTCTTTCGAGATCGCGATCACTCGCTCAATCGTTCCGGCCGCCTCGTTCTGTAGCTGGACACGAAATTCGTCTAGCAGGCGGTTCTTTTCATTAGCGAGGGTCACCGCTGCGATTTCAGAGACCGTGACTTGAATCTGATTGCTTAAGCTGGCCATAACGTCAGAAAACCAAGGGGACAATGAAGCGGCCGCCTCACTTTTCTTCAAAACGGGAACCGGAGTAGCTCCCGCACTCCGGTTCTGAATTATTTGCGGTTCGGTCCGCGTTATTAGTTGCAGTTCTCGTCCAGGATTAGGCTCTACGACTTTGCTCCCCTGCGCGGGAAACCAATCCTCTGGCGGCGATGTGATTCCCCAAATATTGCCGGCGATTTCAAATTCTAGCGCGACGCCGTACGCCGGACCTGTGGCGGTGTTGAGCTTTTGTATCCATTTCACCCGCGCTCGATTGCAGCCTTCAGAGTAGCCTTTCGCGCGCTGCCCCATATCCAGGACCACGATTTCACCCGGAAGAACCTCATGTTTCATTTGGTAGGTGCAGCCGTGACAACTAATGGTGACCGTTTTAACTTCCTCCCGATAGGGTGCACGGAAGGCATCTACGCCCTGAACCGCCAGCGGTACGGCTTTTTCAATGCGTGAGCTGCGCCGTTTTTGTGCGTATGCGACCTGATTAGTTGATGACACCGAACCCTCTCACTACCCCTTCCAGAGTGGATAAAGGCCGTTGCAAGTCAATCCTCTGATTCTCGAGACCCACTCTAATCGTCTCCCAGCGTACGCGGAGGTTCAACTGGCTGGGAGGCCAGTTGTCACTTGTACTTTCGCCTGCCCTTATGTCCCTGACCACATGACACATTTACGAGAGTCGGCTTCCTGTTGAACCTCGATGATAATGTCCCCTTTCCTCCTCGATAGAAATGTCCCCCAATGAGCGGCCTCGGAAGGAGGCCGCATGGGGAGAATTGGGACAAACGAGAAGGAGCTGCGTCGAGTGCAAGCGCTGGTGCGAGTGAAAAGCAAGGAGTTGAAGGTGGTGGATGCGGCGAGCCTCCCATGGCCGCTTTGCCAAATCCCGAGATCGGGTTTATCGGAGAGCGGCCCACTGCACGCGAGAACACTGGCTGGAATGCCGGGCAAGGCCGTGCGAAAATCAATTGCATTGGAGGCGTATTGAATCCTTGGCCGTTCATTTTGCCCGCGACTGCCGCCGCGGGAATCGCCACTTGGGGCGCCGTGGGCCCCTCGGCGGAATTGTTTGGCCCCACGGTTAGGCATACGGCATCTGCCAAGACGCTCGCGCTGACATTCGATGATGGCCCCAACCCGGCCGTTACCCCGCGACTCCTCGATCTGTTCGACCGCTACTCCGCTCGCGCGACATTTTTCCTGATTGGAAAATTTGCGCGCGCCTGCCCCGATCTGGTCAGGGAAATTTCCGCGCGCGGACATTTGCTCGGAAACCATACGGACACACATGCAAATCTAATATTTCAATCGCGCTCGGGGATTCGCGAAGAGTTGGCGCGTTGCCAGGAGGCCGTTGCCGCCGCCGCGCGTTCGGACCCGCCGCGCTGGATGCGGCCGCCTTACGGCTATCGCAGCCCTCTGCTGGATGGAGAGATTCGCCGCGCCGACATGCAGGGGATCGTGATGTGGTCGAGGATTTGCTGGGACTGGAAGCCGCAGCCTCCAGAGCGTTTGATCGCGAGGCTGGCGCGAGCCGCGCGCCCGGGCCGCCCTCATGGCGACATCGTTGTGCTTCATGACGGCGATCATCGCGCGCTCGGCGGCGACCGGCATCATGTGGTCGCGGCGCTCGAACATTGGCTGCCACGCTGGCGCGACGCTGGCCTCGAATTTGTTACAATCGATTCGCCCGCGGTAAGCGATTCGGCTCGGGCGCCGCGCATCTAAATTCCGGTGGGCTCCAAGTCGCCGACGCCCGCCTAGCAAGACGGCGGGCTTTGGCGACGGCGCGTAGAGCCCACACGAGCTCCGCCGTTAGCGGGCACGGAGGCAGCAGCGACATCATGGACGAACGCCAGTTCTATACCGAAAAACAGGACACCAAGAGCATCAAACTCACTTGTCCGGCTTGCCGCAAGGAAGACAATTACCCGATTCGATGGATTGTCCGAACGAAAAAGAGCGAGCTGCCCCGCGGCGCAGGCGAGGAGGACAAGAAGCGTTTCGCGCTCGCACGGTCTTACATGGTTCGTGTCGATGAATTGGTCGCGTGCCGCAAGTGCCGGAAACGTTTCGAGCTTACGGGGCAAAGCGTCGTGCTCATCACGTCGAATGTGGCCGCCCCAACCTCACCGGACTTTGATCCTGAAAATTTTGGGAATCGCTGAGGGGAACTGGTAGCACAGGCTTCAGCCTGTGTGGTTTGCGTTTCGGATTTCCTCAAGCCATACGGAGACTAAAGTCCGCGCTACGTCAAATCTCCGGATACATCTCGAAAAACGCTTCCACCGATTCTTGCAATGTTTCCTCAATCTGTTCCTTGCTTCCTTCGATCAGGTGCATCGTCACGCGGGCGACGCGGCCGTCTTTCAGCTTGATCACCGCCTCACTCACTTCACCGAGATCCTCCGCGGGAAACAATCGCATTCCGTAGACCAGCGCCAGCTTCGCCATCTCGCCTCCTCGTGAGAATTAAGCGTAAGCTGGGTTGTTCCTTTCGTCAAACGGAAGCCGCGAGAATGGAATTGCAGCGGCGTAGATTAAGGACCGCTGCTTCCCCGATGGTTACAACTTGTTCAGACCTTCAGTCAGCTCAATGTACGTTCCCCACGGATCGGTGATGTACGCCATCGAGATACCCAGTTCGGGCCTCTTGGTGAAGGGAAGATCGAACTTCATCCCGCCCGCTTCAGCCTTCTTGCAAAATCCCTCGAGATTGCTGATTTCGAATCCGATGTGATCCAGCATGCGTCCTTTGGTTGGCATCGTCGGAGTATCCGTTTTTGTAAACGTCAGGTTAACTCCCGGCACGTCGGCGGCTTCAAATTGGGCTCGTTTTCCGGCCTTGGCGCCAAATGTCTTGACGTACCAGGACTGAATTTCCGTTATGGAAGTGTTTCCCCCGGAATCCGGGACAAAGAAATGCACGTGGTGAAACGCAATCGGCACGGTCATCGCCTTATTCTCCAGGATTTCCACCCTCGTCAGATCGTCCGGGGTGAATAGAAAACACTGCCCCGGATTGTTACCGAGCTCCGTCTTCAAACCTGCAGCCTTCCATTTTGCCAGCGCTTCCGGGACATTCGGCACGTTGAACCCAAAATGATTGATCACCGATCCCACAGTACCGCCGGCTGGTTCGCCTTTCCTCACGAGGATCAGGACGCCCGGGAATTTCATTCCCTCATTGGGGCCGAACTTGAAAGGAGTAGCGCCCACGGCGATCCAGAACTTCTTCGCAGCGTCCACGTCCTGCACGAACAAATGCACGTGACCCATGGACACGCCCATTTCATTCGGAGCAGCCAATTGGGCGCGCGATACACCGGGCAGCAAAAGGGTCGCGAGAGCAAACACAAACATCGCTATTGTCTTTCTCATTTTTCTCTCCTCAGACGTCTCTCGGGAATGGTGAAGCACCATTTGTTTTTGAAAGCAGAGGATGCCACCCTTCCTCATGGGAATCAAGGATTCAAATCGAGGTGTGGGGGGATGCGGTGGAAGCGCCACAATTGTGGTATCTTGGCCCGCGTTAACATTCTCTACTCTGTTATGTGTTAGGATCATGAACCAGCTGCGTTGCCGGGCCAAGTTCAGGTGCCGTATCCCGCCCGCGCACGGGATGCCCTTAAACCCGCACCGGGAGCATGTGATCGCGGCATCCTCGTGGAACGAAGACGCATCGTAGGT
>WNGN01005438.1_pt1 | contig 10072 bp, 7 predicted proteins | sample 5400561 | NCBI WGS metagenome assembly WNGN01 (sample SAMN13153379, study PRJNA577476) | soil metagenome | isolation source: 115 cm soil or saprolite under Garry oak tree replicate 2 | place: USA:California | collected 2016-06-15 | reverse complement strand
TTCCCGTTTAGCGAGAAGCTCAGGAAGATGCGGGTGGCGTTGTTGTTGCCCCCGCCCACCCCGGCCGGGCGGTCGTTCCACACCGCGTACAGGACCCCATTGGGGTCGATGGTGGTGCTGGGCCCCTCAAAGTTCCGGATGTCGTGGCCCGGCTGAGTCTCGATGACCTCCCGCAGGTCCCGGGCGTTGTTGCAGGCCACGATCTTGTCACCGCCGCCGTTCACCGCCGCGATGGTGGTGATGCGCGAGACCGTTCCCGTGCCGGCCGCCGCGGTGGCCATCATCTGATGCTGCGCGGTGACCAGGGCGTTGGTGCACCCGGCCGGCACCTGCTGCTCCCAGGAGACGTACACGGTGTTCCCGGCCGGGACCGGGTTGGAGAACTGCGCGCACGCGTCAGAGGCCGACACCATGGTGGTGGTCCAGTGCACCCCGTCGGTGGACTGGGTCAGCATGATCGGGCTGGCGGCGGCGCGGGAGAAGAACGTCCAGGTGATGTAGAAGTGCAGCTGGCCGCTGGCGTCGCGGCCGACGGCGAGGTATTCCTTGTCGGCGAAGAACAGCTCGCCGCTGCCCACATCGACCGGCAGCTCGCCGCTGCCCACATCGACCGGCACGGAGACGAGCTTGAAGGTGTTGGACCCGGCGGGCATCTCGTAGAAGGCGATCTTGGAGTGGGTGCCGAGGCCGGCCGACCCGAGGGCCAGGCTGGCGAAGTAGAAGTTCCCCTGGCCGTCGGTGGTCACGGTCGGGTCGCCGATCGGCTGGACGTTGGGCCGGAAGGGCAGCGTGCCCTCATCGGTGAAACTGCTGCCGCCGTCGGTGGAGACCGAGTAGCCGGTGAGGTTCAGCGCGGGGAAACAGCACACCAGCGAGTCGTTGAACCCGACCACGACCTTCTGGCCCGACACCGCCACGCTGGTCTCGCTTTGGGTGTTCTGCGGTGAGGTCCCGTCCTCGGCTGTGCAGTTGACCTGGACGTTGCCAGTGGTGCTCGTCTCCGCCGGACAGCCGGGTGACGTCCCGAGCGGAAGCGACGTGGTAGGCCCAATGCCCCGGATGACGTGAACTTCTACTTCGCCAGCCTGGCCCTCGGGTCGGCCGGCCTCGGCACCCACTCCAAGATCGCCTTCTACGAGATGCCCGCCGGGTCCAACACCTTCAAGCTCGTCTCCGTGCCGGTCGATGTGGGCAGCGGCGAGCTGGAGAACCTGACTCGCAGCTGTCCCAAGAGCTTGCCTGCGCGGCGGCCTTCACCGCCGCCCGCATGGCACCGCGGTGTTTAAGGGTTGAACTCGGTGAGCGTTTGGGTGGCGCCGCTGGCTGCCCGGAAGTTGCCCACGGCCCAGGCCTGCCCGGAGGTTGGGTTGGCGGACGCCCCGCTGAGCAGGGATGCCGTGCCGGGGGCCGGGCTGGTGACGATGCTCCAGCTGGTGCCGTTCCACTGCTCGATGAGGGTCTGGGGGATGCCGGTGGTCCCGTTTTGGGACTGTCCCACGGCCCAGATGTCATTGGCGGAGACGACGGCGGCGCCGGACAGGGGGTTGAACAGCGTGCCGGCCGGGGTCGGGCTGGGCACGACGGCCCAGCTGGTGCCGTTCCACCGCTCGATCAGTGTGCCGCTGCCGGTATCTCCCACGGCCCACACGTCGCTGGTGGACACGGCCGCGACGGCGAGGAGCCCGGCTTCGGGACCTGCGCCGCTGGGACTAGGGACGATGCTCCAGGCGGTGCCGTCCCAATGTTCGGTGAGTGTCTGAAACACGCCGCTGGCATTCTGCAAGTCCCCAACCGCCCAGACGTCGTTGGCGTTGACCGCGGTGACGCCGCCGAGATGGTTGTTACGCGTACTGGCGGCAGGACTGGGCACCACGGCCCACTTGCGGCCGTTCCAGTGCTCGATGAAAGCCTGGGCCACCCCGCCGGAGATCACCGACCCGACGGCCCAGACGTTGGAGCTGGAGACGGCGGCCATCCCGAAAATGGTGGCCCCGGCGACGGCGGGGCTTTTCGCCACACTCCACTTACGGCCGTTCCAGTGCAGGAACTGGGCGGTGTTGCCGCGGCTAGACAACAGGAAGCCACCGCCGGCCCACACGTCGGTGCTGGAGACAGCCGCCACCCCGGACAGGGTGCCGGTCACGACGGTGGGGGTGGGCACGATACTCCACGCGGTGCCGTTCCAGTGCTCGGCCAGGGGCTGCGGGTTGCCGATGGCGTTGTCGGCGGAGCCCACGGCCCAGACATCGTTGGCGGAGATGCTGGCCACCGCGTTGAGCTGGTTGTTGCCCGGGGAGGCGTTGGGGCTGGTGACCAGTGTCCAGGGGGCCGTCTGCGCCAGCGCCGCCGGTGCCAGCAGCAACAGCGCCGTGAGCGCCGTGGCTGCACCGGTTGGCAGGCGGGCTTTGGAAAGCTTCATGCCAATCCCTCACTTCTCCTGCTCTCCACGGAGAGCAGGCATTCCTGTGGTGCTTGCCCGGCCCAGCGGGAAGCCGCAGGCACTGGGCCGCGCGCCGCCGGTCACGCCTTCCGGCGGTGCCGCCGGGGGCGTGAACTCCTGCACTCCGATGCCCGAGCCGGTCCCCGGGGGCGGGGGACTCCTGGCTGGTCGGCTGGCGGGCAGCCGTTGCGGCTGGGATCGCCATGGTCGATGGCGGGCTTGCCGCTGGAGCGCCCCATCGTTGCTGCCCAGCGGGCCGGTGCAGCCAGGCCGGCGAGCTGTCGGCCGTTCGGCGGGGGGATGGTCACGCCCGCAAGGATCGAGACGGCTCACCGCCAGCCCCGCGACGTCCAGGAAGCGGCTTCGGTCGGACCCAGGACGGAGAGCGCAACCACGGACACGCCAGTGACGGCACGCACACGCAGTAACGCCCTGACGCACGATCTTGATCCACTTCTGGGCGACAAACCCTACTTTACGTCCACGGGCGTAGCGGCAACACGGTTCACCTGAACCGAACCTGCCTTTGGTCCGTGAACAGCGCGGATCCATCGCGAAGCCAGATGATTGACCTCAACCCGGGACAAGCCGCAGCACCCCTGGCCCGTCAGCACGGTACGGCACCCGGCCGCATGGCGGGCCCGCCTTCTGCAACGGCCCGGCAGGCTACCAGCGCGGTTGGCGGGAGCCCGGCCGCGCCGGTGGGGCAGTATCGGCATCCCGGGCATGAGGGCTGGCCGCACGAGAGTGGCTGGGTGGCGGGTTTCGCTTGTCTGGTTATGGTTTCCAGATGGTGTTGATCGGGGTCACGGCGGCGGCGTTGCCCAGGAAGCTGGTGATACCGAACCCGTCCTCGACCGTCCGCAGCAGGCTGTAGTGGTCGGCGGTCCGGGGGTAGGTTCCCGGCACGGCCAGCGGGCTGACCACCGCGAACGCGGTACGGCCGCCGCTTCCGAACTTGTCGGCGTGGTTGATGCTGGTGAGGGTGCCCTCATCGAAGGTGATGATGAGCACGCCGTCGGCGCCGAACGCCGGGGAGGCCTCGATCAGCGGCACCTCACGCTGGAGGAACCGGTCGAACTGCATGATGCGGTTGCCGGGGGGCTGCTTGCAGCTGTCGTGGGCGTCCTCACACAGGTTCGGGACGATCATGTTGTAGCGGGCGACCGTCCCGGCTTCGGTGGCCGCGTTGAAGATGCTCATGTCGTTCGGCCCGGTCGTCCCGGCGGGGGTGTCGTTGGCCAGGCACTCGGCGTACTGGCTGGTCGCCGACCACACTCCGCCGGCGCCCTCGATGCTGTCAAAGAAGATCGCCGGGTTGTGTTTGGGCGCGTACGGGTTGAGGGTGGCGTCCGCCCCGGCGCTGGACAGGAAGCAGCCGGCCGGCATCGACTCGGCCCACACCTTCCAGGACAGGCCCGCCGCGTCCAACTGGCTGAACAGGTTCGGCACGTCCTGGTGGCAGGCGGCTGGCGTGCCGTCGTGCTGCTGGCAGGAGGTGAACTGCCCGGAGGTCATGGCGACATAGTTCGCCTCGGAAAAGTGCGTGACCCCGGAGTAGTTGGTCAGCCAGGCCGCCCCCGGCTTGACGGCGCCCACCAAGAACGGCATGTCGGTCTTGTTGACCTGATTCAGGCCGGTGTTCTCCCCGATGATCACAAACACGTGCCCGAACCCGGGCACACCCTCCCCTGTGGCGGCACTCCCAGCTGCAGGAGACGCCGCCACGACGGCGGGCAGGAACATCATCCCGCCAACCGTGACGGCCAGGCCCAGGATCTTCAGCGTGCGCACCGCGTGCATAATCTGCCTCCCCCACCAGCGCGACCCCACCACCGTAGGCCCGCAGCCACACGGCGGACAAGACAGCCCGCCCGGGCAGCCGCCGCCAGGGATGGGAATGCTCGTACGCGGCTGCCTGACCGGCCGCCCGAAGCGGCCTACCGCAGGGCCTGCAGCCACAGCCCAGGCCGATCATCACGAGCCCAGGGATGATCAACGCGATCCCGGCCAGTTGCCGCCCGCGCCAGCCGCTCGCCGAACACGACCAGCCCGACGGCCGACGGAATGGCGGGAAAGACACTAGAAACCACCACAGTCACCGTCCACATAACGGCCCAATCTGCGTCCTCAGCCGATGAGTGTTGAAGATACAACTGCCCGCCCAGGCGGTTATCTGAAGCCCTCTCCCGGATGCCTTGGGTGACCAGGACGTCTGCGTCGTTGACATGTAGCTTAACAGCGTTCACGCAGGAGACACAAAATCGAAAAACGGCAACGACCAGGAGGTTTGTGTCGGGCTACGTCGGCGACATGCTACAGATAACGTGTCCACGACGGAAGAAAAACCCCTCGTCAGCTACGTCGTAGACACCCGAAAGCGGGCTAGAGATAACGGCGGGACTGTGCGTTCCGCCGACGTTGAAGCCCGGTTACAGTGCGTGACGCGCCATATCTGGGTCTGCTGCCGGGCCGACTCGCTGCCACGATCGCGCGGGTGGCGTCTGGCGGCTGAGGGGCCGGGCCGACATGGGGAGGCAGCTGCCCGGCGGGGCTGCCTGCGCCATCGGACAGGGCCACGGCGCCCCGCCGAGAATCCCGGGCGTTGCGAGGATCGCGGCGCGATCGCCTCGTCCGGAGCTCGCCTGGGCCAGGAGCTGGCCGGCGGCCGGGTGGCGGATCATTTATGGGACCGGATGCGGTGGGCCATGGGGCCGGATGCGGCGGGCCGCCGTGGAGGCGTTTAACCCGGGCCAGCCGGTGTGCCTGACCTGTGTCCGGAATTCGGGCGCTGAGCAAGTGGCCTGGCAGAGTGGGCGAGGTGGGCGACCGGCTGCTGACCTTGTTCCTATGCGGCGATGTGATGACCGGCCGCGGCATCGACCAGGTGCTCCCGCATCCCGGAGACCCGGAATTGCGGGAGAGGTCCGTCGCTGACGCGCGGGCATACGTCCAGCTGGCGGAGCGGGCCAATGGCCGGATCCCGCGGCCGGCCGGCTTTTCCTGGCCCTGGGGGGATGCCCTGCGGATCCTCGACGACCTGGCACCCGATGTCCGGGTGATCAACCTGGAGACCAGCATCACCCGCAGCAGCGCATTCACGCCGGGCAAGGCCGTTCACTATCGGATGAGCCCGGGCAACGTGCCCTGCGTGGCCGCGGCCCGGCCCGATGCCTGCGCGCTGGCCAACAACCACGTGCTCGACTTCGGCCGCCGGGGGCTGCAGGACACCCTGGACACCTTGTCCGGTGCTGGGCTGCGGCCGGTAGGGGCCGGACGCGACGCCGGTGAGGCCCGGCGGCCGGTGGCCGTCCCGGTGCCGGGCGGCGGGCGAGTGGTCATCTTCTCGTGCGGGACACCGTCCAGCGGGATCCCCGCACACTGGGCCGCTACGCCAGGCCGGCCCGGCGTCGGCTTCCTGCCCGATCTGTCCGACGCCACGGCCAGCGATGTCATCGGCCGGGTGCGGGCCGCGAAGCGGCCCGGTGACGTCGTGGTCGTCTCCGTCCACTGGGGATCCAACTGGGGGTATCACGTGGACACCGATCAGGTCCGCTTCGCTCACCGGCTGATCGGCGGCGGCGTCGACCCGGTGCACGGTCATTCCTCGCATCACCCGCGCCCGGTTGAGGTGTTCCGGGGCAAGCTCGTCCTGTACGGCTGCGGCGGCTGCATCGACGACTATGAGGGCATCACCGGCTATCAGGAGTACCGGGATGACCTGCGCCTGTTGTACTTCGCGTCGCTGCGGCCGCGCACCGGCGAGCTGGCCGCCCTCCGGATGGCGCCCATGCAGGCCAGGAACCTGCGGCTGCGCCGCGCCCAGGAGGTGGACGCGCAGTGGCTGCAGACAGCGCTGGAGCGGTCCAGCCGCCGCTTCGGTACCCGGACCGATCTCCAGCCAGACGGCCTGCTGACCCTCCGTCTCGAGGCGTCATGAGCCGCCCCGCCTCTAACCTGGTCCGGGCGGCGCTGGCGGCTGGCGTCAGCGATGAGCGCGTGCTGGAGGCGATGAGAGCGACATCCCGCGCCGGATTCGTCCCCGGCAACTATGTCACGGTTGCCGACCGCGACGAGCCCATCCCGATCGGGCACGGGCAGGTGACCACGCAGCCTTCGCTGTCGGCCCGGATGATCGAGGGCCTGCGCCTGGCCGGCGGTGACCACGTGCTTGAGATCGGCACCGGCCTGGGTTTCCAGACCGCGCTGCTGGCCCGCCTGGCCGCCAGCGTGGTCAGCGTCGAGCGCTGGCCGGACCTGGCTGGCCAGGCGCGACGGAACCTTGCCCGGCAGGGCATCCGCAACGCGGAGGTGCTCACTGATGACGGCAGCTGCGGGCAACCTGACCGCGCCCCCTACGACGCCATCTTGGTCTCGGCCGCGTTCCCGGAGGTCCCCGCCCCGCTGGCAGCGCAGCTGCGGGTCGGTGGCCGCCTGGTGCAGCCAATCGGGCCGGGCGGGCAGGAGGAGGTCGTGTTGTTCGAGCGTTCCGCGGCCGGACTGCAGCGGCGGCACGTGCTCACCCTGGCCAGGTTCGTCCGGCTGCACGGGCGCTACGGATTCCCGTCCCGGTCCTGACCGGGTTCCGGGAAGATCAGACCGGCAGCGGCGGCGGGCGCCAAGAAAATCCTGAGGCCCACCGTGCCTGGCACCTGCCGGGCCAACCGCCGAGCGGCGCCCAGATGGCGGAGATACAGCGAGAAAACGCCGCCGCACGTGCCCTCCCGCGTCAGTCCATGCCCAAGAGGACCTCGGCGGTTGTACCTGAACGTCTTCGACGACAGCACCAGTCACAGCGACCACGAAGAGCTTACCCTCAGGATCCTGGCTTTCCCCAGCCCGCCCGCTCAGCCCGGAAGCTGACGTTCGGACGGACAAGTGAGGAGGTTGCCATTGATCTCGGTGCCGTCTCTACCGCCGCGTCGTAGCCGGGGCAATCACGCTGGCTTCCGGTAGAGAGCGGGACCAGAACACCCGTTTATGCACCATCACCAGCGCAACGATCCAGATCTAGAATTCCGGGTGAGTCGGCGGGGGGAGTCTCACTAATAAATATCCCCGGAGTTCCCTGAGGTCCCTTCAGCCCGTCTAGGCCCTGGACCTGGGCGTTCTTCGCCCGGCCAGGCTGGTGCTATCTTGTGAAGTCATTTCGGGATTCCTGAGGGTCTATCGTCTCCAGTACTGATCTTGCTGGATCGCTGAAGGCGAGGAGGCCCGGGTTGAGCCTGGCGGCCGTACGAGATCTGCGTGACGTGCGTGTGCCGGCCGGGCCGGATGAGCTGGCGGCGTTCGAGACCGATGTGCTGGCCGGGTTCGTCCTGGCCCGGGCGGCAGCCGGGCTGGCTGATGCCACGATCCGCTCCGACGTGGCGCACCTGGAGCAGGTGAGGTCGTGGTTCGGCCGGCCGCTGTGGGATATGGAGCCCGCTGACGCTGATGCCTACTTCGGCACGATGCTGCGGGATGCGGCGAAGGGCACCCGGCTGGGCCGCTCGCAGGCGCTGCGGACCTATTTCCTGTTCCTGGAGATCCGGCACAAGGCCGAGATCCACCAGTTGACCGGGCGGGTGACCGAATGCCCGGTCGATGAGATGAACCGGCCGCGGGGCGCGGGCCGGGCGGCGTTGCGGATCCCGCCCTCAGCGGTGCAGGTGGCGGCGTTGTTCGCGGGGTGGCGGGCGGAGCTGGCGACGTGCCGGAAGTTCGCCCCCGCGGCCCGCAGCTATGCTGCGGGCCGGCTGATGGCCGAGACCGGGCTGCGCGTGAATGAGGCCAGCCACCTTGACCTCGCCGACGTCAAATGGGACCTGGGCCGGTTCGGGAAGCTGCACGTCCGCAAGGGCAAGGGCGCCCGCGGGTCCGGGCCCCGCGAGCGGATGGTGCCGCTGATCAACGGTGCCGGGGCGACGCTGCGGTGGTTCATCGAGGACGTGTGGTGCTGCTTCGACGATGATCACGCCCGGCCGGGTGCCCCGCTGTTTTGCTCCGAGCGCCGCAATACCGACGGCAGCGCCGCCCGGGTGGGCAACGAGACGCTGCGCTCGGCGCTGGCCACGGCGGCGGCGGTGCACCTGCCGGACTGGCCGGAGCGGGTCACCCCGCATGTGCTGCGGCATTTCTGCGCCTCGCAGCTCTACCTGGGCGGGATGGACCTGGTCGCGATCCAGCAGGCCCTCGGCCACGCCTGGGTCGCCACGACCATGAACTACATCCACGTCCACGCCACCCATGTCGAGGACGCCCGGATCACCGGCCAAAAGCGCGCGGCCGGCCGCCTGAAGGGACTCGCGCCGTGAAGTGGAACCTGCGCTTGGCCGCCGCTAACCGCGGCATTTGGAAGGCCAGCGAGTTGCAGCGGATGCTCGCCGGCGCTGGCCTGGTGATCAGCGCCGGGAAGATGTCCGGGCTATGGTCGGGCAGGCCGGCCAGCGTCAAGCTCGACGACCTCGACATCATCTGCGCCGTGCTGGGCTGCGGGGTCGAGGAGCTACTGATCGCCGAGCCCGGCAAGCACGCCCAGCCAGCCGGTGACCAGCCCGGCCAGCAGGCCCCGGCGCCCTCCCCGGCTATGCCGCAGGTCACGCCCAGGCGCCGGGACGGCCGCTCGCTCCCGCCCGCGTGAGGCCCGGCCGCCGGCCCGCCGGCGCCCCGGCCACCAGCTGCCCCGACTGCCTGTCGTTCGGATCCTCCTACGGCACCCAGTCCTACTGCCGGGCCTGCTACGACTTCACCCGCCGCTATCACCCCGGCGAATGCGCCAGCTGCGCGCGGATCCTCGCGGTGAAGAAGGGACACTGCCGGCTGTGCTGGCTGCAGGCCGGCCTGATCGCTTCGGGCCGCAGGATCACCCCGGCCGACCTGGCCCGGGCCGACCGTTATCAGCAGCTGTCGTTCGCGGGAATGAGCCGGCTCGGCCACACCGGCCCGCGGCCCCCGGTCCCGGAAACCGGGCGCCCCCGGCTGCCCGCCCTGGCTGCCGGGACACAACTACAGCTACCGGTTCCCGGCCAGTCCCGGCACTTCGACAAGGCCCACTGGGTCGCATCGGGCATCACCGGCCAGGCCCTCCTCCAGGCCAGGGGCATCGCCGCCGAACTCGCCGCCACCCGCGGCTGGAACCCCCGGATCGTCACCGAGACCGGCCGGGCGCTGGCCGTCGTCCTCGCCGATCACAACCGGGTCCCCTCCTTCACCTCCCTCATCCAGGCACGGCTCGCGGTGCTGCCCGCGCCGATGGCCGCCGGCGTCGGGCACTGGCTGCGCACCCGCATCCAGGGCGGTCCCCGCAGCCGTCCCCGCAACGAGCACACCGTCCGGATGAACCTCAACCGGGTCCACCCGCTGCTGCTGGAATGGGCCGGGCGCTACGTGCACCTGCGGGAGGTCACCACCGCCGACATCATCACCGCCACCCAGCCCCTGGCCGGCAGCCGGCGCCGGCAGACCCTCACCGCCCTGCGCTCACTGTTCAGCCACGCCAAGACAGCCGGCACGATCTTCCGCGACCCCACCCGCGGCGTCCGCGACGGCCAGCGTCCCCTGGTCCTCATCCAGCCGCTGCAGCCAGCAGACATCGACCAGGCCACCACCGCCGCCGTCACCCCCGCTGCCCGCCTCGCGGTGGCACTGGCC
>WNGN01019365.1_pt1 | contig 10076 bp, 8 predicted proteins | sample 5400561 | NCBI WGS metagenome assembly WNGN01 (sample SAMN13153379, study PRJNA577476) | soil metagenome | isolation source: 115 cm soil or saprolite under Garry oak tree replicate 2 | place: USA:California | collected 2016-06-15 | reverse complement strand
CAACCAACTGTTTCCGAATCTGGGAAGTTTTTTTGTAGGCACCGTGCGCATCACGAGCGACATACCAGTGGTCAGTACGGCATTGCTGTTCGAACACAATGGGCAGTTCTCAACCTTTCCGGTTTTTCCACTCCAGTAGTTGATAGGTCGGCTTGTAAGCCGCGGATTACGCGAATTACGCGGATGGGCGCCATCACCGTTTATTCCCGGCGGGATGAAGATGTAGCGCGCCCATCCGCGTAATTTGCGTAATCCGCGGCCAATTACACGCAGACGTAGACTGGAGGTCAGAACTGAATCAGTATGGCGACGATGTTGCTCGCATTGCCTGCTGAATCGGCGATCACGATGTAAAAGGCGGCGCGGGTGCCGCTCGGAACGCTCGCGATGCCGGGTGGCTGAAAGCTGCCTCGGAGCGTGCCGGAACTGCGATTGAGCAATGCCGTTCCGTCGAGACTGATAGTTCCGGCGTCAATTCCACTTCCATCTCCGAAGTCAACGCCTGCCAAACCCAGAATCGCCGTTGCGGAATCCTTAGCCGCATCGGAATCGAAATCCGTGACATCGATCTCGAAATTCACTTGAGTTGGCGATCTCTGTGCGGTCGTGATGCGGAGCATGGTGATCGAGGGCCGGTACATTCCGTTCGATGCAACAGGCAGCGTTGCAATCCGGGTCGAACTCAAACGCAGTGCGAGCGCTGAAAAATCCGTCGAACTGGACATGGACACTGCACCGTCAAAATCCGTGAGGGAAGCCAACTGCGGAAAGATTTCGGTTACAAACCGCGCAAGGTGTCCGTTAGGTGGCAGCGTGATGTCCTGCCTCGCCGACATGAATCCCTGCCGGTCGAAGAGTTTCAGCGTAATGATGTTTGGCGTTGTCTGGGAATTTGCAAAAGCAACACCTACATTCGTCAGGCCGGATTGCGTCTTCACGTAAATCAAGCCTCGTGAGATCGGAGCGGATTCAAGAACGCTCGCCTCAGAAACGAGATTCGTGCCATTAAAGGTTTGGAACACCGCGTTACAAATGAAGTGGACCCTTCCCGACAACGTCAGACGGATCCATCCGCTGCGCAAGGTCTGGTCGCCCCCCAGCACGATCCGGTTTACGCGATTACCGTTCACTGTGAACGTGATTGACGATGAAGGAGCCGCGCCGTCGGGCGACGCAGCCAGTGGTTTTCCGTCATTGTCGAAAATTTCGGCCGTACCGAAGACTCCAGTGGAGACATTTGTCGTGAAATACAGGACGGTCTTCATGTTCAGACCGCCGGCCGGCCCGCCGAACGCCACCTGGGGCAAAATCCGAACCTGTTCTCCGTCTGTCGCGGCCTCGGCAACGGGAATCGTGGTGAATTGGTCGCCATTCAGGCGCACAGCTGCTGCCACGAAGCTGCCGCCGGCAAAGCTGCAAGACGTATCTGAACAAGAATCGAGCGAGACCTTCGCTCGCATCTGGGCGATGTTAGCGACATTGGTTCCCGTACCCGAATCCCATAACGTCACAAAAACCGCGCCGGCAACGGTGTCGGGATTCGCGAATGCGAGCCCGGTGTTAAGGCCCGTGTCGGTTTCCACGGCAAGATCGGCACCCGAGATCGGGTCTGCCGGCGGTACCCCGATTTCCGAAAGTAGCGTATTTCCGTACCTGAACTGGAGAATGACTGTGGTCAATGCGTCGGAAGGCGAATAGGTGATTTCCATCCATCCAGTGGTAATCGCGCCATTCATGGTCAGCTGAATTTGTCGGCTTTCTCCGGAGGCCAGCGGGATATCCATTGATGTTTGCGGACCCTGCCCGTCGAAAAGCGCCGCAAGCTGTGACCCATCGTCCAAATAGAGCGCGAGGTGTCCGGTTGTGGTAGCCGAGTTGTTATTGACAATCTGAAGCAGGGTTACGTAATTCGGTCCACCGGCGTCACCACCAACGGCAATCTGAGGAAAGTCGACAAAAACGGGAAGAGATGTTCCCTGCCCAAATGCCAGGTTCGCGAAGAGTAAGAGCAATAGACCAACTCTTTTCATCTGGTTTTAGGTATAGCACGGCGAGACACGGCGAGACAAAAGATGTAGCAGTTCCTGGTGCGTATTTGTGATATGTCCTGCGCGAATGAAATACGGGGGACCGATGACGACCGGTTTCGGCGGGCGACTGGTTGGGAATTTTTCTCCGAGAATAGGCTTAGAGTTTCAGTTGGCCACCTACCAATGGATGACTCAAAACGTCCACCGAGCCGAGGCTGATTTCTTTCACGTATATATTTGCTTGATTGCCGCTGATGCAGCAGGCATCGACGCGATACTCGCCCGGAGGAATGCCGTCAATTCTGAAACTCCCGTCCGAATTCCATTGCGGTGGGCGGATCGGGAATCCGATGCCAGGGTTGAAGACAAAAGGACGGAGCGAAACATTTGCGCGCACGCCTGCCGGTAGTGCTTTGCTCTCCAGTGTGATTCGTCCGGAAATGGACACTGGCGGCTCGAACGTGACAACGACACCGTCAACATCGCTGCCGCGCACATCAACGGACGCAGTGGCCATTGGCGGAATCGGGGGCGGTTGACCTGGCTCGAACCGGCCATTCGATTGCAGTTGGGCCCGAACTAGGTATTCGCCCGAAGGAATATCGCGTAACTCGAAACTGCCTTCCGCGGCGTTATACGGTGCCGCTGGACATGGACATTCGGTAGTGGGTCAATTTGAATGAACGCGGGCTAAAGCCCGCGACTACATGAGACCGAAACGCCGTCGCACTAATGTAGTCGCGGGCTTTAGCCCGCGTTCAGGAGTGGCAATTCTTTCAAAATGACCCACTACCGGACATTCCGCTATATTGAATCAGTGCGACATTCTAGTATACGGTCGGGTTGTTGTGTGTCTATCGATGTTTGGCTGCATTACAATCGATAAAGGTGCGCCACACCTTCTGCGCAAACTTTCGGGAGAGTGAAATATGGCAACCATCGGATCCGGGTTGTTAGTGTTGGTTCTTCTCGCCCTCCTGCAAGCGGCACCGCAAGTCCTGCGTTCCGGTTTTGTTCAAGGCAGTGTGATTGATGCGACGACGGGGCAGCCCCTCTCGTTTCATTTGTTCACAAGGCTTCTCTGTACGACCGGATTGCCTCTCTGTTCCGTGCGACCAGCCGCTTGTCCGGACATCCACTTTGCTTTGCCTGTGCTCAACGCCACGGACCAGTTGGAGGTGGCTCCGGCGTTTCCGAATCCGACAGCCGTGACGCTTACGCCGACTGCGCGGAATTATTCCGGTTCGATGATAGCGGGATTGTCTCAGTAAGTAGGAAGGACACAGTGCGCCTCCTTTTCGCTCGAACCCGCAATCGTTCTTCAGTCGCTTACGTAAAGCTTGGGCGGGCCGGTCTCAAAGTTTCGAAAATTTGTCTGGGCACAATGTCCTTCGGAACTCACGAGTGGCAGCGATGGACGATCAACGAGCGCCTTAGCCGCAGCGTCGTCAAAACGGCCCTGGAACGCGGCATCAATTTTTTCGACACTGCGGATGTCTACTCCAATGGCGCCAGCGAAGAAATCCTCGGCCGCGCTCTCCACGATTTCAGCCGGCGCGACCAAGTGGTGATTGGCACCAAGGTAAATGGTGCGATGGGACCGGGACCGAATGACCGCGGTCTGTCGCGAAATCACATCATGCAAGCCATGGACGCATCGCTGAAACGTCTGGGTACGGATTACATCGACTTGTATCAGATTCATCGCTGGGACTACGAAGTTCCGATCGAGGAAACACTTTGCGCGCTAAACGATCTGGTGCAGGCGGGAAAGGTCCGTTACATCGGCGCCTCCAGCATGTTTGCATGGGAATTTGCCAAATCGCTCTACACGGCGGACGCGCTTGGCTACACGAGGTTCATATCGATGCAGAATCACTACAACCTCGTTTACCGCGAAGAGGAACGCGAGATGATTCCGCTTTGCAAAGCTGAAGGCATCGCACTTCTGCCATGGAGTCCGCTCGCACGCGGCTTTCTTGCGGGAAACCGATCCCGCAGCGGCTGGGGCAAAACGCTTCGAGCCAAGACCGACGATTACGCACATCGTCTCTACTATCAGGAGGCGGATTTCACGGTTGTCGATCGCACCGTTGAACTCGCACGACGGCGCGGCCTCAAACCTACGCAAATCGCACTCGCCTGGATGATGTCGAAGCCGTGGATCACCTCGCCAGTCGTCGGAGCGACAGATCCGGAGCACATCGAAGAGGCAGTGGCGGCGCTAAGTATCTCGTTGGCGAGTGACGAGGTTTCCTTTCTGGAAGAACCTTACATTCCGCATCCTGTGCTGGGACATCCCTAGGCAGAGATATGAAGCAGCGCCGCAAAATCATGATCGTATTCGGCACAAGGCCGGAAGCAATCAAGCTCGCACCCGTGATTCACGAACTCGAAAGAAGAGCGGACGCATTCCAAACTGTCAATATCAGCTCGGGCCAACATCGACATCTGGTGCAGCCGGTGATCACGCTGTTTCGGTTGCGCATCGACCACGACTTCGCTCTCCAACGGCACGACCAGCAACCGGATGATGTGTCCGACAGGGTGATTCCGCGATTGATTCCTCACCTCACCCATGAGTCGCCGGATCTCCTTCTAGTTCAAGGGGACACTTCAACTGCTGTGGGAGCCGCCGTGGCAGGATCCCTCATGCAAATACCCATTGGCCACATTGAGGCCGGACTGAGGTCCGGCGATGACATGCGTCCATTTCCCGAGGAGATTCACCGAAAGCGAATTACAAAACTAGCTTCATATCATTTTGCGCCCACAGTGAATAACCGCTCGAATCTTCTTTCCGAAGGTGTTCCGGATTCACGAATTTTTGTTACCGGCAACACCATTGTGGATTCTTTGATGAAGATCCTCAGAGGACACACAGCATCTCTCCGCATTGATCGAATCATCGCTGAGACGTCGATGTTGAAACGAATCGTTCTGACAATGCACCGACGCGAAAACATTCCGCAGCTTGAACGAACCTTTCTAGCGCTGAGACGTTTCGTAAATGAGAACAAGGATGTTTGCCTTGTGTTTCCTGTTCATCCAAATCCAGCCGTACGTCAGTCGGCGGAGATACTTCGAGGTGAGGCTCGAATTCGGTTACTCGAAGCGCTTGGCTATTCGGATTTCATTCATTTGCTGCTCCATGCGTGGGCTGTCGTCACGGATTCCGGCGGCATTCAGGAAGAAGCCCCAACTCTTGGCAAGACGGTTCTACTGTTCCGTGCGAAAACGGAAAGACCGGAAGCGTTGGCAACAGGCACAGTCCAGCTCATTGGAGACTCACCTGACGCATTGCGGCTCGCCCTAGGGACACATGAATCTATTGAATCGGCTCTTTTCCAAAGGGCGCAACGGGCCGACAGAATCAGAGCCGACTCTGTTTGAGCCCGACACGGACCGGATGGTTACACCGGTTCCGAAGATCTTGTGGATCGAGCTCACATCGAAGTGCCCGTTCAAATGCATCTTTTGTACTCGCGAAGTCCGCTGGGGCGCAGGACGCAATCTGGATTTCGACGTGTATCGCTCCCTCATCAGGCAACTCGATGAGCCGGAATTCATTGGTCTCAATTATTCCGGCGAGTCGATTCACTACCCGCGCTTAATGGAGGCTATCCGACTCGCCTGCGCCACTGGTGCTTACACGGAACTAGTCACGGCGCTTTCGTCTGCGCCGGCAAGCCTGGTGCAGCAAATCGTCGAGAGCGACTTGGATCGGCTGGCTGTTTCGATTCACACACTCGACGAAAAACAGTACCAGGACATTTACGGCTTCGGGTCACTGCGAGCCCTGAAGGCGCGCATCGACGATGTGGTTCGGTTGAAGATCCGTCTGAAGAAAACTACGCCCAAACTCGACTTTTGCTTCGTCGCCATGAGCCAGAATCTGGATCAACTCCTGCCTGCCAGCCGTTATGCCATCGAAGTCGGAGCAGCCGAGATCTTCATCCATCCGATCATCGGCAGACATCCGGTTCCCTACGATTTCTCTCGGGAACTTGAGTCGAACAAGCTGACGACAGAATTCAAGAACTCGCTGGGTCAGGCGGTAGCAGAAACGCGTATCGCCTGTCCGCGTTTACCGATCACGGTGCTGAATTCCGATCTCGACATCCACCCGGTGCTCGGCGAAATTCCACACTATTACGCGCCATCGCTCCCTACCGGCGGCCGTATTCACACGTGCGACCAGAGTCCTTTCGAGAGCGTTCATGTTTTGGCGAATGGAGATGTTGTCGTCTGTGAAGTTCATGACGAAATCGCACTTGGGAATCTTCACTCCGACGGCATTCGTGAAATCTGGCATAGCGACAGTTACCGCCAGTTTCGACAACGGTATGTCACCGGCGCGAATTCGGCTTGCCGCGACTGTGTCTGGAAAATCGCATACAGGCCCGAACCGTGGAAGTCGGGGATTCGCGCGCGGGAAGGACTCAGTCCTCAATTGACACGAGGATGGTGGTCTGAGCCAGGCGCTGTTGCGATTTGGAGCAAGAAAAGAAGTGTCGCAGAGTTGCGCGTTAATTCGCCGGCACAGCGACTTCGGATTTCGGGCATTTTGCCGCACGATCCCGCGACACATTCCAACGAGTTGGTTATTTCCGCAAACGGAAACGTCATCTCCTCTATCGCAAACCCCACGTGGCGCTTTTTGCAATTTGATCGCACGTTTCCGCTTCGAAGGTCCGCAGGAGATCGTTTGGTCTTGAATTTCGCAACCAGCCATGCCTTTCGTCCATCCGCGCACTCGAATAGTGCAGATTGCCGCGATCTTGGCTTCGCCCTGGAACGGTTGGAGCTGCGATGAAGCTGCTGTTTCGCAAATTGCTGTTGGTGCCTTTCTATCTGCTCATTCTCGCAGTCGATGCAACCGGCAGGATCCTCCAGCTGGCCAAGCTTTCTCCGAAGCCAAAATCTGCATTCTGCCCTGGGATCTCCATTGTCATACCCGAACGCGCAAACAGGGAGAGGCTTCTCCCTTGCCTGCAATCGCTACGAAAAGCCTGCGCGGAACTCGGAGAACCCGTACAGGTAATTGTTGTTGTGACTGGGGCGGAGCGCGACATGTATCACGACCTGACCCAGGAGTTTCAAGCGGATTGGATCTTTCGGTCGAACCCGCTCTGGTTTATCGAGGCTGTCGCGCTCGGGGTGCGAGTGGCGAAATACGACTGGGTATATTTGCTGAACAGCGACATGGTGGTCGATCCCGCCGCGCTGCGCGAGGCCGCAAAGTGGCGGAGCCCGTCTGTTTTTGCGATTGCATCTCAGATCTATTTCCAGGATTCGAGTCGCCGGCGCGAAGAGACCGGCTTAACCGAAATTCGCGATCGAGGAGGCCTTCTCGAGATACTGGACATTGTGCCGGATGATGACGAGGGCGTTCGCACCCATGCTTATGCGGGTGGCGGCAGTTCCCTCTTCCGGCGTGAACTGCTTGCGGAATTCATCGAGAGAACAACGGCATACGCGCCATTCTACTGGGAAGATGTCGAATGGAGTGTGCTGGCTTGGCGCAAAGGCTATGAAGTGCTTTTCTGTCCGAAATCCGAAGTGTGGCATGCCCATCGAAGCACAAACCTAAAGTTCTTTTCACCCGAAGAAATTGATCGGATCTTCAGGCGGAACCGTTTGCAATTTCAGTTGCGCATGGCGCTGCCCTCAAATTCTCTAAGGACGGTTTTCGGTACGATCGCCAGGCTCGATGCGAAGTCTTTTCGAGAAATGGTGAATATAGCCGGTTTTACGAACACGCTAGGCTCCAGATTACGTAGTCATTTCGATCCGCCGTTCAATCTTCATCACATTCCCGGAGTCGGCGTTTATTACCGGCGGCCAAGAAGAACCGGATCGCCTTTGATAATGATTGTGAGCCCGTATTGCGTTTATCCGCCCGCACACGGCGGTGCGAGACGCATCCACGAACTGATCGACCGGCTTGCCGGGGAATTCGACATCATCTTGCTAAGCGACGAATCGGAACACTACTCGAATGCCAGTTTCAAATATTTCCAGAAGTGTCATCTCGTATCTCTAGTGAGAGGGAGAAAAGCGCGCCCGGATTATGGCCGCATCAACCGAATCCTCAGCCACTCCAATCGTACACTGGCAGCGAGCCTTCAGAGCTTGATAGCGGCCTGTGACCCGGACATTGTTCAAATCGAATACGTCGAGCTGGCAAAGCTCATCGAGATGAAGGATGGCCGGCCTTGGATTCTGACACTACACGATGTGCTTCTAGACGCCTCCGCGACAGGATCATCCAAGGAAGACGAGTTCGAACTCCAGTACATCAACCGATTCGATGCCGTCATAACGTGCAGCCCTGAAGACCGCGCCTTGCTGCAGCGCGAGAACGTCCACATCGTCCGCAACGGGGCCAACATCACTCGGCATTATCAGCCCTCGCCTGCAGAAGGAGCGATCCTTTTTATAGGACCATTTCGATATCCACCCAATCTTGCTGGGATTATCGACTTTCTCAATGACGTTTATCCGGCGATTCGCCGGCAGGTACCCAGGGTGAGGCTGTGGATTCTTGGAGGGGCGGATGCGCGTGTTATTGCGGCGAGGAACAGATGCTTTGAGCAGCCGGGCGTGACCGTGTTTGATTTTATTGAGGACGTACAGCCGTTGCTTCAAGGTTGCTCGATCACCGTCAACCCTGCCAAAAACGTTTGCGGAAGTTCCTTGAAGGTAATTGAGTCCCTGGCGGCAGGCCGGATCTGCGTGTCCACCCGGGATGGGGGACGGGGGCTCATATCCGCCAATCTGCCGTCCCTAGTTATAGTGAATGAGAATGATTTTGCGAAACAGATCGTCAGCCTGCTCACGGACGTTGAACACAGACATTGCTTGGAAGTTCCGACGGAGGCACTGCACCAATACTCATGGCAACAAGTATCGGAAGAGCAAGCACGCATTTACAGATCGCTATTGCAAACTGGTTACTCCACTCCCAGGTACGCATCCGTTCGGGCAGGCACAGGGGCGCGATAGCCGGCTGGTTGAACGAACATGATGAACCGGCATTCGCGTATCCGGAAATCACCGGCTATTACTTGAGCTGGCTCGCTTCGCTGGCTCGTCTTCAGCCGGAAATCGACACGCGTCCCGCAGCTCTCGCCGCTGTCGAATGGCTGCAAACGATCACGAGTTTTGATCATCCTCCCGCAACTCGGTATTATTTCGACGACTCCGACGATTGGCGGAACGACGCTACCTTCACCTTCGACCTCGCGATGATGTGTCGCGGGCTGCACGCCGTCCGAGGAATGGTTCCGGAACGGCCTCGAAAACAGCTGCTTCAGAAACTTCTTCGGCACGTTCTGCCCCCGGGCAATAGCCTCCCCGTGTTTATCAATGCTCGGGCTGAGTTACCGGATCGCTGGTCCACACGGCCGGGTCCCTTTCAGTTGAAGACCGCGGCGGCACTGCTGCCATTTGAAAGGCACCCAGCAATATGGAGCACCTTTTATCGATTTCGTGGACGAATACTCGAGGAAGTCGATAGCGGCGAGCTTCACGCCGCCTTTTATGCGCTGGAAGGACTGATGCAGTTCGCCATCTCGGGAAAGCCAGAAGCCATTCACGAGGTTGCGAATTGCTTTGAAGCTCTCTTTGCGTGCATTGACGATACACGATCGGACGTTATCGCTCAGGGTTTACGCCTTGGCTGTGCTCTCAGATCTTTCGGTTTCCTCCAGGGCCGGGCCTGGAGCAACCGCCTTGAGGAATTGCGTTTCCGTCTTGAAACCTTTGTTTCGGAATCCGGCGCCATCTCATTCCGCTCTGGGGGCTACCGGCCAACTCATTTCAACACCTGGGCCACCATTTTTGCGTACCAGTGCTTGAATGACACCGACATTCCCAGCATCGTTTTGTGTCAATTGCCGGGATGAATCCAGGCAGTGGATCTTTCGATGTGCGAGGTCTCAACTTCGCAAACATTACCCTCAAGTTTGTGTCCTTCAGCCTGACACGACGAGGTGACGGACATGGGAGATTTAGAAAAATTGAACCTGAGAGGTCCTGTCC
>WNGN01012135.1_pt1 | contig 10076 bp, 12 predicted proteins | sample 5400561 | NCBI WGS metagenome assembly WNGN01 (sample SAMN13153379, study PRJNA577476) | soil metagenome | isolation source: 115 cm soil or saprolite under Garry oak tree replicate 2 | place: USA:California | collected 2016-06-15 | reverse complement strand
TGAGCCCGGTGGAGCAGACCGCGACCTCGCCGGCACCGATGCCGAGCACTTTGCCGACGCGTTCGGCCGTGGCATGCGTGTCAGCGAAGCCGGCCGGGCCGGTGCACGCGTTCGCGCCCCCCGAGTTGAGCACGACCGCCCGTAGCCGCCCGTCGGCAACCACCTGCTGCGACCACAGCACCGGCGCCGCCTTCACCCGGTTCGCGGTGAAGACCGCGGCCGCGGCGTCGGACGGGCCGTCGTTGACGACCAGGGCGACATCGCGCCCGCTCGCCTTCACGCCCGCCGAGATGCCCGCGGCGCGAAAGCCGCGTGCCGCTGTCACGCTCATGGCGCGGTTCCGTCGGCTGACAGGCCGGACGTCTCAGGGCGCCCTTGCCGAGGTTGTCGATCGCGCTGGTGACGATGACGCGGCCGGAGCTCAGGTCGACGGCGGCCTGCAGGTGCGCGGAGTTCGAGCCGGCCGTGGCCGCGGTGTGCGGCTGCTGGCCCTCGGGCAGGACGTGCACGAACGGCTCGCCCGCATACGCCTCGGCCAGCGCGGTCCGGACGTCGTCGGCAGTCAACCTCGGCGACACCGGCCGCGCCGTCACCGTGGCCAGGATGCCCCGGGGCATCGGCGCCAGCAACGGGATGAGCGACAGTGTGCGCGCCCCGCTGGCCTGCAGGATCTCCGGGACGTGCCGGTGCGCGCCGACCTGGTACGCGCTGAGGTCGCCCATGACCTCGCTGCCGAGCAGGTCGACCTTGGCCGAGCGCCCAGCCCCGGACGTGCCGCTCGCTGCGACGACCACGACGTCGTCGGGCTCGACCAGCCCGGCGGCCACGAGCGGGGCGAGCGCCAGGATCGTCGCGACGGCGTAGCAACCCGTGTTGGCCACCCGGTCGGCCGCCGCGATCAGGGCGCGCTGGCCGGGCAGTTCGGGCAGCCCGTACGTCCACGCCGGGTGGTACGCGGTGCCGTAGTAGCGCTGGTACTCGTCGGCGTCGGTGAGCCGGTGGTCGGCGCCGAGGTCGACAACCTTCGAGCCGTCGGGCAGCTGCGCCGCGAGCGCACCGGACAGCCCGTGTGGCAGCGCCAGGAAGATCAGGTCGGCGCCGCTGAGCGCGTCTGGCGACATCGTGCCGAGCGTGAGGCCGGCCAGCGAGCGCAGGCCGGGGTGCACCTCGCCTAGTCGCTGACCGGCCTTGTCGTGTGCCGTCGCGGCCACGACGTCGAGGTCGGGATGCGCCGCGAGCAGGCGCAGCAGCTCGCCGCCGGCATATCCGCTCGCGCCCGCGACCGCGACTCGGTAACCCATGTGGGCAATTATGCACTGCCATGCAAATTCATCCAAACGGATAACCTGCGGGACGTGCCCGCCGATCACACGCTCGTCCAGGCGGTACGCGACGAGTTGCGCGCAGCCGCCGACCCGTCCCGCGCGCCGCAGATGCAGGCGTACATGAAATCGGCCATGCCCTACCTGGGCGTCGCCGTGCCGCGAGTGCGCGTCATCGTCCGCGCCGTGGCGAAGTCCCGGCCGCCGGACACAACCGGGGATCTCGCCGACACCGCGCTCAGACTGTGGCGCGAGGCGGAGTATCGCGAGGAGCGCTACGCCGCGACGGCGCTCACCGGCGTGCCGGCAGCACGTCGCCTGCAGACCACGGCGTTGCTACCCGTGTACCGGGAGATGATCACGTCCGGCGCGTGGTGGGACCACGTGGACGAGGTGTCCCATCGCGTCGGCGCCCTGCTGGTCGCGTTCCCGGACGAGGTGGCGCCGGTGGTGGCCGGCTGGGCCCACGACGATGATCGCTGGCTGCGGCGCAGCTCGGTCATCTGCCAGGTCGGCCTGAAAGGGACGACCGACACGAGGCTGCTGACCGGGGCGATGATCGCCAACCTCGACGATCGCGACTTCTTCCTGCGCAAGGCCATCGGCTGGGCGCTTCGCGAGTACGCGAAGACCGACCCCGATTGGGTGCGTGCCTTCGTCGCGGAGCACGGCGACAGGCTCAGCCCGCTGTCGCGGCGCGAGGCACTCAAGCATCTAGGTACGTAGCTGGGCTCCGTGCACTTCTGCCGCGCGCGCGACGGCGGCATCGCGGGCCACCGCGGCCTCGTCGACAGTCAGCGTGCGATCGGATGCGCGGAACCGCAGCGAGAAGGCGAGCGACTTGCGGTCGGCGCCCAGCCGCTCCGGATCGGCGAACACGTCGAAGAGCCGGATCGACTCGAGCAGCGCGCCCGCTCCGTCGCGCAGGGCATCGAGCACGTCGGCTGACGGGACGGCGTCCGGCACGACCAGGGCAACGTCGAGCAGCACCGGCGGGAACGGCGACACGTCCGGGCTCGGCGCGGGCGCCGGTGGCGCGAACGCGTCGAGGTCGAGCTCCATCGCGGACGTGCGCGCCGGCAGATCGAGAGCTGCGACGACGCGCGGATGCAGCTCACCGGCGTGGCCGACCACGGCGCCGTCGAGCAACAGCTGCGCGCACCTGCCGGGATGCCACGGCGGGTTGTCGCCAGGCCCGATCTCCAGCCGCGCGCGTGCGGCGCCAGCGACCACTCGGGCAGCCTGCACCGCGTCGGCCCAGCCGGCGGCCCGGCCGTCGCCCCACCAGCCGGCCCGCTCGGCGTCGCCGGCCAGTACGACCGCAGCGTGCCGGGGTTGCGGCGGCACCGCGGCGTACATCGCGGCGACCTCGGCGTCGGACGGGCGATGCTCGACGCCGAGATCGGGCGGAGGCCCCGCGTCGGCCCGGGGCAGGAAGACCAGACCAAGCTCGAAGAGCGCGACGTCGCGAGACCCGCGGCCGACGTTGCGCTTGAGCGTTGCAAGCAGGCCGGGCAGCAGTGACGTGCGCATCTCCGGCTCCGCCTCGGACAGCGGGTTCACCAGGCGGGNCGGCGGTCAGCCCGAGCGCGTCGTGCACCGATGGCGCGGTGAACGGCGAGCTGAGCACCTCGGTGTAGCCAGCAGCCCCGAGCGCCCGGGACACCGCTTGCCGCAGTCGCTGCCCGTCGGTAAGCCCGCGCCCGGCGGGTGGTGCCGGCAGAACCGACGGGATCTTGTCGTACCCCTCGAGCCGGACGACCTCCTCGACGAGATCGGCCGGATCGGTGAGGTCCGGGCGCCAGGTCGGCGGGGCAACCTGCAGCACGTCGTCGCCGGCGACCGCGCAGCCGACCTGGACGAGCCGGGCGACGACGCTCGCTGCGTCGATCGGCATGCCCGCGACGTCGCCCGGACGGCTCGCGGTGATGGCGATCTCGATAGGGGCCGGCCCGTCGCCGACGACCGTGTAGCCGTCGACCGCCGTCGCGCCGCCGTGCTCGACAAGCAGGTCGACGCAGCGCTGCAGGGCGACGCCCGCCACGTTCGGGTCGACGCCGCGCTCGAACCGCTTTGCAGCTTCGCTCGGCAGCTTGTGCCGCCGCACCGCACGCGCGATCGACGACGGCTGCCAGTGTGCGGCCTCGAGGACGATGTCGGCGGTCGACGCGTCGATCTCGGTGGACGAGCCGCCCATCGTGCCGGCCAGCGCGATCGGGCCGGTGTCGTCGGTGACCACGAGGTCGTCCGGGTCGAGCACGCGCTCCGCACCGTCCAATGTGGACAGACGCTCGCCGGGGCGAGCCCGCCGTACCCCGATCGCGCCGGTCAGCTTGGACCGGTCGAACGCGTGCAGCGGCTGGCCGGTCTCCAGCATCACGTAGTTCGTGACGTCGACGGCCAGCGAGATCGGACGCATGCCGCATTGGCGCAGCCGCCGCTGCATCCACTCCGGACTGATCGCATCGGCGCGCAGCCCGGTGATCGCCCGGGCGGAGAACTGATCACAGCCGACCGGGTCGTCGACGGTGACCTCGTACGCGCGCCCGTCGGCCGGCGGCAGCGTCACCGACACGTCCCGGAACGGCGCGGCGAACGCGGCCGCCGCCTCGCGAGCCAGCCCTCGCACGGACAGGCAGTAGCCGCGGTCGGGCGTGATCGCGATGTCGAGGACGGACTCGCGCAGGCCCAGCACGTCAAGGGCATCGTCGCCGGGCTTACCGGCATCAGGCGCGAGCACCAGGATGCCCATGTGCTCGTCGCCGATGCCCAGTTCGCGAACCGAGCAGATCATGCCGTCGGAGACGTGCCCATACGTCTTGCGCGCGCCGATCGCGAACCCGCCGGGCAACACGGCGCCGGGCAGCGCGACCACGACCAGGTCGGACTCGGCGAAGTTGTGCGCTCCGCAGACGATGCCGCGGGGCTCAGCCTCCCCCACGTCGACGGTGCACCAGCGGATCGTCTTGCCGTTGCTCTGCGGCTCGTCCGCGAACGACAGCACGCGGCCCACGACGATCGGGCCGGACATCGCGTCGGCCGCGGAGTCGACACGCTCGACCTCGAGCCCGACCCGAAGGAGCGCGTCGCCGACCTCGCGCGCCGTCGTGCCGTCCGGGAGATCGACGTGCTCGGCGACCCAACTCACCGGGGCGCGCATCAGGGCTCCATTCCGAAAGCCTGGGTGAACCGGACGTCGCCCTCGACCATGTCACGCATGTCGGCGGCGTTGTTGCGGAACATCAACGTCCGCTCGATGCCCATGCCGAACGCGAAGCCCGAGTAGCGGTCCGGATCGATGCCGCACGCCCGCAGCACGCGCGGGTTGACCATGCCGCAGCCGCCCCACTCGATCCATCCCTCGCTGTCGCACGTGCGGCAGTTCCAGTCGGGATTGCCGACCGACTCGCCGCGGCAGACGAAGCAGAGCAGGTCCGGCTCGGCGCTCGGCTCGGTGAACGGGAAGTACGACGGCCGCAGCCTGGTGACGATGCCCGGGCCGAAGAACGCCTGCGCCATGTGGTCGAGGGTGCCCTTGAGATGGGCCATGGTGATGCCCTCGTCGACCACGAGGCCTTCGACCTGGTGGAACACCGGACTGTGCGTCGCGTCGAGCTCGTCGGTGCGGAACGTCTTACCCGGGCAGATCACGTAGATCGGCGGCTCGCGCTCGAGCATCGCCCGCGCCTGCACCGGTGACGTGTGCGGCCGCAGCACGAGGCCCGAGTCGGGTGGCGCTATGTAGAACGTGTCGAGCAGGGTGCGCGCCGGGTGATCCGGCCCGATGTTCAGCGCGTCGAAGCTGAGCCACTCGGTCTCGATCTCGGGACCCTCGGCGACCTCGTAGCCCATCGCGGTGAAGACGTCGCTGATCAGCTCCTGCAGTGTCGTCAGCGGGTGACGCGCGCCGTCGAGGCGGCGGTCCCAGGGCAGCGTGACGTCGACGGCCTCGTCGACGAGCACCCGGGCGTCGCGTTCGATTTCGAGTTGCGCCTGGCGGCCCTCGATCGCCGCCCGCACCTGCGCCCGCGCCTCGCCGACTCGCCGGCCCGCCGTCGCCTTGGCAGCCGGCGGCAGTGTGCCGATCTCGCGATTGGCCAGCGCGAGCGGCGATCGGTCACCGGCGTGCGCGAGCCGCGCGGCCTTGAGCTCGTCGAGATCTGCCGCCTTGGCGATGGCGCGCAGCGCCTCGTCGACGCTCGCCCGCAGCGCGTCCGGCTGCAGTGCGTGCGGCTCGACCGGGTCGTAACTCATGCGGGTCCTCATCGACGAGCGGGCTGGCGGGACGAGTCTAGGAGCCGGTCCGAACCCGCCCGCACCGAATAAGCACAGGGCCGCCGCGCGTTGCGCAGCGGCCCCGATCGTGACGTGCTCAGGCCTCGGACTTGACTTCCTCGATCGGGGAGTCCATGCCACCGTTCTGCGCCGCCCTGGCCGCCGCGCGTGCGGCAACTCTGGCAGCGACCTCTTCGTAGGCCTTCGCGGCGAACTCGGGGTCGATCGGCGCGCTGTCGACCTTCGACTGCGGGTTCAGCTTCTCGATGTACGCATCGAGCTCGGGCCCGGACTCCCACGAGGTGATCAGGCAGTACCGCGGCTCGTCGCCCGGGTGCCACACGGCGTGCCACAGCCGCTGCGTATCGATGATGACCTGCGCGCCGGCTGGCAGCGGGATGCGCGTCTCGGTGGACGGGTCGTCCTTGTCCTCACGCAGCACCATGACCGAGTCCGGGTTGTCGGTGAGGTTGAAGAAGCCGCGCACGACCCAGCCGGTGCCCTCGGGGTTGAGGCGGTTGTTGTCGTCGCGGTGCAGGTTGTAGACGGCCTCGGCGTAGGTGTTCGGCTGCAACTCGATGACCCGGCAGCGGCCTACGTTGGCGCCGGGCTCCTGGGCCCGCGCGGTCAGCCGCGGTGCCTTGTCGACGTTCGCCTGCACCCAGACGCCGTCCTTGTCGGTCTTCGGCGGGGTGTGGTTCCAGAAGCCGTTGCATTCCATGTCGCCGTACGCGCTGGCGAGCGGAGCGAAGCGGGTGTCGCCGGACGACTTCCAGTCGACGTATTCGATGTCCAGCCACTCGGCTGGATCCTGTGCCTGGTCGTAGGGGTCGAGGACGACGTAGCCGGACTGCTCGAAGGCCGGCAGCTTGATGTAGCTCATGGTGCGCAGAGCGCCCTTTCGGGAGTGGGACATGGAAAGTTAGGCGAACCTATCACGCACGTTTCGGCGAGCCGGTGAGCGACTCGACGCCGCTATCCGGCCGGGACGAGATGCTGGGCGCGAGCCGACGCGTACAGGCAGATCGCCGCGGCGGCAGCGACGTTGAGACTCTCCGCGGCGCCGTAGATCGGTACCTGCACTGCCTGGTCGGCAGCCTCGATCGCCGCTGCCGGCAGGCCGTGCGCCTCGTTGCCGAACAGCCAGACCGTCGGCCTGGCGAGGTCGTCGAGACGCTCGATGTCGTGCTCGCCGGATCCGGTCGCCGCGAGGACGGCGCAGCCCGCCTTGTGTGCTCGATCGATGACGTCGGCCAGGTCCGCGTCGACGACGACGTCGACGTGGAACAGGCTGCCGGCCGACGCGCGCACCGCCTTGCCGTTGTAGACGTCGACGGACTCGCCGGCCAGCACGACCGCCTGCGCGCCCGCGGCGTCGGCGGTGCGCAGGATCGTGCCGGCGTTGCCGGGGTCGTTGGCGTCGACGAGCACCGCCACCAGGCGAGGCTGGTTGGCGAACATCTTGCGCAGCGGCAGGTCGATCTTGCGGCAGACCGCCACCAGGCCCTGCGGGGTGACCGTCTCGGACAGCGCAGCAGCTGCCCTGGTGCTGATCTCGTCGACTCGAACGCCGGCCGCCTTCGCCTCGTCGATCAGCGCGACGTTGCGCTCGAGTGCCTCGGCCGTGGCGTACACCTGGACCACGATCTTGGGGTGCCGCAGTGCTTCGCGCACCGCCTGCGCCCCTTCGGCGAGAAAGCGTCCGGCTTCGCGGCGGGACTGCCGGCGAGTGAGCCGGCGGGCCGCCGCGAGGCGAACGTTCGAGTCCGCGATCAAGCTGCGGGGTTCGACTCGACGGATGCGCCGGTGCCGACGTCGGCGACCGCGTCCTTGGCCACCTTCGCGAGGGCGGCGAATGCGTTCTCGTCGGTCACGGCGAGCTCGGCGAGCACCTTGCGGTCGACCGTGACGCCGGCCAGCCGCAGGCCCTGGATGAACCGGTTGTAGGTGATGTCGTTCGCCCGCGCTGCGGCGTTGATCCGGGTGATCCACAGCTGGCGGAAATCACCCTTGCGGGCCTTGCGGTCGCGGTAGGAGTAGGTCGCCGAGTGGAGCAGTTGCTCCTTGGCCTTGCGGTATAGCCGGGATCGCTGACCGCGATAGCCACTCGCGGCCTCGAGGGTGCTCCGGCGCTTCTTGTGGGCGTTCACTGCCCGCTTGACGCGTGCCACTGTTGTTCCTTTGTTCGTCAGGCCCCGTCGATCGTGGGGCGGGGTTCGGCGCGGTTCGTTAGCGGCCGAGGAGCTTCTTCACGCGTTTGGTGTTGACGTGGTCGATCTCCGTGGTGCCGGTGAGACGGCGGGTCAGCGTCGAAGACTTGCGCTCGAGCAGGTGGCGCTTGCCGGCGCGCTCGGCGAGCAGCTTGCCGGTGCCGGTGACCTTGACGCGCTTCTTCGTCCCGCTGTGCGTCTTGTTCTTGGGCATGAACTGTCCTTCTATCCGCGACCGCTGGCGGCGGTCGGGCCCGCATGCTTGACGGGCTTGGAAGTGCGATGCGGGGCGACGACCATGATCATGTTGCGGCCGTCCTGCTTCGGCGAGGACTCCACGAAGCCGAGCTCCTGGATGTCGTCGGCGAGGCGTTGCAGCAGCCGGAACCCCAGCTCGGGGCGGGACTGCTCGCGTCCGCGGAACATGATGGTGACCTTTACCTTGTCGCCCTGCTTGAGAAATCGCTCGACGTGACCTTTCTTGGTCAGGTAGTCGTGCGAGTCGATCTTCGGGCGGAGCTTCATTTCCTTGATGACCGTGAGGGTTTGGTTGCGCCGTGCCTCGCGTGCCTTCTGCGCGCTCTCGTACTTGAACTTTCCGTAGTCCATGAGCTTGCAGACAGGTGGCCGGGCCATCGGGGCGACCTCGACCAGATCCAGATCGGCTTCGGCCGCGAGTTCCAGGGCCTTGCCGATCGGCACGATGCCGACCTGTTCGCCCTCGGGGCCGACGAGTCGCACCTCGGGCACGCGGATCCGGTCGTTGATCCTTGGTTCGGAGCTGATGGGACCTCCTTGGGTCGTTCCTCGTTTTAAGTTCATTTGTCGTTGCGGACGTCAAAAGGCCCCGCTGCGGCAATGCGCGCGGGGCCTGAATACTGCCCGACCAGCCCACCTACGACGACGCCGACGCGCCGTCACGCCACCTCGGTCAACCTCGCGGACAAGCCGCCGATTCCCGCCCAGCCGGGAAGCGCGTCTCGCCCGCATCCGACAAATGGCATCCCGCTGCCGGCGCACGGCTTCGATTCGCTGCACGGGCTCGACGAGAACGACGCGCCCGCGGCCGCGGTGATCACGCGCGCGGCGGTGCTGCTGATGAGCGCGTCGGCCGAGAAGCTGGGTCTGTCACCCGACCGCGAGCCGCGCCTGGACCTGGATGAGGCGCGCGGTCTGATCACCGCCCTGGCCGGCCTGCTCTCTGCGGCCCGCGACTACCTCGGCGCCGACGCGACGCCGCTCCGCCAGGGGCTCACGACCCTGCAGGTCGCGTTCCGCGAATCGTCGTCGTTCCCGGACGAGCCGGGCCACGGCCCCGGCGAGGCGCTACTGAGCTGACCGTTCGGCGTCGCTTCGGAGCACGCAGGACTCGTTGTCCTCGGGATCGGCCGGCACGACCCAGCCGCTGCGCCGACGAAGGTGGCACCGACGCGCGATCGTGGCCGCGCCCGCACGCCTGTAGTCTCACCAGGTCAGCTCCGGGGGGAGACTGGCTTCGGGGAACGACTGTGGGCAAGCATTCTCGGCGCGCGTCGGTGTTCACCGACGAGTCGGGGCGCCGCACCCGGCTCGCCGCCACCGCTGTACGCAGTACCACCGTTGGCGTACTCGGCATCGTCGGTGCTGTCGTCGTCGGCCTGCTCTCCGGCGTTCCGCTGCCCGGGGTCACGCCGCCGGTGCACCTGCCGAGCAACGAGCCCGCCCGCGCCGAACCTCCCGCGACGCCGTCGGCCACGCCGGCGCGCTCGACCGGTGCCATGACCCCGGCCGCAGCATCCGGCTCGCCGACCAACGCGCCGGGCGCGCCCGTGACACCGACGCCCACCGCCGCGCCCGCGTCGAGTCCGTCGACCGCGCAACCTGGTAACGGGAACCGGCAGTCGTCGACGTCCACGCCGACCACGACCAACCACGGCCACCCGCCGGCGACGCCGCCAGGCCGAACCAAGCATCCGTGAGACCCGCCCGCGAGCCACGTGCGCACTGGGCACTACTCGCGGCGGCGTTGCTCGCGCTGGGCATCCTCTTGGTTATCGCGGGTTACACCTCGCACTCCGGTGCCGAGCATGCACGAACGCATGGCCCGGCCGCCGTGGCTTCGGTGGCCTCGCGCGGCGGCCCGGTGCTGGACGCGACGCAGCCGACCCGTCCGGGAATCTCGCTGCCAGCGCGCACCATCGCGCTGACCTTCGACGACGGCCCGAGCGAATGGACTCCGAAGATCCTCGACGTGCTCGAACGCCGGCATGTCCCGGCGACGTTCTTCGTG
>WNGN01003966.1_pt1 | contig 10077 bp, 8 predicted proteins | sample 5400561 | NCBI WGS metagenome assembly WNGN01 (sample SAMN13153379, study PRJNA577476) | soil metagenome | isolation source: 115 cm soil or saprolite under Garry oak tree replicate 2 | place: USA:California | collected 2016-06-15 | reverse complement strand
CTCGGCGTCGATGTCGAAATTCGACGAAACCTTCGCGACGTCGTCCATCTGTTCCAGGGCTTCGATCAGTTCGAGCAGCTGCTTCGCATCCCGGGCGTCCACCTTGACGGTGCTCTTGGGGATCATCGCGATCTCGGCGGACTGCACCGGAATCCGCCTCGCCTTGAGCTTCTCCTGAATCGCGTGCAGCTGGCTCACCGGCCCGGTGATGAGGAACAGGTCACCGTCGCGCACCATGTCGTCGGCGCCCGCTTCCAGCGCCGCCTCCATGGTGGCGTCCTCGTCGGCCCTGGTGGCGTCCACGGTGATCTGCCCCTTGCGGTCGAACATCCACGCGACCGAGTTCGCGGCGGCGAGGTTGCCGCGGTGTCGCGTGAAGACGTGCCGGATCTCGGCCACGGTGCGGTTCGCATTGTCCGTGGTCGCCTCGATGAAGATCGCCGCGCCGCCCGGGCCGTAGCCCTCGTAGGCCACTTCGACGTACTGCACGCCTTCGAGCTCGCCCGTCCCCTTCTTGATGGCGCGCTCGATGTTGTCGAGCGGCATGTTTTCGGCTTTCGCGGCGTCGATGGCCGTGCGCAGGCGGGCGTTGCCGGCAGGGTCGCCGCCGCCTTGTTTCGCGGCGATGGTGATTTCGCGGATCAGCTTGGTGAAGAGGGCCCCGCGCCGGGCGTCGGTTACGGCCTTCTTCCGCTTGATCTGCTTCCACTTACTGTGGCCGGCCATGGTGCACCTCAAGATGCGTTGCATGACGCCACGACGCCATGTTGCACGAACCGGCACGGTGCTTGTGGAGCCGCTTCAACCTACGACGCTCACCGGTCGGGGTCGAGCATGTCCTCGAACCGCATCCAGCGCCGGTAGAAGTAGAGATCGACGAAGCCCGTGGGCCCGTTGCGGTTCTTCAGGATCATCAGCTCGGTCGCGCCCTCGACCCCATAGCCCGGGTGGTACATCTCTTCGCGGAAAATCCCGAGCGCCACGTCGGCGTGCTGCTTGATCGCGCCGAGGTGGCCGAAGTCGTCCAGGGTGGGGCGGGGGTCCGGTCGCTTCGCGTCGAGTCGAGGAAGCTGGCTGACGCACAGCAGCGCGACGTGGCGTTCGAGGGCGAGGGCCTTGAGCCGCTGCAGGACGAGCGCCAGGTCTTCGTCTTGCGTCGAGCGGATGACGCCCGCGGGCGACGGCACGAGCTGCAAGTAGTCCACCACGGCGAGCGCGAGCTGGCGCACCCCGTCGAGACGGCCCGCCGCCGTCTCGAAGTCCGGGGCCGCCAGGGGGAGCGCCGTGAGCGGCAGGTCGCGGAGTCGCACGGCGGCGCCGCCGATTCCGGCGCGTGTCTGGTCGCTCAACGTCGCCGTGCGCAGCTCGTCCACCGCCGCGCGGCCCTCGATGGCGAGCGCCCGCTCCATCAAGCGCTCGTCGTCCATCTCCCCCGAGAAGAACGCGACGCGGCTGCCCTGCCGCGCCACGCGTAGGGCCAGCCCCAGGGCGAGCGCCGACTTGCCCGAGCCGACGTCGCCGCCCAGGACGACGAGGTCGCGGCGGCGGAACCCGCCCCCGAGGAGCTTGTCGAGCGAGGGGAACCCTGTCGGGACGGTATCGTCGGCGGTCGCCCCGGGTCGCTGCTGGTCCACCCGCTCGACGAGGGTCTCGAGAGACGGACGCCGCTCCAGCCGGCGCTGGCCCATTCGTGCCTTTCCTGTGCCTTTCTAGACGTCTAGCCGTCTAGCCGTCTAGACGTCTAGCCTTTACGTCTAGCCTTATAGATGTACGCGCGCGGTCCGTGCGGCAACGGCGATGACCTCGCCCGCCTCGGATCCGAGCACGTCGCGGGCGGGGGCGACGAGCTGGGCGAGCACGAGCGCCGCTGCCGCGGGCGTCGCGGGCTCGAGGTGGTGCCGGGCGGCCGCGAGCGCCCGCCGGAGCGGGGCGGGCAGGGCTAGGGCGCCGAGGCGCGTCTCGAGCGCCTGCAGTCGACGCAGGTGATTCTTGACCGAGACCGGGTGCGGTGGGAACAGCCCTTCGGCGGCGCGGACCATGAGCCAGAGGGCGAACAATCCGTCCCGTTGGGGCCCGCGGGCCGTTCGGGCGAGGAGCCCGATGAGGCGCTGTTCCGCCGGGGTCGTCGCCCGGGTCACGCCACCAGGCGTTGCGCGGCCGCGGCCACCTCGGCCGGCGTGATGTCGCCGAGGCAGCGGTGATGGCCCATGGGACAATGCGCCGTGCCCGTGGCGGAGCACGGGCGGCAGTCGAGCGCGCGCTGCAGCACGAGGGCGCGCGCGCGGTAGGGGAAAAAGCCGAACTGCTCGACGGTCGGCCCGAACAGCGCGACCACCGGTGTGCGCACCGCGGTCGCCATGTGCATCACGCCGGTATCGCCCGAGATGACGACCTGCGCGCGCGCGAGCAGGGCGCCCGTCTCCTGCAGCGAGAACTCGCCGGCCGCGCTCGCCGCCGCGCCGCTCCCCATGAGTTGCTCCGCCAGCCCCCGGTCCTCCGGCCCGCCGACCACGACGCTCTTGTAACCCGCGGCGCGCAGCTCCTCGGCGAGCGCGCTCCAATGGGCGATGGGCCAGCGCTTGGTGGCGTGCGCGGCGCCCGGGGCGAGCGCGGCGAGCCGCGCGCCGGCGAGCGCGCGGTCGCCCAGCCACTGCGCCGCCCGATCCTGCGCCCCCTTTCCCAGGCAGAATTCCGGCGGCTCGCCGTCGGGGCGCGCGTCCAGCCGCCGCGCCGCCTCGAAGTAGCGCTCCGCCACGGGAACGTGGGTGCGATAGACGTCGAGCTTGGTCGAGATCAGCAGGGCCCGGCCGAGCTTGCGCTTGCGGTAGCTCGACCAGCGGCAGTGCACCAGCAGCCTCAACGCCGCGCTGCGCAGGCTGCCGTGCAAGTCCAGCCCGTGCGTCGGCCCGAGGCCCCGCAGCCGCCGGGCGAAATGGCGGATCGGCTCGCCGGGCTCGAGAGAGACGACCTCGGCGAGGTGCGGGTTGTCGGAGACGAGCGGGGCCATCGCGCGCTTGGTCACGTAGACCAGCTTCGCCTCGGGGTGGCGCCGGGTGAGCGCCCGCACCAGAGGGGTGGTGAGCAGGATGTCGCCGATGGAGCTGAAGCGCACCACGAGGACGCACAGCACGGCGCCAAAGCTACGGCTGCGCTGCCGCGCTTCGCCAGTTATCATTAGCTTTGGTCGATGCCGCGCCCCAAGAGCATTCTCTGGGTGGACGACGAAGTGGAGGGGCTCGCCGCCCACCGGCGTTTCCTCGAGGCCCAGGGCTTCACCGTCGCGTGCGCGGCCCACGGGGACGACGCCCTCGCGCTGCTGCGCCGCCAGCCGTACAGCGTCGTGCTGCTCGACGAGCAGATGCCCGGCCGGCGCGGCCTCGAGTTGCTCCCCGAGATCCGCGCCATCGACGCGGGCGTGCCCGTCGTCATGGTGACGCAGAGCGAGGAGGAAGCGACGCTGCGCGAGGCGATCGGCGTCGCGGTGGACGACTACCTGGTGAAGCCGGTGCACCCGCGCCAGATCCTCTCCGTGATCACCCGGTTGCTCGAGGGCGACCGCATCCGCCAGCAGCGCCTGGCCCGCGACTTTGTGACGCGATTCCGCGAGCTCGAGGGCCGGCGCGGCGCGTCGCTGGCGTGGCGCGAGTGGATCGAGCTCGTCGCCGAGCTGGCGCGCTGGGAGGTGCGCCTCTCCGTCTGCAACGAGCCCGGCCTCTCCGAGGCGCTCCGCACCCTGCAGCAGAGCCTCCGCGCGGACTTCGCCGAGTACGTCCGCCACCACTTCCCCCGCTGGTTGGCGAGCCCCGAGGGAGACCGGCCCCCGCTCTCGGTGGACGTCGTCTCCGAGTTCGTGGTGCCGGTGCTGCAGGCCGAGGGGCGGGTGTTGTTCATCGTGGTCGACTGCCTGAGGCTCGATCAGTGGGTGGTGCTGCGCGATCTCCTCACGCCGCTGTTCGAGGTCGAGGAATCGCATTACTACAGCATCCTGCCCACGGCCACGCCGTTCGCGCGCAACGCCATCTTCTCGGGGCTCTTCCCGATGGAGATCGCCGCGCGCCATCCCGAGTGGTGGGCCCAGCCCTCGGACGAGGAGAGCCTGAACGCCCACGAAGCGGGGCTGCTCCTCGAGCAGCTGCAGGAGCTGGTGGGGAAGCCGGTGCCGGTGCGATACGAGAAGCTGTTCAGCGCGGGCGAGGGTGGTGAGCTGCTGCGCCGGCTCCCCGCGCACCTGGCGCAGGAGGGCGTGACGGCGCTCGTCTTTAACTTCATCGATCAGCTGACGCACGGGCGCTCGGAGAGCGCGATCCTGTACGAGGTGGCGCGCGACGCCGCCGCGCTGCGGGGGCTCACGCGCACCTGGTTCGAGCGCTCGCCGGTGCTCGCCGCGCTGCAGGAAGCCGAGCGCCGCGGCGTTTCGGTGTTGCTCACCACCGACCACGGCTCGATCCACTGCGAGACGCCGGCCACCGTCTACGCGAAGCGCGACGCCACCGCGAACCTGCGCTACAAGTTCGGCGAGGATCTCCGCGCCGAGCACCCGGAGGCCGCCATCACGGTGGAGGACCTGAAAGCCTTCGGCCTGCCCGGGATGGGCCTCGGCGTGCGACTGCTGCTCGCCACGACGGATCGCTTCTTCGTCTATCCGACCAAACTGCGGGAGTACCAGGCTCGGTATCGCGGCTCGTTCCTGCACGGCGGCGTGACCCCGGAGGAGATGATCCTGCCCGTGGCGCTGCTCACCCCCCGCGGCCGGCGCGGCGGAGTCGGGAGGGGGGGCTCGCCCTGAATGGGCCGCAGCGCCCGCGTCCTCGGCCTGCTCCGCCCGTACGCCCCGCTCTTCGTCGCCAACATCGCCGTGACGATGGTGGCATCGCTCATGGACGGGGCGACGTTCGTGCTGCTGATCCCATTTACGCGCGCGCTGTTCGGGCAGCGGGCGCTGCCGGCCACGGGAGGCTCCACGATCGAGGCGGTGCTCGCCAAGGTCGCGGGGCCGTGGCTCGCCGCGGGGGCACCAGAGACGGCGCTGCGCAACGTGGTGCTCGTGCTCCTCGTCACGCTCGTGGTGAAGAACGTCGCCACCTACGCCGCGGCGATGAGCAGCGTGGCCATCGAAGAGGGCGTGGTACGCGATCTGCGGGTGCGGCTGTTCCGGCACCTGCAAACGCTGCCGCTCGGCTTCTTCCAGCGCACCCGAGCGGGCCAGCTCCTCGCCCGCGTCATCAGCGACACCGACCAGGTGAAGACGGCCGTGACCGCGGCGCTCGCGTCGTTCCTCCGCAACGCGAGCCTGATCCTGGTCTACGTCGCCATCCTGTTCGGGCTATCGTGGCGGCTCGCCCTGCTCGCGCTGGTCCTGGCCCCGCTGCTGGCGCTCATCATCCGCCCGGTGATCGCGCGGGTACGCCGGCGCTCGCGGGAGCAGGCGGAGGACCGCGGCGAGCTCACGAGTCTCGTGAGCGAGATGGTGTCGTCGGTGAAGCTGGTGCGCGCCTACGTGGCCGAGGCGTTCGAGATCGAGCGGTTCCGGCGGCTCGCGGACCAGTACCGCAGGCGCGTGCTGCGGGCGCAGGGGGCGTCCACGCTGATGAGCCCGCTCAGCGAGGTGTTCGCCGGCATCGTCATCGTGCTCCTCTTCTCGGTCGGCGCCCGCCTCGCGCTCGGCGCCTCGGCGGCGGGGGGGCTACCCCCGGCGGTGTTCATCGCATTCCTCATCGTGGCACTCCGGCTGATGTCGCCGGTGAAGGCGGCGGCGCAGTACCCCACGATCATGGCGGGCGCCGTGGCCGCCGCGGACCGCGTCTTCGAGGTGCTCGACGTACCGGCCGACGAGGGCGATCACCCTGACGCGGCCGAGGCGCGGTTCCGGGAGGCGATCGAGTACCGCGGCGTGTCGTTCTGCTATGACGGCGAAGCCCCGGTGCTCCAGGACGTGAACCTCGCCGTGCGGCGCGGCCAGGTGGTCGCGATCGTCGGGCCGTCGGGGGCGGGGAAGACGACGCTCGTGGACCTGCTGCCGCGCTTCTACGAGCCCACCGAAGGCGCGATCCTGATGGACGGGGTGTCGGTCACGCGGTTCACGCGCGCGAGCCTGCGGCGCCTCATGGGGATCGTGTCTCAGGAGACGATCCTCCTGAACGACACGGTGCTCGCCAACATCGCCTACGGCCGCGCCGACTTCGCCCGGGACCAGGTCGAGGCGGCGGCCCGCGCCGCGAACGCCCATGACTTCATCGTCCAGCTCCCGCAGGGCTACGACACGCTGCTGGGCGAGCGCGGCGCCAGGCTCAGCGGCGGGGAGCGCCAGCGCATCGCGATCGCGCGGGCGCTGCTGCGCGATCCTCCGATCCTCATCCTCGACGAGGCCACGAGCGCGCTCGACATGGAGGCCGAGCGCCTCGTGCAGGAAGCGATCGACCGGCTGATCCAGCGCCGCACCGTGCTCGTCATCGCGCACCGGCTCGCCACGGTGCAGCACGCGGAGGTGATCGTGGTGCTCGCCGGGGGGCGCATCGTCGAGCGCGGCACCCACGCGACGCTTTACGCCGCGGGGGGACTGTACCGCCGGCTGTACGACCTGCAGTTCCGGGACTGACATGCTGTCGGGCTTCACGATCGTCCGCAACGCCGTCAAGCTCGACTACCCCGTCCTCCCGGCCATCCGCTCGATCCTCGGCATCTGCGACGAGGTGGTGGTGAACGTCGGCAAGTCGGAGGACGGGACCCGCGACCTGATCGCGAGCCTGGGGGACCCGCGCATCCGGATTCTCGACACCGAGTGGGATTTCTCCCGCGGCAGCGGCGCCCTCTCCATCGAGACGAACCGCGCGATGGCGGCGTGCCGCGGCGCCTGGGGGCTCTACATCCAGGCGGACGAGGTGCTGCACGAGACCGGCGCGGCGATCCTCGTGGCCGACCTGCGGGAGTGGCACGGGGACCCGGGCGTCGAAGGGCTGCTCGTGGACTACGTCCACTTCTACGGGGACTTCGACACGATCGCCACCAACCGGCACTGGTATCGGCGCGAGGTGCGCTGCCTGCGGCTCGGAGGGAACGTCCGGTCGTACGAGGACGCGCAGGGCTTCCGAGTCGGCCCCGAGCTGCGACGGGTCCGCGCTCGTGCGACCGGCGCCCGGATGTTCCACTACGGCTGGGCGGGGCCGTCGCAGGCGGTGCAGCGCAAGCTGGCGGCCTCGAAGGAGATCTTCACCGAGGCGGTGGACCGGCTCGAAGCGCGCGCCGCGCGGCGGCACGCGCTCGACTGGACGCCTCTGCTCCGGCCGTTCCGCGGCACCCATCCGGAGGCTGCCCGGGATTGGATCGCGGCCCGGCGCGATGCGCGGGAGCGCGCGGTGGGCCCGCGCTCCTTCAGGCTCGGGCACCTGCGGCTGTACCTCTCCGACTGGATCGAGCGCCTGACCGGCGCGCGGGTCTTCGAGTACCGGAACTACGTTGACGTATGACGGCGCGACCCTTCGCGGGGCTGCGCGTGGTGCTCGTGGCGGCGTTCAACCCGCGCTACCACCGGAGCGGGCTCGCCCTCGCCGCCGCGCTCGAGGAGCTCGGCTGCGAAGTCCGTCGCTGCGAGGAGCGGCTCCGCGGCCTCAACGCGCTGCTGCGCCGCCCGCTCGCCAAGCGGCTGCGGGCCCTCCTCGCGCGTGGGCCGGCGTCGCTGGTGCTCGTTCTCAAGGGGACCAAACTCGAGCCCGCCGACGTCCTGGAGCTGAGAGCCGTCTCCCGGGCGCGCTGGGTGAACTGGTTTCCCGACGACCCGCACGAGCTGCACGTCTCCGCGCGCCTCGCCCCCGCGTACGACCGGTTCTTCACCCATGACTCCTCGAGCCTCGACACCTACGCCCGCGCCGGCGCCAGGGCCCACTATCTCGCCTTTGGCTGCGACCCTGCGTATCACCGGCCGATCGCGGCCGGGGCGCACTGGCGCTCGCCGCTCGTATTCGTTGGCTCGCGCCGCCCCGCGCGCGAGCGGGCGGTCCGGGCGCTGGCGGACTTGGGCATCAAGGTGTGGGGTCCCGGGTGGCCGGCCGGCCCGGTGTACGGGGAGGCTTTCGTGCGGGCGCTGTCGGGCGGCACCGTCGGCGTGAACGTCCACCAGCATTTCGAGGAGGGGGACGCACCGGCGCGCTATGGAACCGGCGCCAACATGCGGGTGTTCGAGCTGGCCGCGATTGGCACCCCGCAGCTCTCGGACGCGAAGGCGGACATCACGCGGCACTTCTCCGCCGACCGCGAGATCGTGCTGTACCGTAGCGTGGCGGAGCTCTGCGACTACGCCCGGGCCCTGCTCGGCGACGACGGGCTCCGGCGATCACTGGCGGCGCGGGCGCGGGAGCGCGCCCTGCGGGAGCACACCTGGCGGCACCGGTTGGAGGAGCTGCTCACGGTGACGCTGCGATAGCCATGTGCGGCGTCGCCCGCCCCGGCGGCACCTTCCCCGTCTCGAGCACGGAGCGGTAGACGCGCACGTACTCCTCCGCCATCACCACGTGCGTGAAGTGGCGCTCGGCGTGGGCGCGGCACGCTGCGGGGCTGCGTGTGTGGATCGTCTCCGCCGCGGCGATCATCTCCTCCATCGTATCGCACAGCGCGCCCACCTCGGGCGTGACCAGCTCGGGCAGCGCGCCGCGGCGCGTGCCGAGGACCGGCGTGCCCGACAGCAGCGCCTCGACGGTCACGAGACCGAACGGCTCGTCCCACTGCGCGGGATTCCACACGCAGCGCGCCCGCGCGAGCAACGCCGCCTTGCGCCTGCCGTCCACCTCGCCCACGTACCGCACCCCGCCCGTGAAGCTCGGCCGCCAACCGCCCGCCACCACAAGCTTGTGCCCGATCCCTTTCGCGGCTTCGACGGCCCAGTGGTACCCCTTCGTGCTGTGCAGGCGGCCGAGGAAGAGGTCGAACTGCTCCGGTCGCTTCGGGAACCGCCGGTAGACGTACTCTGCGGGGTCGAGCCCGTTGTAGACGAACGCTTCCGCGCCGTGCCTCCGCGCGTGGTCGAGTGACAGGAAGATGGTGTTGGGCGAGGGGTGAGTGCCCGGCTTGAGGTTGCGGTGGATGGTCTGGACGAACGCCAGCGAATCGGGCTCGCGCGCCAACGGAAAATGCGCGTGCAGGATCTCCGCGTCCTTCGGCAAGAACGGCGACAGGGCCGCCGGATCGTCGAGCTTCCGGGGCGGCACCTCGACCACCGTCGCCTCGCCGACCCGCGTGCCGGGCGGGGCGAGCAGCGTCACGCGGTGCCCCAGCGCGACGAGCCCGCGCACCAGGGCAATGATCACGCGCTCGGGACCGCCGTATCCCTTCGCCGGCAACAACTGACGGGAGGCTACGACGACGTGCATGCGCCGGATAGTATAACAACCTTGGCAAACCCCAAGCGGTCACCGCCGCCCAAGCGTCAACACCGCGTAGGCCCAGTCTGGCCCTTCGTAAACCCGCTGTCGAAACTCCCGCTCCCCCCGCCACCGCCGTAGCGCTGCGATCTCGCTTTGGCGGGTGGCGTCGTCCAGCAGGACGACCGAGCCGGGCGGGAGCCGCGCCCCGACGAGCGGGAGCAGGCCGTAACGCCCGCCCTTCATATCGCCGGGTGGACCGTCACAGACGACGAGCCGGAACTCGGCCGGCCAGACGTCCTTGGGAACGTCGTACCAGACGAACGAGCCGCGGTCGAGCAGCGGGGCGAGATGCAGGCGAACGCCGGTGATACCGTACGTCCGCAACACTTGGGCGACGCGGCGGTGCCACTCCGCGCTGTGCTCCACCGTGTGCACCACCACCCCGTGGCGAGCGGCAAGGACCCCGAGCAGGATCGTCGTGAGGCCGCTCCCGCACTCGAGGATGGGCCCCTCGGCAGCGGCCGCGTGTCTCGCGACTTCCTGGAGGTACGCGAGATTCGCGCTATACCCTTCGTCTCCCCAGGCGCGACGGAGTGCCCGCAGCAAGACGGGCGCCGGCGCGTGCCCTCTTGGCAGCTTCAGCAGGCGCTGGACCGCCATCCGCACGCGGTAACGTTGCACCGTCTCGCGTACGACGCGCTTGGTACTCTGGGGGAGCAGGCGA
>WNGN01003965.1_pt1 | contig 10079 bp, 6 predicted proteins | sample 5400561 | NCBI WGS metagenome assembly WNGN01 (sample SAMN13153379, study PRJNA577476) | soil metagenome | isolation source: 115 cm soil or saprolite under Garry oak tree replicate 2 | place: USA:California | collected 2016-06-15 | reverse complement strand
CGTCGTGTCGCCGGTAAACACCAGACTCCCCGTACCGGAATCGAGCTGATAACCGACCGCCGGTACGACATGGTTTGCCGGTAGCGCCGTGAGCTTGCGCTTCTTCACCTCGATCGTGTCACCGACCTGGATCTCGCGGTATCGAAGGAAGGGTTTTTCGGGGCTCGGGATCTGCGCGAAATCGGGCCAGATTCTCCAATTGAAGATGTGATTGCGCAAGATCTCCAGCGTTCCGGGAACGGCCCAAAGCGTGAGCGGCTGGTCACGCATCCCTCCGACGGTATCGACCATGAACGGAATGCTCGCGACGTGATCGAGGTGCGAGTGCGTGAGAAAGATGTGATCGATGAGAGAGAGCTCGGTGAGCGAAAGGTCGGCGACCCCCGTCCCCGCGTCGATGAGAATGTCGTTGTCGAGGAGCATTGACGTGGTGCGCAAGTGCCGGCCTCCTATCCCGCCGCTGCACCCCAGGATTCGCAGCTTCATGGACCGGCGCCCGCCGTTATTTCTCGTCGAACACGGTCACGCCGTCCCATTCGGCCGGCGGGGGGTTTCGGCGCTTACCCGCCGCTTCCTTCGCGTAGAGCTCGTAGAGAGCGCATCCCGGATTCATGCGATGAAGATTTAGCAAATTCACCTCCACCCGATCCCACTGGCGGGAGCGGTACAACCTGATCGTCTGATGCCATAGCTTAAGCTCGTCAAGAACTTTTTTTTCGACCTCGGCCTCCAGTCCCAGGGGCTCGTAGATCGTGATTGCCTCGTCCTTGCCCTTAACCTTGATCTTGTCGATCTCCTTAAAAACCACGTCCTTGACAAGCGTCCGGGTTGCCTCCCCAACGAGTATCCCCACGCCGTAGTACTTGGTGCGTCCCTCCAGCCGGGAAGCGACGTTTACGGCATCTCCCATCGCGGTGTACGCCCTGCGCTCCTTCGATCCCATGTCCCCGACCCGGACGTTTCCGGAGTTCACGCCGATGCCGATTTTGAGGGTCGGCCAGCCGCGTGCGGTGAATTTTTCATTCAGCGCGCCGCACTCGCGCAGCATCTCAAGAGCTGCGAGAACCCCATTGCGCGGGTGATCTTTGTCTTCCACCGGAGCATTCCAGAAAGCCATAATCGCGTCGCCGATGTACTTGTCGAGCGTGCCGCGGTACTTACCCCGGATGATATTGCTCATGTCCGTGAGGTACTCATTGATGTATTCGCGCAGGTGCTCGGGACTCAGCGCTTCCGATATGCTGGTGAAGCCGCGCACATCGGAAAATAATATCGTGAGATCGGTACTCTTCGGCGCCATGGTGTACTGCTCGGGGTCCTCGGCCATGATGCCGACGAGTTCGGGCGGTACGTACTGCCCGAAAAGCTCGGTGAACTGGCGCTTGGAGCGCGTCTCGACAAAGTAACCGTAAGCCATGTTGACCGTGTACAGGGTCACTGTCATGAGCACCGAGGCGGCAAGCGGCAGCACCAATCCGGCATACGACCACACTCCAACGTCCAACAGCGTAACGAGCGCCATTCCGGTGACCGTGGCGGCGCTAGCCCAAAGCGGTGCCAGCATCGGGATGAGCAAGGTAAGCACGACACCTCCGAGCGCAATAAGCAGGACCTCCGCTCCGAGCATGTAAGCCGGTTTGTGCTTGAGTTTGCCGTCGAGCATCCCCGCAACGAGGTTGGCGTGAATCTCGACCCCGGGATAGACGCTGTCGACCGGGGCTGAGCGAAGGTCGACCAGAGAGGGCGCCGACGTGCCGATTAGAGCAATCCTGCCTTTCAAGCTTTCCACCGGGACTTTGGCGAACCAGACGTCGGCGAGCGAAAAATACGGAAAGCTGCCGCGCGGACCGCGATAAGGCACGAGTGCAGCGACCTCGTCGTCGACCGGAATCCTGAGCTTTCCTACTTCCAGCCACTCCAACCCCGTGTAGCTTCCCTTGATGAAGGGCTCGGGTGCACTGCCTGTAAGGACCTTCGGGAGAGTGAGCGCCGTCTTGTTGTTGCGTGCGGCATCTTGCATCCCCAAGTACAGCCGCACGATTGCGAGAGAGAATGCTTCGTAGTACCCGCCCTTGTATTCCATCAGCATCGGCACACGCCGCGACACGCCGTCATCATCCACCAGCAGGTTGAAATGCCCAGCGTTGGCCGCGCCGGATTGAAACTCAGGCAGGTTGGCGCCGTAGCCTTTCCAAATCGCAAAACGAATTTTCCTGTTGCCAAAGGTACCGGGCGGAAGCACGGGCTCCGGCAGAGCCCCGCTTTCCAATGCATCGTCGTTGCTATTGAAATAGTAGCCGAGAACCACTGGCCGGCCGCGGAGAAAATTGGCAAATATGGCATCGTAGTCAAGCCCCGGGCGCAACTCCTTCAGTGCCGACTGGAACGGCCCGACGTCCTTCAGCCGGGTCTTGGCCAGCTTCTCGAGCACCGGCAGGCCGGAGCTCTCGTCGGGCTCGGCAAACACGACGTCGAACCCGATGAGCACCACACCGTACTTGTCGAAGAGCTTTTGCAGCAACCCGACTATCTTGTCGCGGCTCCAGGGCCAGCGACCGAGCGCGCGAGGGTCGAGGCTGCGTTCGTCGATGTCCAGTATGACCACCCGATCGTCGACCGTGCCCGGCATGGTCAACCGCAGGCGGTAGTCGTAGATGATGTTTTCGAGCCGGGTAATGAAGCCGATCTTGTAGAACGTTGCAGCGTGGCCCACGAACACCAGCACTACCAGCAGGCCGAGCGCGATCCGGACGATGTGCTGCTTCAGTCTTCCTCCCCGGGCCGGCCTCTGAAGACCCGAGGCTCAGGTCTTCAGGAAGAATTCCATCTTGACCCCGGCAAGTTCGATCACGTCATGGTCATTCAAAGAGTGCGCCTGTGCGTCGAGGGTCTTGCCGTTTACGACCGGAAAGCTTGCGCCCTCTACGTGGGTGATGAAAAAGCCCTGAGGCCGACGCGTGATGACGGCCACTTGGACGCCGGGTTTGCCGAGCGTCGTGAGCGGCTTGGTGAGATCGAGCTCCTTGCCGGCGTTCGCACCCGAGAGAAGCTGCAGCGCGGCATTTTTTTGAGGCGCGGGCGCCGGCTTGGGTGGCGCAACGGGCGGGGCCGTTGCACTTTGACCCGCGACGGTGTCACCGAAATTTTTTGCGCCCGCCGCCGCCGCAACAGCCGCCGCCACGGGGGCCGCCACAGGAGGCACAGCGGCGGCCGGGGGGGCAGGCGGGGGAGTAGCGGCCCTCACCGGTCCGGGGCGAAGCACCATGGTTTTTTCGAAGTCCGCCGCCTTGGCCTGCCCCGTCACGACTTCGTTCACGTATTTCAGTTTGTATTTGCCAAGCTCGATGATGTCGCTGTTCTGCAGGAAGTGCTTTTTGATCGGCTGGCCGTTGACCACGGTGCCGTTGGTACTGCCGAGATCCTCGAGAAAGGAGTCCTGCAGGATGGTGACGATGACTGCATGTTCCCCGCTTACTGCCAGATTGTCGATCTGGATGTCGTTATGCGGCTTGCGGCCGATGGTGGTACGTTCCTTGGTCAGAGCAATTTCCTTGAGGACCAGGTTGTCCATACTGAGTATCAGCTTCGCCATAGCAGTATCCCTCTGCTCAAACTATTTGAACCAGCTCATCATCTTGCCTACGATGCTGCGCGGCGCGGGGTAGTCGCGCAGCACCCGGACCAGTATCACTGAAATATTGTCTCGGCCCCCGTTGTCATTGGCCGTTTGCACCAGGTGCTGCGCACACAGTTTCAGGTTGGAGCTGAGCGTCTGCAGCGCCAGGCCGATATCGTCGTCGCTCACCATATCACAAAGGCCGTCCGAACAGAGCAGATAAATGTCTTCCGGCTTCGTGTCGTAGTCGTGGATCTCAGCTTCCACGATTGGATCGATACCGAGCGCGCGCGTAACCAGGTTCTTGTTCTGCGACTGCCGGGCCTGCTGCGGCGTGATCACGCCGCTGTCGATCTGCTCTTGGAGAAGCGAATGGTCCTTGGTCATCTGCCGGAGCTCACCGCCGCGCAGCCGGTACAGCCGCGAATCCCCGATGTGCGCGACGGTCATCTTGTTGTCGTAGAACAGCGCCACGACCAAGGTCGTTCCCATGCCGGCATACTGGGGTTGGCTCTGTGCGGCCTGGTAGATCGACGTGTTCGCTTTGGCGATCTGTTCGTGCAACAGCTGATGTGCGACGAGCTGGCCGCTGTGCGCGTCAATCTCGTACGGGAGCCTCTTCACCAACAACTGCTGCAGCTCGGTAATGATCACCGTGGTGGCCATGCCGCTTGCCACCTCGCCCGCGTTATATCCCCCCATGCCGTCGGCCAGCACGACGAGGCCCTGGTCCCCATCCGACGCGATCGAGTCCTCGTTATGGGACCTGACCATTCCGGGATCGGTACAGCTCGCGACTTCAAGCGCTCCCGACAAAATCATGATGCTTCAACGAAGCTCACAGGCTGATGTCGACCCCGGCGCCGATCGCCGCAGCCGAAGGACCCCCCACAGTACCTCGCAGTGTGCTCGCGAATTCCTCGCCCGTCTGGTAACGCTCGCCCGCGTCCTTGGACATTGCCTTGTCCAGGAAGGCGACCAGGGCCGGCGGCAGGAACGGCTGGTACTTCAGGATATCCGGCGCGTGCTCATTGGCAATCCTGTACATGAGTTGCGCCATCGAGTCTCCTTCGAATGGTAGTTTTCCGCAAACGAGCTGATACAAGCTTACCGCCAGCGAGAACAGATCGCTGCGTCCGTCGATCTTCTTGCCCTGGAGCTGTTCCGGCGACATGTAGGACGGCGTACCGAGCACCATTCCGGTTTTGGTCCTGGACGAATCGGTAATGCGGGCAATTCCGAAATCGGTCACCTTGACGATGTCGTTTTCAGGCTCGTACATGACGTTGGCCGGCTTCACATCTCGGTGTACCACGTTCTGCTTGTGCGCGTAGCCGAGCGCGTCGGCCACCCTGGCCACGATCGAGATGACCTTGTCGGTCGGCAGGGTGTCGCCTAGTTTGGTGAACGGCACCAGGTCTTGGCCTTTCAGGAGTTCCATCGCGATGTAGCACAGGTCGTGCTCTTCGCCCGCGTCGAAAATCGTCACGATGTTCGGATGGCTCAGGCGCCCGGCGGTTTCGGCCTCGCGGAAAAACCGCTCCTTGACCTCGGCGAGCTCGTCCGCCTCGAATTCCTGGGAAAGCGCCATGGTCTTGATCGCCACGACGCGCCCGATTTTCGGATCCTTGCCGAGATACACGACCCCCATGGCGCCCTTGCCGAGCTCCTTTTCCACGCGATAGCGGCCGAGCATCGGCTTCTCGGCGCCCCCGCCGAGCACGAGGGTTCCGCCGGGGTGGGTCTGCGCGCCACCGAGAACGAGGGTTTCCGACATCTGCTTGGCGCGCGACAACCTCGCCTCGAGGTCGCGGAACTTCGGGTTATAGTCGGCCATGTAGCGGAATGCCGCTTCGGCCTTGTTGAACTGGCGCTTGCGCTCGAAGTCCAGCGCAAGGTTGTAGAGGTTGTCCATGACCGTATCGTCCAGGGGCACCTTGCGGAAGTAATCGAAAGCCATGTCGAGCTGGCCTTGCCCTTGGAAAGCGAGGCCGAGCATGCGCGCGTTGGCTGCCGACTGCGCATCGGATACCTCCTTGCCGCGCTCGGTGACAACGAAGCGCTTTGTCACGAGTAGCACGTGACCGATGACCAGCAGGGCGAGTGGCAGCATGAATTGCAGCCACAGTCCCTGGCCGGTCATGAGCACGAAGTGCGTGGTGAGCAGGAGCGCCACGATGCCTGCGCTGACCACGGCTCCCAGGCCGGCGGAAAGTCGCGGGAGCAGCGTGATGAGATACAGCGTTACCAGGAGATAAACCACCCTCTCGACGATCCAGCCCCAGGTCGGCGCGACGAAAAAATGCCCCTGCAAGAGCGAGGAGACCGTATGCGCCTGAAGCTCGACGGCCGGCATGGCCGGATTCACCGGCGTCACGAATATGCTGCCGACCCCGGCAGCCGTCGGTCCGATCAGCACGATCTTGTCACGGTATTTTTCCAGCGGGATCTTGCCGCTCGCCACGTCGTAGAACGAGTCTCCCTGAATCGCCGGCCTGCCGTCGCGATCCTTGTAGAAATACGTGAACATCTGCAGCGTCGGATCCGCGCTCACGCGGAAATTGCCGATCTGCAGCGCTTCACCGGGACGGATCTTGATGTCCTTGGCGGTCAGATTGAGGCTCCTCGCCACCATCATGACCGCGAGCGATGGATAGTATTCGTCGTAGTAGGTGATGGCGAGCGCTTCGGTGCGGATCGCCCCGTCGACGTCGGGTACTGAGTTCAAATGCCCCACGGCGGCCGCGGCGGCGCCCAGACTTTCCACAATCGGGACTTCGACGGCGCTGGTGAAGAGCGGGAGATCGCCGCTGCCACCCTGGATCGAGAGCGCGTTCTTGCGCACGAATTCGGGAAGGGGCTTGTCGGGCTTGCCACGCGGCTCGCCAAAAGTAAACAGCAACGGCAGCACCACGTTGCCCGCCTTGGCAAAACTCTCGGCGAGCTTCCTGTCGGTGTTGAGAGCGCTCTCGGCTTCCTGCAGCGTTGCGCCGATTTGAAGGAGCTCGGGCGATACGGCGCGGGGCGGCGCGCTCGGATCCGTATTCGCCGGCACGAGCCGCTGGTAGGCCTCGAGAAGCCTATTGACATAGGCCAAACCCGGATCGAGCTGCGGTTCGGAGAAAAAAACCGTATAGCCGATGACTTTGGCTTTCGCGTTCGCGAGGCTTTCGATCATCTTTGCATGGATGTCGCGCGACCACGGCCAGCGGCCGATATTGTCGATGCTCCGCTTGTCGATCGCGATCACGGAAATTCTGTCGGACGGGGTTCGCGCCGAGGCTCGAACGCCCCAATCGTACGCGAACCGCTCCAGGCCCTCGATCAGCTGCAGCTGGGCCCCGCTGGCCACGAGCAGCACGAGCGATACCCCGAGACCGAGAAACCAGTCTTTTCTCCAGAAGCTCGCTTTGGTCATTGCTCTCCCGTTTATTTTTATTGTCAACGAGGGGATGCCCGAGTTACTGAATAAACAATGCTCTGGGCGGCATTTTTACAGTGAATAGTGGAGGCCGTCAAATTTCTGTTCAGCGGCGAATCCGGTTCGCGACCGGCGCCCAAATGAACCTACGCGATGGTCTGTAGATACCGGCAAACGCCCGCGAACGAAAACGCGACGAGCCGTCGCGCAGCGAGGCGGCAGCGCAGGCGCGAGTCAGCTCCCGAGCAGGCTGCCCGGAGTCAAGCCGTTCTGGGCTACAAGTTCGGCCGCGGATACCTTCTTGCCGTCTTCGTGCTTCGCCTTGAGGACCTCGATTCGGCCTCCCTGAGCGGTCACGAAGAAACTCGCGGCGCTGATTTCGGAAATCTCACCGATCTTGCCTTTTACCGCGCCGAAAGTGCGGAACACATGCTTGCGGCTGTCGAAGATCTGCAGTTTCTTTCCGTTCAAAGTAGTCCACGCGCCGGGGGCGGGATTACAGCCGCGTACGAGGTTGTAGACGAAATCGACGTGGCTCGCCCAATTGATTTTCGCCTCGGCGGCGCGGCACCAGCCTTCGTAGCTCGCGCGGGCTTCGTCCTGAACCGTTTCGCGGTGCTTGCCGGCCATCACCAGGTCGGCCGTTTCGAGCATCGCCGCGACCCCCATCGGGAACAAGCGATCGAAATAGACGCTGCCGAGCGTGTCATCCGGGCTGAGCGGCGTCTCCTTTTGCAGGATCACGGGGCCTTCGTCCAGGCCATCGGTCGGTCGGAAGATGGACAGTCCGGTTTTGGTGTCGCCGCGGATGATCGGCCAGTTGATCGAGCTCGGCCCGCGATATTTCGGCAAGAGCGACGGGTGATACTGGATCATGCCTTTCTTCGGGATCTTCACGAACTCCTGCGGCGCGAACTGCAATACGTAAGCCATGATGCCGATATCAGCATTCAATGCGCGCAGCGCATCGTGCGCATCTTTGTTCCGCAGCGAGGGGAACTGGTAGACCTTGACGCCCTTCTCCTGCGCGGCGACCTTCAGCAGATCTGCTTTGGCGCCTTCTTTTTCTGGGGCGCAGAACACGCCCGCGACTTCGTCACCGCGGGCAAGAAAGGCCTCGAGTACCGCTTTACCGAAGTCCTGCTGCCCGATAACTGCTATTTTCATTGCTACGCCGCCTTCTTGGGGGGGACAGAGAAGGCGCCCGCCCGCCTCAGGCCGGCGATTTTCGTTTCGTCGTAGCCGAGGACTTCCTTGAGAACCTCGTCAGTGTGCTCGCCCAGCAGTGGCGAACGCTCGATGCGCGCAGGCGAATCGGAAAGCTTGATCGGCATGCCGACGTTGTACCACGTGCCCCGCTGCGGGTGGTCGACCTCGACCCACATGTCGCGGCCTCTCACGTGCTCGTCGGTGGCGAGGTCCTGCGTGCTCATGATCGGGCCGCACGGCACTTCGAGCGGGTTGAGGATCGCCATGAGCTCGCGCTTGGTGTGCTTCGCGGCGAACTTGTTGATGAGCGTCCACATCAGCTGCTGGTTCTTGCGGCGCTCGCCGATGGAGGCGAAGCGCGCGTCGGTGGCGAGGTCCGGAATGCCGAGGTCCGGCCCGATGCGCTGGGCGAGCGCTCCCCAGACCGCTTCCTGGACCACGATGTAGAGCCAGTCGTTCGCGCCGTGCGGCTTGCAGTGGATCGCGTTGCCGAGCTGCCCGCCGCCGGAGTCGTTGCCCGCGCGCGGCACTTCGCCCATGCCCTTGTAGGTCGGCACGGAGTACTCCGGCATGTCGCCGCGGGTGAGGCGCTGGTGGTCGCGGAACTTCACGCGGCAAAGGTTCATCACCCCGTCCATCATCGCTACCTCCACGTACTGGCCTTTGCCCGTGCGCTCGGCCTGCCTGAGCGCCGCGAGCAGTCCGATCGCGAGGTGCAGGCCGGTGCCGGAGTCGCCGATCTGCGCGCCGGTGACGAAGGGCGGGCCGTCGGGGACGCCCGTCGTGCTCATCGCGCCGCCCATCGCCTGGGCGACGTTTTCGTAGGCCTTGAAGTCGGCGTACGGCCCGCTCGAGCCGAAGCCCTTGATCGAGCCCATCACGATCTTGGGATTGAGCTCGTGGATCTTCTCCCAGCTGAAGCCGAAGCGGTCGAGCACGCCCGGGCCGAAGTTCTCCATGATGATGTCGCACTTTTTCAGGAGATCGACGAACACCTGCTTGCCTTCGGCGCTCTTCATGTTGACGGTGATCGAGCGCTTGTTGCAGTTGAGCATCGTGAAATACAAGCTGTCGGCGTTCGGAATGTCGCGCAGCTGGCCGCGGGTCGCGTCCCCCTGGGGATTCTCGAACTTGATGACGTCCGCCCCCATCCAAGCGAGGAGCTGCGAGCACGTCGGGCCGGCCTGGACGTGCGTCATGTCGAGGATGCGTACGCCCTTTAGAGCTTCCATTGGGTCTCCAATACCTCTGCGCCTATTTCTTTTTTGCGCTCGGGTTCAGGCTGGTGATGCGACCGCTTTCGGTGCCGGCGCTCTCATCGATGACGGCATTGATGAGCGTGGGTTTGCGCGAGCGGATGGCTTCTTCCATCGCCTTGCGCAACTCGGCCGGGGTCGTGGCATGGACGCCCACGCCGCCGAAGGCCTCCATCAGCTTGTCATAGCGTGCACCCTTGACGAACACGGTGGGTGCCACATCCGGGCCGCCGGTCGGATTGACGTCGGTGCCGCGGTACACGCCGTTGTTGTTGAAGATGACCACGCAGACCGGCAGCTCGTAGCGGCAGATAGTCTCGACTTCCATGCCCGAGAAGCCGAAGGCGCTGTCGCCCTCGATCGCAATCACCGGCTGCCCGCTGACCACGGCGGCGGCGACGGAAAACCCCATGCCGATGCCCATCACGCCCCAGGTGCCGACGTCCAGGCGCTTGCGCGGCTTGTACATGTCGACGATGCTGCGGGTGAAGTCGAGCGCGTTGGCGCCTTCGTTGACCAGGATGGCGTCCGGGTTGGCCTTGACGATGTCGCGCACCACGGCGAGCGCGCTGTGGAA
>WNGN01005181.1_pt1 | contig 10081 bp, 9 predicted proteins | sample 5400561 | NCBI WGS metagenome assembly WNGN01 (sample SAMN13153379, study PRJNA577476) | soil metagenome | isolation source: 115 cm soil or saprolite under Garry oak tree replicate 2 | place: USA:California | collected 2016-06-15 | reverse complement strand
AAGCGACGCCGCCGTGGGGTCTCGGCGGAGGGCGCGACGGCGCGGTGAACAGCGTCGAGATCACGTCGCCCGACGGCTCGGTCCGCCACGTGCGCAAAGCGACGCAGCATCCGATCGCCGCCGGCGAGACCGTTTGCATCATGAGCGGCGGTGGCGGCGGCTGGGGGCCGCCCGCCGAGCGCGACCCCGACGCAGTCCGTCGCGACGTCTGTGAAGGCTACGTCTCGGCGGAGGCCGCCCGGCGCGACTACGGCGTTCTCGTCGACGGGCCCTGAGAGTGGCGGTCCGCGCGATCCGCTGCGGCGCGCTGTTCGACGGGACGGGCGCCACGCCGCTCCGTGACGCCCTGGTCGTGGTGACCGACGAGCGCATCACGAGCGTTGAACCCGCCGGCAGCCGAGCCGTCGCGCCGGGGACGGAGATGCTCGACCTCCGCGACCGGTTCGTGATGCCCGGTCTCATCGACTGCCACAGCCACGCCTCGATCGTGCCGGGCCAGGGCGACCAGCTCGGCCAGCTGTGCCGCGGGCCCGTGCCGCAGGCGCTGGCCGCCACGCGCAACCTCCGGCGGGACCTCGCGGCGGGCACCACCACGATGCGGATCATGGGCGAGGAGCACTTCGTCGACGTGGAGGTGCGCGAGGCCATCGAGGCCGGGGTCATCGTCGGTCCTCGGCTGCTCGTGGCCGGGCGCGGCCTGGCCGCCGACAACGGGCACGGACGCGCGCTGACGAGCTACGACGGGGTGGATAGCGTCCGTCGCGGCGCCCGGGAGAACCTGCGCCGCGGCGCCAATCACGTGAAGATCTTCGTGACGGGCGGCGTGAGCTCCCCCGGTCCCATGCCGACCGCGAGCGCGTACACGCGTGAGGAGATCCGCGCCGCCGTCGAGGAGGCCGACCGCGTGGGCACCTACGCCGCGGCCCACGCGCATGGCGGGCCGGGACTGCAGCTCGCCGTCCGTGAGGGCGTGCGGACCATCGAGCACGGGGCGCTGGCCACCGACGAGGACATCGCGCTGATGATCGAGCGCGGGGTCTGGCTCATCTGCACGTTCGCGATCTTCATGCATCCCACCGGGATCGAGCAAGGCGACGGTCACCGGTCCGCCATCATGGACAAGGTCCGCTCGGCGCGCCGCGTCGTCGCGGAGAGCTTTCCGCGGCACCTCGCCTCCGGCGTGCGCTTCGCGTGCGGAACCGACAGCATGCACGGGCTGATGCCCTTCGAGATGCAGACGCTCGTCCGGTTCGGCGTGTCGCCGGCGGACGCGCTCCTGGCCGGCACCCGCTGGGGCGCCGAGGCGTGCCGCATCGACGACCAGGTGGGCACGATCCAGCCCGGCAGGCGCGCCGATCTGATCGCGCTGGACGGCGATCCGCTGAAGGACATGGCGGCCCTGGAGCGCGTGAGCCTGGTCATGAAGAATGGCGTCGTGTACAACGCTGCCCACGAGGGATAACCATGAGCGATCACGACCCGCACGATGCCCCTGCTGCCAATCCGATCGGCCCGCGCTCTGGTCTCACACGGCGCGCCTGGCTCGCGCACGTGGCCGGAGTCGCGGCCGGCGTCGGCCTCGCCGGCCATGGACCGCTCACCGCCTTCGCGCAAGGTGCGCCCAAACGTGGCGGCATCCTCCGGGTCGCCACCGTCGACAAACCCGTGAACATGGATCCGGGCTACGCCCAGCTCTACTCGTCACTGCAGATCTACCAGAACGTCTACAACAAGCTGGCCTACGTGGACGAGGCCGGCCAGTTCATCCCCGGGCTCGCGAAATCGTGGAAGCAGGAGAACGACAAGACCTGGCTCTTCGACCTCGTGGACAACGCCGTCTTCCACAACGGCGAGCCGTTCACGGCCCAGGACGTCGTCTTCACGTTCACGCGTCTGCTGGACGCGAAGAACAAGCTGCCCATGCGCATCTTCTTCTCACCGGTGGAGGGCGTGGAGGCCGTCGGACAGCATCAGGTCCGCTTCCACCTGGCGCGACCGTTCGGGCCGCTGCTGGCGATGCTCACCCAGGCCACTGAGATCGTGAACGAGAAGGCCCTCAAGGAGAAAGATCCCAAGCTGTTTCCGATCGGGACCGGACCCTATCGATTCGTCGAGTGGGTGAAGGACGATCACGTCACCCTCGAGCGCTGGGACAAGTACTTTCGCCCCGGGCGTCCCTACATCGATCGCATCGTCTTCTACGCCCCCGCCGACGACACGGTGCGGCTCACGGGGTTGCAGACCGGCCGGTTCAACTGGATCCAGACCGTGCCGCCGCAGCGCATCTCCGAGCTGGAGCGCGGCCGCGACCCCAAGGCCTCGTCGGGCAGGCCCTACCTGCCCTTCTTCCTCATGCTCAACGCGAGCAAGCCGCCCTTCAGCGATCGGCGCCTGCGTCAGGCCATCGCCTGGGCCATCGACCGCACGGAGATCGTCAAGCTCGTCTACTTCGGCAGCCACGTGCCGACGGCGGAGCCGACGCCGGAACCGAGCCCGTGGGCGACCGGCGTGAACGCCCACAAGACCGGGCCCGACGTCGCCCGCGCCCGGCAGCTGCTCAGCGAGGCCGGCGCCGGCGCTGGCCTCACGCTCACCTACCTCGTGAAGTCCCAGGTGCCGGTGCTGGTCAAGACGGGCGAGATCCTTCGCGAGCAGCTCAAGAAGGTCGGCATCGCGCTCGACGTGCAGCCGCTGGAGTCGGGTCAGTACTTCGAGGCGCTCGTCGGCAAGAAGTTCGACATCGCCGCCGCGTGGTGGAGCGTGACGGTCGATCCGGACATGTTCTACTCCCCGCTGCAGCACTCCACGTCGCCGTGGAACTTCTCGGGCTTCAAATCCGAGGAGGCCGACAAGCGCATCGACGCGTTCCGGTTCACGACCAGCCCCGCCGCCCGCAAGAAGATGTACCCCGAGCTCGTCCGCTGGTTCCAGGAGGAAGGCTCGCTGATCGTCTTCAGCAACGAGATCCAGCGCTACTGGATGAAGCCGAACATCCACGGCTCGGCGCCGCTGCCGTCGCTGGAGCTGCGATTCGAGGATAGCTGGATCGCCTGAGGGGCGATGGCCTCGCCCTGGATCTACGCGGCCCGACGGCTGGCCCTCGCCATCCCGCTGCTCCTGGGCATGAGCGTCCTGGTGTTCGGACTCATGCGGTTCGTGCCGGGCGATCCGGCGGTGGTCGTCCTCGGCTACAAGGCGACACCGGAGGGCGTGCGGGCCCTGCGCGAAGCGTTTCACCTCGACGAGCCGCTGCCGGCGCAGTACGCGCGCTGGCTCGCCGGGCTCGTGCGGGGCGACTTCGGGCTGGACTTCCGGCAGAACGAGCCCATCGGTCGGATGATCCTCGATCGCCTCCCCGTCACGGTCGAGCTGACTGTGCTGGCCACCGCCGGCGCCGCGCTCATCGGCATCCCGCTCGGCCTGCTGGGCGGCGCCCGGCGTCGCGGGCTCGCCGACCGCGCCACGCTCGCCATCGGCCTCGTCGGGGTCTCCATCCCCGACTTCTGGCTCGGCATCATGCTGATGCTGGGTCTCTCGCTGGGCGCCGGGGTGCTGCCCTCCGGCGGCTTCGTCCCGATCGGCGAGAGTCTCCTCGAGAATCTGCAGCACCTCGTGTTGCCCGCGCTGACGCTGGCGCTGAGCCGCGCCGCCGTGCTGGGACGGCTGAGCCGCGCGGCGGTGCTCGACGTCGCGCAGCGCGGGTTCGTGCAGTGTGCCCGAGCCAAGGGTCTGGCCGAGCATGCCGTCCTCTTCCGCCACGTCCTGCCCAACGCCGCGATTCCGATCGTGACGGTGCTCGGGCTACAGATCGGCTACATGCTGGGCGGCGCGATCGTCGTGGAGATGATCTTCACGCTGCCGGGCATCGGTCGCATGACGCTCGATGCCGTGCTCGAGCGCAACTATCCCGTGGTGCAGAGCACGGTGCTCGTCATCGGAGCGATGTTCATGCTGGTCAACCTGGCGACCGACATTCTCTACGGCGTCATCGACCCGCGGGTGCGGCGCCGGTGAGGCGCGCGTGGCTACCATTGGTGGGTCTTGGAATCGTGGGCGTGCTGGCCCTTGCCGCCCTGCTCGCGCCGATGCTGCCGCTCGGCAGTCCCACGGATATCTCGAAGGACTTCGCCCTGCGCGGGCCCACCGCGGCCGAGCCGTTCGGCCGTGACGACCTCGGGCGCAGCCTGCTCAGCCGCGTCATCCACGCGTATCGCGTTTCGCTCGGCGTGGCGGTGACGTCGGCGCTGCTGGCCGTCCTGGTCGGTGGACCGCTCGGTCTCGTCGCCGGCTACGCCGAGGGCCTGCCCGACCAGCTCATCATGCGACCGCTCGATGTGCTGATGGCCTTCCCCGCCGTCCTCCTCGCGATCGCGCTCATGAGCGTCTTCGGGACCGGCGCGCTCCTGCTCTCCGTCGCGCTGGCCGTGGTCTACACCCCCGTCATGGCCCGCGTGGCGCGGGCGGCGGTTCTCGCCACCAAGATCGAGGTGTACGTCGACGGCGCCCGGGCGCTCGGCGCCACCGTGCCGCGCCTCGTGCTGACCCACATCCTGCCCAATGCGGCGGCGCCGATGCTGGTCCAGGCCTCGGTGTTGATGGCGATCGGGATCCTGATCGAAGCGGCGCTGTCCTTTCTCGGCGTCGGTGTCCGCCCGCCCACGCCGTCGCTCGGCCTGATGCTGGCCGACGGCCGCGGCTTCATGGTCCAGGCTCCGTGGATGGTCGCCTTCCCCGGCCTCGCGGTCATGCTCGCGGTTCTCGGATTCAACATGCTCGCCGACGGGCTGCGCGACTGGCTCGACCCCCAGCACGCGGCGGGGCGCTGAGCGATGAGGATACGAATCTGGCTGATCTTGACCCACGAATTCTTCGGAAGGCGCCGGGCCAGGCTCGACGATCGCGACAACGAGGTCTCCGGCTCGGCGCGGGCCGAGCAGGCGGCGTTCGTCGACACCGTCCTGCCGGTGCTCGCTGAACTCGCGGGACAGGACCGCCGACCGCGCCCCGAGTCAATCGACGTTCTGATACCATCGGGCGCGCCTCGCATGGCAAGACGCGATGGCAAGGAGGTCCGCGTGCGCCACGTAGTCGGGGCTACCGCTTGTAATCTCCCATGAAAAGGAATCGACACCTCCGGCTATCCCTTTTCACGGTCCCTGAACTCTCGATCGGCCGCGCTCCGCTAACACCTCAAAACAGCCAGTTCGATCCGAGACGCTTGACGTATTTAGAGGGGATGGTCGATTATCTTAATGGCCTGTTAGAGAACCTTCGAAAAAGTCACTCCCAATCGGAAGCACTTTTCCACCTTGAAAAATTCCTCGCACAATTGCCGTGCTCGGAACTGGTGAAGATCGACACAAGTGGAGAACCCCGTGTAACGGAAATTCCAAGCGCTCGCGACAGAATCGTATTTACCAAGGACCGCTTGAGGATCAACTTCCTGGACGGTCTCCACCGTCGCACCGAGAGTCCTGGTATCCCTGCAGGACGCTACTCGCCGGAGGTTTCCCACATCATTTCAAAGCTTTCACAGGGAGTCTCAGAAAAGGCGCTCTCGCGACTTCTTGAGCAGTGCGACGTGGATCTTTCACCAGTGATTGAGGGTCTCCGCAACCTTGAATTGATCGAAGAGATCGACCCATCGGCGCAGATCGTCTGTCAGAGCCTGTTGGAGGGGAAGAAGGACCGCCTCACTTGGTTGGGACACGCCTGTATCCTCTTTCAAACCTCTCGATCATCGGTTTGTGTTGATCCATTTCTTCGACCGCATATCAAGTGGACAGAAAGGGATTTGAAGTCGTCCTTTTCAGACACCTTCGGGGATCGTTTTTTCTTTGAACCATACGGTCCGCAGCTGACCCAGCTATCACCAGCACAGCTTCCGCCGTTGGATGCTGTCTTTGTCACTCATCAGGACATTGATCATTGCAACTTGGGAGTTCTCATGATGTTGCCCGAGCATATCCCCATTGTTGTGCCGGACTGCCACCCGGATCACATGTGGGAGGTTGATCTTTTGGCGGTCATCCACAACGTTCTGGGCCGAAGGCGGAAGGTAATCCGCCTGAAGCACGGGGAGACGATAACGATCGGTGACATCCGTGCGACAGCGTTCCCCTTTTTAGCAGAAATGCCGTCCTCCCTCAAGACATTCTGGAACTGCTATCTTTTCGAAACAGATGATGCAGCAGTCGCCTGCACAGCGGATTCCGCTATCACGGATGAGTCCGTCGACCTTCTGACGAAACGGCTACGAGGAAAACGAAAACCTCTCGTGCTCTGTGCTCGATTGGTTCACTCAGGCAAAAAATCTGCAGGCTTTCGCGATGAAACGGAAAATCTCTTTAACTTCACGCGGCTCTGGGCATGGTATATGCCCATCTGGGACCTTTTTCAACCCGTAGAGGAATCGGGTATAAGCGAAAGCCGTCTTCGTGATCTCTCCCAGCGAACGAATTTGCGTTTTTATCTTCCTTACGCAATGGGCACGGCTCCATGGTTTCGCATTGTGGATGTGGGCGATCCCTTGCATGTCCCCATGGCCAATCTGTCGGCCCATGATCTGCACGCGTTATCCGAAACACTTAAGGCCATCCCGAGAGGTCCCTCTCTATTCCCCGGCAAGTTTGGCCGGCCTTTCCCGCTCACAGAAGCATGACCTTCGTCGCGCTACTGCCCTCGCTTAAGGGCAACAACCCGGCGGTCCCCCCGGATTCCAAGCAGGAGGCCTCAAGCTGAAGAAAATCCACGTTACCACCAAGACCAGAACTCCACTCGCACGTACCGGGCCAATCTTCTGCTGAGGACGTCGAACAGCCGACGCTGCCCACAATAGATCTTGGCGGTCCCCGTCATATCGGGCCTCAGGAGGAGATCGGGGTTGTCGACGGCGGTCGTCACCCTGAACACCTTGCCCCGCCAGGCCTCCTCGTCCTTCACGGCAACCGGCGCAATCGCGGTCACGCGGCCCTCCGAGGGGCGCTCGGGAAAGGCCCGGGCCTTGACGATCACCGGCTGACCTACCTTCACGTCGCCGATCTCCCGCTCTGGGACGGCGATCTCCACTCTGACCGTGGTGAACTCGTGCACCTCGACGATGAGGTCACCCTTCTTCATGTACTGTCCGACCCGTTCGCGGGGCTTTGGCGTTGTCACGACGCCGTCAACGGCGCTCCGTACTGTGACGAGCCGGAGCTGTTCCTCGAGGTGGCTCCGCTGGCTAAGGAGTCGCGCCAGCGTTGCCTCGGCGCCCTCGATCTCCTCGGGCCGGCTCCCGGCCTCGAGCAGCCGGAGCCGGGCCCGGGCTTCCTCCATTTCCTTCTGGGCCACGGCCAGCTCCTTGCGGAACCCAGCCAGATCGCCGGTCAACGCCAGATCGCCGGCCGACACGGCCGCGACCTCGGCCCGGGCAGCGGCCAGCTCCTTGTCGCCGACCGCCGCCCGCTCTTGGGACTCCTCGAGTGCTCGCCGGGAGACCAGCTCGCCCTCGAACAGAGCCCGGGATCGCACGAGATCGTTGCGAGCGTACCGCAGCCGCTCTTCGGCCACTGCGACGTCAGCCGTCGCCTTGGCAAGGCGGGCGGCCTGCATCCGTTCCGCCTCCTCGAGCCGGCGGCGGGCGTGCTCGCGCCGGGTCTCGGCGGTCTCGAGATTCTGAATGGCCACACGCCGCTCCTCCACCCGTGGCCCTGCTCGCAGCATTTTGAGCCGGGCACGAATCTCGTCGCTCTGCGCCTCGACGGCCCTGAGCTCGGCGCGATAGTCTCGATCCGCGAGTCGGGCGACCAGTTCGCCTGCGGCGACCCGCTGGCCCTCGTCGACGTAGACCTCAGCGATGATTCCGTCGACCTCGGCGCGCACGTCCGCGTTGTGGCGCGGGGCAACCGCGAACTCGCCCGAGACCGTGAGCTCCCACGGCACGAGAAAGAGCGCGGCCAGGACGAGGGCGAAGAGCAGGACAACCCGCACCCGTCCATCGATCGGGACCCAGCGCGGGCTCACGCGCTCGCGCCACGCTCGGAACCCGGGTCTGGCCGCCCAGCGCTGCAGTGGATTCTGGAACGCGAGCCCGAGCAGACCGGCGTAGGCGATCGCCCCGGCGCCCTGGTAGCGCTCGGTCAGATAGCCGCCCACCATCAACGCCACCCAGCCGAGGAGCCACGCGGAGTAGCCGCCGGCCAGGAGGCCGTACGCGAGATAGACCCGTCTCTCCCGGGGCGTCGGCTCCTCCGGCGTCCGGCTCGGTGACGCCACCAGAGCGGAAAGGCGGCGCTTGAGATAGCCGAACGCGCGCGCGCGGAGGTTGTGGATCCCGAGGGCGTCGCTCAGCAGGTAGTAGCCGTCGAGCTTGATCAGGGGGTTGAGGTTGATGAAGAGCCTGAGAGCGGACGTGGCGACCACCACCAGCGCGACAGCGCTGGGCCAGGTGCCCGGCTCCGTGACCCGCCAAATGATGACTGCCAGGGCCCAGAGGAAAATCTCCAAGTAAGGCCCGGAGATGGTCACCCAGAGGCGCTTGGACTTCTCGGCGAAGAGCCAGGCATCGCTCACGTTGCAATAGAAGGCAGGCTGAAAGTAGATGAGCATGAACCCTATCTCATGAACGTGGCCCCCGAACCGCTTGCAGGTGAAGCCGTGCGCGAACTCGTGCGCCGCAGAGACCATGAAAGTGACAAGCCACGCCACCAGGAGCATCTCGACACTCCAGAGGCGCGTCAAGGTCTCTGGTGATGTCACCCCATTCCGCCACAGCGATGCCGAACCCGAGCACAATGACCGCGACGGAGAACACGAGGAAGGCCGGGGTGAAGCAGAAGGCGACCTTGTCGACCAGCCGGTCCAGGAGGCGGTCGGGATCGAAGGCGCTGAACCTCAGGTACAGTGGGCCTCCACGAGTCCGTCGGCGCCGGGCGGCCGGACGCTCAAGCGCAGCGTCGTCGGTCTCGAGCAGCCCGAGCCGCCTGAGCGACCCGACGAACCCTTCGACCATCCCCGGCTCGGGTAGCGACCCGAATTCCTCCCCGGCCCGCTGGCGGACCACTGCGATCGGAGTGGTGCCGTCGAGCTGGCTCGTGATGAAGTGTTCGGCTTCGCCGAAACGGAAGAAGCGGCCGGTCGCCGGATCCTTCAGGACGACCGCGCCACCCTGCCGGCTGATCACGAGATCGCTCCGGATCTTGGGCAGCTCTTGTGTCACTACAGTAGACATGGACTTCTCACCAAGGGAGCGAGACTCCTGAGGCCCCAGTGACCTCTCCTGAGGTGGCAATGCCAGCCCAGCGTCGTGGATGCCACGAGTGCGGGGCTCAGTAGTGCCTCCTCGCTATTGCATTAAAGGGTAGGCGGCGGGCGGGCGGGTTGCCCCGCCCGCCCGCTGGCCCAGATCTAACGCGTTGTGGAGTTCGGCGTGCCGCTGTTCGGACCGTCGACTGCCGTTGCCGTCTCAGTACTCTTTGAATCTGCCGTGAGACCGTTGTCGCTGCCGGGGTTCGTACCCTCCGCGCCGTTGCCCCACCCATTGTTCCCATTGGTGGGATGGACAACACCGGGGGCGATGCGCTCTTCCAGCTGCTCGATCACGAGCTCGATTTTGTCCTTCTTCTCCATAATTGATTCTCCCTATCCCTTAGGTTGGAAGTAATGAAAGGACTGACTCAACACAAGTGCGGCGTGAATATACCTAGGTCATAAGTACCGCCTCCTCTCGACGAAGAAGAGACTTCGAGCGGCTGGGCGCTCACGCGCGGCCGGCCCGTAAATGAAACGCTCCGAGGGACAGCCCGCCGGGGGCTCTCTCGTGTCAGAGATCGTTGTTCTCGCGTTTGCGGCATGTGCGCCAGCCCCCCTGTTTGGTGCCACGCAATATGCCGGGTGCGTGACGCTCGCGCAAAGGGGAACGGTGTCAGCCTAGAGTGACGGGCGGGTGTGATAGTCCGGTGTGAAGCTTCAGTGTGAAGGGTCGGCATTCTGCCGAGTCAGGGGCGGAGGGTGAGACGCTGCAGAGGATGGTCGACGGGGAGCGCAGGGCGATCCTTCTCGGGTTCCTGCCAGGGCCCCGGACGAGCCGTCGTGGCAGCTC
>WNGN01003960.1_pt2 | contig 10084 bp, 10 predicted proteins | sample 5400561 | NCBI WGS metagenome assembly WNGN01 (sample SAMN13153379, study PRJNA577476) | soil metagenome | isolation source: 115 cm soil or saprolite under Garry oak tree replicate 2 | place: USA:California | collected 2016-06-15 | reverse complement strand
ACGTATGCTGTCCGTTACCGTAACGACCGCTGCTTTCTCCCGTAGCAACCGAAACGAGAACAGACGAAAAGCGGAGGTGGAACATGCCTATGGGTTATGAAAGGAGAGGTTATGGTGGCGGCGCGAACAGATTCGGCCCCAAGCCAGTCGAGGAAGGCAAGGAGTACGACGTTGACATCAAAGAGATCAGCAGACGCGGCGAAGGTATAGCCCGCGTTGAGGGTCTCGTTGTCTTTGTGCCGAACACGAAGCCCGGGGACCATGTTAAGGTCAAAATTACTCGGGTCTCAAACCGCTTCGCATCCGGCGAAGTCATCCAATAGATCCGACGAGGGATTTTTCTCCTCCCTCAGTCCCATTTTTCTTCCATTATAGTTACGAAGGGTTCATCACCATTGAGTTCTGTTGACGCGACTCCGACCGGCATTGTCTTTTCACTGGGATAGGCTGAAAACCCTTCAAACCGGGTTCCACGTGGGTAGGACCGTGTTTACCAAGGCGGGCCGTTGTGGGGCGAAGGCTTATGAAAGCTGTCCAAGCTACAGCTGATTTTGTTTGTGATTCTGAGTCGCTTTGAAAGTACAGAAGCCGAGCTGGATCAGCACCGTCGAGGTCCGCGATCTCATCCAGAGACGGCCTTGGTCTATTCTCTCATGGGGCTCAGGCATCATTGCTCTAGCCTTCATCGGCTACTATGGGATTCTATCTATCGGGAACCCTCCAGCTAATATCGGAGCACAGTTTGTGGACGCTGAGTTTCCTCCTCCTTCGATATCGCCTTGGTTCTACGGCAAACCAATTACTTGGTTCATCTATGCAGCATTCCTCTACTGGTCAGCCGGACTTGAGGCGCAGAGGATACACTTCGTCAATTTTTCGGAGCGAACTCGACGGTTTCTCTTCATCGTAACTGCTCTCGTAGCTTTTGGAGCCTTTTACGAAATCTTCTACAATTTCATGATCTGGTCAGCGCTAGAAGTCCTGACCCAGAGTTGCAGCCCATCGCCCTGTAGTCCTGATGTGATCGCCAGTAGGTGGCCTTCGTTACCCAAGCCTCTCAACTTGGTCTTCGTGACAAAAGTCGTAATACTCGTATTCAGCCTTTCAGTGTACTCTCTCTGGTTCCTATACAGGATAGACAAGGAGATAGAAAGACGGAATTCGACCCCACCGGCCGGCTTTTCACGGCAGGACCTATATGATGCGGACAAGGGAAAGACGCCTCCAATGATCCCAGCATACTCCTTTGCCGTCACAACCAACGGTGTAGACCCTCCAGAATCCCATCAAACCAAGTAGGATTCCGGAATGGACTCGGTTGACGTTGCTGTTATCGGTGCGGGACCCGCCGGGGTCATGGGGGCATGGACTGCAGCCAAACAAGGGGCTCATACGGTGCTTTTGGAAAGGGAGACTTCAGCGGGGAGAAAGCCGTGCGCTGAAGGAATACTCTCGGAAGCTCTGGACGACGCTCAAATGCCGGCCCAGAGCGAGTTTGCAACAAACAGAATCACAGGGGCCTTTCTGTATGCTCCTGACGAGAAGCGAAGAGTTCGGGTGGGAGGTGATGGATACATTCTTGACAAGCCGGCTTTCTTGAGGAGCTTAGCGGAACGAGCCGGGGCGGCGGGGGCCGAGGTGCGATATGGAGCTAGAGTCGAGGGTGTGTCGAGAAAGGATGGAGCGGTCCTAGTTGAAGGAAGGAGAGACTCTGAACCATTTTCCCTGATGACGAAAGTGGTCGTGGGATGCGATGGAACTGGGTCAATCCTTGCGCGTCAGTTCTTCCCGAGAAGAAACTACCCGGTCATAGCCGCGTTTCAGTATGACATGACAGATTGCCGGGTGGAGGATGAGTCGAAGCTGGAGATTTTCATAGGCCACAAGAAGGCGCCCGCTGGGTACATCTGGATCTTCCCGAAAGGGAAAGGTACGGCTAACGTTGGAATCGGACTGAAAGGGGCGGGAGCGAAATTCCTCCTCGATAGGTTCATCCAAGAACATCCAAACGTGTTCGGCAGCGCCAAGATTGAGCGGTCACAGGCTGCCCCCGTCCCCGTGGGAGGCGAAGTCGAAGACTATGTCACGGATAACATGATGCTCTGTGGCGATGCGGCTGGACAAGTGATTCCCCTGACAGGCGCTGGGATTCACACCAGCATGGTAGCGGGGAAGATCGCGGGCGAAGTTGCAGGCAAAGCCGCGGGAGAGGGAGATGTTGGGTCGAAGCGGCTCTTGGAGTATAAGGACAGATTCGAAGCATTATGGGGTGAAAAGATCTCAAACAGCCTTAAAGCACTAGAGTCGTTCGAGCGTTTCTCAGACGACGAACTCAACATAATAACGGACTTTCTCGACGGACAGGATCTCGTCGAAATGGCGCACGGATTCCGGCCGTCAAAAGCTGTGGGCCTAATGGTTCGACACCCTATCCTCGCCATAAAAGTCGCTCACCAACTGATCAGCTAGGCGAACTTGCCATGACAGGAGCCGTAGAAGCTTCGCTCGTCGAAGGGATAAGGGAAAAGGGCTGCATACACCTAGCCCTCATAGATCCCGAAAAGTTCTCCACCGACTTATCCGGGATCGTAACTGACCTTGAAGAACACGGTACATCGGCGATAATGGTCGGAGGATCTACTCTCAAATCTGCGACTCTACTCGATAGGACAGTCAAAACGATTCGGGAGTCTTGCTCGCTTCCCACAATACTATTCCCTAACGGCCCCGTAGGAATTAGCAGATTCGCCCACGCGATATTCTTCATGTCGCTCCTGAACTCGTCGAGTACTCGATACCTCATCGAATCTCAAGTGATTGGGGCCTCTATCGTGAGACGGTTCAACCTTGAGCCTATCCCTCTTGGGTACATGATTGTAGGACAGTCTGAAACAGCCGTTAGCACCGTTGGAAGGGCGAAGCCGGTTCCCTTCTCGAAGGTCGATTTGGCGACAGACTACGCACTTGCGGCGCAGTATCTCGGAATGAGGTTCGTGTACTTGGAGGCGGGAAGCGGAGCGGAGCGCATGGTCGACCCTCGAATGGTGAGCAAAGTCAGCGAGAGAATCAATGTTCCCCTGATAGTTGGAGGCGGAATCAGAACCCCTAGCCAGGCGGAACGACTAGCGCGGGCAGGGGCCTCCGCTATTGTCACAGGAACTGTCTTGGAGCAGAAAGGGCCCGGACGAGTCAAGCAGATATTAGCAGCCCTGAAACGTGCCTGACAAATGCCGCGTGATCGCAAGGGCGGTGTGTCAGGGACAGTCGACGCCTTCAATTTCATCAGACGAGTAGGCTTCCCTTCTACCCGCAGAGTCATCGTAATCTTCGCAGCAATTGCGCTTCTGTCGGCATCAATATCATTGCTACCTGCAAACGAAGGGCCGGGTCAAACGCTAGTCTTCGCGGGAGCGGTATTAGTCTGGCCGGCAATTCTCGGCGAATTCCTGAACTCAACGCTGATTCTTCACAAGGAGAAGATCTTGGACTTCAGGAGACTGATGGGACTCGAGATTATTTCGATACTTCCAATCGCGGTGCTTCTACCCATCTTTTCCTGGATCGGACTACTCTTCGGACTGAAGACTCTATGGCTGTTTGGGTTTCTGGTCGGTTTGGCAGTCTCGCTTCCGATCCGTTTCCTATCGACCGACGCAATGTCTTCTCTGCCAGCTTGGAGGAAACTGTTCGCTGCTCTAACAACACCGATTCTGATATCGACGTCGTTTCTAGGTCTTAGCTACGCGCTCTTACCGGGCAGCTCTCTCCAAACGCTGGTACCAGGGATTTTGATTCTCATAGTTACTTGCTCAATCGTCTCCGCCCTCGGCGTCTCTCTCATCATCGAGAGAGTAGAACAGTCCGGCAGAGCAGAAATTGGCCACTCTCCCATGGGGCTATTCAGAGCGTTCCTTCATCACTGGTTGTGGAAGACCCCAACAGCTCTCGAGGAGAGACTCTTGTCTCTCTCAACCGAAGGGTCGATTGAGACGAGGATTCTGAGCTTCTCTGGAGAGCACTCACGGCCGAAAGCGTCGTTGGTCGTGTCCAACTTTCATCCAGGACCATACCGGGACATGGGGAGCGGGGGTCTCCCTTCCGAGCTGAAACAGTCTCTGGAAGAATCACGTCATGGGATCGTCCAGGTACCACACGGCATCTCGAACCATAAACTGAACATCGTCTCCCACCGGGACATCGGGAGACTACTCACAGCGGCACATGAGAACTATCCATCGGATCACATAGTGCGAAAGGCCTCTTCAATGATTCGAGAGAAAGAAGGAGAGGCTAACGTCTCAGGCCAAGCCTTCGGGAATGTCGCGTTTCTGACGATTACACTGGCTCCGATGGAAATGGAGGACCTGCCGACCTCGGTAGCCACGGAAATCGAGAGGGAGGCGTCGAGACAGGGTTTCGAGGTGCTCATTGTCGACGCCCATAACAGCATCGTGGGTCAAACTTCTATAACACCCGTCCAGGCTGGGCGAATCGTCGCGGCCGCGGTCAGAGTGCTTGGCAGGTTGAGGGCTTTGTCACAGGGACCCTTCAGCGTCGGATCTTCATATGACGCTTTGAAGAGTTACTCGCTAAAGGATGGGATTGGTCCGGGAGGTTTGTCTGTGATGGTTGTGAGGACCGCAAGCGACGCGGTATCCTACATCACCATCGATGGAAACAATATGCAGCAAGGTCTTCGAGACCAGATCCTTCAAGCGATTCGAGAAACGGGAGTCAGCGATGCTGAGGTCATGACTACTGACACTCACCTTGTTACTGGTCTTGTGAGGTCGCCTCTGGGCTACTACCCTGTGGGAGCGGCCTTGCCGACTGCTACCTTTGTGACGCAGATCACCCAATCAGTCAAGAAGGCAATGGCTAATCTAGAGGAATCATCGGCTGGTTTTTCCAAATTCTCTCTGCAACTTCAAGTCTTGGGTTCGGAGACTTTTCAGTCGATAACGGGCTTCATAGGCAGGATCGCGCGGCAGATTGGGAGGTCATTCTACTGGCTTGAGATTGCTACATTCGTCATCGCTGTTGTAATAGTATATGTGGTGTGATCGAAGTCTGGAATCTGATGAATCGATTCACTACATGCAGCTTCCGAGAGAGGTCATTGTCGGCGTCAACATTCTCGACAGAGTAGGCGAGATCTGCACCAAGCAAGGGTTTCACGGCACGGCCCTAGTGGTCTCGGGACCTGTGACGTATCCTCTCGCTGGGGTTGGCGTCGCCAAGTCTGCTGCGAAAGCTGGACTTCGTGTCGACCACATAATAGTCAAGGAATCGACGGAGGCCGTTCTGAACCAGATCATAGAGACGATCAAGAAGACCAGGCCATCCATCGTGCTGGCGGTCGGGGGCGGGAAAGATATCGATCTCGGAAAGCTTGCTTCAGCGAAGGCCTCGATTCCGTTCATGAGTATTCCAACGGCCGCGAGCCACGATGGCATCGCTAGCCCATATGCTTCCATCAGGGGTGGTCCCAAACCCTACTCGATCCGGGCGCAGGCCCCGATAGCTATCATAGGCGATATTGGTGTGATTGCGGATTCACCCTATGATCTCCTGGCTGCTGGGTGTGGTGATATTGTTGCAAAGTTCAGTGCGGTGAAGGACTGGCAGCTTGCTCACAAGCTGAAGAACGAGTACTATGGTGACTATGCGGCGGAGCTGGCGTTGATGAGCGCGGAACTGGTTACGAGGAATTCGAAGGAGATCATTGAGCGAAGCAAGGAAGGCGTTCGCACGGTAGTGGAGGCGTTGATCAGTTGTGGCGTTGCGATGAGTATTGCCGGTAGCTCGAGGCCTTGTAGTGGTGCGGAGCACCTCTTCAGCCACGCGCTGGATATTGTGGCTGGTGAGACGAGTCTGCATGGTGGGAGGACTGGGGTGGGGGCGATAATGTGTGCTTATCTTCACGGGTCCAACTGGGAGTCGATCAGAGAGTTTCTCCAGGAGATTGGCGCGCCTTCGACTGCTAAGGAGTTGAGGGTTTCACCGGAACAGGTTGTCAAGGCGTTGACGATGGCTCATAGTCTGCGGCCGGAGAGGTATACGATCCTTGGCGAGACGGGGGTTACGGAGGGGGCGGCGGAGAAGGTTGCTCGGGCGACTGGTGTAATAGGATAGTCCGCGTTGAAGTGTACTGCGCGCGCCTACGCGATCCAGGGACTAGTCAAGTATCATGGCTTGAAGAACGCGAAGCTCCGGATACCTTACCATGACAGTATCTCTGTCTGCATGAAATCGCTGGATACTGTTACGACGGTGGAGACGGGGAATAGCCTCCAAAGAGACAGAATACGAATCAATGGAACTGTTCCAACGACGGGCGAAGAGGCGAGGGCGCGTGTTGTTATCGATAAGCTCAGAGATCTCGCGGGCGAGAAGACTCGGGTCCGGGTCGAGTCGAGGAACGCGAATGTTATGGGAAAGGGTTTGGGCTTCTCAGCGTCTGGGTTTGCTGCTCTGGGCCTTGCAACGTCGAAGGCTCTGGGCCTCAGCCTTGAGCCTCGGGAAATGTCCGAGGTCGTTAGGCTTGGAGCGGGGTCTGCCGCGCGGAGTCTCGTGGGAGGATTCTCGATATGGTACGCGAACCGGAAGGGACACTCGTATGCGGAGCAGCTTGCGCCTGCGAATTCGATCAGGTTGAGGACGCTAATTGTCCCCGTGCCGTCCTCGATAAAGACGGACAAGGCTCACGCGGACGTGTTGACGTCTCCGTTCTTCAAGGCTAGGCTAGCGTATGTGAAAGGAGTGCTTCAGAGGATGAGGCGTGCTATAGGGAGGAAGGATGTCCCGGAGATAAGCAGACTGGCCGAGGTTGACACGCTGAACTTGCATGCGATCACGATGACCGGCAAGCTAGGTACCGTACTCGTCAGCCCGTTGTCAGTCAGGATCATGGACGAGGTTCGCAGGCTCCGAGACGAGGAAGGAGTGCCAGTCTGGTATTCTCTCGACACTGGACCCTCGGTTTTCATCAACACGACAGCCAAGGCGGCCTCGAAGGTTGAGAGGAGAATCAGAGGATTGACTGATGGCGTGATGTCGTCGGATCCGGGAGGACCTGCAGAGATTGTCGGTCACCACCTTTTTTAGATGCTGAGCATGGAAACAGTGTTCGAAACTGAGGAAGGCGATCTAGGACGAGGAAACTTGCGGTCCTTACTTTCGTGACGCTCGACGGTGTCATGCAGGCTCCTGGAGGCCCTGAAGAAGACCCGTCGGGCGGATTCAAACATGGCGGCTGGGTTGCCGGCTACTGGGACGATGTATTAGGCAACGTGATGGCCGAGCAGATGAAAGGGCCTTTCGACCTTCTCTTGGGGAGGAAAACCTACGAACTATTTGCAGCCTTCTGGCCTCACGCTGGCGCTAAGGACCTAGGCGCGAAAGAATTGAACAGTGCCAAGAAGTTCGTCGTGTCAAAGACGTTGAAGAAGCTTGACTGGGCCAATTCCCAGCTCGTCTCGGGCGACGTTCTCCACGAAATCAGGAAACTAAAAGGGCAGAACGGCCCAGAACTTCAGGTTCACGGCAGCGGCAACCTGATTCAAACACTCCTGAAGAACGACCTCATTGACGAGTTTCGCCTGAAGATTTTCCCCATCACGCTTGGCGACGGCAAACGCCTGTTCGCTGAAGGAGCGATGCCGGCGGGGTTCAAGCTCATCGACTGCAAAACATCGACGAGAGGGGTTATCGTTTCCAACTACAAACGCGAGGGAGAAGTGAAGACCGGGTCGTTTGCCCCACAACGACCGTAGCAGCCTCGCGGTTGGTTGTCGACTATTTTCTTGATACGACCAGATCTCCGGTTGCAGTAAGGGCCCTGAAACTGTTCAGGGTGACCCATTTGCTCGGCTTCCGGAGCTCTTCAACATCTACCAGCGCTTTCCTTTTGGTCTTTTGAGCCTCTGGCTCGCGGGACCAGTCTCCTTCTAACAACCACTTCCCGTCTGGAGATCGCTTGGATAAGACGAGGTGCACTGCGTCTCTAACACGCTCGTCGTCTCCATATCCCAATTTTGCGAGGACCCTCAGCCCGTGCAGCGCGTCGTAATAGTAGTACATTGGAAAGTGGAGTTCCGTGGCGAATGGTAGGCTATGTTTCCAGTGGTGATGGTCGCTCTTGTAGACTCGGTGCATCAACAAGAATTCCGCTCCCTGCTCGGCGGACCGTTTCATCTTACGCGTCCAGTCTGCGCGTGGAATCTCTGAGTAGGCCCAGAGTGGTTCGATTGTCGACATGAAGCTGCTGTGCTTCACCTTCTTCTCGGGATAGTTGCAGTTCCAGCCTCCGTCGTCGAGCTGATGCTCGGGCATCCACTCGATCGCCTTCCTGACCCTCCTGTCATCTCCGTAGCCGAACACGAGTAGGGTCCTGATCATATTCCCCGTTAGGCAAGGCTCCTCCCAGCGTACAGCCTTTTTCCGAGGATGCTTCTTGGCCCATCGGGTCACGTCTATAGGGCTAGGACACGTGAAGGCGCCATTGTCCAGCTGATGAAGGTCTAGAAATGTCCCGCAGGCACGCTTAACGCCTTCGTCCGGGGTGAATCCCATCTCACCGAGAAGCATCAAGGGCCAAACGGTGGATGTCCACTTAGGAGTGTAACACGTGTCCTTCGGTGGCCAGTATCCATCGTTTGTCCGAGCCCTCAGAACCTTTCGAACAGGAGAATATTTTCTGATCTCCTCTCTTGTCTCGAGTACTTCCTTGCTTTGTGAGGATCGTCCAAGGATGTCACGAAGAGCAAAGAATCGTATAGGAGGATCCTCACGCTCCAAGAGCCAGTCTAGGCCCGGCGGTTTCATCGTGCGCGGGCAGGCGCCGTAGTCTATCAAGATTTCGCTGATTAACGCGAATTTCGCAACCAGCGTCGTCGAGGATCCGACGCTCTACATTAGACGGCGGCGATGGCTACGGAAGATATTTACTCAGCCGGCCATTCCTGGTGGTCCATGTCGACCACTGTTTCTCCTTTGTCTATGTTGATGAAGATTCCCGCATACGGCGCCCGTGCAGCCAAAGCACCGCTTTCACCGCTTACCATCGAGCGCCGCAAACCCGGGCCACTGGATGTCGAGATCGAGATTCTCTATTGCGGCATCTGCCACAGTGACGTGCACAAGGTTAACGACGACTGGTCCAGCACCCACTTCCCGGTCGTACCCGGTCACGAGATTGTCGGCCGAGTCGCATCACACGGCGCGAGCGTAACGCGCTTCCAGGAGGGTGATCTCGTCGGCGTGGGCTGCATTGTCGATTCGTGCCGCTCGTGCCCGGAGTGCCGCGCAGGCCACGAAATGTTCTGCGAAAAAGGCGTGACGTTCACGTTCGACAGCTTCGACCGGAATACGAAGACATGGACGTACGGAGGCTACTCTACGGAGATCGTCGTTGATGAGCGTTATGTGTTGCGTCTACCGAAGGGGCTTGATCCTGCGAGAGCTTCTCCATTGATGTGCGCTGGCATAACGACCTACTCGCCTCTACACCAGTTCGGGTGCAAGCCAGGAGAACATGTCGCCGTCGTCGGCCTGGGCGGGCTCGGACATATGGCTGTGAAGCTCGCCTCTTCGATGGGCGCGGACGTCACTGTGCTCAGCACCTCGCGCGATAAGGAAAAGGACGCCTCGAGGCTTGGCGCGAAGCATTTCGTAGCTACAAAGGAGCCGGGAGCGCTGGAAGCGGTTCAAGGCAAGTTCAACCTGATTATGGACACGGTGAGCGCGCCGCACGACCTCAACAATCAGCTGACCCTCTTGCGGAATTTCGGCACGATGATAATGGTCGGATTGCCACCGGCCCCCACCCTGCTCAATACGAGCGCTCTCATTTTTGGAAACAAGCGCATCGCAGGCTCCAACATCGGTGGGATTCCTGAGACGCAGGAGATGCTTGACTACTGCGGGAAGAAGGGAATCGTCGCCGATGTCGAAGTCATCAACGCCGACCAGATCAACGACGCGTACAAGCGTATGGAGCATGGCGATGTACGCTACCGCTTCACCATCGACGCGGCGAGTCTGAAGTTATAGTGGAATTTGGAGATCAAAAAGAGCGGCTCGC
>WNGN01009365.1_pt1 | contig 10086 bp, 12 predicted proteins | sample 5400561 | NCBI WGS metagenome assembly WNGN01 (sample SAMN13153379, study PRJNA577476) | soil metagenome | isolation source: 115 cm soil or saprolite under Garry oak tree replicate 2 | place: USA:California | collected 2016-06-15 | reverse complement strand
CGAGCGTTTCAATAGCAGCGCGCCTGCGGCTGCTCCAGCGAACATGAAGACAATAGAGAGGAATCGTCTTTGCCACCGCGGATTGCTGCCTCCCGCCAGAGAGGAATCAGCAGCGAGGCCGGTAATGGTCGTTGTCAGTCTCGAGGCCGAAGCAGTATTAAAGGAAGAAATCACCGTTACTGCGACTCGAACAGAAACCCGGATCGAAGATGAACCATTACGCGTCGAGGTTCTCAACCGGGAAGAGGTCGAAGAAAAAGCTCTCATGACACCCGGCGATATCGCGATGTTACTGAACGAGACGAGCGGACTGCGGGTGCAGGTCACGTCGCCTTCGTTAGGCGCAGCAAACGTCAGAGTGCAAGGACACTTGAATCCGGCGTGAAAACGTAGATGTTCACCACACGATAGGTTTAAGACGACCAATTTTTCTCAGCATGTCATCAGCGAGCTCTTGGAGCATGGATGATTGCCGCAGCCGCAATATGGGACGGTTTTGCGGACGAGTGAGTTCACCCGGTATGAGAAAGAGCTTGAAGCGTAGTTTTGAGAGGGTCAGGTTTTGCCAAGACTCCTGAAGGCAAGTTCGTTGGAAAGCTGTGACCAGATTGTAAGCAAGACGGATGATCTCTAAGTACAGCGCGTTTGCCGCGAAGGATCGACTTGGGATCTTGCGCAAGGCGAAATTCTCACGAAGCTCGCCGATGCGAGGCTCCATGGCAGCGCGACCATCATAGAAGTGCCAGATGCCGGATGGCGTGAGATTCATGTTGGTCACCCAAACGCGATAAACGTGACGTCCGAGAGAGAACAGCGTCGTCTCGGTATCATCGTTGGGGATGAAACGGCGCGCCACGCAGAAGCGACGGGCATGCGGCCAACCGTGAGGACAATGCTCGAAATCCGCCATTTCCCAATCGGAATTGACGGAGTCATACTTTAGGCCAGGCAGCGACCGTCGCAAGCCGGATGTCATACGTGCAACGACGGCGTACTCGATGCGCCCCCCCTCTAAGCGTTCCAGCACAGGGTTGAAACCAAAACCGGAATCCGCACGCAGACGAATTTCCCGAATATCGCTCGGCACGTTCACGAAGCAGGTGTCCAGTAGCTCGGGGCTGCCTCCCCATGTGCTGGCGTTGCCGGCACGGAGTTCGGTATCCCAAAGGTAAGAGGAATTGGCTTCAATGCACAACAGTGGGTTGTATGAACGCTTGCCGCGATAGCGCGGGTTGTAGCCCACAGCTGCATGCTCTTGATGTCCGAATACAGTGACTACCGTACTATCCAAGTCAAATATGAGCCGGGAACGATGATCTGGTAGATGAATGAAATTTTGCAGCAGTCGATCGTTAACCGTGTGCACCTGTCTCCAGAGCGACTCGGGTGCTTGGAGTAAGAAGCGCCGTAACGTTTGCGGGTCCGGAAAGCTTGGCAAACCCGTCAAATATTGGAAGGTTCCGTTGAAACGCAGAAATGACGACGTTTCCAGCCGATCTAAACCCAGCACCAACGGGTAAATCAAAGCCATGATCATCTGCGAGACTGAGTAACGGTGGTTCCGCCGCGAATAGGTTAGTCGACGCGTCAACAACTCGCGCACGCGCAGCACTCGCAGGAATTCGTGAAAGAAATAGATTCCACCAAAATGCGTCAGACCCGCATGGTTACAGGCGATTGTTAGGTTTCTCGGCGATCTCCGCACCCTGAGGCTTACCTCACCAAAAGTTAGGTAAGCCTCAGGCTATCAAAAATCACTTCAAAACGCGGTCTATCAGGCAGTCGAGCGAGATTCGCCGACTCGAATCACGCCGGATTCAAGTCTTAAGCAATCCGAAAAAGACTGCATCAGGATTTGCTTGATGAAGCATGCCGCGGAGTTGGGCACGATCTGCCTGGCATTGCCGGGCAACACGAAAAACTCCGCTTCGATTACGGTCATCGATTTCGGCGTGGCCGTTCTTCCGTTGGAGTTTTTATTGCGCCCTGTTGATTCAGATTCGCCGCTCGTGACCACGCCACACACTGCCTACACGGCTCCGAGCTTAGCCAACGAAACTCCTCCGCCGAAGCCCGGTTTTCGTCTTTCTCTTTAACTCTGTCAAATCTCAACTTGTTTGCTCTGTGTCCGACTTCGGGTCGGAGCGAAAGGAGAAATTCATATGCATCGGAAAACAGCAATAATTGTGCTCCTCATCGGGTTGATTGGGGCAGCATTGAGCCTGGCGTCTTACGCGCAACAGCACGACCACAGCGGGCACCGCGAGGGCGCGGCCGTTTCGGCAGAGGACGACGTAGCAATTTTCTGTCCCACGATGAAGACGGGACAATTGTGCTCTCACGGGACAGCCAACGTATTTGGACTTACCGGTAGTAAACAAGAAAAGTGGGTGGAGATCGCTCGCAAGTACGATCGCAGTGTGGACGCGGCCACTTTGCAATTGTTCAAGGATGCCGAAAGCGTTTTGACACCTGCACAAATGGTCCAGCTGAAGGCCTGGTTTGCGGTGGGTTTGAATCCCCAGATCAACGAACTGCTGTACAGCAAAGGCCTGGGCCCTCAGAAAAAGTGAGTGGAGGAGAATCTCAAATGAACGACTATTCTTCGATTGCAAAGACTCTATCGGAGTCTTTGAAGCTCCGGGTACCTCCGGTAGCCGTGTGCTTTACCGATAAACCGCCCGAGAAAGTGCCCGCCACGACCCAACCGGCGGCTGCGGGCTGCGTTTTCTGGGAGCGTGGCGCGCAAACCGCGTTTGTTACTTCCCCGGCGGACCACAGCAATTGCGTCGTCGGAATGTATACGCATCACATGCCGCTGACGACAGCCGCCCAACACGAAAATCTAGATGACTGCCTGAAGGTTTTCGGCGATCTCGGTTATGTGCGGCCCGAAGATCTGGCGAACATCCCAGTTCTCAAACAAGAAGCAAAATATGTGACCTACGCGCCGCTGGCCACAACACCGGTTCCGCCGGCAGCTGTACTTCTTTTTTCAAATTCCCGGCAAAGCCTGGCGATTACCGAAGCAGTTCAGCAGGTGCAGCCTTCCGTACCACCAGCCTTGGGCCGCCCTGCGTGCGCCGTGATCCCTCAAGTCGTCAATACAGGAGCGCCGGCACTCAGCCTGGGTTGCTGCGGTGCACGCGCCTATCTCGATGTCATGACCGATGATTTTGCGCTTTGGGCGCTGCCCGGAGAGCGAATCGCGGATTACGCGGCACGAATCCAGGTGCTGGCTCAAGCCAATCAGATTCTCACTCAATTCCACCAGCTTCGGCGCGCGGAAGTCGAAACCGGTAAATCGCCGAGCATCAAGGAATCATTGGCGCGCCTTCCGCACGCGGTTGAACAAGACAACCGGCCGAGCACTCGAACATGAAAATTCGGGGTCAGACGGGTGAATTCCCTATTTTCAATACACGCATCCGGATAGGAAATAGGGAATTCACCCGTCTGACCCCGAATTTCACCCTGCAATTTCTTCAAGCCGGCGGCCCTGCGTTTCGATCATCCAGAGTGCCGCAACCGCTCCAACGGCGCTGATGACGGCGAACAGGATAAAGACCGAACCAATACCTTCTGCCCCGACCATCATACCGACGATGGCGGGTCCAACCGCCGAAGCCAGACGCAGCCATGAGGTGGCGAGTCCTGTGCCAATTGCTCGCATGCGCGTCGGGTAAATCTCGGGCGTGTAAAGATAAAGAACGGCATTGATCGAGCCGATGATTCCGTAGCTGAGCGTTCCTAGGACAATGACGTCCGCCACGTTCCGAGCCCCAGTAAAAGCGAGGGCGGCCAATCCGACTCCGCCGGCAAGGAAACAAACGGCGGTCCACTTTCTGCGGCCAATGCGGTCAATGCAAAAGGCGCAGACCAGCAGGACCGCGACTTGCGCAATGTTCGTCATCGACGCTGCCCGTAAAGATTGCTGGAGCCCAAGGTGGTAAACCGTGTTGTACAAACTGGGCATCCAGTTGTTCAGACTGTTGGTCACAAAGTACGCCGAGGCCCAAAGCGTCCACACAATCAAGGTGCGGCTTCGAAAAGATGGGGCGAGTACATCCATCCATCGGCCACGTTCGAATTTCGGGGGCGCACCCCGAATTTGCGACGTCGATGCAATTTGGGGTGCGTCCTCGAATTTGCCGCGTGCGTCCTCGAATTTGCCGCGTGCGTCCTCGAATTTCCTTCCCGCCAGTTCAATCTGCTTCACAACGAATTCCGCTTCCGCGATTCGTCCTTTCGAAATCAGCCATCGTGGTGATTCCGGTAAGCGAAGCAATAACCATGTGATGATTAGACCCGGGATGCCGCCGATCAAAAACATCGTCCTCCAACCCCACAGCGGAACGACCAATGCGCCGGCCTGGCTGGTCGTCATAAGACCTATGGGAAAAATCATTTCGTACAGCATGAAGAACCTTCCGCGCCCTTTCGCTTTGGATAATTCGCTAATGTAAGCGGCAGCCACCGGCATTTCGCCGCCCACTCCGATTCCCTGAATGAGGCGATAAGCGAACAGTGCAGGAAAATTTCCGGCGACCGCACACGCCAGGCTCATCACCGACATGAGCGCGGTCGCGGCTGCGGCGCTGGGGAGGCGCCCGAACCTTTCGGCGAGCCAGCTGAACAGCAATGCGCCGGCGAGTTGTCCCACGTAACTGGAACCGATCAGGAATCCGGTTTGAGCGGGAGTGATCTCCCACAATCGAATCAGTACGGGTAGAGCAAAGGCGAGCGCAAGCGCGTTGAAGGCGTCAAAAAACGTCGCGCTTCCCACGACAATGCGAGCTTTCGCGTGGAACCGCGAGAACGGCACATTCTCCAGACGCGCGATGAGCGGCGACTCAAGCATGAGCAGAGGTCGGCCGTTCGGTTAGTGCCAATAACTGCGCCGCGATAAGATCCGGGCATTCCATCGGCGTTAAATGGCGCGCCTTGGGAAGGACCGTGAGCGTCGATCCCGCGATCGCTTCGTGTAAGTATTGAGCCGCGGCCAGCGGTGTGGCGTAATCCTGTTCCCCCACGATAACGGCAACCGGCACCGCGATGTGAGGCAAGAACCGCCGCAGGTCGGCATCACCTAAGAGGATGCAGCTTGCGGCGTAGCAGGCCAGATCGTTCGCGAGAAAAACCCGAATGGCCGCGCCGAGCGATTCAGGATGCGCGGCGCGAAACGCATCTCCAAACCAGCGGGTCATCTGAAAGTCCACCAGCCCGGCGAGGCCTTGTGCTTCGGCCGTGGCGGCGCGCTGGCGCCAGGTCTTAGGCGCATCCTCGCCGTACCATGCTGTCGTGTCGATCAATGCGAGTGCGGCGACGCGCGATGCATACTGTCCGGCGAATGCTTGGACGACGCATCCACCCATCGAACAACCCGCGATGATGACTTTTTGCCACCCGACGTGATCGAGCAGCTCCAGAAGGTCGCGCGCGAACAATTCCGTCGTGAAGCGTCCGGCCTGGCGGCCGGATCGGCCGTGTCCCCGGCAGTCGTAGGTAAGAATTTCGGCACGGCCGGCGAGTCTCTCAACCACACCGTCCCAGATGCTGGAGTCGAGCGCTAGCGAATGAATCAGAACCATACGCGGCGCATTCGGGATCCGTGCAGAGTGGATCGTATACGCGATGGGACAGCCGTCTGAGGTAGTAAACATAGCCATTGGGTATTAATCATCAGCAATCATTTTTCGGTTCTGATTGCATGGAATGCGTCCAATCATTTCTTCCCCCCAAGGCTGCGCACATAATTGACGAGGTGCCAAATCTCCTCGGGTCCGATCCCAGGTTTGCCGTTGAGGCCCGTCATGGTCGAGCCCAGGCCGTCGCGGATATCCACGAAAATCTCTCCATCCGTGGATCCATGATCCCATTTATCATCGGTCAGGTCCGGAGCCTTGGGTTCTCCTGCCGCGGCGAGCTTTTTCGCCTTCTCGCCATCGCCACGGCCGGTCGCGCCGTGGCAGTCCGCGCACAAGCGATCGTAAAGCCTCTTGCCCGTCGCCAAGGATTCCGGAGTCGAGGCCACGGGATTTTTAATTGTCTTTGGATTCGCCTTCAGCGACGGCCCGTCCGATGGACTGGAATGGCCGGACGAACAGGCCGCAAGCCACACCATCAGTGCGAGACATACAACAATTTCAAATAAAGCCCGGCGCATGCGCTGGAATCATAACACGCGCACTACGGTTCGCCTCGCAACTGCGGAGTCGTGGCGGGGGGCTTTCGGTGATGCGTACCCTGCTCGTAGGCATAACCAACCTTGAACAGCGTCGGCTCCGAGAATGGTCTGCCCATAAACTCGATGCCGACTGGCAGTCCGTCGCTCGTGAATCCTGCCGGCACGCTCATTGCTGGAAAGCCGAGAATGGGGGCGAGCCGGCGGTTGTTGCCGGGGTCGGCCAGATCCACAAAAGAAGGGTTGGTGAGAGCGTCCGGGCGAATCATCGCCGGCGGGTGGTCGTAGGTCGCATACACGAGTGCGTCCAGACGGTTGTCGGCCATCAATTTCAGTATGATTTGCCGGGTCTCTTCTCTCGATAACAAAACCTTCAAGTATCCGGATTCGTCCGTCGTCCTTCCGACGTTCGTCATGAGGCGGCTGGATCGCGACGGTACAACCTTTCCCGTCACCAGGATTTCGCGCAGAGTCTTCACCGGAGCATTCGGGTGTTTCGCAAGATAACCGTCGATAGCAGGCTCGGTCTCGAAGAGGTTATCGTCAAATCCCTTCTTCACGCGATCTTTCAGATCAGGAATCGTCACGGAATCGACGACCTCGGCTCCGAGTCCCTTGACATCGGCAATCGCTTTGTCCAGGACCGCCTTGACCTTCTTGTAATCATCGGAAGCGGTGTCGGTTTTCGGATCTATGGGTTCGCGGATAATTCCCAGCCGTGCGCCTCGCAGTCCGTCTCTATTCAGAAAGGCCGTGTACGTCGGAGGAACTTGTCCGGCGGCATACGCGGTTACCGGATCATTCGGGTCGTAGCCGGCAATCACGTCGAGCAGCAGGGCCGCGTCCTTCACCGTGCGGGCAATCGGGCCCAGCGTATCCTGGCTGGGCGTTGCCGGCATCATCCCGAACCGGCTCACCAACGGCACAGTCGGGCGCAAACCCACCAGGCTATTGAAGGCAGCCGGACCGCGCACGGATCCGCCGGTATCCTCTCCGATTCCCACAGTGGCAAAGTTGGCCGTAATGCCTGCTCCGGTGCCGCTGGAGGAACCGGACGGGCTACGCCCCGGATCGTAGGGGTTGCGAACGATACCGAAAGCGGACCCAAGGTATCCTGCAGCAAACTCGCCCATTGTGGTCTTGCCGAGAATGATGGCTCCAGCTTTCTTCATCTTCGTTGTGATCGTGGCATCCCGCCGCGGGACGAAGTCTTTGAAGATCACGGACCCGTAGGTCGTCGGCATGTCGCTGGTTTCGACCTGATCCTTGAGGAGAACCGGAATGCAATGCAGCGAGCCCACGCGTCCCGATGAGGCGTAGGCCGCATCCAAGCGTTCGGCCTCCTGGAGCGCGCGTGAGTTGATGGTCTGAACGGCGTTCAGGCGCGGCCCTTCCTTGTCATAGGCCTCAATGCGCTTGATGTAGAGATTGACGAGTTCGCGGCACGTGATCCGCTTCGATTGGAACGCCGTCTGGATATCGTCAATTGTCGTTTCCAAAAGGTGAAAACCTGCCGGAGTTGCCGATGGGCGTTGCGCCTGAGCCGACGCGTCGGCGGCGTCAGAGAGCAGAACCACGGCAAGCACAATGTTTGCTATCGATATGGAGTCGCGCATTGTAGTCACACAACCTCTCTTTTTGATGGGGTAAGTCGCTTCGATTTTAAAGAGTGGATGCTCGCTGAAGCAAATTCAGATGTCGTGGAATTCAGGCACTGTAGGGGCGGTCTATGACGTCTATGACCGCCCACGGCGTTGAAACCGAGAGATCGCGGGCGGTCACAGACCGCCCCTACAATTTGCAGGTCCATCCTGTTTTCCTCGGATCATGCGATTTCTCTGGTGGGATCAGGGGTTCTGAAATTGATCTTGCTCGCTCTTTCTTTGGGAGAGGTTGGATCTTCCGCGCTGGAAGTTGACATCAACGCGCAGGGCGTGACATCTTCCGCAGGCATCATGCCGTTTAAATTTCCCAGAATTGTGAAGACGCTCCGTATTTTGACCGCGACAGCGGAGGGCATCTTTAGCGGTCTGATCAATCTGCTATGGACCCGCGACTTCGGTGATCGCATCGAACTGAAACCGGGCGATATCGCGCCGGACTTCAGGTTGGCCGGATCCGATGGCCGTTGGTACGGTCTGCGTGATTTCCACGGCACGCACGTCGTTGTGCTGGCGTGGTTCCCCAAAGCTTTCACGCCCGGGTGAACGCGCGAGTGCGAATCGCTCGGTTCGAGCCACGGCGTGCTCCGGGGTTTCAAAGCCAAATGCTTCGGCGTGAGTGTAGATACGGCCGAGACCAACCGCCAATTCGCGCAATCGCTCGGGCTCGACTATCCCATTCTCAGCGATTCGGATAAAAGGGTTGCACGGTCTTACGGCGTGCTGAGTGCCACAGGATTTCCTCACCGCTGGACTTTTTACGTCGGGAAGGATGGCCGCATTCTCGATGTGGACAAAAACGTTCATCCAAACTCCCATGGCTCCGACATCGCCAAGAGACTGGCTGTGCTGGGCGTTTCGAGAGTTGAAACTGAAAGTTCGAGGCGCACGGATAAATAATTTCGCGCCGCCGTTTCTCGGAGGCTGAGGGACCTTTCCAAAAGACCTTTCCAAAAGAATTGATTCCCCAGCAAGCCGGTGCTATAAGGAGCCATTCGTCAAGAACATCGAGACCGCGCCCCGCTTACTGCGTGGCCACTATCGGTTAATTAAGGAGAACAACCCATGGCTTCCCATTCCGATCGCCGGCGGTTCCTGAAGCGTGGCGGCGCCTTAGCCAGCTTTGTGATTGGAACGGTCCGGTCGTTGCGCGGCCAGACACCAGCACGCGAAGCAATCCTCAAAGATAATCTCGCTTACGGGCAGCCCTCCCCGTTTGACAACACGATACGAAGAACCCTTGGCCAGGCCACTGCAATCAGCGATACCGCGCTAACGACTCCGCTTCAGGATCTGGATGGGATCATCACACCGTCCGGCCTCCATTTCTTGATGGACCACGTGAAGGGCGTTCCGGATATCGATTCGAAGCAACATCGCCTGCTGGTCCATGGAATGGTGGATCACCCTTTGATTTATACGATGGATGAGCTGAAGCGTCTGCCATCCGTGTCGCGGATCTATTTTCTGGAGTGCAATGCCAACAATCGGCCGATACGTGGTCCGAATGGCGAGTCCGTCCAGAACGTCCACGGACGAACGAGCTGCAGTGAATGGACGGGCGTGTTGCTCTCGGTCTTGCTCAATGAGTGCGGTGTGCAGAAAGAGGCAAGCTGGATCGTGGCGGAAGGGTCGGACGCCAACAAGTACACCATGAGCATTCCCGTGACAAAAGCAATGGACGATATTCTTGTGGCCTACGCCCAGAATGGCGAACCAGTGCGTCCGCAGCAAGGTTACCCTCTGCGCTTGGTTGTGCCGGGCTGGGAAGCGATCCGCTCTGTGAAATGGCTGAGCCGGATCAAGGTCGTCGATCAGCCCTACATGGCGTGGCACGAAAGCGGCAACAATGCCGACACGATCCCCAACGGCAAGGGGCTGTGGTACCGATTCGAAGTTGGACCGAACTCCGTCATTACGCGACCCTCCGGCGGGCAGCGACTGCCCGGCCGCGGATTTTACGAGATCACCGGACTGGCGTGGACCGGCGGAGGAGCCGTGACCAAAGTCGAAGTGTCCGTCGACGGCGGGCGCTCTTATAAGGAGGCCGCGCTTCAACAGCCGGTGCATCGCTTTGCCCATACGCGTTTTCGCTTTCCGTGGGCATGGAATGGTGAAGAAACTGTGCTCCAGTCCCGCTGCACGGATGAACGGGGCGAGGTCCAACCGACACTGGCCGAGGCTGCGAAAAACCTCGGCGTTCCCCCGGATTACTTTTATCAGGCGGATCACTTCAATGGC
>WNGN01006466.1_pt1 | contig 10088 bp, 7 predicted proteins | sample 5400561 | NCBI WGS metagenome assembly WNGN01 (sample SAMN13153379, study PRJNA577476) | soil metagenome | isolation source: 115 cm soil or saprolite under Garry oak tree replicate 2 | place: USA:California | collected 2016-06-15 | reverse complement strand
TCCGTCGCGCCGGCGTCTTTCACGTGCTGGCGGTCTCGGGGTTCAACGTCGCGCTGCTCGCGGGCGCCGTGTGGACGCTCGCGCGCGCGGCGGGCAGCGGCCGGCGCACCGCCGCGACCGGCGCCATCGTCGCCGTGCTCGGCTTCGCCGCCGTCGTCGGGCCCGAGCCGTCGGTGATCCGCGCGACGATCATGGCCGTCCTCGTGCTGGCGGCCGTGCTGCTCGAGCGTGAGGCGTCGGTGACGAACAGTCTGGCGCTCGCCGCGCTGGCGATCCTGGCCGCGCGCCCGGGCGACCTGCTCGATCCCGGGTTCCAGCTCTCCTTCGCGGCGACGGCGGGCATCGTCGCGGCGCCGATGCCGCGCGGCACGATGGCGGCCGCGCTCGCCGTGAGCCTCGCCGCGCAGCTCGCGGTGCTGCCGGTGGCGCTCGTGCACTTCAACCAGCTCTCGACCGTCGGCATAATCGCCAACCTCGCTGCGGTGCCGCTCGCGGGCGCCGCCACCGTCCTCGGCCTGCTGGCCGTGGTCGCGGCGGCCGTCGGCGACCTCGCCGCCGCCGCGGCCTTCGGCGCCGTGTGGCCGCTGCTCCTCCTCTTGCGCGCGGTGGCCGCCCTGGCCGCCGCGGTGCCGGGCGCGGTGATCCGCCTGCCCGCGCCGGGCGCCGGCGCCGTCATCGCGTACGCCGCCGGGCTCGGCGGTGCCCTCGCGGCGTGGCGCTGGCGCGCGCGGCGCGGCCCGTGCCGGACGCTGGCCGCCGGCGCCACGCTGGCCCTGCTGACGGCAGCGGCACTCGCCGCGCTGCCGATCCTGACGCGCGGCGACGGGCGGCTGCGCGTGACGGTGCTCGACGTGGGCCAGGGCGACGCGATCGTCGTCGAGACGCCCGACGGACGCGCGGTCGTCGTCGACGCCGGCGCCGGCGGACCGTGGCGTCTCGACGCGGGCGAGCGCGCCGTCGCGCCCTTTCTCTGGAACCGCGGCGTGCTGGCGCTGCACGCCACGCTCACCACGCACGCGGACATCGACCACGCGGGCGGCATGGCCGCGCTCCGCCGGCTGTTCGCGGTCACGGAGAGCTGGGACGACGCGGCGCGGCCGCGCAGTGTCGGCGGCGCGCTGCTGACCCCGATCGTTCCCGACGTCCCCGGCGGCCGGCGCAACGACCGCGCGACGATGCTGCGCGTGGAGATGGGACTGGCGAGCGTGCTGCTGGCCTCGGACGTCGAGGCGGCGGGCGAGCGCGCCCTGCTCGAGGCTCGCATCCCGCTCGGCGCGACGGTGCTCAAGGTCGGCCATCACGGCGCCGCCACGTCCAGTACCGCGCCGTTCCTCGACGCCGTCCGGCCCACGGTGGCCATCGTCTCCGGCGGTGCGCGCAACCTGTACGGCCATCCAGACTCCGGCACGCGCGCGCGGCTGGGCGCCGTCGGCGCGCGCGTCTATCGCACCGACCGCGACGGCGCCGTGCTCGTCGAGACCGACGGGCGGACGCTCTCGGTGACGCGCTGGAGCGACCGATCCGTCGAGCGCTTCTGCCTCGACCCGGAGACGATCTGCTAGAATTCGTGGGCCATGGCGAGGATCAACGACAACTACCTGCGGCTCAAGAGCGGCTACCTCTTCAGCGAGATCGCGCGGCGGGTGAAGGAGTTCCAGGGGGCGCATCCCGACGCGAAGCTGATCCGGCTCGGCATCGGCGACGCGACGCAGCCGCTCCCGCCCGCCATCGTGGCGGCCCTGCACGCGGCCGTCGACGAGATGGCGCGGGCGGAGACGTTCCGCGGCTACGGCCCGGAGACCGGCTACGAGTTTCTGACGGAGCTGATCGCCAAGCACGACTACGGCGCCCGCGGGGTGACGATCGCCCCCGACGAGATCTTCGTGAGCGACGGCAGCAAGAGCGACGCGGCGAACTTCCAGGAGCTCTTCAGCCCCGACGCCGTCGTCGCGCTGACGGATCCCGTGTACCCGGTCTATCTCGACAGCAACGTGATGGCGGGCCGCGCGGGCGCGCCCGACGCGCGCGGCGGCTACGACCGCATCGTGTACCTGCCGTGCACGGCCGAGAATCGCTTCGATCCGCCGCTGCCCGAGCGGGCCGTCGACATGGTGTACCTCTGTTTTCCGAACAACCCGACGGGCGCCGTCCTCGGGCGGGCCGCGCTCAAGCGCTGGGTGGACTGGGCGCGCGGCGCCGGCGCCGTGCTGCTCTACGACGCCGCCTACGAGGGCTACATCCAGGATCCCGACATCCCCCACTCGATCTTCGAGATCGAGGGCGCGCGCCAGGTCGCCGTCGAGTTCCGCTCTTACTCCAAGACGGCCGGCTTCACCGGCACGCGCTGCGCCTACACGGTGGTGCCGAAGGACCTCACCGCGCGCTCGGCGAGCGGCGAGGCGGTGCCGCTGCACGGGCTCTGGTTTCGCCGGCAGTCGACGAAGTTCAACGGCGCGCCGTACGTGATCCAGCGCGCGGCGGCGGCCGTCTACACGCCCGAAGGCGGCACGCAGGTGCGCGCGATCATCGACTTCTACATGGAGAACGCGCGGTTGATCCGCGAGGGGCTGGAGGCGGCGGGGCTCACGGTCTACGGCGGTCGCAACGCGCCGTACATCTGGGTGAAGACGCCGGCCGGCCTCGACTCGTGGGGCTTCTTCGACAAGCTGCTGAACGAGGCGCACGTGGTCGGCACCCCCGGCGCCGGCTTCGGGCGGAGCGGCGAGGGCTATTTCCGGCTCACCGGCTTCGGCAACCGCGCCTCCACCGAAGAAGCCGTCGCGCGCATCAAGTCCCGCCTCAAGCGCTGACGCCGACCCGGGGCGGCCGCAGTGGGGTGCCGCTGCAGGACGAGCGCCTACGGAGGGAGTCGTTCGGAAGGCATGACCGGCGGCGGGGCTGCGGCCCGTGAGACCCGTGGCTTCTGGGTACTGCGTCGGACCCGGCTGAGACTCGTGGCCCGCTGACAGGCGCAACGCGTCGTCGATTTGCGTGGTCGAACGGGCCGCGGCCCGCGACGAGATGCTAGCTCTCGTACGCGCGCTCGTACTGCGAGCGCAGCCGCTCCAGCTCCTCGGGGTCGAGCCGCATGCCGAGCGACAGTCCCATCTCGCCGAGGATGGTCTTGATCTCGTTCAGCGACTTCTTGCCGAAGTTCTTGGTCTTGAGCAGCTCGGCCTCGGTCTTCTGCACGAGGTCGGCGATCGTCCGGATGTTGGCGGTCTTCAGACAGTTCGACGCGCGCACCGAGAGCTCCAGCTCGTCGACGTTGCGGAAGAGGTTGTCGTTGAGCTCGGTGCCGGGCCGCGCCTCGGCGTGCTCGGCGTCCTCTTCCTGGGGCGTGGTCTCCGGGAAGTCCGTCAGTAAATTGAAGTGATCCTGGAGGATCCGCGAGGCCTCGCCCACCGCCGCCTGCGGCGCCACGCTGCCGTTGGTCCACACCTCGAGCATGAGGCGCTCGCGCGGTGCGCCGTCGGCCGTCTGGCTGCCCGGCACGGGATCGACGTGGAAGTTGACGCGCTTGATCGGCGAGAAGTCCGCGTCGAGGAGGATGGCGTTGATCGGCAGCGCCTCGGGCTCGCGCTTCTCCGCGGGCTGGTAGCCGCGGCCGCGCTCGATGCACACCTCCATCTCGAGCACGCCGTCCTTGTCCAGCGTGGCGAGCACCACGTCGGGGGTCAGGATCTGCACGTCGGCGTCCGGCTCGAAGTCGCCGGCCTTCGCCACGCGCGTGCCCTGGGCCTTCAGGCGCAGGATCTTGGGCCGGTTCACGTGCAACGCGAACACGACCTTGCGCAGGTTCATCATGATGTCGAGCGTGTCTTCCTGCACGCCGGGCAGGTGCGAGAATTCGTGCAGCACGTTCTCGATCTTGACCCAGGTCGGCGCGGCGCCATGGATGGCCGACAGCAGCGCGCGACGGTAGGCGATGCCGACGGTGAGCGCGAAGCCCGGCTCGAACGAGTCGATGGCGATCTTGCCGTAGGCGTTTTCGGACGCGCTCCAGTCGTGACGAGTCGGCAGTTGAAGCTCCTGCATGCGGACCTCCGTGGAAGAGTGCGGGGCGCTACCCCAAGGCCTGACAGTATACCAAAGCCGTCCCGGCACGCCGATTTCGGCCCCGCCCCGCCCTCGCGGTAGACTCGAAGAATCATGCGCTGGCGCTGGCTCCTCCTCGCGCTCGGGCTCCTCGTGGCGGGGTTCGCCTGGCTGGCCCTGACCCCCGCGCCCGCGGTGCGCCAGGGGCCGCTCGTGGTCACCATCCCGCCCCATCACGGTCTGCTGGGTATCGCCGACCGCCTGGCGCAGGCGCAGGTGATCCGGAGCCGGCCGGCGTTCGTCGTGGCCACGCTCGTGCGCGGCACGCCGCGCAGCCTCAAGGCCGGCGAGTACGAGATCCCGCGCGACGCCACCATCGTGGACATCGTCGCGCTGCTCGAGAGCGGCCGGGTGCGCCAGCACGCGATCCTGCACCCCGAGGGCGCGACGGTGGCGGAGTTGGCGCGCGCCCTCGAGGCCGAGCGGCTGGCCGGCGCCGACGCGGTGGCGCGGGCGGCGACCGACCGTCGATTCCTCGACGCCAACGGCATCGAGGGGCCGAGCGTCGAGGGCTACCTCTTCCCCGACACCTATCAGTTCGTACGCGGCATGACCCCGGAGGAGCTGCTCGGCAAGATGGTCCAGCGCATGCGCGCGAAGCTCACGCCGGAGATCCACGGCCGCGCGCGCGAGCGGGGACTCAGCGCGCACCAGCTCCTGACGCTCGCCTCGATCATCGAGCGCGAGGCCATCGTGAAGGACGAGCAGCGCCTCATCTCGGCGGTCTTCTGGAACCGGCTGAAGATCGGGATGCCGCTCCAGGCGGACCCGACCGTCCAGTACGCGGTGGCCAAGGAACGGCGGGCGCTGAGCCGCGCGGACCTCGTCATCGACCACCCGTACAACACCTACGTGCATGCCGGGCTGCCGCCGGGGCCGATCGCCAGTCCGGGGCTCGAGGCGATCCACGCCGCGCTCGATCCCGCGCCCGTGAAGTATCTCTACTTCGTCGCGCGCGACGACCGCCGCCACCACTTCTCGACGACGGTGGACGAGCACAACGCCGCCGTCGCGCGCTACCGCCTGTCGCGCCGACTGTCGCGCCGCTAGCTGGCGGTAGAACACCCCCGGGGAGCGTGCTATAAATCGCGGAATGTCGCGCTCGACCGCGCTGCCTGCGAGCTCCGGTGTCGGCCGCGTGTTGTCGGAGTTCCCCTTCCTCTATCGCGCGCTGCGGACGCCCGTGCGCGGCGTGCTCGAGCGCTGGTTCCGGCTCCGCGTGGAGGGCGCCGAGCACCTGCCCGAGTGCGGCCCCTACCTCGTGGCGGCCAACCACCACAACTACCTCGACGGGGTGGTGCTCGGCGTGAGCGTGCCGGCACCGATCACCTTCCTGGTGATGCCGCGCGTGTGGCGCGCGACGCCGCTGCACCCGGCGTTCCACCGGCACATCGGCTCGATCCCCCTCAACCTCGACCGCGCCGACGTCGGCGCGCTGCGCCAGGCGCTCGCCGCGCTCGAGCGCGGGCGCGTCGTCGGCATCTTCCCGGAGGGGCCGTTCAGCGTCAGCGGCCGGCTCGAGCGCGGGCTGCCGGGAGTGGCGCTGCTCGCGCTGCACTCGGGCGCGCCGGTGGTGCCGGCGGGCATCCGCGGCACGTGGGAGGCCCTGCGCGGCCGGCGCTTCTACGTGCCGCGCGCGACGCCGCTGGCCGTGCGTTTCGGCCCGCCGCGGCGCTTCTCGCCGAACGGTGCCTGCGCCCGCGAGACTCGGCGCGACGTGACCGCGCGCATCATGGCCGACATCGCGGCGCTGCTGCCGTGACGAAGACCTGGGGCGGCCGGTTCTCGCAGGGCGCCGACCCCGCGGCCGAGCGCTTCACCGGCTCGCTCGCGTTCGACCGGCGGCTCTGGCCGCAGGACGTCGCGGGCAGCATCGCGTGGGCGCGCGCGCTGGCACGGGCGCGGCTGCTCACCGACGCCGAGCGTGACGCGATCGTGGAGGGCCTCGAGGCCGTGCGCGCCGAGCTGCAGGCGGGCACGTTCCCGTTCCGGCCCGAGCTCGAGGACATCCACACCAACGTCGAGCGGCGGCTCGTCGAGCTGATCGGCGACGTCGGCGGCAAGCTGCACACGGGGCGCTCGCGCAACGATCAGATCGCGCTCGACGAGCGGATGTATCTCAAGGAGGCGGCCGCCCGCGCGCGCGAGGGACTGCGCGGGGTGCAGGCGGCCCTCGTCGCGCGCGCCGGCGAGACGACCGAGGCGCCGATGCCCGGCTACACGCACCTGCAGCGCGCTCAGCCGATCGTGCTCGCGCACCACCTGCTGGCCTACGTCTTCATGCTCGAGCGCGATCGCGAGCGGATGGCGGGCTGCGCCGCGCGCGCCGACCGGCTGCCGCTCGGCGCGGCCGCGCTGGCCGGCACCGCGTTCCCGATCGACCGCGAGGCGCTCGCGCGCGACCTGGGATTCGCGGGGGTGACGCCGAACAGCCTCGACGCGGTCAGCGACCGCGACTACATCCTCGAGTACCTGGCGGCGGCGGCCATCGCCGGCATGCACCTCTCGCGCCTCGCCGCGGACCTCACGCTGTGGGCGACGGCCGAGTTCGGCTTCGTGGAGTTCGCCGACGCGTTCGCCACGGGCTCGTCCATCATGCCGCAGAAGAAGAACCCCGACGTGGCCGAGCTGATCCGCGGCAAGAGCGGCCGGCTCTACGGCAGCCTTGTGGCCGTGCTGACGACGATGAAGGGCCTGCCGCTCTCGTACAACTCCGACCTGCAGGAGGACAAGGAGCCCTTCTTCGACTCGGTGGACACGCTGGAGGCCGTGCTCGGCGTGCTGCCACCGCTGCTGGGCTCGCTGACCTTCCGCACCGATCGCATGCGCGCCGCCGCCGGCGAGCACTACGCCACCGCCACCGACCTCGCCGACTATCTCGTCCGCAAGGGCCTGCCCTTCCGCCAGGCTCACGACGTGGTCGGCAAGGCCGTGCGTCTGGCGCTCGAGCGCGCCGTCGGGCTCGAGGCGCTGCCGCTCGAGGCGCTGCGCGGGTTCTCGCCGCTCATCGAGGCCGACGTCCGCGACGCCCTGACGGGGGAGGCCTCGCTGCGCGCGCGCGCGGTCACGGGCGGCACCGCGCCCGCCGCCGTGCAGAAGGCGCTCGCCGAGGCACGCGCGCTCGTAGGCTCGTGAGCGCAGGCCGCCGGCGCGCCGCCGCCCTCGCCGCCGCCGCCCTGGCCGTGCTCGCGCTGGACGCCTGCGGCCGCCGCGGCAGCCCGCTGCCGCCCGAGATCCGCGTCCCGCAGGCGGTCAGCGACCTGACCGCGGTCGAGCGCGAGGGCGGCATCGAGGTCGCGTGGACGGTGCCGTCCCGCCGCGCCGACAACTCGCGGATCCTCGAGCCGGGCATCGCGCGGCTCTACCGCGTCGACGACACCGGCGCCGGCGAGCCACGGCCGGCGATGCTGCACCGCGACCGCGTGGCCAGCTACACGGAGATCGCGACGTTTCGCCTGCAAGGCCCGGCCCCGTCGTCCCTGCGCGGCAACCGCATCACGTACGTCGACCGCCAGAACCTCGCCTACGGCCGCCGCTACACCTACGTGGCGACCACCGCCGACGCCTCGGGCCGGACGAGCCCGCCGTCGGCGCGCGTCTCGATCACCTACATCGCGGCCCCCGAGGCGCCCCAGGCGCTGCGGGGCGAGGCCGGTGACCACGCAGCGCGGCTGAGCTGGCAGCCGCCGGCGAAGCTCGCCGACGGCACGCCGGTGACGGACCCGCTCGTGTACGAGGTGCTGCGCGCCGGCGATGTCGCCGCGGTGCGCGCCATCCGCGCGGCGGGGGCGGCCAGCGCGGCCGGCGAGGCGAGCCCGCGGGTCGCGGTGACGCCCGAGAAGACGACGCCGCCCGCGCCGGTGACCGATGTCGTCGCGCTGCCATCGCGCGGCGAGGTGCGCCTGTCGTGGCGGCCGAGCCGGGAGCCCGACGTGGCCGCGTACATCGTCTACCGTCGCGCCGGCGGCGCGCCCGCGACCCGCGTGGGCTCCGTGCGGCCGCCGACGACGACGTTCGTGGACCGCAACGTGCCGCCGGGAACCTACCGCTACACGGTGACCGCCCAGGACGCCAGCGCGCGCGCCAACGAGAGCCGTCCGTCGACCGAGGTGACCGTCACCGTGCCTTGACTTCCCGCCCTCGGTGAGCAACGATTTCCTGCACATGACTCCCACCACCCACTACCCCTATCGTCACGGCCAGCTCTGCTGCGAAGGGGTGCCGCTGACGAAGCTCGCCGACGCCGTCGGGACGCCCGCCTACGTCTACTCGAGGGCCGCGCTGCTCGAGAGCTACGGAGCCTACGACCACGCGTTCAAGGACGTCCCGCACCTCGTGTGCTACTCGATCAAGGCGAACTCCAACCTCGCGGTGATCGCCACGCTGGCGAGAGCCGGCGCGGGCGCGGATATCGTCTCGGGCGGCGAGCTGCACCGGGCGCTGCGCGCGGGCGTGTCGCCGAAGAGGATCATCTTCTCGGGCGTGGGCAAGACGCGCGACGAGATGCGCGACGCGCTCAAGGCCGAGATCCTCCTGTTCAACGTGGAGTCGGTGGGCGAGCTGCGCGCGCTCGACGAGGTGGCGCGCGAGATGGGCACGCGGGCGCCGGTGGCGCTGCGCGTGAACCCCGACGTGGACCCGCAGACGCACAGGTACATCGCCACCGGGCTCAAGAGCGCGAAGTTCGGCATCCCGTACACACAGGCGCTGACAGCCTACGAAGAGGCGGCCCGCCTACCCGGTCTCCAGGTGGTCGGCGCCGACATGCACATCGGCTCGCAGCTGACGAAGACGTCCCCGCTGGGCGACGCGGTGGCCCGCGTGGCGGCGCTCGTCAAGCAGCTGCGCGAGCGGCAGATCGAGATCACCACCATCGACGTGGGCGGGGGCCTCGGCATCCGGTATCACGACGAGACGCCGCCCAGCCACGCGGAATACGCGACGGTGCTGCTGCCGGCCCTCAAGGAGCTCGGCGTGACGGTGCTGCTCGAGCCCGGGCGCTCGATCGTCGGCAACGCGGGCGCGCTGCTCACGCGCGTGCTCTATCACAAGCAGACCGACGCCAAGACGTTCGTGGTCGTCGACGCGGCCATGAACGACCTCGTGCGGCCGGCGTTCTACGACTCCTATCACGCGATCGTGCCCGTGATCGAAGCGCGCGCCACCGCGCCCGTGGAGACGGCGGACGTGGTGGGACCGATCTGCGAGTCGGGCGACTTCTTCGCCAAGGATCGCGCGATGCCGCGGCCGGAGGAGGGCGACCTGCTCGCCATCCTGAGCGCCGGCGCCTACGGCTTCGTGATGGCGTCCAACTACAACACGAGGCCGCGGCCCGTCGAGGTCCTCGTGGACGGCGATCGCTATACCATCGTGCGCCGCCGGGAGACGTTCGAAGACCTGGTGGCCGGGGAGACGACCGCATGAATCCGACCTTCACCGGTTCGTTCGTCGCGTTGGTGACTCCGTTCAAGAACGGCAAGGTGGACGAGGCGAAGCTGCGCGAGCTGGTCGAGCTGCACGTGGCCAACGCCACCGACGGTCTCGTGCCATGCGGCACCACCGGCGAGTCGCCGACCCTCTCGCACGACGAGCACAAGCGCGTCGTCGAGGTCGTGGTCGAGGCGGCGAGCCGGCGCGTCAAGGTGCTCGCCGGCAGTGGCTCGAACTCCACCGCGGAGGCCCTCGACCTCACCCGGCACGCCGAGCGCGCGGGCGCCGACGGGGCGCTCGTGGTGAACCCGTACTACAACAAGCCGACGCAGGAGGGGCTCTACCGGCACTTCCGCACGGTGGCGGAGTCGGTCGCGATCCCGATCGTCGTCTACAACATCCAGAGCCGCACGGCGATCAACGTCGAGACCCCGACCATGGCGCGGCTGGCCCGCGACTGCAAGAACGTGCGCGGCGTCAAGGAGGCTTCCGGCAACCTCGATCAGATGACGCAGGTCGTGCTGTCGTGCGGCCCCGGCTTCTCGGTCCTCTCCGGCGAC
>WNGN01007423.1_pt1 | contig 10089 bp, 5 predicted proteins | sample 5400561 | NCBI WGS metagenome assembly WNGN01 (sample SAMN13153379, study PRJNA577476) | soil metagenome | isolation source: 115 cm soil or saprolite under Garry oak tree replicate 2 | place: USA:California | collected 2016-06-15 | reverse complement strand
CTACATCGGCGAGCGTGGACAGAACCGGATCGAGGTATTCACGAAGCAGGGGAAGTTTGTCAGAGAATTCTACGTATCGCCCAATACCCCGTCCCGCGGCGAGATTTGCGGCGGACTGTATCACGAGAAATTTCCTCCCTGTGGAACCACTTACAAACTTGCGTTCTCACGCGACTCCCAGCAGAAGTACGTTTACGTGGCCGACGGTACGAATGACAAAGTCTGGATTCTCGACCGCGATAGCGGAAAGACTCTCGGCGGGTTCGGCCGGAACGGCACCTACGCCGGCCAGTTCCACTGGATCAACGCGATCGCTATGGACTCGAAGGGGAACATCTATACGGGCGAGGTGGAGGAGAACAAGAGAATCCAGAAGTTTGTGCCGGTGATGGCGAATAACTAACCGTTGTCTTAGGTCAGACCGCCAACTTGTCAAATGTCAAATGTCTGTTGGTGCGCCAGGCGAAGTCTGGTCCATCTCGTAAGCTGAAAGGAGTTTACCGTTGAAATAACCCGTTCATCAACGTAGCCGCGCAAGCGTGTGGAAAGGGAGTAATCCCCGTCACGAAGCCTTGCAAGGCAAACTCGTGAGCCGCAGCGAAAGCGAACCGATTCGGCCTCGTTACATTAAGTGAGAGTGGCCACTTCACCAACAGAGATGAAGCCTGCCACCGATGGCGTAGAAGCGGGGTGTAAGCAGCCATTGGACTCTCCGGGGCGATTGTGGGCGGCGCGTGAGGACAGATGGGCCGAGGAACCTGGGAGGTCCGCGATGCTCGAATTCATGGCGGAAGTCGGACAGCCCATAGTAGCGAGGAAGCGGGTAACGACCGTGGAGCGAAGGGGCTGAGGTAAACCAGCAACTGTAAGAGGAGGAGAGAACCGCTTGGATGAAAATCCCACTACGGAAGAAGCGGGATGGCAGCTTCAGGCGCCGGAAATCGGGCCCGAAGTGGGCATGCCCGTGAAACTCGCTCAACTGAGACAGAAGCTCAACGGGAAGGCAAAGCAAGAGCCGAAGTTTCGGTTTTATGTGCTGTATGACCGAATCTATCGGCGCGACGTATTGGAAACGGCATGGAAACGGGTGAAGGCCAACGAGGGCGCGCCCGGCGTGGACGGCGTCTCGATGAAGATGATCGAGCAAAGCGAGGGTGGAGTTCAACGATTTCTGGATGAGATCGAGCAATCGCTGAAGCAGAAAACGTATCGGCCGAAACCAGTACGGCGGGTCTGGATTGAGAAAGCGAATGGGAAGCTGCGGCCACTGGGAATCCCGAGCATAGGGGATCGCGTTGTCCAGATGGCGACGTTCCTGATCTTGGAGCCGATCTTCGAAGCGGATTTTCTGGATTGTAGCTATGGATTCCGAAGCGGAGGATCGGCGCATGATGCCCTGGAAGAGATTCGCGCGCATCTGCAGGCGGGCTATCAGGCGGTCTACGATGCCGATCTGAAAGGGTACTTCGATTCGATTCCACATGGGCAACTGTTGGCCTGTGTAGGCAAGCGTGTTGCAGACGGATCGGTGATCAAGCTGATCCGGATGTGGCTGAAAACGCCGGTTGTGGAGGAGCAGGGCGATGGCCGACCGCCGAAGGGAGTCATCTCGCCCCTGCTGTCGAATATTTATCTGCACTGGTTCGACAAGGTGTTCCATCGCCAAGACGGGCCGGGACAGTGGGCGAACGCAAAACTGGTGCGCTACGCCGATGATTTTGTGGTGTTGGCCCGATACCAGAGAAAGCGGATCGCCGAATTCATCGAATCGAAACTGGAACAGTGGATGGGATTGGAACTAAACCGGGAGAAAACGCGCATCGTCGATCTGAGACAGACGGGAGCCAGCGTGGATTTTCTGGGATACACATTTCGGTACGACCGGGACCTACACGGCCACTCGCATCGCTACCTGAATATGATCCCGTCGAAGAAGGCTCTGAAGAAGGAACGGGAAAAGCTGCGGGAAATGACCAGCAGTCGGTTTTGCTTTAAACCGCTCCCTATCCTGATTCAGGAACTGAATCGGAATCTGCAAGGCTGGGCCGCGTACTTTCGGGTCGGCTATCCGCGCCGGGCTTACGACAATCTCAACTCCTACGTGCAGCGTCGCCTGGGGCTCCATCTCGATCGCCGCAGCCAACGCCGTTATCGTGCGCCGGCAAACGTGAGTCTGTACGAACACTTGCGCCAGCTGGGGCTGCGGTACTTAAGCCTGCCGCGTCGTTCCGGGAAGTTGTTTACATGAGAGCCGGATGCGGGAAATCTGCACGTCCGGTTCGATGAGGGGCCAGCGGGCACTCCCGCTGGCCTACTCTACTGCGACGTCCGATGAACTTGTAAAAACGACCCATTGACGAAATGACCTGATGACTAAATCATTTTTCGACTAAGAATTTGGTCGTTTAGTCAGTAGGTCATCTGGCGCTTTGCCAACTACACTACACATCGCACAACAGACATTCGACATTTGACAAGTTTTGGACCCCGTTCATTTTCTTCACAGCCTCATGACCGCCGCTACAACGCATTCGTCACTTTGGAAGGATTTAATCGGATCGCCCGCTGGTTTCGTCAGGCATTTCATCGGATTTCGCTGCCGCGCCGTCCCTCAGACTTCTCTGCCGCCCATTCCAGACCCAGCGTGTCAGGCCGACGGCGTCAATGCCGGGCCGGGTAGAAAACTGATAAATGGCGATCGCAGGCAGTGTTTGATAGCAACCCCACTCGTATTCGCTCGTCATTATGAAGTCGAGGTCGAAGGTATGGATGAGATCCATGCATTTTGCGCGCATGTCCGCATCGATCCCGGCGAAGGCTTCATCCAGAAGGATGAGCCGCGGCGCCAGCGGGTGTGCTGTTCGATAGAAGGCGGCAGCCGCGGCAAAATGGGGCAGGGTGAGCGCGACAGCTTTTTCACCTCCGGAACCTGTGCCATGGGTTCGGCGGGTGAGCCTTTTCCAGACGCCATCCTGATAGCGTTCCACGCCGAACGAATGCCACTTGCGGTAGTCCAGCGCCTCAGCAAGGAATTCTTGCCAGCCGGCGTCCTTCATATTGGAACACACGGCGTGAATCTGTTGTTGGAGAGACCGGCCCAGCATCTGCCGTTCTGCCGGAGACCATTCGTCGTCCATTTGCATCAAACGCCGAACTGCCTCGGCCACCCCTGAAGTAGCGTCTTGCTCCAGCCGCCAGACGAAGCGCAATTTCATTCCCGTGCTCATCGGACGGCTTTCGATCTCTGCATTCATTTGCCGCACTTGTTCCTCAGCTGCATAAAGCAATTCGCGAAGGTGCCGTGAAACGCTGCCAATCAAGTGGTTTTCCAGGATTTCTCTCTCCCTCGCGTCCAACAGCATCTGCCGGGCGGTAACGTCGTCGAACAGGATTTGCTTGATTTCGTCCACCGCACACTCTCGCCCGGCAAACATGGCATTCGCCACGAACAGGTCATCGCTAAATGTCGCCGATGACCGGCAACCCTGAGCGGAAAGCGCTTGCGTCAAGCGGTTGAATTCCGAGGGCACGGATTTCTGATAGTGTTCCCATCCGGGGTCTCCAGCATCTATCGAGTCCGAGCGTGATACCAGTTCAAAAGCTACTTCCACCGTGCGTGTGGTGGACCATGTGAGCGGTTCTCCCCTGGCGATTCCAGAGGCGGCGATCTCGAGAAGCCCTGTGGATGCGAATGTTCGCAGTGAGCTCGCAGCGGTATCCCTCCGGTCCGTCTGGCGGCTTAAGATTTCTGTGCGGTTACGGAGACGTTCGTCCACGCGTGTCACTCGAACCTCGACATCGTGGTAGCGCCGCCGTGCTTCTTCCTTTTCGATGCGCAACTGATCAAGCCGCAATCGGGCTTGGGCGATGCGCTGGAGCACTTCACCGGAACCGGCATCAATGGCCCGCCCAGCGGCGTCACGCGCAAGTTCTGCCGCGATGGCGCGCCGTTCGAGTTCGTTCAGCGTCTCCTTCTGCCGCTCTTCCCGAGCTGCGGCTAGTTCCAGATGCGTCCATGCCCGTTCGCCGGCTGATTGTGCTTCTTGGAAGGACTCCACAGCGGGCCAGACAGAGGAGAGCGCAAAGCGATAACGTGTGACTCGATCTTTTAGAGAATCGAGATCATCGATCCACCTGCCGATCCCCAGGTCCTCTACCGTGCGATCGCGCATCTCCGTCACTTGATCGAGCAGCAACCGCTTCTGCCTTACATATTCTTCGGCTTCGTTCATCCGGCTCCGCAAACTCTCGACATGCCGTGCCACCGCGACCGAGTAGTCGTATGCAGCGCGCACGCCGTCATCTGCGGGTGCCGTATGGGCCTCACTGCGGAGTATCCCCTCGCGGCGATTCAATTCCTCGATGGAATCGATCACTGGATCGAGTTGAGATTGCGTCTCGGCAATTGCCGCCTGCAGTTCCAGAATCCGTCCGCGACCCCATTCATCAAGGGATTCCGCCGACACCAGACCCTCGTGTTCGGTTTCAAGCCGAATCAGTTTTTCCGTTTGGGTCGTCTCGAGCTGCTTCAGGTAGGCGCGCCTTTCGGCGAAATTGCCGGTCAACTCTTCGAGCGCCTTCCAGCTTGCGGTGGCGAAAGGGTTTGGCCCGTGGGGTTTATCGCAAAACTCCTTCACCGAATCTATGAACGTTTGATCAAACGGCAATGGCAGTTCAGTAAGATCGGCAGTCCAGCGGGAAGCGGCTTCAAGGAAGGAAGTGACGGCGGACCGATGCTCGCCATGAGCCCTCGTCAAGCACTCGCGAGCGTCGTCTAACAATCCCGAAAGCCGGTCACGTTCATCGCTGGCGCGCTGGAATTGGGTTCTTGCAAGTGTGAAACGTTCGTTGAGACTCCGGACACATTCCATCTTTTCGATTTGCGTCTGAATCCCGCCTTCGATCCTCTCTCGCGCCTGCTTCAAAGTACCTTCGCCGGCCGCCTCGGCGTCGAACGCGCCGAGCCATTCGCGGTGAAGGCGTTCCAAACCTGCGGACAACGCGGCTTCGCCGGCGGCGTCCATTGCAGCCGCCAATCGAAGCTGGCGATGCTCCAGGTTAGCTCTCATCCTCTGGTGTTCCTCGGCACAACTTTTTCGAAGTCGCGAGGCATCGGCGAGTTCCGCAGCCGCGGAGTCGGCGTCTCTGCGTTTGTCGGCCGCGGCGCGGTGTGCTTGCTCCAGGGTATGCGCATCCCTTAACTGCGAGCTCTCGTGGAAAGCCGTAATCTCCGCCTGAAGTGCATGTTCTTCGGCCGAGAGGCGCTCGAGATCCGCTTTTAGCCGGGCTAGTTCCGTGAGCGATCGATCGCAGTCCGCTTCAGCAGTCAAAATTTCTTTCAGTGCAGCTTCGTATTCGTACTGCGTTCGGAGAACTTGTTCCGCCCGTCGCTTCGCGGCAACTTCGGCATAGCGGCGGTACTCCGTAAGGAAGTGCTCGACGGCCGCCAGCGCTGCCTTGGAAGACTCCAATTGCGTACGATCCGATTCAAGAGTGCGAAAAACCTCCGCCAGGCTCGCAACGACAGCGGCGGAAACCGGAGGCAGGGCTTCGCTGAGCGCTCTGGACAACTCGTGCTCATCTAGACGCCGCGTCAGTTGAGGACGCCGCAGTTGAATCAGAAGATTTATCAAGCTGGCATAGCGGTACTCGTCGAGATGGAATAACGCTTCATTGACGGCACGCCGGTAAGGTCCCGCCGCCTCAAATACCTGGCCGGCGGAACCGATCTTTTCGCGCAACCGGTCTTTGCCGAGAACTTGCCCTGCGTGGCTCACAAGCTCGAGCTGTTTGCCGATTCTTTGAATCGTGATGAAGAACCACTGGCGCACCCCGGTTTGGCCTTCTACTGCACTGAGACCACATCCGAGAGTGAGATAGTGGTCTTGGCCGCGTTCGTCACGGCGGCCAAACTCGATCCATGTATAACCGGTCCTCTCCGGGTAACGGTCCATGAGCAGGTTCCATTCGATTCTCTTGGAAGGATCGGCGTCGGGTTCCAAACGCTGAGCGTTTACTTCACCGTCGAGCAGGAACGGAAGCTGCAATGCAAGAACTCGCGACTTGCCGGTGCCGTTATTGCCGCGCAACAGCAGCCGTCCCTCTTCGTAATGAAATTCTTCACGGTCGTACCGGTAGAGGTTGATGAGGCCGCTGCGCAGCGGCTGCCATCGTTGCCGGCTGGGAAAAGGGAGAGATCGTGTTTGCGCTTCCATAACAAAAATTACTCCTCGTTATCTGAACCGTTGAGGGAACTGCTGGGCGCGTAACGGCCACAGGCAGCTAACGGAACGACCTCGTTGCCCGCTATTTGGATGAGGCGAAGCGATCGCAGACGCGATAGCGCGTCTTCGGTTAACCAGGCTTCCGCGCCGGCTTCGCGAACCTCTTTGCGCCACTGCGATCCATGAACCTGAATCAGGCTGCGGACATGTTCTTCGACCGCTGAAACAGGAATCGCCGGGCCGGAGTTAGTTTTGGAGATTTGAGCGAACCACTGGACCAGGAATAGGCTCAGATTTCCCTCCGTGGTGTTTTCGGGCAGTTTGAGATCGGTCAGGTCGCCGTCATCGTCCACCATCGCGATACCCTCACGCCGGATTTCGGCGATGAGGCCGGTCGCTTCATGTATTTGCCGGAGCAGGTAACCACGGTGCTTATCGAGATAAACTCGCTCCTCATCATTAAGATCGTGGAAATACAGAATCGGATCGTCCAAGAGCGCTCGAACCAGGCGCGCTCGGATTCTCTGGAAGGACGCATCTTCAGTGGGAGTCATCGGATCATCGATAAGTCTGGCCACGCGTTCCGGGAGCGAGTCGCCGATGTTCGTTTCCGCTGCCATTTCGACGCTGGAAGCGCTTCGCGATACATTTAGGATCGCCGCAAGAACGCGCCGGTTGATCTCATAAAGGACATCCGATGAGCCGTTCCGGTTCAGGAACTGCCCTTCGTCGCCGTCGAGCCTGCGAAGCAGGCCCATGTCGATCAGGAAGCGGACCGCATGCACCAGATCGCGCCGCTGATCGTAATTCCCTATATCAAAGCTCATGCCGGCCGCCTGCAGATCTGGATCTGAAGCGGCCAGTTCCATTATGGCGTGTGCAATTTCGGCCAGCGTGGTCTGCCGATCCGATTGCTCCAACCCAGCGAGTGCGAGGCAAAGCAATGCATACCTGCGTTTCGAAAAGCATATTTCACTAGTACGATCGATTGCCGGCCTTGTCTCATCGAGAAGATCCGGAGGTATCTTACGCAGCCTAGCCAGGTCTCTATCAATATGCAGGCTCCAAGCCGGAAACTCTGTCAACCACTGTTTCAACCACTCCGTATGCCGCCGCACCACGATGTAATCCTCAGGCGTTTCGGCGGCGGTCAGCAGCGGACGACAAAGCAATGCGCGTAACGCGCGTCGCCTTTCCGCCTCGACTTCCGGATTTGGCGTTAAAGTTTCGAGCGCGGACGTCATCGCAGCACCCCGTCTACAGAGAGAATGTGCTCAATGCTGATCCAGTGATCGGGTCCTCGGAAGACTCCGTTTGTCGTAAGAATCAGCGCTTCACGCCCGTCACCTGTCGGCTCCAGCTTTACCCTCAAACGACCGTCTCCGGAAAAGATCTCCACCGGTTCGTTCGCGAAAACCCGAGCCGACACGGCTTCTCCAAGAAGACCCACAAACAAATCGAATTCGCCTGTCTCGAGATGTTCAAGCTCCGATAAACGCATCCTCCCGCCAACGCCGAACCGTCCCTGCGCACTCAAAATACGCAGCGCTTCCTCGTGGGCCGCAGCGGCAAGTTTTTCCTTTTCCGCAGTGCGGTCGATGATGCAGCTCAAGTCGGCGGCCGGCGAGAAGCGGCCGTAGTCTCGAGGACGCATTGCGATACGCACCGGCGGCGCTTCCAGCCAGCTTGTATTAGCTGGAACCTGCCGGGCTTCGTACTCATCAAGGGTTTGATCATTGATTATGAGATGGCGCGCAGGACACAATCCAAAAACCGCTCTCCAAAGCCGGTGCGCTTCAGCATCCGATTCTGCCTCCGCAAACCATCGTGCGAGCACGCGGAAATCATTGAATCGGTCGATGCGGTGGATTTGACGATCGTTCGTATTCGTGATGACGCCGAGCAGGGCAGGTATCAAGGTCCTTGCGCGTTCGCGCAACATTTCCGCGTTCGACGGGCGGCCGGCGTGGGAGATGAACCAGTCACGAAAGCGCTTCCAATCCGAGCGCCATTGGTCACAAACAGCAGCAATGCCCTCGGGCGTTGCTGCTATGGGGCCCCGGACATTGCTTTCGGCCACGGCTTGAATCAAGCGTTCAAGTCCCGCTGCTCCGAGGTCGCGAATTGTCTCTCCGATGCTATCGGCCGCGAGCACCACGTCGCCGACGAACCGTTCACCATAATCGATCAACTGCCGCGCGCCGACAACCGACTGTAAGTGGACACTTCGTTCCAGCCTCTCGATAAACGCTTGCGCAGAGGCAGACAGATCTTCAAAACGCGTCCGGAGCACGAGCAAGTTACGATGTATTTTGCCGGCATCCGGCTCTGCTTCTCGCGACAGTTGTTTGAGCTCTTGAACCAGGTACCGGATATCCGCCAAGGCAGTCGACTGAAGCTCGCCGTCCCCTTCTCGCGCGGCGTCAAAGAAAGCGAGCGCTCGCTCCGCGGCTTCACCGTGTCTGGTAATCTGGAAAACATAACGTTGTTTTAAAAAATCGTCGACAGTGCCGACAGACGTCGTATCAGGGTGCTTTTGCAAGTTTCCCCACTCGCACAGCTGCTCGAGACCGGAATCTATTTCGGGCTGGCCGGATGTCTCTTGACCAACGGATATTCGTACGGCCTCGAGGACGTCCTGAGGGCGCAACTGGAACAGAAATCGCTGCTTCGATTCCGTGAATACGCGCATGATCGTTCTGTACAGCGGCGCGTTGTCGGCATTGATATATGCAAAAACTTGAGTTCGTTCTGGGGATCGGCCAGCAACGTTCTCAGGCACGGAACTCACGCGACGTCCTTAGCAGCATGTTGAGGAATGTTGACTGTAGCGGCGGTCTATGACCGCCGGTTCTCGTTGATTTCAGGCAAAGCCGGGGCTCATAGAGCGCCGCTACAGTTCTTCGTCTTGAGTTCTTCCGCATCCTGCTAGCGTTGACCGAACTTGAGCACGATAGGAATTTCCGTGTCCACGCATCGAGCTGCGCCTTGCACGAGGGCAGGAAAAAACTTCCATTGACCGAATGCTGCGCGGACCGCATCGTAAACCAGAGCATTGCCGCCCGACAGTTCGGCGGCGGCGACATCTCCCGCTTCGTTGATTCTTGCCCTGACTCGAATGGTCATCGGAAAGTCCTTGATCAAGGAGAGCAGATGAGGTGGGATTTGAGGATCGACACGATTTTTCAAACGCGACAGCGCCAGGGGGAACGTCATCTGAACACAACCGGTGTGGGCGCACGTTTTCATCGTTGCCCGGATATCTTCGCCGAACGACGGGTCTGGAATCAGTGCGTCAACACGGCGCCGAGCTTTCTCCATCGCAGCCACATCATCATTGGTACACGCTTTGTTCCAGGAATCCGCCAAGCCGGAGAGAGCTCGCCGGTATTCCGTACGGACTTCCTCAATTGCCTGTGAGCTGTTCAGGGACAGGAGTTCGCGATAATCGCGGGCAGCCAGGGCAAACTCGCCTGCGGTGAAATCCTTACGCCAGGCGAGAAGCCCACGCCCGGCAGCCAGCTCCAGTTTGTTCTGCGCGAGATCAACGTACTCCGTGGCCAGTTCGTGTTTGGGATCGAGGCGCAGCACCGCCTGGAACTTCTCGAGGGCTTGCTCCATCTGGGCTTTTTTGTAGGCTTCCAAACCTTCTTTGAACAAAAGCTCGCCCGATTTCGCATTGAAGGCCGCAAGGCCCGGGCACTCCGCCACATTCGACGCGATGAACTCCACAACAGTGTCGGATTTTCCGCTTCCCAATTGCCGTTCTGTCTCATCGAACAGGGAACGGCATCGCAGTTCGCTTTGCTCGGCTTTGGCTTCCTCGGCTAATCGGATGACCTTAGGCGAGAATGCCTGGGGGTCG
>WNGN01003952.1_pt1 | contig 10090 bp, 9 predicted proteins | sample 5400561 | NCBI WGS metagenome assembly WNGN01 (sample SAMN13153379, study PRJNA577476) | soil metagenome | isolation source: 115 cm soil or saprolite under Garry oak tree replicate 2 | place: USA:California | collected 2016-06-15 | reverse complement strand
AAAGCCTGGCAATCCTCTACAAGAACCAGGGCAAGTACGAGGAGGCCTTGCCGCTCTACCAGCGTGCCCTGACCATCTACGAAAAGGCGCTTGGCCCTGAGCACCCCTCTACAGCGGGCACACTCAACAACCTGGCAAACCTCTACGCTGAGCAGGGCAAGTACGAGGAGCCCTTGCCGCTCTACCAGCGTGCCCTGGTCATCAGAGAAAAGGTCTTTGGTCTCGATCATCCCTTCACGAAAAGAGCTCGGGAAGACTACACCAATCTCCTACAGAAGATGGGGCAGAAAACAGAAGGAGTAGATCAGCAAAACTGAGGCCGATAGCAAAAATACATCGTTTTAATGCTCAAACGAAACAATCAAGCTTTTTGCTGGAAGGGTTATAAAATCGCCCAAAGAGTGCTTGAGAAGCCGAACGAGGAGATAAGAATGACTGGAAATACTTTGACTCCTATCCAGGAGAATGTAAAGGCGGAGAGGCTCACCTCTTTACTGAAGTGGGCAGGCGGGAAGGAGCAGGAATTAAAGTATATCCTGCCCTTGTTGCCATCCTTCAATGATTACTACGAGCCGTTTGTTGGCGGTGGAGCGGTTTTCTTTGCTATCCAGTCACAAAGAAAATTCATCAATGATAAATCCCCTGAACTCTTTCACCTGTATAAGATGGTGGCAGAACAGAATCGCACCTTTTTTGACGCGCTGGAAACGCTGCTGGCCGGCTGGCTGGGTGTGAGTGAGCTAGTAGTGAGGAATGCAGCAGAGCTGATTGGCATATACAAAGCTTACTCTTTGGATGAAAGAGATGAGGACGCGCGAGCAGCATTGGAACATAACCTCATAGGGTTTGTACAGCAGCATAGCGAAATACTGCAAAGTATGTTCAGCATGCTCTACAACAAAGACAGTGAACATTTCCTGTATGAGATCAAGAGGAACCTGTTCAGTAAAACAAAGCGCATGAGAAAACTTGAGAGAAAAAAAGGCATGTTGCCTGATGGCGATATCGTGGCCAATTTCGAGAGCGCGCTGAAAAGCGCTTACTATATGCACCTCAGACATCTCTATAACAAAACCAGCGAATACGAAATCTCACCTCCCCTGGCCGCCGCCATCTATTTCTTTGTCAGAGAAAATGCATATGCTGCTATGTTTCGCTACAACAGGCGGGGAAAATTCAATGTTCCCTATGGCGGAATATCGTACAATCGCAAGGACCTGGGGCGCAAGATCGTCTATTTGCATTCGGCTGAATTGCGCTCACATCTGGGCAATACGGTAGTTGAGAACATGGACTTTGAAGCCTTCTTACAAAAGTACAATCCACAGCCAGACGATTTCATTTTTTTGGATCCGCCATATGATAGCGAATTTAGTACGTATGCGCGCAACCAGTTTGACAGGCAGGATCAGGAGCGGCTGGCCAGGTATTTGTTGCATCACTGTAAAGCCAGGTTCATGCTGGTGATTAAAAATACCGCGGCGATTCGCGATCTTTACTGTCAAACAGACCTCAATATACAAGCATTTGATAAGAAGTATCTTGTGAGTTTTCAAGACCGCAATAAGAGAGACGCGGAGCACTTGATCATAACGAACTATTCGGGGACGGAAGTACGGGGAGTGTAGGGCCGCAAGGCCGCTGTGCTTGAGATTCATGATATACTATCGGCATAAGTGTTCAGGAGAAGGTCATTATTGTATGCCTTTCCGTTTCAGGAAAGGAAGGGAAGGGAAGGGAAGTTTCGTTATCGGCCAGATATTGCATATAAATATACCAACTCCGCAGGGTCACCTGGAGGGTATTCTTAAACCAGAAGAGCAAGGCACAATTCCTAAGTTTGCCGGGCTTGTCTGCCATCCACATCCGCTGGGTGGTGGCACAATGCATAACAAAGTGGTCTTCAAGGTAGCGCAGACATTGCAATCACTACATATTCCTACCCTGCGTTTCAACTTTAGAGGAGTAGGTCATAGTACGGGAACATACGATGAGGGGCGTGGAGAGATGGATGATGTACGCTATGCGCTGGAGTTTTTGAGCCGCCGTTACCCGGGTTTACCGGTTATATTAGCTGGTTTTTCGTTTGGCGCCTACGTCGGGATGCATGTTGCAGCTGTTGATGATCGTGTCCGGGCGATGATCGGTCTTGGCGTACTCGCTCGTATGTTCGAAGGTGAAACGCTGCAGGGTTGCCACAAACCCAAACTGTTTATTCATGGCACCAAGGACGAACTTGCGCCGTACGCATTGACGGCAAAATGGTTCGAGGAGGTGCCCGCGCCCAAGGGCCTGGTAGCGGTACAGGGGGCCGATCACTTTTTCCAGGGTCACCTGGAAGAGGTAGGGGTAATCATCATCGGCTTCATACAATCGCTGTAATTCCAGATAATCAAATCAGGGAGAGAGAGACCGTCTATAACCCCTGTTCGCGGGCCAAAGGGAGTATTCGCCCGCCCGAAATACGCAAGAGATCGCGCAGCTTGATTTCCAGAGTGCGGTCATTCCTGCCAGAACCACAATAGACCGTGTCCATAGCGATGACTTCACTATCAAAGACCACTGCTATAGAGTTATTCACCGGTATGGGACATACACCACCGATTGCATATCCCAGGGCGGTCTCAACCTCCTCAGCAGGGGGTCGAATTATATCGCCGCGTTTTGCGCCACAAGCTGTTGCCAATTTGCGGTAATCGACACTGTCCTGCCCCTTCAGCGCTGCCAGAATCCAATCGGCGTTTTTGAGTTTGAAGACCACGGTTTTGAGAAATGATTCTTTGGGGAAAGGTAAGTTCTCCTCAGCATCGTTCACAGTTCTAGTTGCCTTGTGCTCATGAATTGTGAACGAGATGCCTTCTTTTTTCAAGCGTCCGATGATAGTGTCGTATGCGCTAACCGCGTCCATACAATTGCTCCAATCAAGTGTTTTGAGAGGGGAAACGTGGCCGCGGCTTTGCTGATTCCACGCTTCATATGTTGACTCTTTCTCAAGTTGCATGAACATTACTGTATACGAAATGATAGATTTAGTCAAACGCACGTTGTGATGGAAACGAAGAGAAAAGAAATATGATTCCTCAACAAAGGCTAGCCGATCATCCTTCTCACATCCACATCCCCTACACCTACGTTACACAGACAGCGTATATCCCCCTGCGAACCCACACTTACGGCATTTCTCGCCAGTTGCATGGCTTTATCATGAGAGATGATCTTGTAATGGATCTTCATTTCCAGGATACGCGCGACGGATGCATCGATCTGCGCCTGGGAGATCTGACCACTTATTACTGCCTGGTGTAAACCGTAAAGCATATGCTGGGTATCGGCCAGGCCGCGTGGGCCGAGCAAGAGGTCTGTGCCGGCCTTTACTGCCAGCACGGCGGCCTGGGCGAGGCTGTAGGTGTTGCTGATACCACCCATCCAGAGCGTGTCACTGATGATGACTCCCTTGAAATTGAGTTGCTTGCGCAATATCCCGGTGACAACCTTGGGCGAGAGCGACGTGGGTAGTTTGGGGTCAAGTTGCGGATTGAGAATATGTGTGACCATTACCATTGGCACAATACCTTCGTTGATCATAGTGCGATAGGGCACGAAGTCAATGGCGTTAAGGGTCGCAAGGCTGCGGTTCATGGGGGGTAGTGAAAAATGTGGATCGAGATTGGCGCTGCCCAGGCCGGGAAAGTGCTTGAGACAGCCGATGACGCCGCCATCCGTCAGGCCTTTGAGGTAAGCGCGGCCCATATTGGTGACCAGGGTCGGGTCGGAGCCGAAGGTACGCATAGGGAGGCCGGGGTTGTTGGGATTGGTCAGCACATCGACGATCGGCATGAAGTTCACATTTAAGCCTAGATTTTTCAGATCGGCAGCGGCGCTGTGGCCTGCATTATAGGCCACGGTGGGGTTACCTGTCGCACCTATTGCTTGTTCTGATGAGCGTTCTCCAGTAATATTGCGCAGTTCATTGACGAGTCCGCCCTCAAAGTCGGTGGTGATGAAAAGTGGAATTGGCGCTAGCCTCTGCATAGCATGGTTCAAGGAAACGAGCTGGTTGCGCGACTGCGCGTTACCATTCTTATTCTCGATCAAAACGCCGCTCACCTGGTTGGCCCGGAGCATCTGGGTGAGGTCGCTATTGACGGTCGCGCCGTAGAATTCGACGATGACCATCTGCCCTAGCTTTTGATCGAGACTCATACCCTGTACGATTCTCATGGCCAGGTCACTGTCGGAGAGTGGCGGCGTTGTGGGAAGAGGTGAGAGAATGATCGGGGAAGAGGTTGTGCGGGTTGCTGATGGGATGGGAGAGAGGTAGGTTCCACCGGGATTAGTGGGCGTTAATGAGCATCCACCGATGATGAATAGGAAGCAAGCGAGTAGTGCGATGATTTTTGGGAGGGGGTGAGTACCTATGTCTCCTACTTTCTTATCTTTCATGATTTGCTGCCCTTGCTTCTCTCGTGTAATATTTACTGTGCATCTACGTTTAGAACGTTTGAGGGTGTGTAGAGATACAATTCTATCTGTTCCCTTGACATTACCTTCGTTTACACCGGATACTATCTTTACGTTATTGAACGAAGCAGGCCAGACCATTTAGAAACAAGGGGTTATTGCATGTTTGACAAAAGCAAGATTGGCCAAAGTTTCCCTCCGTTCACCATTGAGGTGGAACGAGTGAAGATTCGCGAATTGGCCCTCGCCATTGGGGACGATAATCCGATATACCAGAGTCGTGAAGCGGCTCAGGCGGCTGGGTATGCTGATGTGCCGCTCTTCCCAACGGCTCCTACGATGTTCACGTTCTGGGGTAATACAAACATGGTGAGCCAGATTGCCAGCCTTGGGATAAATGCGATGCGCATTCTACACGGCGAAGAGGATTACGAGTATCTTGCTCCTATCTATCCGGGAGATACCCTGACTGGTGTGATGACGGTGATTGACGGTAAAACGCGCCATGGCTCTGGCGGTTCCGTAATGGATATTTTGGTAGTTGAGATACGCTACACCAACCAGCACGGTCAATCCGTGTTGAATGCGCGTGAGATGATGATCGTAAGAGAGTAGGTATACGGGTCGATGTGGGTAGGGCAAGCCGTCGATGTGGGTAGGGCAAGCCCTACCCCTACAGTTACAGTTACAGTTACGTTTTAGCGGGGGGCAATGTTTATGACAACGAATGCTCAGGCTCCGACAAAGTTGTACTATGAAGATGTGCAGGTTGGCGATGTTATACCAAAGCTGGTGAAACCAGGGCTTTCGCATATGCACCTGGTGCGCTACGCAGGTGCATCGGGGGATTTCAACCCGCTGCACACCGATCCAAAGTTTGGTGAGATGGCTGGTACCGACGGTATCATCTCCCATGGGATGCTGATTATGGGCTTTGTGGGACAGATGTTAAGCGATTACGTGGGACCGTTAGCGCTGCGCAAATTTGGCGTGCGCTTCAAAGGCATGACACGTCTTGATCATGTGATTACCTGCACAGGCCACATCACTGAGAAATACGAGGTCGATGGCGAGGGACGTATCGCTGGAAAGGTACAGGCCGCCGATCAAAATGGCGACGTAAAGGTTAGTGGTACATTCGTCGCAGCATTGCCACGGCGCAGTTGAAATATGGTGCGCAGGCGTGGGGACGGATAATGCACATTTACTAAATAATCTGGATAGCGGAATATCCACCGAGGCCGATAATGCAAATGAACACATTGGTCCAGGCATCCGTATGGGTGACAGCACGGTCATGCTGAGCACATGCGCTACGCTCAGTGTAAACTCCGCGAAGCATCTCGACGCCCAGCGCGACAGACCCTTCGCTTCGCTCAGGGTGACATTGACGCGCTATGCCGCCCAGGCATGCACTGGCGGGTTAGTGCGACAGACCCTTCGCTTTGCTCAGGGTGACAGTGGAGGGGCCGATTCCATCATCCGTCTTATTTTTTGAAACTGCATAATCGGCGCTGGGCACGATAATGCACATTTACTCAATAATCCGGAGAGCGGAATATCCACCGAGGCCGATCAATCGGCGCTGGGCGCGATAAATCGGCCCCTACGAGCGTCCGGATGAATTGGTTATTCTGCATAATCGGGTTCCTACGCACTAAAAGGTTGCAAATTGTGCTACGAGAACACGAACTACGCTCTCTAAAAACCCTGTTACCCCCTGGGCGGGTATTTACCGATCAGGCCTCGCTCATCAGCTATGAAGTTGACGCGGGCATGGATCGAGGGAGACCAGAAGGTGTCGTATTCCCCCACTCAGCCAGAGATGTTGTGCGTGTCGTTCGCTGGGCTGCCAAGCATGCGGTGCCTCTGATTGCGCGCGGTGCGGGTACGGGTCTCTCGGGAGGCGCTGTTGCTGATCGGGGCGGGATCATTGTTGAATTTGCACATATGAAGCGTATCCTCGAGATTGATGAGCGCGGGCGCAGCGCTGTAGTCGAGCCAGCGGTGATTAACCTGGCGCTGGACGAACAGGTGAAAATGAAGGGAATGTATTTCCCGCCGGATCCGGCCAGCCAGCGGGCTTCGACTGTTGGCGGTAACGTGGCAGAGAACTCGGGTGGGCCGCACTGTTTCAAATATGGGGTCACTTCCAACTATGTGCAGGGGTTGGATGTCGTGCTGGCTGACGGTCGCCATGTACGCGTTGGAGGGCGCGCACTGGATTATCCCGAGTATGATCTCTGTGGTCTGCTCACTGGCAGTGAGGGTATGCTGGCACTTATAACTGCTATCACTGTGCGGCTGGTGCGCAACCCACCTGCTATCAAGACGCTGCTCGCCGTTTTCGACTCGGTCGAACAGGCTGGGAGAGGGGTATCAGCAGTCATCGCGGCCGGACTGGTGCCAGCGACTATGGAGATGATGGACCAGAACATTATCCAGATCATCGAGCCGTTTGCTCATGCTGGTTTGCCAACTGAGGCGCAGGCCATCCTGATTATTGACGTGGATGGCTATCCTGCAAGCCTGGATCAGCAAATAGCTGAAGTGGCGCACATCTTGCAAGCACATGGTGGACGCGACCTGCGCGTTGCCAGCAGCAGCGAAGAACGCAACCAGATCTGGTTCGCACGCAAAAGTGCAGCCGGGGCTATTACTCGCCTGGCCCCGGCCTATTATACCATTGACATCACCGTGCCGCGCAGCCGCCTGACGGAGACCCTGTTTGAGGTCAATCAAATTTGCAATAAATATCAATTACGCGTGGGTTATGTCTTCCATGCAGGTGATGGCAATCTTCACCCATTAGTTCTGATTCCAGATCCTGAAGACAGAAAGCTGGTGGAGCGCGTGCACAGGGCCGGGCATGAGATAGTCGAACTGGCCGTTAGCAAAGATGGTAGCCTGAGCGGAGAGCATGGTATCGGTATTGAGAAGAGAGAGTTCATGCCGTTGATGTTCAATGATGCTGAACTGGCGGCAATGTGGGATGTGAAAGAAGTCTTCGATCCCAAGAATGTGCTCAATCCGGGGAAAATATTTCCTGCGCCGACAGGGTTCACCCTGACCTCCCCCTCAAACGAAAATATCCGTTGGGGTGGGAGTGGGGAGGAGAAGGGTGGGGACCCTTGGGTCGCCCAAAACGGTGTCATAGCAGGGAATGAGATCTCAACCTCCCCTGGCGGGGGCGACGCAAGCGTCCCCTCCCCACTCCATACCTCCCCCGCCCCTACGGGACGAGTTGTGTTGCCGGTGACGGTGGGGGATGCGGCTGGGGTGCTGCTGTCCGCGACGAAGGATAAACGGAAGATATACATACGTGGGCGTTTAGAAGTCTCGGAGGGACAGCGTGACTCTCTTGTGCTGAGCACCGCCCAATTGAGGGGAATTAAAACCTATGCCGCGGAGGATCTCTATGTAACTGCGGGTGCAGGTACGACGCTGGCAGAAATCCAGAGTTTCCTGGCGCTTGAGCAGAAGCAAGTACCAATGGCTGCTCCCTGGACGGGAACGACTATTGGCGGGCTGATTGCTACCAATGTGAATGCGCCGATGCGCATGCGCTATGGCGCAATACGTGACCTGGTGCTGTGTGCATCAATCGCACTGGCTGATGGGCGGGTGATTCGCGTGGGCCGGCCTGTGATTAAAGACGTGGCAGGGTTCGACCTGACCAAAGTCTTTGTTGGTTCACACGGTACGCTGGGACTGATAGCCGATGTGACGCTCAAACTGGTTGTCAAGCCGCGCACGCAACGCACGTTGCTGGTGCCATTTGACGATTACAGGCATGGATTGACCTTGACAAGAAAGTTATTGCCATTAGCGCTGGTGGCTTCGGCAATAGTGCTATGCAAGGATTGCGTTATTCCAGGAGTGGCGCATAGTACTCAAAGCCCTTACATGTTCGCTTACACGGCTGAAGGTGTACCAGAAGATGTGCAGGCCGAACTTGACCAGGTACGCGGAGTATTGCGAACAGTGGGGGGAGCAGAACCGATTGAGGTTGAAGGGTTATCGGGGACAGATATATGGGCTGCGCACCTGCAAGGCTCGCGTGGAAAGCTGCTTGTGCGGGCAGGGGTGGCGGCGAAAGATGTTGCGGCATACATCGATGACCAGGCAGATGTGCTCAATGAGGGCGCATTTCTGGCCGATATGGGTAATGGGTTGATCTATGCTGTTGGTGCGCATGTGGAGGATGCGGAAGAGGCTCGTACATGGGTGGAGATGTTGCGGCAACCAGCTAGCGGGATGGGTGGGTACGCGGTGGTGATGGATATGCCGGATGATTGGCGGGAGGTGATAGAGCGGTGGGGGTATGAGCCAGAGGCAGTTGATTTGATGCGAAGATTGAAGAGGCGGTGGGATCCGGAGGGCATTTTGAATGTGGGGGAGTTTGTTGTGTGAGTCAACGACCCCACGGCGTGAACGCCGTGGCCTCCGCGCCGCGTCATGGTGATATTGCAACGCTATTATCTATAGCCGTCCCATAATCTCCTCAAACCATCTCTTTCCGAATTTCACTGCGCCGTACAGCAGCAGGTTCGGCTCACCGGTGGCTGAAATGTTGCCGTGGTTGGTCAGGATAAAGTCCCGTAAGCTCTCTTCGGTGACGTTGAGGGAGAGTAGTTGCTTGATCTCATGCTCTTCGGGGACGCGCTGGCGCACCTCGTTGAGGGGTATGTTGAGGCGAGTCAGGAAACAGAGTTCGGCGTGAGGGGTTGCCAGGTCGTAGACGGCGCCAAGGCAGTATTGATCTGCGATATCGGCGGCCTGGATGCCTGTTTCTTCGCGTATTTCGCGGCGTATGGCTCCAAAGGGGTCCGGGTTTGTTGCAGTTGTTGCAATTGTTGCAGTTGTTGCAATTGTTATCGTTGTGTCGATGTTGCGTTCAAAGAAGCCGCCGATGACGTGGTAACGACCAACGTAGACGTCTACGCCCTGTCGTTTGTCGAGGAGGATGTGGCCGTCGGTTGTTTCGACGACGGAGCAGACGGAGAGGGCGTTGCCTAAATCTTCGCGGGCGTGATTGTGGGCGAAGGATGGTTCTCGAGTTGTGACGTATTCTTTGTAGCTGGTGTTGCCGAGGGTGAGATGGAGCGACTCTGCTCCAGCCGTGGGCGACCCAAGGGTCCCCTCCCCACGCGGCCCTTCCCCCGCCCCTACGGGTGGGACGAAGGGGTGATCATCCCTCCTGGCCGTGGGCGACCCAAGGGTCCCCTCCCCACACAGCCCATCCCCCGCCCCTACGGGTGGGACGAAGGTATTTTTGTGTTGAGTGTTGGGGCGCGTTTCTGCGTGGATGAGGCGGAATAGTGGGGCGTCGAAGAGGGGGATGCTTTTTTGTTGAGCGGTGGTTAGTTTTTGTTGCCAGAGGGTGTCCATCCATTCCTGAATTGCTGGCGTGGTGGGCATGCTCAGGGATGGGTCATAGGTTATTTCGAGCTGGTCGGGGCGGTAGAGACCGCGGGCTAGTATTTCGAACTCTCTCATTGGTTTATTCCCACTCGATGGTGGCGGGGGGCTTGGAGGTGATGTCGTATACGACGCGGTTGACCCCCGGCACTTCGTTGACGATACGGTTGGAGATACGGGCCAGGATGTCTGGTGAGATGCGCGCCCA
>WNGN01003951.1_pt1 | contig 10091 bp, 9 predicted proteins | sample 5400561 | NCBI WGS metagenome assembly WNGN01 (sample SAMN13153379, study PRJNA577476) | soil metagenome | isolation source: 115 cm soil or saprolite under Garry oak tree replicate 2 | place: USA:California | collected 2016-06-15 | reverse complement strand
CTCCTCGGCGAACTCGACACCGCCGCCAGCGGTCGCCGGTCCGGCCGCACGGCCAGAACCAGCAGGGACGGCCTGGACGCACCCGTGCTGGACGCCCGCACGGTGCTGGTGGTCGACGAGGCCGGCATGCTCGGCTCCGCAAACTCGCCCGGCTGCTCGACCACGCCCAGACCGCCGACGCCAAGGTCGTCCTGGTCGGCGACGACCGGCAGCTCGCCGCGATCGGAGTCGGCGATGGCGTCGGTAGTCTGCTCGGCGACCCGTCCGGCGAGTCGCTGCAGGTAGGGGCTGAGTAAGGCGACGGCGGCAGCAGCAAGGCTGGCGGGTTCGATCATGGCATCCACCTCTCCCCGAGCCGTGTGCCGGGATCATGAGCGGAGTCAAGAGCCCCAACACGTCATTCTGGACAACTCTGTCAACCATACCCCTCTTCTGCCTGCCGGCCTAGAAGTTCAGTAGAAGTTGCAGGTGGCAGCCGGTCCCGTTCGGCCGTGACTTCGCGGCTGAGGGCCAGTAAAGCGCTGCGAGGCCGCTGTGCGACCGACACTGCGCCGCCCTGCGGTGGCGTCGTGGCGTCCCCATCCAGGGCACCGATGGCCGGAAGATGGAGCGGCGAGCGCGGGATCGTGCTCTGCATGCGCTCCGGCTCCTGCGTGGGGATGAGCTTTGGGCCGCTGCACGAGCGCCAACTGCGGTTCCGCCTGGGCGAGACCTATGCATCGTTTCTGCGGTACTGCGCGCTGGGACTGTGAGAAATGATCCTCAACCTATTCCGCGAAGCTCTTTTAACAGCATCGACGCAGTCAGCAAGATAGCCTGAGTGCGGTCAGGTAGGTGGCAGTTCCAATCGGTCCGCCGGTTGCAAAGAGGCGGGTTAATAGTTCCAGGTCTGGCCAATGCCTTGATACTCGGCAACGGGAATGGGCTGCACATCGGGTCGCATTCGCTTCGTGTAAAGCATTCCATGAAGATGGTCGATCTCGTGTGTCACGAGGCGCGCGATGCCTCGCTGGAAGATGGTAATGCGTCGTTGGCCGTCGGTGTCCTGATGCTCGACTTGGATCGTTAATGGTCGGGGGACCATTCCGCGGACATCGAAGAAGCTTAGGCAGCCTTCGTACTGCTCATCGGTTTGCGGTGACTCCTCGATGACTTGAGGATTGAGGAGCGTGATGGTTTCACCGCTATTGGTTCGTACTATTGCGGCTGCGCGGTCGATGCCGATCTGTGGTGCAGCAATGCCCATACCCTTTGCGAAGGTGTGGATGGACAAGACCCGTTCAGCCGTGGATTGCAGCTCGGTAACGACTCGGCGGGCGTCTTCGGCTTCTTCGGGAAGTACGAAGGGGCGTGTCTCCTTGTTCAGGATGGGATCACCTTCCTGAACAATTCCTGCGGATCGCATTGCCTCACTGACGGTAGTGGTCATCGGCTCCTCGTCCTGTCGGGCGCGGAACTTCCATTCGAGTCGATAGCGGGCATGGAGCGGTGGGTTCTCTGTGGCCCATGAGAAGACCCGTTGGCCATCTTCGTCATGCTGATCGATTGCTGTGTGGAAGGGCAGGGCTTCGGCTGTCATCGTGGTTTCCATGCCCCACACGATGGGATCAAGCTCAGCGGGGAAGACGAGCCGGACGCTGAGACGCTCAGTTGGCAGACGGACGGCTCGCTGGAACCACTGGCCCCACTTGTTGTCTCCAACGGTGTAGACGTACTCAATCCAGGTGCTCTCTCCCGGGTACAGGGGGAATCGGCCGTACTCGTTCTCAAAGATCAGCCAGACCTCTTTGAATGCGTCGCGGTCGTGCTGCACCTTCCACCGCATGGGCTCGTTCTCGCGCCACGCCTGAAGATTTAGCTCCTCCCATGTGAGCGGATGCTCTCGGTAAAGCTGGTTCGAGCGCTCGGGGTTGCCTGGGTATCGGTCCACAGAGAGCCGAATGAGATAGCGCGTTATTGGGTCGCTGCTGTCGTTGCGAAGCTTCCGGCGTTGCCCTGCCCGATAGAAACGCCCGTCGTAGTGCAGCTCAGCGTCGTCATGTTCAACGATGAGGCTCGCCGGCTGGTCATCGCCATGCTTGGATGTGTCGACCGAGATTCGATGGTGCGCAGCAGCTCCCTGCCGTAGTTGCTGCTCAAATTCATGGTAGGTGCGGCGCAGCGCTCCCCCAGCACGCAGGATCGTATCCGCCTGTGCCGCGAACGCTCGCGAGGGCCGCTGTTGTCCGGTCTCGACTTTCGAGATGTACGAGGGTGTGTAGCCCACCTTCTTCGCTAGCGCCGACTGGGACACGCCGCGCACATCACGCCAACGCTTCAGCTCTGCGATGAAGGCTTCGGCTGGCCCCGACGGGGATTGGGACTCGGCGGCGGTCACCTCATTCCCCTCCTGTGAATATGAATGAGCTGTGAGTGATTGTGCCGCAGCCTAGTCTCAGTCCCCTCTTCAGGTCTTGTCTTCCGCTGAAGGGCAAGTAGGCGGCTGGTGACCGAAGAGGCGATGTCTGGTGGCAATGAGTGCGGAGGAGCGTCGAAGGTTGCTGGCTGAGGTGGCTGTCATGGTCGAGGCAGTCTCGGACCTTGTTGATCGGCTCATCTTGGCTAGTGGCGCTCTGGCGGTCCATCAGCAACGAGTTCTTCCACGCGAGCAAGGCGCTCGTTCAACTGTTCGAGGTCGGCGCGGATCGTCTGAAGATGCTCCATGACCTCGGTGAACTCAGGGCTTTCCGAGTCAGCCCCGACCTGGGCACGACGGCGGACGAACACGCCCCTCCCCTGCTGACCGACCACCAAACCCTCGATCTTCAGTTGGTTAATCGCAGCCTTGATCACTGTGCTGGACACGCCGTAGCGCTCCATCAGCTGTGTGGCGGTCGGGAGTTGAGCGCCTACGGCCAGCTTCCCGTCCGCGATCTGCCGCCGCAGGTCGTAAGCCACCTGCTGATAGGCCGGCTGTCCGGACAGCGATCTCATCGGCTCCCTCTCGGTGCACTCATCGCACTTAGTTCATCACACCTGCTCAGCACCAGCCAGAGGTCGTGGGCCAACCCACTTGACGTACTAAGTGCACTTGGTGTCCTATATGGCCAGAGGTGGGTAGCGAAGGAGGTGAGTTAGCAACGCTGCCTGCCACGAGCATCGGGCAGCCCCGGCGCAGATTGCGGCTGCGCCGGGGCCTGGCAACTCAAGAGAGGACCCCCTGAGATGCGTAAACAGCGTATCGAGCCTGACGCGCCTGTCCATCGTCGCAGGCAGCAGCCATCACTGACCCCAGCCGAGCGAAGCCTGCGCGCTCGCGTGGCCGCCTACGCGAGACACGCTGGGCACGACCCTCAGAAAGCAACGGCGAAGGCGAGGGCCGCCTTCCTGGATCGCTTTGAGCGTGAAGCAGACCCAGATGGCGTCCTGAGCCCGAAGGAGCGGGCGCGCCGCGCCGCGCACCTGCGATCGGCCTACTTCGCCCGGCTCGCGCTCGCCTCGGCTCAGGCGCGTCGCTCCAGGCAAGGTGACGTCGCATGACGCTCACCGCGCACCGTCCGGCCCGCAGAGTGGCCAGCCTGCTCGGCGAGGACCCCGCCGAGTTGGCCGCCGACCTGCCCCGGCTGCCCCACGGGGCCACGCTCGACCCCCGGGTGCTCCAACGGGCGGCCTGCGGGCACCACGACCCCGACCTGTTCTACCCCGAGCCCGGCGACACCCACGCCGAGCAAGCCGCCAAGGCCGTGTGCGCCGCCTGCCCCGTCCGCGAGGCATGCCTTGAGATGGCGCTGGCCACCGGCGACCAGGACGCCATCCTCGGCGGCACCACCCCCGCCGAACGCGCCCGGCTACGCGCAAGCCGCGACCAGGCCCGCCGCGTGGAGCGCGCCACCGAGCGCGCCGCGGCCACCGGCATCGACCCCGTCCAGATCAAGCGGGCCGCGACGGGCAGCATGCGCGCCCACCTGTTCACCGACGCCAGCGCCACCGTGGGCGCCTTTGAGCTGTGCAAGACCGCCGGCCTGTCCTATGTGGCCAGGATGCTGGGGGTTCATGTCACCGACCTGATCGCCGCGCTCACCCATTGGGGCCTGGAGGTACCCCGGCTGCGCAAGCCGGCCGAGATCCTCGACGACCCGGCCGCGGCCAGGGAGGCGTTCGCGCTGGTCGAACAGGTCGGCTGGGTGCAGGCCGCCCGGCAGACCCGGGTCGCTCGCCGCACCCTGCAGGCCGCCTTCCAGCGCTGGGGGCTGGGCGAGCCGCAGCAGCATCTTGGCCCATGCGCGCCCTCGCAGGTGGCCCGCGACCGCTCGGCGGCCGAGGCGGCGATGGAGCTGGCCATCCAGGTCGGCGTCAACGCAGCGGCCGAGCGGTTCGGGGTGGACCGGGCGACCTTGTACCTGGCCTGGAAGCGGTGGGGGCTGGGGCGGCCCACCGACCAGACCGACGGCGCCCGGGCCGCCCGGGCGCGGTGGGCGGCCAACGCGCGCATGGCGGACGCCGAGCAGCATCCCTGGCGGCAGGACCGCTCGATCTGGCAGCCCAAGCGGACGGGTAGATCGGCGGCGGGAGAGCGCGCGATCGCCTGACGCGCTCATCCGCTCAGTGAGCGCCCCGGGGTGGTTGGCCTCGGGGCGCTCAGCACTGTCTGCTGGTTGCTGGGTGAGCGTCCCAGCACGCCGTCAGCGAGTGATCACTGAGTGATCACTCTGGGGCGCTCAGCACGTCGGGCGGGGGCGGAGCATGTTGGTGGCGGTCGAGGTTGGCTGGGACGGTTGCCGACGACGTGTGAGCGCTGCTGGGCGGAGCCGGCGGTCGCGCTGGTGCGAGCGCTCCCGGCGGGCCTACCGGGCACCGCATGAGCCGCGGTTGCTGGCGGGACGCTGGCAGCACCCGACCTGTTGTCCTAGCTGGTGGCGATGATGGCGGCGATGTCCCTGTTCGCCTGCGCAAGGTCATCGTGGACCGTGGCTGCGGCGCTCGTGAGGTCGAGGCTCGTCTTCTCGCTGATCTGCCAGGACACGGCGGTCTGTACCCACTGGCCGAGGTCGCTGCTCGCCTGGATCATGTCCTGGCGCCAGGTGGAGAGGGCGTCGGGCTCGGTGTCGGCGGTGTAGAAGCCGTCGGCCTTTTGGAAGGCGTCCTCGCTGTTGGTGTCGTTGACCAGCGACGGGTCGTGGCGCTGGCGCCAGGCGCTGAACTGGTAGGCCGCCGAGGTGGGATCGTCCATCGCGGCGAGGCCGGTGGAGGCGTCCGGGTAGGGCTGGTTGCCCAGGATGCGCTGGCCTTGGAGGAGGACCTGCTCGTCGTGGGTGATGCTGGCGGCGAGGATGACCTTGACTTGCTGCTTCTGCCCGAGGGTGAGCTTGGCCGCCGTGGTTGCGGGCGGGGTGGTCGGTGGCACCGCGGCCGCTGTCGTGGCTGTTGGTGCGGCCGCGGTCGGGGCCGGGGTCGCTGATGGGGGACCGGCGCTTGTCGTGTGCGTGCTCGGTGGGGCGAGCAGGGCCGCGACCATGACCAGGAGCACGAGGCCGCCCACGACGAGCGCCACGGCAAGCAGCACCCCACGTCTGCGGCCTCGGCGGGCATGCCTGGGTCGCTGCGGTGGCGGGTCCCATGGCTTCGTGGGACGTTGCCACTCGCTGGGTCGCTGTGGCGGTCCCCAGCCGGACCCGGGCGGCGCTTGCCGGTCAGGCGGTCGCTCCGCTGATCCTCCGCGATTCGGTCGATGCTGCTGTTCGGTCATAACCCCCCTTTCGGTCGTGGTACCGTACAGCATCAGGGCGCCTCTGGAGCTCACCCTGCGGCAGCGGCAGGAGCGATCGTGAGAAAGGCCACGACGCCTCGACCTGGGCGGTCTGGGGACACTTCCGGCCTGCGCGAGCGACCTGGCCGCGATGCTGTTACGCAGGTCAAGGCCGCTACTGGTTGACCCGTGCTGCCTGCTCGTGACCGCTCGGCTCCAGGTCGATACGGACCAATTGCGGACCAGGACCGTTGCCTTAAGAGAGAGCGAACGCGCGTTCGGACAAGGGTGAAGACTGCCCTGAGCAGGGAGAATGCTACGCCTCCTCGCGCTGTGTGGCCTGGCTGCCGCGTGAATGACGGAACACAGCCGGAACGGACAACCGATCGACGGGCCAGCTCAGGTGGCTCGATCCAGTGTGTTGCTGTCGCTGGCAAGCGAAGCAGACGGAACGAGCCATCGCCGGCTGGGCGTCTATGCCTCGAAGGTCTGCTAGAATCCGGCCATCTCGTTCATCTCGTTCATCTCGTTCATCTCGTTCGATCCGGTCGCGGACGTGGGCCAGCTGTCGATCAGTCACGGGGGGGAGATGGGCTGTGTCAGAAAGTTGGAAATACGGTGAGTTCGACATAACCTGCGAGGAACTGAGCCACACTGGTGATCGCTTCAGCACGCTCTTTGAGGTACATCGCGGGGATACCTATCTCGGCAGCGCGACGGCTGTGCTTGTTCGTACGGCCGAATCTGCGGCGATCAAGCAGTTGCCGAATGGCGAGCCCGAAGCCCGTCTCCGTTTGAGGGTCCGAGAGGCATTCATGGATGTTGGGAGGGACCACCTGAAGCAGTTCCTGGCTGCTGGCGGAACCGATCGGCTGATGCCCAACATTCCATTCGAGTATTTGAGGGTTAACGGAGATGATCAGGAGCTGATCGATGAGCTGGCGCGCCGAGCCCTAGATCGCTGATTCACCAAGCTGCGCCGGTCTCCGCTGGCGGGCTGGCTGCTGTTCGTCCACCTGGGGGCGACGTGTCACGTCCATCAGGCGCCAGCGGGGGTCAATAGTCGGAGCGAAAAAAAGTCTCCGATCCCCTCGACGGATCAGCTATGCGCGCACGACTTTTTTTCGGGGGAGGCTGTTGACCCCCGCGGGTTGGCGCCTGATATTGCCCCAGCTCGTCAGCGGAGATCGGCCGGTCCGCGTCTTGGTGCAGGTTTCCAAGACGCGGCGCGCGGAGCGCGAGGCCGATGCAGGCCAGGAGGTGTCTCGATGCGGGCTACCGCCGTTTGGTTTTCGGCGGCCGAGGACGGCCGCTTGCGGCCGCCCGCAGGACGCCGCTTGAGGTCGTAGAGAAACTTCTCACGAGCCACCTCGACGGCACGGACAGACAGGAGCGGGACGCCGCCATGCTGCTCGCCACCACCCGCCCATCGCTGGTGAACCGAGGACTAGGCAGAACCACCCACTCTCCAGGGAACGAACGCGATGGCAACCAGGCCGCGCTTGCGAGCTCCAACGAGTTCTTCACGGCGCTGCTCAACGGTGTATTCGCCCCGATGATTAGGCGGGATGCGGACACCGAGCCACGGCGAGTACAGCACAAGCGCACCGCCAAGGCTCACGGCAGCACTGACCCACTCCGGTTCCAGCTCCACGTGCGCTCGCGCCCAAAGCCCGCCCTGGTCCCACAATTCCACGCCGTCCTTGGTGCGGCGAAGGGACCACCCGGTGACGGTTCCGGCGAGAGCAGCAGGCCACGTGAACCGAGTCATTCCCGCCTTGGTGATGCTCTCGACCTGGCCTTCGCTGTACCACCCGTCGGCCTGCTCGATGGCGAGCGTTTCCCTGGGCTCCAGCAGCAGCACCGGGACCTGCTCACCCGTAGCCGACGCCTCGCCAAAATCCACCGGCACGCCACCCCCGAGCACGGGATCGTCGAGGTAGGTCGCGCGACTCTCGACATCAAAGGTAGTCGCGACCCGCTCCACCGCGGCCCAATCGGAGGGCTTCCCTCGACGGGGCTTCTTTCGGCCAGCCATGCTTCCCCCGGCCTGAACGACAGGACCGAGCGATCCTAGCATTGTGAGCGACGACCAGCTGATCTCCCTGCCTCTCACGCGACCTGGCCACCACACTCGGTAGACTGGATGGCGTGAAAGGGGGTGTCATGTCCAAGCTAAATTTGGCGCCCCCCGATCCCGGGTAGCGCCCAACGAGCCAAGGCAAGCCACGGATCTGGGCCGCAACGCTCCTTGCCGGCTGGCGTGACGGCAGCAGCGACGACGCCCCGGGGCATCCGCTGGGCAAAGCGGACGGGATCAGCCAGCCGATTCCCGAGAGGCCAGGCAGGAACGCCGTCACCTCACCCGAGGGCGGCCTTCCTGCCTGCTATGGGCTAGCCAGGGCCGCTGCTCGTTGGCGCTCCTCTCGTCCGCTCCGGTCGGGTGGTCGCCCACCGCAGACCCGGTCCCAGCTCGTCGGCCACGGCCTCGACCACCGCCCGGGTGCTGCCGTCGCCGGCTTGCCAGGACCGCTGCACCAGCCGGCCCACGACCACGCCCCGGAGCCCCTTGCCAGCGAATCAGCGCTGGTATCCAGCACGGATCAAGGAGGGCCTGATCGCTGCCCGAGCCGGCCACGAAGTGTGGTGCTGGGCGGAGCGGGGGTGGCGGTCGGGTGGTGGCTGGGGCCGGTGTTCCTCGGTGAGCGCTGCGATCCCTGGCCGGCCGCTGGTGGCTGATCGTGATCAGCCGGTCCAGCTGAGCGGTCCCAAGCCCTGCGTGGTGAGCGCCCGGGTTCGCCTCGGGGCGCTCACTGCTGTCGGGCGAGGTCGGTGAGCGTCCCGAGGGGTGATCACTCCGAGCGCTCAGCCCCGTCCAGGCAGGGCGAAGCATGGTGGTAGGTGTAGAGCGACAGTCCCGTTGAACACGGGGCGGTACATGAAGGTGAATACGGGGGTCGGCTTCCGTCCCAGGTCGCGATGCTGTGGGCGACCATGGCGTCCATGGTCAACGTCGGGTCCGCCACCATCACCACGATCGTGCCCGGTGTGGGCCGGACACCACCTTCGCCCCGAAGCAATGCAACCTGAACTGAACAAGCACGCGGCGCGGCATGACCGCGATCGGATCGTTACCTTCGGACGCAGTCCCGCGAGGCGGCCGGGCGTGTGTATCAGGTGGGGGACGCTCCCCAGGGGTTGGCGATGACGACCGGCAACGGGGACTTCGAGGCCTTCTACACGGCCACCTACCAGCGGCTGGTCGGCCAGCTCCTGGTCGTCACCGGCAGCCTCCAGGAGGCCGAGGACGTCGTCCAGGAGGCGTTGGTACGGGCCTGCGGCCGCTGGTCGCAGGTGCGCGACTACCAGGTCCCCGAGGCGTGGGTGCGGCGCGTGGCGCTCAATCTGGCCGTCAGCGGCCTGCGGCGGGCGCGGCGCCGCGCCGCGCTGCTGGTCCGCCTCGGCCCGGCGGCCGACGTCCCCGCGCTGTCGGTGGAGGCGGTCGCGCTCACCCGGACGCTGCGCAAGCTGCCGCTGCGCGGCCGGCAGGTGCTGGTCTTGCACCACCTCGTCGGCCTCCCGGTCCAGGAGATCGCCCGCGAGCTGGGGGTGCCGGTCGGGACGGTCACGGCCCGCCTCTCGCGCGCCCGCGCCACCCTGGCCCGCCTGCTCGCCGCTGAGGAGGAGGAGCTCGGCCATGCCCGTGGATGAGCTGGAGGAGCGGCTCGGCGCCCTGGCGGAGGAGGGCGCGCGCCACGCCCGCCCGCCCGCGGCGGCCACCATCGGTCGCCGCAGCCGCCGACGCCGCCAGCGCCAGGCCGCCGGGGTGGTCTTGCTCGGCCTGGCGTTGGTGGGTGCGGTGGTGGTCGCCCGGGCCAGTTCGCCGATGCCAAGCGGGCCGTTGGCGCCGCCGACGGCCCCGACCACCCAGGCGCCGGCCACCCCTGGCGGGGTCGTCCCGTGGAGCTCGGCGCCGCCGCGGCCGCCCGCCCCGGCGCGGCCTGCGGCGGTGCCGCCCGGCACGCCGGCCTGCACGCCGGACCGGCTCCACGCCACGGCCGGGTGGGAGGGGGCGAGCGGGTCGCTGGCGGGCTGGGTGCGCCTCACCAGCCGGGCAGGGGCCAGCTGCCGCCTTGGCGGCTACCCGGCCATCCGGCTGCTCGACCGGCACGGCCGGGTGCTGCCGACCAGGACGGGGCGCGCTGGTCGCAGCCAGGTCACCGGGGTCCTGGTGCGGCCGGGGGCGGCGGCTACCGTCACCTTCGTCTGGTCCAACTGGTGCGGCCCCAACCCCGGACGGGTCGGCCTGCGCGTCACCCTGCCGGGCCGCGGCAGCCTGGTCCCGGCCGTCCAGGCCGGGACGCCC
>WNGN01005083.1_pt1 | contig 10097 bp, 9 predicted proteins | sample 5400561 | NCBI WGS metagenome assembly WNGN01 (sample SAMN13153379, study PRJNA577476) | soil metagenome | isolation source: 115 cm soil or saprolite under Garry oak tree replicate 2 | place: USA:California | collected 2016-06-15 | reverse complement strand
CGTGGGGCCGGCGGCCATACGCCCTCCACCAGCCCGCCGAGAATGACGCGGTCGGATTGGGTCAGCCGCGCTTCCAACTGGCCGTAGATGTGCAGGTGTGAAGTCGCCGATTCGGCTCGCCGCACCGTGCGGTCGCCGAACGCGGTCTGGAATACCTCGGGATAGTCGCCAAGCTGGACCATCAGGCCGCTTTGCGTTTGCTTGCCGAGCAGGTCGTCGAACGCGGCGGCGAGCGCCGATCCCGGAGGATCCTCGAAGGCGATCGCGATCTCATGCGGGTCGCGCGACAGCGCCACCAGGACCTCGCGATGGCGTTGCGCGATCTCGGCGAAATCGTAGGGCTTCGAGGAGCTGAGACTCTCGAGCGGCGCAAGCGCTTTCTGCAAGAGCTCGATCAGTTGGCCCGCTCGATCGAGTTGCTCATCTCTAAGTTTGGTCCTTGGCTCGGAGGGGTGCAGCGAGGAGGTCTCACCGGCTCCGAGTTTGACAAGTTCAACACGGAAGCGCTCGAACTCGCGCCCAAGGCCGCTGCTTCCCGCTTGCGGGCGCGTGCCGCGCAGCAGCGTCAATTCCAGCGTTTCAATGGCGCCCTTGAACGCGCCGGGCGCGCCGCCAAGCCTGCAGAGCGGATGCTTCAGCAGCGCCAGCAAGGTCGGCGGCTCAAGCTGTTTCGCCGCCGCCTCGGCGGCGAGCCGGGCGAAAACTCCCGCCGATGTCTCCATCAGTGCGTCGCCGCCGGAATCGTCGAATTCGAGATTCCAGCGGCCAAGGGCCGCCATCACCCGCCGCGCCAGTGCGCGATCCGGCGTCACCAGCGCGGCCGATTTGTTCAGATGCCGCGCCTCGCGCATCGCGACCGCGATCGCCAGCGCTTCCATTTCAGCGTTGGCCGCTTCGATGACGGCGAGATTGGTCATGCCGCGCGATATCTTCTCGACGATATCAGGCTGGCCCAGCCGCCGATGCCATTGCGCTGTGGCGTTCGAGGGCCGCATCGCCTCGGACACCAGCACGTCGCGCCCATGCGGCGCCGGGGTGCCGAGGATCTCGACATCGCCGCGCTTGATGGCGAATTTTTCCAGCAGCGTGTGCATCGCGAACTGCGGATGGTTCGAGGCCGGCGGCGTGCTGAATTTGCCTTGCGCGTTGCGGACGCCGCCGATCAGGTGCCATGCATCGTCGTCGAGATCGGTATCGAGCCCCGGCAGCACCACCGCGCCTTGCCGCAGGTTAGCTACGGCGTGGAGGAATTTCGCGGTCGCCGGCATCGAGCCGGTCGAACCCGCCGCGATCACCGGACCGTCATGATGCGCGGTCAGCCGCGCGGCTTCCGCGTCGATCAGTCGATCGCGCCGATCCGCCGGCTCGATCCGTTGAATTTCCGCAAGGTGCGCCGGCCATGCCTGCCGCGCGATTTGCAGGAATTCGAGCGAGTATTGCCAATACTTGTCCAGTTGATCCGGCACCAATCCGTCAAGCGCTTCCCAGCCGACGCCGCGGGTGACCATGTCGTCCATCAGGCGCGCCAGATCGCCCGCCAGGGCAAGCGTCGATGCCGGGCCGCCGACCACAAGCGGCGCCGACACCGGACTCTTCGCCCACGCCGCGACCAGCCGTGCCAGCGTCAGCCTGCGGTCGAGTTCGCCAAGTTTGGGCGGAATGTCCAATGGCGCCGCGCCGCCGTATTGTTCGGACTCCTCGGCGAACGCCAGTTCGTCTTCGTCAATGTCGCCGAGCGCGACAATCCGCGGCAGCACCGCCGCGTCGGCGTTCAGTTGGTCGAGAAAGATTTCCCGCGCCATTCGTCCGGCGCGGCGGGTTGGCAGATAGAGCGTTGCCTGCGCCAGCCGTGCCGGATTCGCGCGCGCCTCGAATCCAGCCACCAGCCGGCCATCGATCAACGCGGCGATGACGGTGCGCAGGAACGGCGCCGATAGGGGAACGCTGAAAACGCGCATGAGGTTCCTGATTCGGGGTCAGGCTGCATCATGGCATGGGCTGAAGCGGGTAGGGAGTCGCTGGAGGTTCATGCCGTCATTCCGGGGCGCGTCGAAGACGCGAACCCGGAATCCCGAGATTCCGGGTCTGCGCCTTACGGCGCATCTCGGAATGACAGGGGAATCAAGCGACGCTTTCGAAAAAAGCCTCTTCCGCCGCCTCGATCGCGTCGGGAGTTCCCACGTGCATCCACACGCCATCCAGCCGCAGGCCGAACAGCCGCTCCTGCTCGTTGGCGGCATCGAACATCTTTGTCAGCGAGAATTCGCCGGCCGGCGCATCGGCGAACAATGTCGGCGACATGATCGCGACACCCGCATAGACGAACGGAACCACCTGACGTTCCTTCCGCTTGCGCAACGCGCCATCGGGCAGCATCGCGTAATCGCCGCGTCCGCCATAGCCGATGCTGCTGGTCGTCGGCGCCATCAGCAGCAGGATATCCATGCGCGCGGGGTCGAAAGCTTCGGCCAGCCGTGTCAGGTTAGGACGCACGCCATCGATCCACAGCGTATCCGCGTTGACATGGAAAAACGGAGCCTGGCCGAGCAAAGGCAGCGCCTTGACGACGCCGCCGCCGGTGCCGAGCACTTCGTTGCGCTCATCGGAGATGATCACGCGGGGCCGCACGCGCGCCGCCGTGTGATCGATGATCTGGTCGGGCAAATAATGGACATTAACAACAGCTTGGCTGACGCCAGCGTCGCCGAGTTTATCGAGCACATGATCGAGCAGCGCCCGGCCCGCCACCCGCACCAGGGGCTTTGGCATGCGGTCGGTGAGGGGGCGCATCCGCACGCCCAGACCGGCGGCGAGAACCATGGCTTTGGTGGGTTTGATCGACATTTTCAGGAAATTCTCGAACCGTTGTTCAGGGAGCGCCGGGTGGCGCAGATCATATCACGGCGCTTGGCGGGGGCGCAGCGACAGTAGATGCGATAACCGTCCGGCATGACAATTGTGCGACTGGCGCGGCGGTTCAGGTGGCGCGATCAAACCTCGGTGTCCAGCGCCGCGTCCCGCCGGGACGGCTTTTTCTTCTTGTCGCCCTGCTTGAGGAAATTGACACCGATCTGGTCGCCGTTGACCCAGGACAGCTCGCAGCGGCGGTAGGCCAGGCCGGTCGACGACAGCAGCAGGAAGAATTCCTTCAGATGCAGGCCCTCGACGGATCCTTCAACCGTGAGCTTGGCGCCAGTCTCGGAAACGTCTTCCATCGTGCATTCGCGCCGCCAGGTTCCGTCGATGCCCATCATATGCGCAGTGAAGCCGCGCTCGAATGTGACGCGCTCGCCCTTGCGCCGTTCTGCCACCATCGTCTTGCTCCCGCCCCTCAAAGCAGCCGCCCCGCGCTCGGGTGCAGGGTCTGCCGCAGGTTAATGCGAGGACGCCTAATAAGTGGTAAAACTACGCAGCCGGCGGTGGGACGTGGGCCGAATACCAGGCCCGGACCGGTGCGAGCAGGGGGTGAGCCAGCGAACGGTTGAGATAGGTCCAGAGCCGGGGCTGATGGCGCAGATATTGCGGCTTGCCGTCACGCCGGTTGAGCCGGGCAAAGGTGCCGAGCAACCGCGTATTTCGCTGTGCCGACATGATGGCGTAAAGCGCGGCGAAACCGGCCGGATCGAACGTGTCGTCGGCCGCGCGCCGCGCCTTGACATAGCGCACCAGCAGCGCCAGCTCGAGCTGCTCGGGTACGTCGATCCGCGCATCCTGCGCCAGCGATACCAGGTCGTACGCGGCGGGGCCCAGCACGGCGTCCTGGAAGTCGATGATGCCGACTTTCGCGATGCCGGAGCGTTCATCGAGCCAGATCAGGTTGGGCGAATGAAAGTCCCGTATCACCCAGGTCCTGGCGGCGGCGGCGGGCTTGCTCAGCAGATCGCGCCATATCGTGACGAATTCGTCGCGCATCTTATTGGTCGGCTCGACCCCGCGGTCGGGCAGATACCATTCGAGCATCAGTCCGGCCTCAACCAGCAGCGCATCGGTGTCGAAAGTGGGTATGGCGTAGGTGAGGCCGGGCGCCAGAGGCAGAATGAAAGGCAATGCCACGCGGTGCAGCGCCGCCAGCATGTCAGCAGCGACGTGATAACGCTCCACGATCGGACGGGCCGGATCGCCTTCGACAAAGCCCGCGCTGCCGAAATCCTCGGTGATCAGGAATCCGTTGTCGAGGTCGGTGTGATGAATGACGGGCGTCGAGAACCCGCGTTCGCGCAGGCCGCCGGCGATGGCGACAAACGGCTTCACGTCTTCGGCCAGATGAACCACCGCGCTGTATGATTTTCCCTCGTAGACCGGCGGCCCGTCGGCTCGCCGCGGCGAATTCATCAGGATGACGACGCCGTCGTCGCGGACCAGCCGCGCATAGGAACGGGTCGACGCGTCGCCGACCATGCGCTGGCGGGTTGCGTCGGCATAGCCCGCCTCGTTGAGAAACTGCCGCAGCGTCTTGAGCCTTGCGACTTGAGCGGCCGCTTTTCCATAGCCGGTGACTTCAGCGGCGCGGGCCGTCGATACCAGCGCCGGACGAAGCGCGATGTCGATTCGGTCCTTTGGCAGTGCCTCGGGGGCGCGCTCCGGCCATTCGATCAGCACCACCGTGGCCTCCGGCAAGGGCGACAAGCCGATCTCTTCCAGTTCCGAGGGATCGCCGATGCGGTAGAGATCGGCATGAACCAGCGGAAACGGCGGCAGATCGTAGGCTTGCGCAAGCGTGAAGGTCGGGCTTGGAACTTCGAGCGCGTCGTCGCTGGCGAGATATCGGATCATGGCCCGGGCGGCCGCCGTCTTGCCGGCGCCGAGATCGCCGGAAAGGGTGATGACATCGCCCGGGCTGATCAGCAAGGCCAGGTCGGCCATCAAATGCGCGGTCGCCGTCTCATCCGCAAGCGTCAGTGAGAATGTCGTGGGATCCGTCATTCCGCGGCGTTGCGATGCGCAGCCTGATCGATCGGAAAGTCGCACGTGACGGTCGTGCCTTTGCCGACGATGGAATCGACGCGCACCTTGCCTCCGTGCAGTTCGACGAAGGAGCGCACCAGCGACAGGCCGAGGCCGGCGCCACGGTGCCGCGACCCGTTGGAATGACTCTCGAACCAGTCGAACACCTTGTCCTTGACGTCGGGCGGGATGCCCGGACCGGAGTCGGTCACGCTGAAAATGACAGTGTGTTCGGTTCGTTTGGCGCTCAAGCCGACGGTGGCGTCCTGCGGCGAAAATCCGACGGCATTCGCCAGCAGATTATACAGCACTTGCACCACGCGGCGCTCGTCGCCCATGAAGTTCCCGATATTGGGATCGATGTCGACCCTGAGTTGGATGCGGTCGGTTGCGAGCCGGTCCTGGATGCCTTCGGCGGCGGCTTCGATGGTCTTGCGGATGTCGACGGAGCCCAGGCTGAGCGACATCGCGCCGGCGTCGATGGTGGCGAGATCGAGGATGTTGTTGATGATCGCGAGCAGCGCGTTGGTCGAAGCGGTGATGTAGCCGAGATATTCGGCCTGCTTCGGCATCAAGGGGCCGGTCACCGGGTCGCTCAGGAAGTGGGCAAAACCGATGATGGTGGTCAACGGCGAGCGTAATTCGTACGACACGTGGTGGACGAAATCGACCTTCATCTGGTCGGCGGTCTCGAGCGCCTCGTTGCGCTCGCGCAGCGCGCGCTCGACGTTTTCGGTATCGGTGATGTCCTGGAACGTCAGCATGGTGGCGCCGTCGGGCAGCGGCATGGTCATGCAGTCGAGCACGCTGCCATCCTTGCGCTCGAGCTTCAGCGGCACCTCGGCCCGGTTCTCGATCGCGGTAATGGCTTCGCGGAGCGCGCGCCACGTCACCGCGTCATCGAGCAAGGGTTTGCACCAGGCTTCGACGGTCTCGATATGCGGCTGCTCGCGCAGCGCCTCGGGCGACAGCTTCCACATCCTCGCGAACGCCGGATTGAATAATTGCGCGCGGCCGTTGCTGCCGAACACCGCGACGGCCTCGGCGAGATTATCGAGCGTTTCACGCTGCACCCGGATCAGACCGTCAAATCGCCGTGCCAGGTCCAGACTTTCGGTGACGTCGTCGAACAGATAGGTCACTCCGCCTTCCGGATTCGGCGTGGTGACGACGCTCACCGCGCGGCCGTCGGGCAGATACCAGGTGTCCTTTTCCGGTTCGACGGCGCGATAGGCCTCGTGCAGCTTCGCCTTCCAGGCCCGGAAATCCGGCTGTTCCGGAACTTTGCGCGCGGCGCGCAGCCGATCGAGCACGCTCGAATCGTCGGGATTGCTGTCGAGAAACGCGCGGTCCAGATCCCACAGGCGGCGATAGGAATCGTTGTAGAACGCCAGCCGCCGCTGGGCGTCGAATACGGCCACGCCGGACGACAGCTGATCGAGGGTGCGGCGATGCGCCTCCGCCATTCGCACCAGCGCCGCGCGCAGCGCGGTTGCTTCGCCGGCGTCGATCGCGATGCCGGCACTGCCGTCGCCGAGGTTCAGCGCGTGCACGTCGTAGATGCGCCGCTCGCCCCCGACCACGATCGGCAGCCGTGCCGCGAAGGCCGCGTTTTCGCTCAGCGCGCGGTCCATATCATTGCGGTCGCTGCTGTCGAGCAGTTCGAGATCGCGATCGATCGCATCCGCGACGCTGGTGGCCTCGGTCGCCCGCGCATAGGCGGCATTGGCATAGCTGAGACCGCCCTTGGCGCGCTTGGCCCAGATCGGCCAGGGCGCTGCCGCCAGGAAAGCGCGCAGTATTTCGGTTTCGTCCAGCAGCGCCTTATGCCGCAGGTTCATTTCGGCGAGTTCCCGGCGCAATCCACTCAGTGCACGAATCCGCACAATGGCCTGGCCGCCGATGGCGCGGCCCATGGCCTCGATGGCGTGCCCGGAGGATGTCGTCAGATTGAGCAGAAAGCCTTCCCCGGCGTCGCGCAGCGCATCGACCGCATGATCCATCTGCAGCGCCGGCTCCGGCGGCAACCAGGTCCCAAATGCGAGGACGCGCTGTGGCCGCTGCTGGGCATCCTGCGGCATCAGCAGCGAAGTGTCGCCGCTGATCTCCGGGCGATTGTCGCCCGCAGCCCACGAGATCAAAATCTGCGGTTCCGCGAACAACAATGCGCGTAAACGGTCGGCCTGGACTTGCAGGTCCTGGACGTCGGAGCGCAGCAGTTCCTCGCTTCTTGCCGCGCGCAGCCGCGTGCGCATCAACAGGACCGCCGCCACCACCGAGAAGACGAGCAGCGCCAATGCCGTCGCCAATACCGCGATTTCCTGGCGGTTCAGATCGAAGAATGCCGAGATCATATGGTGGAACGGCAACTCGCCGGCATCAGCGGGCGCGATCGACATCAGGACGGCGGTGCCAAGACCGATCAGGCCGTTGCGCGCCAGTGATGTGCACGACAGCAAGGTCCGACGCATCGCCACGATCACGCCCGACATGGTTTGCCCCAAACCGCACAATTTCACGCCCGGCGCATTACCCGCCGTTCGTTCGCGAATCGAGCGACAATATCCCCTAATGGGTCTTGGTGGGTAAGAGTCCGAACCGTGAACGCCGACCGCATCGCAAAAAAATGCGCCGAGGTAACGTTTTTGGAAGCGGATTTGGTAAAATTGGCAACGCTTCGGCGGCAATAGCCCTATCGTCCGCCGAATCGTCCACACTTTTCATCACTGGGCCGCGAGCTGCAATTTCATGACCGCTACAACATCCCGCAATTGGGATGTGTCGCCAGTGGTGCGCTTCACCAGCAGCGCGCCCTGCAGGGCTCCGAAAACGAGGCGGGCCACCTTGCTCGCCGGTGCCGGAAGCTTGAACTCGCCCCGTGCGACCCCGCGCTCGAGAATCCCGGTCAGCCAAATCTGATGCGCCTTGAAGAAACCATCGACGCGCGCGCGAAGCTCCGGCGGCAGCGCCAGTATCTCGCCTGCCAGAGCTCCGCTCAGGCATACCTGGTCGGGAGTGCTGGCGTATTTAACGTAAGGTTCGATGTAGAAATCCAGCATCGCCATCGAAGGCTGCGACTGATCTTCGGCGATGGCGATGAGGGCGGCTCCGAAGCGCTCGACATAGCGATCGACGACGGCAATGCCCAGATCGGTTTTCGACGCAAAATGATAATGGATGCTGGCCTTGGTCATGCCGAGCGCGTCGGAAATATCCTGATAGCTGAACGCGCTGTAGCCGCGCGTCTGGATCAGTATCTCGGCGAGATCGAGTATCTGTTCGGCGGTCCTGGATCGCTGCTTCGGGGCCGTCGCCGTCATAAGTTTCCTGTCATGACATCGGGCGCAAATGACCTCGTTTCACCCAATATGTCGTTCCGTTTCTTGACCCGAGATGGCGCCGGAAACCCACCGGGTTCCTGATCCATGTCCCGGCCCCGTAGGTCCCGTATTCATCCCGGAGATCGCCCGACAATATAAATATCTCCTCACCATCGGGACAGTCCACCTCGCCATGATTGGTCCCCGCCTCGAGCCGTTCCAGCATCACCTTTTCTCCCGCATCGGGAGCCCGATACAACGGCAGCGTTTTTAAGCCGGCCATGTCGGCTTGCTCCCATCTGGCTGTCCTGCTGTCGATAACAATCCGGGTCTGTTCGGATGGCGCCATCTGCCTCAGTTTGACCAGAATGGTGCATCCGGGCGCGGTTCGCGGCGTATGGCGGCTCCGAGGTGGATTGCGGACATAGACCGCCGATGCGATCCAGCAAACGGCGTTCGACGCCGGCCTGGGGAGATGGAACCCATGGCATTTCATCCGTGGCGATCACGACACGGCGGGAGAAATCAGCGTTGACGAGTTCGTTCGACATTGCGGGCTCCTCAAAAACGTTCGTCGCTTGAGATGTTCCGACCGGTTCGCCCGGGAGAGGCCGAGGACGTCGTGGCCGGCCCGGGCGAAGGTCCCGGCGAAGCTCGCGCCGAGACCTTCGGCCGCGCCAGTGAGAAGCAAACAGCGCCGGATCGGGCGGGCCATCGGTTTCAGATCCACCGCAGGATGCTGGCGATGATGACGATCTGGGCCAACCAGCCGGCCGTGAAAGCAAGTGTGCGCGCTGCGGGAATTCCGGCCGAATAGACCATGAAATGAAGCAGGCGGGCGAAGAAGTACACCACGACAGCCACTTTCGTCGCCGGGGTCGAGATATTCAACACATACGCGATCAGCACAGCGGGCGCGAAGATCGCCAGATTCTCCACGGCGTTGGTGTGAGCCTTGATGGAGCGTTGCGCCCACGACGAATGCGCGCCGCTTTCCGGTGGTGCGCCCGCAAGAGTTGCTCCCAAGCCGCCGACGGCCACGCGGTTGAGAACATAAGGCATCCAGAACAGGGCTGTCATGAGAACGGTGAGCGTCAGCCAATAAAGTTCAGTTGTCACGGTGGGGTTCCCCTTTTTGCGAATGACCGAAAATCTGACCTACTAGTAGGTAAATGTCAACGGGTCGCGTTTTCGAGGTGTGGACGCGAGCTATCAATTCTTTTGGAGCAAGGGGCTCCCGCGAATTAGCGGCCGGTCGAACCGAAGCCGCCACTGCCGCGGTCGGTCGCGGAAAGCGATGTTGCGGGAACCAGTTCCGCCCTGACCACCGATGCAATCACCATTTGCGCGATACGCTCGCCACGGCGGATCGGGAACGGCGCGTCGCCGTGGTTGATCAGCAGCACGCCGATCTCGCCGCGATAGTCCGCATCAACCGTGCCCGGCGCATTCAACACGGTGACACCGTGCTTCGATGCGAGGCCCGAGCGCGGACGGACCTGCGCCTCATAACCCGATGGCAGCGCGATCGTAAGGCCGGTGGGCACCAGCACGCGCTGCCCTGGTGAAAGCACAAGCGGCGAATCTTCGGGAACCGCGGCCAAGAGATCGAGCCCCGCGGCATGCGCGCTTTGATATGCCGGCAGCGCCAGACCCTCACCATGCGGCAATTGCCGGATATCGACTCTCACGACCGTGCTCACGTTGGATTCTCCGGGGTTTTCGCGAGCACGGTGCTGGCGATTCGCGCCACCAATGCAGCCGCGACTTGCTCTTTGCCCATCACCGGCCAGGAGTCGACAGTGATTTTGGCGTCATCGCGCGCGAGCAGAT
>WNGN01022045.1_pt1 | contig 10100 bp, 10 predicted proteins | sample 5400561 | NCBI WGS metagenome assembly WNGN01 (sample SAMN13153379, study PRJNA577476) | soil metagenome | isolation source: 115 cm soil or saprolite under Garry oak tree replicate 2 | place: USA:California | collected 2016-06-15 | reverse complement strand
CACCGTGCTGCCGGACATTCTGGCCAACGCCGGCGGCGTTACGGTCAGCTACTTCGAGTGGGTGCAGAACCAGGAAGGCCTGATGTGGGACGCCGACGAAGTGAATGCGCGCCTGCAAAAGATCATGGTCCGCGCTTTCCACGAAATGGTGGAAACCATGCGCAAGCATCACGTTCCGCCGCGCGCGGGCGCCATGATCCTGGCCGTCGGCCGGGTCGCCGAAGCCACCCTCGTCCGCGGCCTGTTCCCGTAATCAACCGCCCTTAACAGATCATGGTCATCGGCGTTTCTCGCCGACTCCCGGAGCCGCGAAAGGCGTCTTACGATCCTCGAGCTCGGGCCCTATCTATGCCGGGCACCGCATTGGTGTTCCGGGCGACCATGACGGGCGAGGCGCCGTTCCGCTTTCCCGCGACCATGGCCATCATGGCGTAGCGCTGCGGGCGCAGCGTGCCATCCCTATTTCGATCGCCCTCGATCCGCGAGCTCCTGTGAACCACAGCCAGATCCGGCCGCAGGAACCGCATGGTTGTTTGGAGAGTCACAACATCCGCCTCGTCCGCCATGATCCCGGCCGGCTCGTGCCCGTCGTGCTCGGCCCACGCGTCGCCTGCCGGCGCAAGCCTCCGCACGGCTTCTTCGGTCTGCCTTCGTCTGCGCGTTTGTGCCCACGGCGAAAAAGGAGTAGCCCGCATAAGGAGTGTTTCATCTCTCATTCTCCGGGACTGTCAAAGGCGGAAACCAACCGCGAGGGGGCCGAATGCATCGCATTCTTACACCACACAATCGGAGACTTCTTCAATTTTTTCCTTGCACTGGAAAAAATCTGCGCGTACATTCGCATTTGCCGGCGTGTTCCGAAGCCGTGGGAGAAAAATCCTCCAGCGGAGGCGGGCGCACCCGGCAATTTTCGCTTGAGGCGAACGATTTTCGCGAAAAGCGGTAAACCGCGGCCCGCGAACCGGGAATCTAAGCTCCAGGGACCCGCGTGAGCTCGCCCTCGGGGAAGCGGAGATGAAAAGAAGTACGACGGGAAAGAAGAAAAAACGATGACCAACGGGCACAACGGCCACGGCGCTCCGCCGATCCTGCTATCCATCGCGGGATTCGATCCCTCGTGTGGCGCGGGTACGGCCGCGGACCTGAAAACGTTTGCCGCGCACGGCTGCTACGGAATTGCCGCGATCACCTCGCTGACGGTCCAGAACACCCAGGGTGTCGAGACCGTCCACAACACGCCGAGCGCGGAGCTGCGCGCCCAGCTCGAAGCCCTCGCCAAGGATTGCGAAATCGCCGCCGTGAAGATCGGCATGCTCGGAAACCACGGCAACGCCGCCGCCGCCGCTGAATTCCTCGACGCGCACAAATTCGCTCACGTCGTTCTCGACCCGGTTTTCAAATCCTCGAGCGGCGCCGAGCTTCTCGATGCCGCCGGGGTCAAGTTTGTCTCGACCGAACTGCTCAAACGCGTGAGCGTGATCACGCCCAACGTCCCCGAGGCCGAGGTCTTGACGGGGTTGACCATCAAAGATCTGGCGGACATGGAAACGGCCGCGCGCAGGCTCGTCGAGATGGGCGCGCACGCCGTGATCGTCAAGGGCGGCCACCTGGAACGCGCCGTGGACATCCTGTTCGAAGGCGGCGAAATGATTCACCTGGCTGCCGACAAGGTGAAGGTCGAAAATACGCACGGCACCGGCTGCGCCCTTGCTTCCGAAAACGTACGTCACCAAAGCCATCGAAAAGGGTTACCCCATCGGCAAGGGCCGCGTTCCTCTCGACCATTTCTACCGCCAGCGCACCGAGCCGCCGCCGCGCGGCATCCACGAAGTGCCGCAGCACGGCCTGCACCCCGCCGCCGAACCCGCCACCCACTGAAAACGCACTCATGCCTAAGGGGCGGCACGGGCACTCCTGCCTGCCCCCCGTGTGGCACCCGGCCCTCGACGGTATTTTCCAGTCGTAGAGACCGACGAGAGGTTATACTGCTCCGCGAATCGAGGCTCGCTTGATCTCGCGTCGCGCCGGCATGTGCCTGCTTTTGGCCTTGGCCGTTGCCGTTGTGATTGCGGGCACGCTCGTTCCCCGCACGCCGCAACCGCTCTCTTACCACGAATTCGCCGACCGGCGCGGCTGGCTTGGCATCCCAAACTTCCTGGACGTCGCGTCCAACATCGTTTTCGCGGCGGCCGGCCTGGCGGGTTTGTTGAATCTAGGCGAAAGATCGGGCGGCGGATTCATCGAAGCCAACGAGAAATGGTTCTACGTTTTCGTTTTTCTGGGGCTTCTTCTGACCGCTTTTGGTTCGTCTTACTATCACCTCGCCCCGGACAACGCGCGGCTCGTGTGGGACCGCCTGCCGATGAGCGTGGTTTTCATGGCCCTGGTGGCCGCGGTGATCGCTGAAAGGATGAGCCTGCCCGCTGGGTTCTGGCTGCTGCCCGTTCTCCTTGGGGTGGGCATCTCGAGCGTGCTCGAGTGGTATTCGAGCGAATTGCACGGCCGCGGTGATTTACGGTTCTACGCCGGAGTGCAAGTCTACGCCGTGCTGGTTCTGTTTGTGGCCTTGTTGCTGCCGCCGCGGTACACGCGAAGCTCCGACTTTGCCGTGATTGCCTGTTTGTATGTGGCCGCCAAGATCTGTGAGACGGCCGACCGGCAGATCTATTCGCTCGGCCACTTCCTTAGCGGGCATACGCTCAAGCATCTGACCGCCGGCGTTGCCGGTTTCTGGATTTCGCGAATGCTCGCGAAGCGCCAACCGATGCAAAATCAGTTCGCCCGATAAACCACGCGCCCGGCGACGATCGTGGCCACCGGCCCGCCTCTAAACTTCTTCCCATCGAAGGGCGAATTTCGCGATTTGCTGGGCGAGCGCTCCACCTGGTAAGTCCATGCGCGATCGAGCGAGAAAATCGTCAAGTCCGCCGGCTGGCCCGCAGCAATCTTGCGCTCCATACCCAGAATCCCGAGAGGGCCGCGGGTAAGCAGCTCGACCATGCGCACGAGCGAAAGCCTCCCCGAGTGCACCAGTTGCTCGAGCGCGAGCCCGAGCGCCGTTTCGAATCCCAAAATCCCGAAGGGCGCGCGGTCGAACTCCACGTCTTTCAGCGCCGGCTCATGCGGCGCATGATCGGTCGCAATGGCATCCACCGTCCCATCCGCCAGGCCTTCGAGCAGTGCGGCGCGGTCCTCGCGGGCGGCTAGCGGCGGATTCATCTTGAACCGCGAATCGTAGCTCACGTCTTCATCGATCAGCGTGAAGTGGTGCGGCGTTACTTCGCAGGTGACCCGCAGGCCCCGCGATTTCGCCCGGCGCACCAGCTCGAGCGAAGCCTTTGAGGAAAGATGGGCGATATGCAGCCGCGCGCCGGTCAATTCCGCGAGCTCGACGTCGCGCGCCACGCACACCGCTTCGGCGGCCGCCGGCATTCCGCGGAGACCGAGCCGCAGCGAAGCCACGCCCTCGCGCATCACCGCGCCGCCCGCGAGCGAAACATCTTCCGCGTGTTCAATCACCGGCAAATCGAACGACCGGCAATAATCCATCACCTGCCTCGCGAGCTTGGCCGTAGAGATGGGCTTCCCGTCGTCGGAAACCGCTACGATGCCCGCCTCTTTCATTCCGGCAATCTCTGCAATCGCCTCGCCCTTGCTCCCGACCGAGGCCGCGCCAATGGGCCACACGCGCACCGTTCCCGTTGCCTCGGCGCGGTCCAGAACGAACCTCGTCACCGCAGCATTGTCATTCACCGGATTTGTGTTCGGCATCGAGCATACGACCGTGAAGCCGCCTCGCGCCGCCGCGCGCGTTCCCGTCTCGATGGTTTCCGACGATTCCTGGCCCGGCTCGCGCAGGTGCGCGTGCAGGTCAACAAATCCCGGGGCAACCACGAGGTCGGCGGCGTCAAACACCTCTCGGCCGGGGGCCGCGCCGAGGCTTCCCGGTTCGGCCACCTCGGCGATTTTGCCGCCGTCGATAAGGATGTCGCCGGGCGCATCTCTATGCGTCGCCGGGTCGATCACCCGGCCGTTCTTAATCACGAGCATTGGCGGATTCCTTGGATGTCTTGTAGCCGCTCTCTTCCGAGGGTGACGTCTTCGCCTCGAGCGCCGGGTGCGCGCCGCTTTCCGAGGCGCCCGCGATCACCAGATACAGGATGGCCATGCGCACGGCCACGCCGTTGGTAACCTGTTCGAGCACGCACGACTGCGCCCCATCGGCCACCTCCGGGGTAATCTCGATCCCTCGGTTGATCGGTCCGGGATGCAAAACAATCGCGTTTCGATGCGCGCGCCTCAGGCGTTCCCCATTCAATTGATACATCAAAATATAGTCGCTGGCGGAAAGTGACGGATCGTCGAGCCGTTCGGTCTGCACGCGCAGCATAATGATGACGTGGGCGTCCTCGAGAGCCTCTTCCACCTTGTAAACGCAGCGGATGGGCACCCCTGGAGCGATCTTTTCGAGCTCGCGCGGCACCCAGATCGACGGCCCGCACAGCGTGAACCGGCACCGGAATTTCCCGAGCAGGTGAATGTTCGAACGCGCCACGCGGCTGTGCAGAATGTCGCCGAGAATGGTCACGTTCAGGTTCTCGATCGTGCCCAGCCGGTCGCGAATCGTGAGCGCGTCCAGCAACCCCTGCGAGGGATGCTCATGGGTGCCGTCGCCCGCGTTGACCACCGGAATATCCAGGTGCCGCGCCACGTAATCGGCCGCCCCGGACGCCGCGTGCCGCATCACCAGGCAATCCGGCTTCATGGCGTTCAAGTTGAACGCGGTGTCCAGCAAGGTTTCGCCCTTCTTGATACTCGACGCCTCGGCCTGGAGATTCATGGTGTCCGCGCCCAGCCGCGCCGCCGCGGTTCCAAAGCTGATGCGCGTGCGCGTCGAGTTTTCGAAAAACGCCAGCGCCACGGTCTTGCCGCGCAGCGTCGCCAGCTTTTTCAGCGGGTGTGTTTGGATTTCCTGGAATGGTTTGCTTTGGTCGAGAAGAAACCGAAGTTCGTCCGCCGTGAGCGGTTCGAGAGCCAGCAGATCGCGGAAGCGGTAGGTCAATTTCCCGACTCAGATTCTAGCAGGGTGGCGAAAAATTTCACAACCGGTCAATCCGGAGGCCTGCCCTCCCCGCCGACCGTGAGCTACTTCGCGGGTTGGAAGGTTTTGTCCTCCAGGGCTTTGCGAATCCAACGCATCAGGGTGATGGCCTTGAACTCCGCAAACAGGGTCGTGCCTTTGGCATCCTCCACGGGAATCGGAAAGCTGTACGCCCGGCCGTCGACCGTCACCACATAGAAGAAATTCCCGTCCCGGTAGTGAGAAAATCTGGCCTTGTTGTTGCCGCCGACAATCGCCTTTAGGTCGTGACTCATGGCCGGGAAGAAAACGCCAAAAACTATTCCACGCGGTCGACCAGCATCACGCGCTCTTCCTTGTCAACCTCCCGCAAGCGCACTTCGATGATTTCCGTGTCGCTGGTCTGCACCTGCCGCCCGGTGTACTGCGCTTCGATGGGCATCTCGCGATGCCCGCGGTCGATCAGCACGCATAGCCTCACGCGCTTGGGCCTGCCGAGGTCGAATAAGCCGTTCATGGCCGCGCGAATCGTCCGTCCGGTATACAGCACATCGTCCACCAGCACCAGGTCCATATTGTCGACGCCAAACGGCACATCCGAAGAGCGCAGCACCGCTTGCGGAGCCACCTTCGAAAGGTCGTCGCGGTACAGCGTGATGTCCAGGATCCCCACCGGCACGTTCACGCCATCGATCCCGCGCATGGCCTGAGCAATCCGCTGTGCCAGCGGCACGCCGCGTCGCACGATGCCGATGAGCGCCAGGTGCTTGGTTCCGCCGCTCTTTTCCACGATTTCGTGCGCCAGCCGCTGGTCCTTTTTCGACGATGCGCATTGGTCGGGTAATCGTATCACTGGTGGCCGCCGCGGGGCGAATCCGTTCCCGAAACAGCGGCTCGACTCGACGTGATAGACTTCGCGAACGCTGTTTTGGGAGGCAGAATTGTTCATGGCGCGCACTAAGAATTCCGGGAATCATCGCAAACGAATCGCCGCCCTGCTGCTTGCGCTCCTGGGCACGCTCATGCCGCCCTCCCGCGCCGGGCAGGCTCGGGCTCCCTCCCGCGCGGTGAAGCCGTTTCCGAAACCCCAGCTGGTGGTGCTCTTGGTGGTCGATCAAATGCGCGCCGACTACGTCGACAAGTTCCGCTTGGCGTGGACGGGCGGCCTCAAGCGCTTGGTCGACGAAGGCGCTTGGTTCCGCAACGCCGCCTATCCCTATGCCGCCACGGAAACCTGCGTCGGCCACGCCACGATCTCGACCGGAGCGCTTCCCACGACCCACGGCATGATTTCCAATGAATGGTGGGATCGCGGTCTGGGGAAAAGCGTGACCTGCACTGCCGATCCGAACGTGAAAAACGTGGGATATGCCGGGGCCACGGTGATCGGCGGCGATAGCGCGGTCAAAATGTTGCTGCCCGCCTTTGCCGACGAATTGAAATTTCAATGGGGCGGCGGCAGCCGGGTTGTGACTTTTTCCCTCAAAGCCCGTGCCTCGATTACCATGGGCGGCCGCACCGCCGACGCCGTTACCTGGTTCGACCCGTCGGTCGGCGCCTGGACAACTTCCACCGCCTTTCCAGCCGCCCCGTTTGTCGAAGAGTATGCCAAGGCCCATCCGGTCTCGGGCGATTATGGAAAAACATGGGCCCCGCTGCTGCCGAGTTCATCGTATCTCTACGCGCAAGCGGCCATCGGCGCAGTTCCCCCGGCCGACTACAGCCGAACTTTTCCGCACCCGCTCCGTGGCAAAGCGGACAGCACCAAGGCCGACCCGCTTTTTTACTCGCAATGGCAGGCCAGCCCCTATGCCGACACCTACCTTGCCGAGCTGGCCAAAACCGCTGTCGATAAGCTCGCACTGGGAAAGCATGAGGTCACCGACTTCCTCGCCGTTAGTTTTTCTTCTGTAGATTATGTGGGACACGCCTTCGGCCCGCGCAGCTGGGAAATCCAGGACATTCTTGCGCGGCTCGACCGGGATCTGGGCGCCCTTTTTTCCCACCTCGACGGTGCCGTCGGAAAGGGCAACTATGTTGTGGCCTTCAGCGCGGACCACGGCGTCGTGCCCATTCCCGACGATCTCGTAAAGTCGGGCCGGGAAGCCGGCTGGCTGAATCTCGCCGGGGTGCAGGCGCACATCGAAACGGCTCTCGAGCCGTTTCATTTCCCAAAGCCGATTATCTCGGAAATTTCCGCGACCGACGTATATTTTGCTCCCGGAGTCTACGACAAATTGAAGTCGGATCCCGCCGCACTTGACGCCGTGCTCAAGGCCATCGAAGCGGTTCCCGGGGTCTTCGCCGTTTATCGGGGGGAAGAACTCGAGGATTCCCCCGCGACCCGGAGTCCTCTCCGAACAGCCCAAGCGAATAGCTTCTTCCCGGCCCGCAGCGGAGACCTCCTCCTTGTCCCCAAACCGTACTGGCCCTGGGATTCTTCCGCGCCCGGCGCGATCCGCACCTACGGCACCACGCACGGCAGTCCTTATGCCTACGATCAGCGCGTGCCTGTGCTTTTTATGGGTTATGGCATTCAGCCCGGGGAATACTTCGAGTCCGCGACGCCGGCCGATATCGCCCCCACCTTGGCCGCCCTTTGCGGCGTCACGCTCGCCCCCCTGGAAGGCCATATCCTCTACGAAGCCCTCAAGAAACGAGAACCCGCGGCCAAATCAAGCAAAGCGGCGCGGGCTTCATCCACCCCTCACTAGTCGCGGGTTCTCGCGTCAGGTGACCTAAACTCGCGACCCGTGTTATCCTCCCCGAGGTGACTCCCGCCCGCGCCGTTGATCTAAGCGTGCAAATTGGCGCTTTGCGTCTGCGGAATCCTATTCTCGCCGCCAGCGGCACCTTCGGTTACGGCCTCGAGTTTGCCCATCTCGTCAACCTGAACCGCCTCGGCGGCTTCGTGACCAAGGGCCTTTCCCGGGAACCCATTGAGGGCGCGCTCCCGCCCCGCCTTTACCCCACCCCTTCCGGAATGCTCAATGCCGTCGGCCTCCAGAACGTAGGGGTTCGCGCCTTTGTGGCCGAGAAACTGCCGGCACTGCGGAACTACGATACCCTCGTGATTGCCAACGTCTTCGGCTACACCCTCGAAGACTATGTCGAGGTGATTCGTGTCCTTGAAAGTGCCGAGGGGCTGGCAGGATATGAGCTCAACATCTCTTGCCCCAACGTCAAAAGGGGAGGCATGCAGTTCGGCAGCGACCCCTCCCTGGCCTCTGAAGTGGTGGGGGCCGCCCGGAAGGCGGCCGCCAAACGGCCCCTATGGGTCAAACTCTCCCCGCTTGTTACAGACATTGGACTTATTGCCCGCGCGGCCGAGCAAGCCGGCGCCGATGCCCTGACCGTGGCAAATACTTATCCCGCAATGGCGCTCGACTTCCGCACCGGAATGTCCCGGCTTGGCTCCGCCACCGGGGGACTCTCTGGCCCTGCCATTAAACCCATTACCTTGAGGCTCGTATGGGAAACGAAGAAGACCGTCAGATCACCAATTATAGGTCTGGGAGGAGTCGAGACGGCCGAAGACGTGCTCGAGTACCTTTCGGTAGGCGCGTCGGCTGTACAGGTTGGGACGGCCAGTTTTGCTGACCCGCGGGTCAGTGAGAGGTTGGTCGATGCCCTTCCAAACGTGCTTATGGAAGCTAAAATACTAAGTGTCAATGAGTTACGCGATCGACCCATCGCAGAAAGCCGTTGACATAATGAGGTTTTTCTGCTACAGTTTTTGGTAGTTTCGTAGCACAAAACACACACTATGAGACATCGACTCTTCATGATCTGGGCTGCGTTTCGGTGGGTGCTTCTCATGTTCCTCATCGCTCCGGTGATGGAAGCGCCTCTGGTAGCGCACCTAAGTCAGCCAGCAAAGCCGATTAAGACCTGGGCGGGCAACGCCAGTTGGTACGGTCCGGGCTTCAACGGGCGCAAAACCGCCAACGGCGAGATCTTCTCTACGGAAGCCTTGACGGCAGCCCACCCCAACCTTCCATTTGGTTCCCTGGTTCGCCTCGTCAATCCCCGCAACGGCAAGTTTGTACTTGTACGTATCAATGACCGCGGGCCTTACCAAGAAGGGCGTGAAATTGATGTATCCTACCGTGTGGCCCGCAGCCTCGATTTGATCCATGCGGGAGTGAGCCAGGTCCGGCTCGAGCTCATGCAATTGCCTGAGAAGCGCTGACCCCGAAGGAGGTCGGGGTCACCTATGACCCAGACCACCTTCGACGCCCATCCCCGCAGCAGCCTGATTGTCGCGCTCGACTTTGACTCCTTATCCTCCGCGGTCAAGTTTGCCACGCAGCTTGCCGATCTTGTGGGCATGTTCAAGATCGGGAACCAGCTTTTTACCGCCGCCGGTCCCGCCGCTGTCAAGGAAATCGCCGCGCTCGGTCGAGGCGTCTTCCTCGACCTGAAGTATCACGACATTCCGAACACTGTTGCCGGAGCGGTGCTCTCCGCGGCGGGGATGGCCGGTGTCGAGCTGCTCAACGTCCACGCGCTCGGCGGCAAAGCCATGATGGAAGCCGCGGCGCAGGCCGTGAGTGCCGGGGTGCCCATGGGCGCGGACCGGCCGCGCCTGTTAGCCGTCACCATGCTCACCAGCATGGACCAGAAAGCCATGAAGGAGGTGGGTGTGGGCGGCACGCCCAAGTCGCGCGTCGTGAAACTCGCGCTGCTTGCCAAAGAATCCGGGGTAGACGGCGTGGTCGCTTCGGTCCAGGAAGCTAGGGCCATTCGCAAGGCCTGCGGGGACGGTTTTCTGATCGTCACTCCCGGCGTGCGTCCGCCCGATTCCGAGCTCCGACCTTCCGCCGACGATCAATCACGCAAGGCGTCGCCCCGGGAGGCCATTCGCGCGGGCGCCGATTTTCTCGTCGTCGGCCGGCCGATTCTGGCGGCCGCCGAGCCGCGCGCCGCGGCGCAGTCGATCGTGGACGAAATTGCCGCCGCCAAGTAGCACCCCCGTTTGACCCCGGAATCTCCCCTCCAGTAGCATCGGAGAGCGGAA
>WNGN01003946.1_pt1 | contig 10100 bp, 6 predicted proteins | sample 5400561 | NCBI WGS metagenome assembly WNGN01 (sample SAMN13153379, study PRJNA577476) | soil metagenome | isolation source: 115 cm soil or saprolite under Garry oak tree replicate 2 | place: USA:California | collected 2016-06-15 | reverse complement strand
GGGAGTTGCTACAGGCCGAGACTGTCACGTCGGCCTGCAAGGTGTTAAGGCCGGCCGGGTTTTGGAACACGGTCCCTTGAAAGTTGTTAAGGCCGGCAGTACTCAGGCTGGTGATCTGGGTGTGGACGGCCAGGCTGCTTACGGTCAAGTCCAGCGAGGTCTTGCCCGGTGTGGTCCACTTGGCCTCGCTCAGCTCCGTCGGGCCGCTGTTTGCGCCCGTCCCGCTGAAATCGTCCCAGAGTGTGGCGGCCGCGTTGTTGAACCCGACCTGCACATTCTGGAATCGGGCGCTCACGCCGCCGTCCGAGCCGGCCGGTACGGAATCGTCGCTGACTTGCGTTCGCAACGCGGCAAAGGAGAATCCGGGACCCCCTAGGGGATTGGGTCCGAGCGCTGTCCAGCGGGTGTTTCCTGCCAAGTAGGTGCTGGGATCGGCTGTGCCCGCAACTCCGGCGCCGAACGCGCCGCCCGCGAAGGACCAGGAGAAGACTCCTGTGGATTCGTTCAGCGAGGCGCTCACCGTATAGGTGGTGTCGTAGACCGCAGCGGCGTCCGCTTCGATTCCGTTTGTGTTAGGCGTGAATCCGGCCGGATCCACAAAGGCGATGCCGGTGGAAATCCGGGAAGTGCAACTGGCGTTGTCGCAATGAAACACGCGGCGAAACGCCTGCAACCCGCCGCCTGCGTCGATCAGCCCGATCTGGATGAAAATCGCCTCCAAGTTGCCCCCGGGGAAAATCAACCGGTTGGCAGGCGGTTGATACGACAGCTGCACCACGGCGCGTATCTCGGCATTGTCCGTGCGCGATGCGGTCGCGGCGGGCACGGTGAGGTCCGCCTTCAGCGTCGTGACACGTTGCGCGCCCGCATTGACGTTGGCTGCCGTCGGGTAGAACAGGCCCTGGACCGTTCGCGATTCCATGTTGGATATCTGTGAGCTGAGCACGAGCGCGCCACCCGAGACGCTGCGGCTGAACAATGGCGTTCGCCACTTATTGCCGTCCAGCGTTCCGCCGCAGAGCGGGTTGTACAGGGTCAGTCCGGCCGTGGAAGCCGCCGTGGGCACCGCGCAGACTCCCGTGGAAAGCGCGCTCTCGCCGCCAGCGTTCACTGCCGTGACGGCTGCAAACACCGGGGTGCCGTTGGTGAGGGAAGACAGCGTTGCGCCGGTGGTGTCCACGCTGGTCTTCGTGTTGTTGGTCGTGACCGGCGTGGACGCTGACGTGTACACGTTGTAGCTGGTCGCGCCCGGGACTGCCGGCCAGGAAAGAGTCGCTTGCGCGTTCCCGGGCATCGCTGTCACTCCGGTGGGCGTCTCCGGTCGGGGCGGGAGTACGCTGGTGTAGGTCGAGGTAAAGGCGCTCGCCAGCGCGTTGCCCGCCGCGTCACGCACGGCGGTGCCGACCGTGACCGTGTAGGTCGTGTTAAATGAAAGGGTGGAGGCTGGCGTGAAAGTGACGCTGCTACCCGAACAGCTGATACTTCCGGCGACGGCGCCAGCCGATGTAAGCGTGAAGCTTGCGGCGGTGACGCTGGTGCAGTCGAGCGGTTGGGAGAAATTCACCGATACGGTAGTACTCACCGCGACGTTGGTGGCGCCGTTGGCCGGGATGATGCTTATCACGGTCGGAGGCGTGGTGTCGGGGGTTGGGCGATTGTCGTCTCCGTCGCAAGAAATAAGGTTCAGGGTCGCCGCAACAACGAGGGCCGTCAGTCCGACGCGATAACCCATCCTGGTCCCTCCTTTAACGGGGTTCGGTTTTCGGCTCGGATCAGCGGCCGTCAGTAAACCTACATTTGACGCGGCGGCGAACACATCGTCGACGCACAACTCTCCCGCTTTAAGCATGTCAATTTCTTCCATCGTCTAGGTAGAATGGTGGTCTGTCCCAAATTCAATCCCAAGCACCGTCTCCATGTTGCGCAGGCGCTGCGCGATCCACAATCCCATGATCCGGTGAGAAGGAGGCTCGATGCGGCTAGGAATCGCCGTGCCGCCACGCCCTGCCGGGCATCTGCAGCTCCACGGCCCGCATCACCGCAGCGGTCGTGGAATGGACGTCCAGCTTGCGGTAAGCGTTCTTGATGTGGCTCTGACCGTGTGCAACGACACGCCAAGCCAGTCGCTGACCTGCGAATAGGTGCAACCGTGCGCAAGCAGGTACAGCACGTCCGTCTCGCGGGAAGTCAAACGAATGGTCGTGTCCATGGCGTTTTTTCGTCCTGATTAAATACGACCGGTACGTTCGTTTTCAACGGATTCAAATTAGTGGTCTGAGCCGACCCCATTGCTGCCGCTTCTTCTTTGGTCAATTTGTAGCGCGTTGGATTACCATCGCCCGGTGATCGGGTCTTTACCTCCGACGCCTTGATCGCCCTGAAGAAAACGCTCCGCATCCGCCTTCAGCGCCGCGACCGGAAGCGCGAGGGCGACTTGGAAGACCCGACGCGTTAATTTCGGGCCGGGGCGCAGTCTCTCAGCTCACCCCGGTTGCCCCTTAATAAAGATAGACAGCGCCGGCGTCGGCAGCAGACTCATTCGGCGTGCTGCTTAGACCGGTGCTGCTGCTTGCTTCGCCATCTGCCCCGACCGCAAGCGTGTTGCCGTCGCTGCTCAGGGCGACCCGGTCGCCGAAGCGGTCATTGGTCCCGGTGTTCGAGGCCTTCACGTAGGCCTGCTGCGACCAGGCGCCGGCGCTGCGGGTGTAGACGTATACTGCGCCGGCGGCGAAGGCCGCCTCATTCGGCGTGCTGTTGATGCCGGTGGTGCTGCTGGCTTCGCCAATCGCCCCGACCGCGAGCGTGTTGCCGTCGCCGCTCAGGGCGACCGAGATGCCGAAGAGGTCAAAGGCCCCGGTGTTCGAGGCCTTCACGTAGGCCTGCTGCGACCAGGTGCCGGCACCGCGGGTGTAGACGTATACTGCGCCGGCGGCGAAGGCCAACTCATTCGGCGTGCTGTCGATGCCGGTGCTGCTGCTGGCTTCGCCATCTGCCCCGACCGCGAGCGTATTGCCGTCGCCGCTCAGGGCGACCGAGACGCCGAAGACGTCACCGGCCCCGGTGTTCGAGGCCTTCACATAGGCCTGCTGCGACCAAGTGCCGGCGCTGCGGGTGTACACGTACACCGCGCCGGCGAAGGAGGCCAACTCATTCGGCGTGCTGTCGATACCAGTGCTGCTGCTGTCTTCGGACACCGCCCCGACCGCGAGCGTGTTGCCGTCGCCGCTCAGGGCGACCGGGCGGCCGAACTGGTCACCGGCCCTGGTGTTCGAGGCCTTCACATACGCCTGCTGCGACCAGGTGGTGCCGGTACGGGTGTAGACGTATACCGCGCCGGCGTCGGCGGCCAATTCATTCGGTGTGCTGCCGATGCCGGTGCTGCTGCTGTCTTCGTTCTGCGCCCCGACCGCGAGCGTGTTGCCGTCGCCGCTCAGGGCGACCGAGATGCCGAACTGGTCACCGGCCCCGGTGTTCGAGGCCTTCACATAGGCCTGCTGCGACCAGGTGCCGGCAGTGCGGGTGAAGACGTACGCCGCGCCGGCCGAGGCGGCCAACTCATTGGGCGTGCTGTCGACGCCGGTGGTGCTGCTGGCTTCGCCAAGCGCCCCGACCGCGAGCGTGTTGCCGTCGCCGCTCAGCGCGACCGAGAAGCCGAAGCCGTCATTGGTCCCGGTGTTCGAGGCCTTCACATAGGCCTGCTGCGACCAGGTGCTGGCGCTGCGGGTGTAGACGTACACCGCGCCGGCTTGAGGAGCCAATTCATTGGGCGTGCTGTCGATGCCGGTGCTGCTGCTAGCTTCGCCAAGCGCCCCGACCGCGAGCGTGTTGCCGTCGCCGCTCAATGCAACCGCGAGGCCGAAGTCGTCACCGGCCCCGGTGTTCGAGGCCTTCACATAGCCGATCGCTTGCGTGAGATTGGTCCCCAGGATCTGGGGAGCGGAGGCGGTGCAACCGGCGTTGTTACACGCCTCGACGATATAGGAAGCGTTCAGGCGCCGGTGCACCGGGATGGTGTGGTTGAAGCTCAAGGCGGTAAGGTTGGTCGCCACCTGGGCGTAGCCCGAAACGCCGTCAGGATTCTCGGACAGGCGATAGAAATCGGCGCCGCTGATGGCGAGCCAGGTGAACCGCAGCTCTTTCACGCCGAAGCCGAGGCTTAGGGTTGGGGCGGCGGGCGTGCCCCCACCTGCCGGGGCGCTTCCGCCACCACCACCGCAGGAGGAAAGCAATATCGCCGCGCCTATCATGAGTGCCGCCGCTACTCGCGTAATCGTCATTGGTGTTACCTCCCTGTTGGTCGGTGCGAAAAAATTGATTACGAGTTGCTTCGGTGTTGGTTCCCTCTATGTCCCCAGATTCGGGGCGAAACACTGGCGTCGAGGGTACTGCTGCCACATTAGTCGTCGCGCGCCGGTTTGATCGATGGTTCGAAGCACCGTCTCCATGTTGCGCAGGCGCTGCGCCACCCACAATCCCATGATCCGGTGAGATGCAGGCTGGATGCGGCTATGAATCGCCGTGCCGCCACGCCTTGCCGGGCATCTGCAGCTCCACGGCGCGCATCACCGCAGCGGTCGCGGAATGGACGTCCAGCTTGCGGTAGGCATTCTTGATGTGGCTTCCGACGGTGTTGAGCGACACGCCGAGCTTGTCTCCGATCTGCGAATAACTCAGGCCGTTTGCCAGCAGGCAAACGACATCCGACTCGCGCGCGGTCAGCGCAGCTGCCGCCGTATGCGCGAGCGTCCGCGCGTGCAGGCGTTCCACCAGCTTTCTTGCGACGAACGGACTGAGCGGGGAGCCGCCCGCGCGCAGTTTCAGCGCGTGTCCCACCAGCTCTTGCGCGTCACAGGGTCCGAGCACGCAACCCGCCGCGCCCGCCTCAATGGCGGCGATCAGCGCTTCCTCCGCGCCGGCCGCGGCGACGAGCAGAATCTGGCAACTCGCCAGCGCGCGCTTTGCCGCTCGCACGAATTCGACTCCGCTCAGATCGGGCAGCGGCAAGCTGACGAGCAGGACGTCCGGCCGCCGGGCGGCGAGGCGCGCCAGGGCTTCGCGGCCGCTCGCTGCGCAATCGGCGAGCAGGACTTGCGTACCGAGGGATATGGCGGACGCAAACCTATCGTGGGCATCTCGTTCTCGCGTGACCAGCAGGATTCGCATGTGCCGATGTCAATCGATTGCTATGGATACGTTGTTTTCGTCTTTACGTTCTCTTAAAAGCATTCGCGTAGCTAAGCGGAATCTTCATCAACGGGCACTCGCGGCCCCGATAGATGCGCCTACGAAAACAAGCGCGACGCAATAGGGACCTCCAACCCCGCACAGGACCACGCCCACCGGGCCAAGTTTCAAAATAATGCCCACAACCGTAAGCGCTCCCTTTAGTGCTCCCCCTGCCGCTCCATCCCCTCGCGCACTGGGCTGCTCATTCCGTGGGAGCTCTGCATCAGCGTTTTCAATACTGACCAGAGTGATTGGCTGGTCGCTTGCGGTCGCACGACATTCAACGTCCTGGTCCCCCCTGCGACGTCCCGCATGTATCGCCAGATAGGGTTGTCGGGGCTGGCGGTATTGCCGGCCCCTCGTCCGCGCGAGCGACTTTTGTGCAGCCATTAACCAGGACTACCACCATCAACGCGACTGCCGCATTCATTTCGATTCTCATGACGTCACCTCTTCTGGGACACTAAGGCAATGAAGGTTGGTCTCGTGGGTCTTTCAAAAATATGGCCCAAGAAACCGAAATCCGACCGCCACCAGCAGAGCGTTCCCGGTCTTGGCCCTTGACCCCACCGGGATTCCGCTCGCGAGAGAGATCGGCTGGAGATAAGGTCCTCGCCACAACCGCGCTTCGATGAACCAACCCCCGTCAAGAAGACGACTGCTAGACTGCTCGCCCTCTAACCCAAACCCAGCCTGAAGATAGGGCGCAGTCTTGGAGCTCACGGTGGTCGCGGTTTGGCTGCAACCCACGGGGATAAAGAAAATCGAACAAGTGGTCTGCTTGACATCCAGCTTGGCCGTGGCGGACCCACCGCCGAACAAGAGGTACCCGGCTCCGGGGTTCGGACCTCGCCAATGAACGTCGAGACCGATGGATTTCGTCTCGTGACCGAGATTCGAGCCTGGGCTGGACGAGACTGAGGTGTAGGTTGGAAGGAAGGTCCATTCCTTAGACCTGCGGATCGGTATCTGCAAGGAAAAGCCAAAAGCGCTTGCGTTTCCGTGGTCGGACCCGTAGTTCCCCTTGGGATCTTGGAATACCAGGGAGCCTCCAAGTCCCACTTGGGTTTGCGGGGCTACTGCAGTAGAAGGGCTCGCGTTCCCATCGTCGATGCCGGAGTCCCCCGTGGAGTCCTGAAATACCACGGACCGTACTTGGGGATGGGTGGTCGCTCCTGTTTGTGCTTGGGTAGCCGCACTCGGAACGAGCAAACTGGAAACCAGCAAGACCGCACCGGTAAACCGGAGAAAGCCCGTCGGATCTGGTATCGAAGCAGACGCTTTGTACACAGATATCGCTCCAAGATCGTTGCTGGTGCTAGCGGGTTCCTCAGCAGCGTCTGTGCCATGTAAGCAACTAATTGTTTTGCAAAGATATCTATGCGTTAATCAGGACAGTTCTTTAGCCAGTCACTAGCAATTCATGCATGTTTGACATACATTGCTTGCATGTCCATGACCCGGCTACCCGCGGCTGACCGCGAATTCTTTGGGGTGCTTGCCGATATCGTTTTCGGCAATCCTTTCAGCCCGCAGCGCGACCAGCTGATCGTGCGGCTCGCTCCCGGGGTGCCGCTCGGCCACCGCGAAGCGTTCGCGCGCGTGGTGGAGCCACGCCTGGAACCGTGGCTGCGCGAAGGCGCGCTTGCTTTGCAGAGATTGAGCGCCGAAGACCGGCGCCTGCTCGAGTCAGGCTTCATTTACGTTTGCTACCACCGTTGGGTGCCCCAGTTCGACGCGCTGATCGAGCGACAAGCGGGGCAAGGCGGCGCGCCGCTGTCCGTGCCGTTCGCCGATGAGGCGATCGCGGATTTGGTGCGCAGCGGCCTTACAGAAGAGCGCGCGCTGCGGTTTTTCGCGTTCTATTTCCAGTTGCGGCGCGCATTCTATTTCATCGAGCGCTCGCTCGCCGGGGCATGCGAATCGATGCGCAAGCTGCGCGAGGCGCTGTGGAACAACGTCGTTACCCACGACATGCGCGGCTACTCGGCCGCGCTCTGGAATCGCATGGAGGATTTCTCGACGCTGCTCCTCGGCGAAACCGGGACCGGAAAAGGCTCCGCCGCGGCCGCGATCGGCCGCTCGGAGTTCATTCCGTACCTCCCCGAGCAAGGCCGGTTCGCCGCCAACTTCGCCGAGAGCTTCATCGCGATCAACCTCTCGCAGTATCCCGAGACGCTGATCGAATCGGAGCTGTTCGGCCACCGCAAAGGCGCCTTCACCGGCGCGATCGACCACCACGACGGCGTGTTCGGGCGCTGCAATGCGCACGGCGCGCTGTTCCTGGACGAGATCGGCGAGGTGCCGATACCGGTGCAGATCAAGCTGCTGCAGGTGCTGCAGGAGCGCACCTTTACCCCGCTTGGCGGGCACGAGAAGAAACGCTTCTCGGGGCGTGTCATCGCGGCAACGAACCGGCCGCTTGGCGATTTGCGCCGAGGCGGGCGCTTCCGCGACGACTTCTTCTACCGGCTATGTTCCGACGTGATCGAGGTCCCCACCCTCAGGCAGCGCATCGCGGAATCGCCGGCTGAGCTGGAGCAACTCGTGCGGCTGCTGGTCGCGCGTATCACGGGCGGGGAAGCGTCCGAGCTCGTCGCGGTCGTGCTGGAAGCTATCGAGGGCCGCCTGCCACGCGGGTATCCTTGGCCGGGGAACGTGCGCGAACTTGAGCAGGCGGTGCGGCGCATCCTGCTCACGGGCCGCTATGCGGCCGAGCTGCCCCAGGCGGCGCTGGGCGAAGATGAGGCGCTGATCGAAAAGCTCCGCGCGGGAGAGCTGACGGCCGCGGAGCTTCTCGCCCGATACTGCGCGCTGCTCTACCGGCGTCTCGGGACCTATGCGGAGGTGGCCAAGCGGACCGGGCTCGATCCACGCACTTCGCGCAAGTACGTCGAAAGCGGAAGAACCGGAAAGAACGAGCAGGAGGCCGATCGAACTGGCCTCCCATGAACATGGTATGCCGCTCGATCGGGCAACGGAGCACACTCCTTCATACAAGGGGGACAACCGATGTTTGCGAGCGCGTTGCGCCGCGCCGCGGCGACCCGACCGTTGCTGGTCTCGCTTCTGCTTGCGCCCGGAGCCGATCCCTCGGCCGCTGAGGCCATCGATGCTGACGGCCCGGTCCAGACCGCGGTAAAGCAGGAGCTTTCGTTCGGCGGGATGATCCGCGTCAGAGGACGCGATCCTGGATTGATTGGCGGCGGCAACGGCGGCACGGGCACTTCAGTCAACTACGACGACGGCAACTTGAATTACGGCCGTGGACTTACTTCGCTCGCCACTCAGGGCAGAACCATAGTAGACAGCAAATCGGACACGACCGAGCTCAAGGTCGAAGCCGTTTATTTCTACGACTTCATCAACGCCGACGGGAAAACCGATTTTCACCCGTTGAGCGAGGAGGCGCGCGACCGGGCAGGACGCAATGCGTACCTCAACGAGGTCTATGTCGGTGCCAAGGGAACGGCTCTGGATGCCGCGCTCGGTGTGCGCCTCGGCAACCAGATACTTCGCTGGAGCGACAGTCCGTCGTTCGGTCACAGCATCGCGCCGGTCAATCCAGTGTCCGCTTCCCACCGCTATCAACCCGGGAACACGCCCAGGGACTCGTATGTGGCGCTCCCCATGCTCACCGCGAAAGTTGAATCCACAGGCAACTGGACCCTTCAGGGTTTCTATCTGTTCGGTTTCAGTCCGACAGAAACCGAGGCCGCGGGCACGTATCTGAGCGGCAACGACTACTACTCCCCGGGCGGACGCTACCTCCAGCTTGGCCAGGGCTCGCCTTCGGTTCCCGATACCGACGCGTCGGTCGTCACCCCCGCGACGCCGTTCGGATCCAGAGTGCCGCGCGATCCCGACCGGCAGCCGGGCAGCGGCGGACAGTTCGGCGCGAGAATCGAATCGCCGGAGCTCGGTCCGGCGAAGCTCACGCTCGCCGGCTACGCCATGCGCGTGCACGGCCGCGAGCCCATCGTAAGCGTCCGCACAGGCACGCTCGGCGGATTGCAGGGGACCACGGCGCCGGATTACACCTCGAGCGGCGGCTACTTCGTGGAGTACGTGCCGGACATAACCGTGCTGGGAAGCTCGGCGCGGCTGGCCCCCGCGCCCACCACCCGGCTGAATCTCGATTACTCGATGCGCCTCAGGCAGCCGCTGCAGATCGACGACGATATTCTCATCACTGCGGGTCTCGCGCCGGCGGCCGCGGTGGGCGCGTGCGCACCGGGTCCCAGCCCGACCTGCGATGCGACTTTGGCGGCGCTGAACCGCAACCCGCTGATCGCCTCGCGCGGGGGTATCACGGCGGCCAACGCGGCGAGCTTTTTCTCGACCGAGATCAGCGGATACGAACGCTTCAATGTGTCGCAATACGCCGTGTCGCTGGGGCAGGGCCTGCCGCCGATTTTGGGCGCGGCGCGGTGGTCGCTGGCAGCGGAGGCCGGCGGCGTCTACGTCCACGGGTTCAAGGACAAATTTCTCGATGCCAGCGTCAGCATTCGGCCGGACTCCTCCGGAGGCAGAAGGCAGGGCTTCGCCACGCGTTCCTCATGGGGCTACCGCATCTCCACCCGACTGGATTATGCGAACCTCATGGGAATGCAAAGCGTTTCCCCTTCCCTCACCTGGATTCACGACCCACAAGGCAACGCCCCGATCACCCTTGGCACCCTGCTCGAAGGCAGCCAATCGGTGATCCTCGCGGTCGATTGCGGCGTCGACAAATCCCTAGTCACGCGCGTGTCCTATCGTTCATATTTAGGCAAAGGCAACAACGCCGACCGCTTTACCGACCGCGACTTTGTCTCGTTCTCCCTGACACAGAAGTTCTAGGCGGTTCTTGCATGATGCCGACCGACCTCTGT
>WNGN01003943.1_pt1 | contig 10104 bp, 8 predicted proteins | sample 5400561 | NCBI WGS metagenome assembly WNGN01 (sample SAMN13153379, study PRJNA577476) | soil metagenome | isolation source: 115 cm soil or saprolite under Garry oak tree replicate 2 | place: USA:California | collected 2016-06-15 | reverse complement strand
GGTGTCGATCGGGCTCGGGTTGCCGAGCTTCATCCGCGGCATGGCGGAAACCGTCAAGGCGAAGCTCGCCCATTTCGGGAAGGACGGACTCGAGCCCGGCGATATCCTGGTCACGAACGACGCCTACACCACGGGCAGCCACCTCTACCACTTCACGTTCAGCCTGCCGATCTTCCACGAGGGGAAGCTCTCGGGATTCGCCTGCTGCATGGCGCACTGGACCGACGTCGGCGGCGTGCTCGGCGGCGTGACCACCGACATCTACTCGGAAGGTCTTCAGATCCCGATCGTGAAGTACGCAAAGGCGGGTGTGGTGAACCAGGACCTCGTCGACATCATCCGGATGAACGTGCGCATCCCCGAGCGCGCAATGGGCGATCTGCGCGCCCAGATCACCGCGGTTAAGACGGGTGAACGCCGCTTTCTCGAGCTGCTCGAGCGCTACGGAAGAGAGAACGTCCTCGCCGCAATCCGCAACATCATGGACCAGTCGGAGGCCGCGGCGCGCGCGCGCACCCGGACCATCCCCGACGGCACGTACGAGGCGGAGTCCTACATGGACGACGACGGGGTGGAGATCGGCAGGCCGGTGCCGATCAAGGTACGCGTGGTGAAAAAGGGCGGGGAGATGACAATCGACCTCTCGCAGATGAGCCCGCAGGTGCGCGGTTTCTACAACTCCGGCGCGACTACCGGTTATTCCTGCGCGCAGGTCGCCTACAAATGCCTGACCTCGCCGACCGATTATCCGATCAACGAAGGGAGCTTCCGGCCCCTCAAGGTGATCCTCGCGCCCGGCACCGTGGTGAGCGCGGTGAAACCGGCGGCGATGCGCTGGTGGATGACTTTCCCCATGACCGTCGTCGACACGGTGTTCCGGGCATTGGAAAAGGCGATCCCGGACCGCACCATCGCCGCGCACCATGCCGATCTGCTCGTCTGTCTCATCAACGGCATCTCGCCCAAGGACGGCAGGCTGTTCCTCGCCGGAATCGGCCCTTCGGGGGGCGGTTTCGGCGCCAAGATGACCGAGGACGGAATGAGCGCGACGGTGTGCCTGAACGACGGCGACACGCACAACCATCCGGTGGAGCAGATGGAAGCGAAGTACCCGATGCTTTTCGAGCGGCACGCGCTGCGCGAGGACTCGGGCGGCGCGGGGCGCTACCGGGGGGGTCTGGGGACCGAGCAGGTGGTGCAGGCGCGCGCGCCCATCAACATCAACGTGCAGGTCGATCGCGTGCACTGCGCGCCCTGGGGATTGGCCGGCGGCCACTCCGGCGCCGGCAACCAGGTGTGCCTGCGCTCAGGCGGCCAGGAAATCACCGACCTTCCCAACGCCAAGGTGCTGATGAAACGGCTCAACCCCGGCGACGCGATCACCCTTCGCGCCGGCGGCGGCGGCGGATTCGGGCCGCCCGAGGAGCGCGATCCGGAGAAAGTAGCGCACGACGTGCGCCAGGGCTACGTCAGCCGCGACATCGCCGCGGAAATCTATCGTGTCGCATTGGACGCCGCAGGGAACGTGGACCGAAAAGGGACCGAGCTCCTCAGACGACAATAAAAAAAGCCCGGCGCATTCGCAGATGCAGGCGGGCTTTTTCGGAAGGCCGCAACTCAGTGCCGGGTCTGCGCGTCGTGTTTCTCGCGGTAGATGCGCTTGCTCTGCCTATTCTCCGCCTTCTGGATGCGCCGCTGCTCGTTCGGTCCGACCTTTCCGTCGGCGCCCGCGCGCGCTTCGGCCCGGTTGACCCGCGCCTGGCCGCGTTCGAGCTTCGCGGCCTCGCGGTTGGTGAGTTGCCCCGACTGGATGCCCTGCTCGATGCGCTGCTGCTGGTTGACGTTGCGCTGCACGTCGGCCTGCATGCGCTGCGAAGACGCCGAGCTGGGATTGCCTCTGGCGGCGTTGTTCTCGAGCCGGTTGATCTGGCGGCTTTCCTGGTTCTGGGCGCGCTCGATGCGCGCTTTCTCGGCCGGGCTGAGCGTGCCGTCCTTGGCGGCGTTCGCTTCCATGCGTTCGATGCGCGCTTCGCCCCTTTCGAGCTGCGACGCTTCGCGGGTGTTGAGGGATCCGCCTTTCAGCCCCTGTTCGATGCGGCGCTGCTGGTTCACGTCGCGCTGCACCTCCGAGCCGACCGTCTGGGCCGAAGCGGCGACCGGAAACAGACCGGCGACTGCAACTGCGATGACCGTGGCTGCTGCTTTCATGTTGCCTCCTTGAAGTTCCTCATGAAATGTCTCCCCGAGCGATTAACGCCGGTCGCGGCCATCGGTCTACCCCGGGAACGGTAAAAAATGTAACAGTTCGTACGGCGGGGCCCCTCCGAGCTTTGACCGCCCCCACTCTTCATGGCAGCATAGCTCGACGCCGCCGGAATACGCTCGAACCGACGGCCGGGGGCAGAACCGGCACCGGCAGAACTGGAAATCGATTCCCAACGGGGAGGTTGGCATGGAACCGATGGCAATGCTCGCGCTCGCCACCGTCGTCTTTATCGCCACGCACTACGTCTCGAGCACGCCGCTGCGGTCGGGGCTGGTCGCACTGCTCGGCGAAAACGGTTATCTCGGCCTCTACACGCTCGTCTCCCTGGTGGGGCTCGGATGGATGATCTGGGCTTATGTCGAGGCGCCATACGAGCGGGTGTGGGTCGGGGACGAATTCAAGGTGTGGGCCGTGGTGTTGATGCCCGTGTCGCTGGTGCTCATCGCCTGCGGCGCCCTGACCCGCAACCCGAGCGCGGTGCGCCAGGAAAGCGCGCTCCGGGGCATGGGCGAACCGCGCGGCATCCTGCGCGTCACGCGCCATCCCATCCTGTGGGGGATCGCGCTCTGGGCGGCGGTGCACCTGATCTCGCGCGGGGACACCGCTTCGCTGATTTTCTTCGGCGGATTTCTGCTGCTCGCGGCATCGGGTACGGTGCTGCAGGATCGGCGCAAGGACAGAATGATCGGCGTGGACTGGCAGCGTTTCGCCGTGACTACCTCCAACATCCCGTTCGCGGCGATCATCCAGGGGCGCAACCAGTTCAGGTTCGACGAAATCGGGTGGGGGAAAGTGCTCGTTGGCCTCGCGTTGTACTTCGTGCTCGCGTTCCTGCATCCTTATCTTTTCGGCGCCAGGCCCTACTGAGCGACGCGCGGCGGCCTCGCCGGCCTGCTGATTGCCTCTGCGTGCAGCATCGCGCACGCCCAGGCCCCTTTCCCGAACCGGACCTGCCGGGCTTCGAGATGAGCGGCTGGTTCGGCACGGTAGCGCCCGCCGGAACGCCGGCGAGCGTGATCGCCAAGCTCAACGGCGAGTATCTGCGCGCGCTGCATTCGCCCGAGGTGCGCGAGCGGCTCGAGAGTTTCGGCTTCGAGGTCGTCGGGAACGCGCCCGAGGAGTTCGCCCCCCGCATGCGCAGCGAATCGCAGAGATTGGCGCGCGTGATACGGGAGTCCGGCGCAAAGCCCGAATGAAGGCGGGAAACCATGTCGCGCCGGCGCGGCACGGCTTACAATTGCGGTTTTCGCTTCGAGCACAAGGCTCATGACCCAGGAAGAACTCCTCGCTCTCCGGAAGCAGCCGGCCCTCGCGACGGGCGCTCTCAGCGAGCGAATCGTCGCCGAAAAACAGGGGCCGATCGGCTGGCTCACGTTCAACAACCCCGCCCGGAGGAACGCCATCTCGATCGACATGTGGGAGGCGATCCCGAAGGCGCTCGACCGCTTCGAGCAGGACCCCGAGGTCCGCGTAATCGTGCTGAAAGGCGAGGGCGACAAGGCCTTCGTCTCCGGCGCGGATGTCTCGCAATACGAGAAGCAGCGCTCGAGCGCCGAGGGAATCGAGTACTACGAGGAGATCTCCGGCCGCGTGTCCGAGCGCCTGCAGAGCTGCGACAAGGTGATCGTCGCCATGATCCGCGGATATTGCCTGGGCGCAGGGGTGAACATCGCGCTGTGCTGCGACCTGCGGATCGCCGCGGAGGATGCGAGGCTCGGAATCCCCGCGGCGAAGCTCGGCCTGGGCTACCGCGCCTCGTCGCTGAAGAACCTGGTCGACACGGTCGGCGCGGCTTACGCGCGCGAGGTGCTCGTCACCGGACGCCAATTCAGCGCCGGGGAGGCGAAAACGATGGGCCTCGTGCACCGCGTGGCGCCGGTCGCAGATCTGGAATCGCTCGTCCTCGAGTATTGCGCGATGATTTCGGAGAACGCGCCTCTCACGATCCGAGCGTCCAAGCGCATCGTCCGCGAGCTGCTGAAATCGAGCGCGACGCTCGACGCGGAGGCGTGCGCGGCGCTCGTGAAGGAATGCTTCGCGAGCCAGGATTACATCGAGGGCCGGCGCGCTTTCATGGAGAAGAGGAAACCGCATTTCAAGGGAAAATAGGACCTGCGGTTCCAGAAGCCGGGGCGAGAACTGGAGAAGGAGAAACCATGCGAGGGATTTTTGCCGCTGTCATCGCCCTTGCCTGGGCGGCCGGCGCTCCCGCGCAGGGCACGTTCCCGAACCGGCCGGTGACGATGGTGGTCGGATTCGCTCCGGGCGGAGGGACGGACATCACTGCCCGCATCATCGTGAAGAAGCTCTCCGAAAACGTCGGCCAGAGCATCGTGGTCGAGAACCGGCCCGGCGCGGGCGGTAGCATCGCCGCGACGGCCGTGGCCAAAGCTGCACCCGACGGATACACGATTCATCTCGCCAACGTCGGTGCGCTATCGGTGGCGCCGCACCTCAATTCAAATCTTCCCTACAACCCGCAGCGCGACTTCGCCCCGATCAGCATGGCCGTCGTGCTCGACAACGTCCTCGTCGTTCACCCTTCAGTGCAGGCTAAGACCCTCGCCGAATACGTGAAGGAAGCGAATGAGAGACCCGGCGGCATGCCTTACGGCACGTCGGGCATCGGCGGCGCCGGCCACTTGGCCGGTGAGCTGCTCAAGCTGATGGCCAAGGCCAATCTGGTTCACGTCCCCTACAAGGGCGGCGGCCCGGCGATGAGCGACATACTCGGCGGGCAGATCCCGTCGATGATCGCGACTGCCCCCACGGCCGCGCCGCACGTGAAGGCCGGCAAGATTCGCGCGCTCGCGACCACCGGGACGAAGCGATCGACCTTCTTTCCCGATGTGCCGCCGGTCGCAGAGGCGGGCTACCCGGGCTTCGAAGCCGTCAATTGGTATGCCTACGTCGCGCCGGCGAAAACTCCAAAGGAGATCGTCGATCGCTGGAACCGCGAGATCGTCAAGGTGCTCAACACGCAGGAAACGCGCGAGCAGCTGCTCGCGAACGGCATGGAGCCGACGCCTTCGACGCCGGAAGAGCTCGCCCGTTACATGGAGCGCGAGCTCGCGACCTGGGGCCGGGTGGTGAAGGAAGCGGGGATACAGGCGGAATAACCGGGGACAGACCACGGTTTCCCGGAGGACCACTGTGCTAGCCCGGCACAGATGGAAACGCGTCATAGATGGAAACCGTGGTCTGTCCCCGGTTTCAATCGATGCGCACCGCGATCTTGCCCAGGTGGGCATTCGATTCCATGTAGTTCTTGGCCGCGGGCAGTTCGGAGAACGGGAACACCCGGTCGACGAGCGGCCGGATCTTCCCCGCGGCGATGAAAGGAAGAATATCGGCGGCGAAGCCCCGCACGGTGACGGCACGCTGTTCGGCGTTGCGCAGCCGGTTGGAGACGCCGAAGAGAGTCAGGCGCTTGGTGTGCAGCGCCTCGATGTCGATCTCGCTTTTCAGGACTCCATCGACGTAGCCGACGGTCGCGTGCCTGCCCTCGTAGGCGAGCGCGCGGAGGGTCTCGGCGAACATCGAGCCGCCGACGTTGTTCACGACGAGGTTGGCGCCCTTGCCTCCGGTCGCCTTCATCACCGCGTCCGCAAAGTCCCCGGCGCGCGTGCGGATACCTGCGTCGAGGCCCATCGCTTTCAGCCTTTCGAGCTTCTCGGCCGAGCCCGAAGTGCCGATCACCTTCGCTCCCAGCGCTTTGGCGGTCTGCAGCGCGGCGACGCCAACCCCCGCCGAGATGCCGGTGACGAGCAGCCACTCGCCTGCCTTGAGCTTCCCTTGAGCGACCAGCATGTCGTGCACCACCATGAAGGCGAGCGGGACGGATCCCGCCTCTTCCCAGGACAGATTCGCGGGCACCGCCAGCGCCTCCCGCGCGTCCATCAGGGAGTATTCGGCGAACGATCCGGCGCAACGCCCCATGACCCGCTCGCCCGTCTTGAAGCCCGTGACGCCTGCCCCGAGCTTGGCGACTTCGCCCGCACCTTCGGCGCCGGCGGCCTTTGCCGCGCCGCCCGCCTTGACGCTGTGCCCGACGATCAGCTCGCCGCGATTCAAGCCCGCCGCGCGCATGCGAACGAGCAGTTGTCCCGCGCCGGGCTCGGGCACTGGCGCCTCACGCAGCTCGAGAGCGGTTTTCCCGGATTCGGGGCGGATCCAATACGATTTCATTTCATTGCCTCCCGTGCGGCGCCGGTGAGCCGCAGAATATGCATACCGGTGTTGGCGCGGTCGACCGCGTAGATGTAGCCGCGCCCGTCGACCTCGACGTTGTTGGTCTGGATCGCGATCTTGCAGCGCTCTTCGGTCCCCTTGCCGACGCAGCGCTTCTCGGTCCTTGCCGTGACGGCGGGAATGTAATAGGCGATCTCCCTCGGACGGAAAGGATCGCGGATGTCGAGTGCGCGCACCCCCGCGTTGAAGTGCGCAAAGAACATGATGCGCTTGTAATACACGGGGGCAAAGCTCTCGTTCGAGGAGTGCGTGCCGAAGCGCCCGCCGCGGCCGCAGAAGTCGCCGCTACTCTCTGGCACGGCCCAGCTCGACACGCCGACCGGCCGAGTCTCGTCGGTGACGTCGACGAAGACGACCATCTGGCGCGCCTCCTGGCACTCGTTGCGGAAGGTTTCGCCGGTCACGACGACGAAATCTCGCTTGCGCGCGTCCTTGTCCTTGGCGAATTCCGCGATCTCCATGCCGAGCACGGGAAACGCCGTGTGCGCGCCGAATTGCGGCGGAAAGTCGAGGCGCGCGACTTGGGGATGGACGAGATTCTCGGGCGTGGGTTCCTTCGAACCGTTCAAGAGCTTTTCGCGATCGACGATCTGCAGGACACCCCGGCTGTTTGCGCCGTAGGCGAAATAGACGCGATTGTGTTTCGCTCCGGTCGAAATGGGTCCGTGCAGCGTGCTCGGCACGGGACCGCTCGCGCCCGGCTCGTGCCCGGGCAGCCCGAAGTTGCGGATGAAAAGGGGTTTCGCCGGATCGGAGAGATCGTAGACCTGCGGATGGCGGCGCGCCCGCCATCCCTCGACGCCCGAAACGAGAAACGCGATCCCCGTGTCGCACTCCCACCAGCTCTTGTGCGTGCCCTTGAGCTTGCCGACGACGGTCGCGAGGATCGCCGGCTTCGCCGGGTCGGTCACGTCCCAGACCTCGTGCGCCGTATCGCCGTAGTTGCGCAGCAGATACACCTTGCTCTTGTCGCCTTTGGGGAGCTCCGAGCCGTCGCACACGCGCACCATCTGCGCGCCGCCCGCCTCATCCTTCCCCGTCTCGCCGGGAACGTGGGCGAGATAGCGCGGGCTCTTCGGATCGGTCACATCGAGGATAGAAGTGCCGTTGGGCTCCTCCGCGCCGCTCTGGGGATTGCGCGAGAGGCCGCCGTGATGCCCGATGTACGCGATCCAGCGATCGCCTTGTCGATGGACGAGCGGCTGGTAGGCGCTGCGGCCCTGGAGATCGTGAGAGCCGACGAGCTCCATGTCGTGCCTTTCGGCTTTCGCCGCGGGTTGAGCGAAGGCGCTTCCGCACGACACGATTACGGCGAAGGTCCAGTACCGGTATCCCATGCGCTCCTCTTTAGTCTACCTTCGCGCCGACTTCCTTCACGAGCTTCGCGTATTTCGCATATTCGCCGCGGATTTCCGCGGCGAATACCTCGGGCGTGGTGATCCAGGGCTCGACGCCGCCGGCGTTGGAGAGCTTGTCCTTCACGTCCGGGAGCACGAGGGCCTTGTTCACTTCCGCGCGCAGGCGGGCGAGCGCGGCTTCCGGAGTGCCGGCCGGCGCGAACAAGCCATACCACTGCACCATGACGAAATCGGGATAGAACTCGGCGATCGTCGGCACCTCGGGCAAGATGCGCGAGCGTTGCGGTCCGGTAAAAGCGAGTGCGCGCAATCGGCCCGCCTTGATCTGCGGCGCCGTGGAGGTGCCCGACATCATCACCGCGACCTCGCCTGCGACCGTCGCCGTGGTCGCCGGCGCCCCGCCCTTGTACGGGATGTGGATCATTTCGATCCCGGCGCGCGCCTTCAGGCGCTCTATGGTGAGGTGATGCTGGCTGCCGTTGCCTCCCGAGGCGTACTGCAGCGGCGGGTTGGCGCGGCGCGCGTATTCGATGAATTCCGGGAAGCTCTGCGCCGGCACCGAGGGATTGATCGCCAGAAAAAATCCGTTCGACACCAGGCTCGCAACCGGCGCCAGGTCCTTCTGCGGATCGAAAGGCATCTTCCCGTACAGATGCGGGTTGATCACCATCAGGCTGTCCATGCCGAGGAGCAGCGTGTGGCCGTCCGATGGCGATCGTGCGACCAGCTCGCCAGCGAGGTTGCCGTTGCCTCCGACGCGGTTCTCCACCACCACGGGCTGCCCGAGCGCATCGCCGAGCTTGGGGGCGATGAGGCGCGCGACGATGTCAGGGCCGCCCCCGGGCGGAATCGGCACGAGCAGGCGGATGGGGCGTGAGGGGTACTGCGCGGCGGCGTTCTGACAGAGCAGCGCTGTGAGGAGCGCGATAAGAAGACGAGGAAAGCGGCGCATTCGTTCAACGTCGCGCGATGCTGACACGCGGCCTGTGTTGGCGATTACCGGCGCGAGGTTTGTCGGCGCGTCCGGGCGGAGCGCCTGGTTCGAGTTGGGCTGTCAGCTGGCGACAGCGAACGAAGGGCTTCATTCACCGCGGTGGAATTCTTGAACCGTTTAGCGACATCCGGGTCGAGAACGACAACGTTGGTGCTTTCCAAATACCGCTCATAGTACTTCCCGCGAACGGCCTTAGAGAAGTCGTATTCGGGTCGCATCTGGTTTGCTTCGAGTCGAGGGCGCCTAGGATTCATATTGCTTACGCTCGTGGGTGGTCGCCTGTCTGGCACTAATGATGCGAATAGTATCGTCTTCTTCGATGTGTGACACAACGATCAGACGCCCGTTCGAGATCAGGCCTATCGTGAGGAACCGCGCTTCCCCCGAGCTGTGATCGGGATCGGGGATAGTCCCAGCCAGCGGTCGGCAAAAACTGTCGTCGCTTCTTCGAATGAGATCTCATGATTGAGAAGATTTTGTTGGGCCTTCCTCAAATCCCATTTGAACTTCATTCGATTTGCTGGAACGAGACTGAGTCGGCCCCAAGGTCATACCGGAAGCACCGGCGAAAAACAACCGGCAAGGTCGCGCAGCGCGGGTCACCCGGTTTTCAGAGTATAGAGCTCCGCTTCCCCAGGGAACTCGCCGCTACGCACATCGGCGGCGTAACGTTCCACGGCCTGCGACACGACATTGCGCAGATTGCCGTAGCGACGGACGAATTTGGGTGTCCAGTCGAACAGCCCGATCATATCGTCGGTGACGAGGATCTGGCCGTCGCATTTCGGCGACGCGCCGATTCCGATGGTTGGCACCGCGACCTTCTGCGTGATCTCGTCGGCGAGGTCGGGTGCCACGCCCTCGACGACAATAGCGAAGGCCCCGGCCTGATCGGTTTCGCACGCCTCGGCGAGCACCCGCGCGCACTCCGCCGCGTTGCGCCCCTTGGCCTTGAAGCCGCCCTCGACATTGATCGCCTGCGGTCGCAACCCGACGTGACCTACAACGGGGATGCCGCGCCGGGTCAGGAAGGCAATCGTGTCGGCAATACCATCGGAGGCTTCTACTTTGACCGCTTGGCAGCCGGTTTCGCGCATGATTCGGGTGGCCGACGAGAAGGCCAGCTCGCGTCCTGACTCGTAGGTGCCGAAGGGCAGGTCGACTACGACCAGCGCGTGGGACGCGGCGCGCATCACCGCCTGCCCGTGGAGGATCATCATGTCGAGCGTCACCCC
>WNGN01005841.1_pt1 | contig 10107 bp, 7 predicted proteins | sample 5400561 | NCBI WGS metagenome assembly WNGN01 (sample SAMN13153379, study PRJNA577476) | soil metagenome | isolation source: 115 cm soil or saprolite under Garry oak tree replicate 2 | place: USA:California | collected 2016-06-15 | reverse complement strand
TTGTCGCCCACGGGCTCCGGCTCGAGCGCAAGGGCCAGGGGCTCGTGATCACCGACGGCACGCACCAAGTAAAGGCGTCGCGTGTGGCGCGCGACCTCTCCCTCCGCCGGCTGGAGGAGCGCTTCCGTGCGCCCTATCCGGACCGGGAAGCGGAGCAGGCCCGCCGGGAGCCCCCGAGCCGCGACGTGGCCCAGCTCCAGGGGGCCCTGGCCGAATACGAGCGCGTCGCAGCCCTCGAGCAGGAGCGGGACCGCGCGACCAACGACCTGCACGCGACGCAGGCCCAGCGGTACGAACTCGACCGCGCAGTCCAAGCGGTGCAGGCAGCGGAGGAGGCCTTCGACCGCGCGCTGGCCACCGTCTACCGCGATCCATCGGCCGCTCGGGAGCAGCTCGGGAAGACTCTCGTTCAAGTCGGGCCGGAGCGGGCGGCACAGCGGCTCGAGGCTGAGCCGGAGCGCTTCGGTGCACTTCGAACCGTCGACGAGGCGCGCGCACTTGGGCTCCTTGTCAGGCGCGACCCCACGCGAGCGCGCCAAGCCGCGCACGGTGCCGCCCTCCACTTGGGACGACTATTGGAACGCGAGCGTCGCGCCGCAGCGCTTGCCGGTGAGCACGGGCAAGCCAGGCCGCACGCCACCCCGCTCTCCTCCGTGGAGCGCGCACGGGCCTACATCGACGAGCGGATCGGTGAGAGGAAGGCACTCGTGGACCAGCTCAAGCAGGCGATCGCGAAGGCGCCCAGCCGCGACCTGCTGGCGCGCAGCATCGGCCGGGTCGTGGCGCGCCTCGAACCGCGCGAGATCGCTCAGCTCCGCGCCTTGATCACCGGTCCGCGGGCGGCCATCGCGTTCCATGCGAGGAAAACCCTCAACGCGATCGCACTGGGACAGGACGAGGAGCGGGAGCCGTAGCATGACCATTGGGCTTGAGCGAGTAGTACAAGCACAGGGCGCCTCTGACCGCGAGCCTCGGCAGCCAGTCTCGTATCCGCCGGAGGCAATTCTGACCCAAGAGCAAGTCGCCGAATGGCTCGGCATCTCGACGCGCACTGTGCGAAAGTTGCGGATCCGCCGCTGGGCCAGCAGCCGACGGCTCGTGCGCTATCTTGCGAGGCACGTCCTTGAGTACCTGGAGGAACAGGCGACATGACACCCTTCCGATCGCACGGCAAGGGCTCACTCGTGCTGAAAGGCCGGTTCGCTGGCGTGCGAATCGAACGCGCGTCAGGCACCAACGATCCCAGGCGCCTCGCGGATCTCAAAGCCATGTGCCGGGCGCTCGCAGAGGCGGGCCGCCTCGACGTGCTTGAGCACTTGGCCAGCGGCCGTACGCACGCGTGGCCATTCACTGAGCGCTTCGAGCGCTGTCGACTCGGCCGAGCGTCTCACTATCAACGCGACGCCCGGTCCGGCGCGGCCCAGCTCTTGAGCATCGGGGGTGCGTTCGCACTCGGTGAACTCGGCGACGTACTGCTCCGCTACCGCGCGCAGTGCGAAACGCAAGGCAAGGGCGCGATGTTCAACCGCGTGAAGGGCATGTTGCTCGGCTTCTTGCGCGACACCGTGACCCGACAGCATGTGCTGTATCAGCAGTGCGCGGCCGCGCCGCGGCTACGTGAGTCACGGAAGCGCTTCGGCGATCCACAGAACCCGGAACAAGCCGCGACGATCCGAGCACTCCTGGCGGAGCCGATCGGCAGCGGGTGGTGGGCCATGTGCTGCACAGGGATGGGGCCGGACGAGTTCTTCGGCGGTAAGTGGCGGTATGAGGAAAGGCGGCTGCATGTACTCGGCACGAAACGCGCGGCTCGCGACCGGTACGTGCCGGTGGTCGAAACCATTGAGCGCTCTCCCCTCACGCAGGAACAATTTCAGCGGGCCCTCAAGCGCAGCGGGCTTGGCGTGCGGCCCTACGACGCGAGGCGCACCTTCGCGCACTGGTGCGATCTCGCCGGCGTCCCGGAGATCCGCCGTGAGCTCTACCTCGGCCACGCCGTGCGAGCGAACCTCCGGACCCTCTACGGTGCGCACGAGAGCGAGCGGTTCGTCGAGGAGGACGCGACGCGGCTCAAGAAAGTGGTGGGATTTGTGGTGGGACCGGCGCCGCGGCGATCGCGTAAGTCCAATGGGCCGACTCGGAATCGAACCGAGAACCTACTGATTAAGAGTCAGTTGCTCTGCCAGTTGAGCTATCGGCCCTAGCTACGGGAACTGCGTCGCGGAGAACCGTCACGGAACACCGTCACGGAACACCGTGATCGCGCGACCACGACTTTCTCACGCCTGTCCGTGACGTCTTTCCGTGACGCTCTTCCGTGACGTCGTTTCCTCGACGTCTTTAACGTATCTCTGCCCCCAAGGAGAATCGAACTCCTGTTCCCACCTTGAAAGAGTGGTGTCCTGACCGTTAGACGATGGGGGCGGACGACGTATTTCCGTCTTCATAGCGGTAACGGGATTCGAACCCGTGTTTGAGCCTTGAGAGGGCTCCGTCCTAGTCCCCTAGACGATACCGCCACGGCGCGGAAAATATCGCCAGCCGCCCGCTCCACACGCAACCCGACGGTTGACCTCGCGCCTGTTCCGCGTACCCTTTAGTGCCCGCCCGAGACCGCGCGTCGTCCGGCGGCGCCCAACGACCCCGAGGAGCCCCGCACCCGTGCCGCGAGCCGCAGCGCAGCAGAACTACGCCGCCTACGCGGCCGTGTGGAAGGTCGTGGGGTACGGACTGCCCGAAGCCCCCATCATTCTCGCGGCGCTGGCCTACACACACGCGAAATGGCTCGAGGACCTGCTCGCGCCGCTCGCGCCGTTCTACCCCTACGCGGTGTTCGGGGCCGGCGTACTCATCGGCTGGCGCTTCCACCGCAGCCGCCTGCTGTTCGCGTTGCTGGTGCTGGCGCTCGCGGACCGCACCCTGCTGCACTTCGCCAGCGGCCACGGCCTGACGCGGGACCGCGTCGTGTTCCAGGCGATCGCCGTCCTGCTGCCGCTCAATTTCGCCGCCCTCGCGCTCACCGCGGAGCGCGGGTTCCTCACGCCCCCCGGCCTCGTGCGGCTCACCCTGATCCTGGGACAGGTGGTGGGGGTCTCGATCCTCGACCGCGCCACGCCGGGGGTGACGGCCGCGCTGCTGCACAGTCGCCTCCTGCCCGGGTGGATGTTCGCGTGGACACCCATGGCGGATCCGGCGCTGCTCGCCTTCTTCGTGGCCGCAGGTCTGCTGGCGGCCGGGCAGCTGCTCGCGCCCACGCAAGCCGGGCGCTCGTTCTCCTGGGCCCTGATCCCGGCGTTCATCGGTCTCTCGGTGGTGCGCCCCGGCGGTCCCGGGTTCTCGACGTTCTACCTCGCCACCTCCGCGCTCATCCTGATCGTCGCCGTAGTGGAAGCCTCCTACCACATGGCGTACCAGGACAGCCTCACCGGGTTGCCGGCCCGGCGCGCCCTCAATGAAGCACTGCTGCGGCTCGGGGGCCACTACAGCGTGGCCATGATCGACGTGGATCACTTCAAGCGCATCAACGACCGTCACGGCCACGACGTGGGCGATCAAGTGCTACGGATGATCGCGGCCAAGCTCGCCCAGGTGCCGGGCGGCGGCAAAGCCTACCGCTATGGCGGCGAGGAGTTCGCCGTGATCTTCGTCGGCCGGGGCGCGGAGCAGTGTCTCCCGGACCTGGACGAGCTGCGCAAGACCGTCGAGAACACGCGCTTCATTCTGCGCGCCCGCTTCCGCTCGAAGAAAAAAAAGGAAAAGATCCTGACCGACCGGGGTCCCGGTGAGCGGGTGCCGGTGACCATCAGCATCGGCGTGGCCGAGAAAACCGACCGCCATACCAAGTCGGACCAGGTCATCAAGGCCGCCGACCGCGCCCTGTACCGCGCCAAGGAAGGGGGTCGCAACCAGGTGCGGACGTGACCCCTCCCCGCACCATTATGGTGCAACGGGTGTGGTCCCGGAGCAGCACTAGGGGGCATGGATAGTGCGATAGCCCGGTCCGTGGCGCGCAATCGCGCATCTCTCGAGGGACGGAGACCGGGTGTGAAGCCCCTGCGATCGCGCACGTTCCCCCACGTCGCGGCTCTGTACGGCACGCTGGCGCGCAACTTCCCCGACGGCTCGTTGGTCCTGTTCGATCACGACCTGCGCTACATCATGGCGGGGGTCGACCTCGGCGACGTCGCTGGGCTCGCGCCCCCCGGATGCGAGGGCAAGGCCGTCCGGGATGTCCTTCCGCCCGAGACCGCGCAGGCGCTCGAGCCGCTGTACCGGGGCGCGCTGGCCGGACGCCGGGCCGCGGCCGAGGTCACGTATCAGGACCGCTGGCTGCTGGTGCGCGCCGGCCCCGTGCGCGACGAGCAGGGGACGATCGTGGCGGGGATGTCGCTGTCGCTGGACATCACCGACGCGAAGCAGGCCGAGCAGGCGCTGCGGGGCAGCCGCGACCTGCTGCAGGAGATCATCGAGAGCTCGAGCGACGCCATCGTGGCGAAGGACCTCGAAGGTCGCTATGTGCTCATCAATTCGAGCGCGGCCCGGCTGCTGGGCCGGCCGGCGAGCGAGATCGTCGGCCGCGACGATACGGCGCTGTTCCCCGCCGACCAGGCCGGTCGCTCGCGCGATGCGGACGAGCGCGTGCGCTCGCGCGGTGAGAGCGAGAGCGCGGAGGAGCAAGTGGTTGTCGAGGGGCGCCGCCGCACGCTGCTGCTTACCCGCAGCCCGTTGCGCGACTACCACGGCCGCATCATCGGCGTCTTGGGCATTACACGCGACGTCACCGAGCAGCACCAGCTGGAGGAGCGGCTCAGCCGCGTCCACCGGATGGAGTCCGTGGCGCGCCTGGCGGGCGGGATCGCGCACGACTTCAACAACCTCCTGACGGTGGTGCTCGGCTCGGCCGAGATCCTGCTCGACGACCTGCCGCGCGCCTACGCCCGGCGCAGCGATCTCGAAGAGATCAAAACGGCCGCCACGCAGGCGGCACAGCTGACACGCCAGGTGCTGGCCTACAGCCGGCAGCAGGTGCTGGCGCCGCGCCCGCTCGATCTCAACAGTCTGGTGGGAGGGATGGAGCGCGCGCTGCGGCCGCTGCTCGGTGCGCGGATCGAGCTCAGGCTCGACCTGGCCGCACCGAGCGGCGCCGTGCGCGTGGATCCGGCACAGCTCGAGCAGGCGGTGCTGAATCTCGTGATGAACGCGCGGGACGCGATGCCGGGCGGCGGCCGCCTGGAGGTCGTCACGCGAACCGTCATGGTCGACGAAGCGTTCGCCCGCGAGCACCCGCCCATGCGGCCGGGCCGCTACGCTACGCTCGCCGTGCGAGATAGCGGCGTGGGGATGGACGACGAGACGCAGCGCCATTTGTTCGAGCCGTTCTTCACGACCAAGCCGGGTCGCCACGGCGCCGGGCTCGGCCTCGCCACGACGTATGGGATCGTGAAGCAGAGCGGCGGCTACATCTGGACGGAGAGCGCGCCCGGCGCGGGCGCGACCTTCACGATCTACCTGCCGTGGCACGAGCTCGTCGCGGCCGCGGCGCCGGCGGCGGAGTCGACCGGCACCCCGCGCGGCGCGGGCGAGACCGTGCTCGTCGTGGACGACGAGCCGGCCGTGCGGGTCGTCACCAAGCGGATCCTGCAGCGCAGCGGCTACGCCGTGCTCGACGCGCCCGGTGGCGTCGAAGCGCTCGACACCCTGCGGGAGCATCCCGGACCGATCCACCTGCTCCTCACCGACGTGATCATGCCCGAGATGAACGGCCGGGAAGTCGCCCAGCGGGTGCGGGAGCAGCGCCCCGGCATCCGGGTGGTCTACATGTCCGCCTACAGCCCCGAGGCGATCGCGCACGACGGCCTGCTCGACGCAGGCGCGGCGTTCGTGCGCAAGCCGTTCGAGAGCGGCCTGCTGCTGCAGACGGTGAGGCGTGCGCTCGACACCGAGGAGCGGACCGCGACCCCGGCATAGCGTCGCCGCAACGTCGCTCACAGTCCACGCTACACCCGTGCCGAAACCGTGGCCTCGTTTTTGATGACGCTCTAGGCGTCGCATGTCGACCGCAGCCCGCGCCCGTCAGGAGCCGCGTCGTTTGGAGCTCGTGGCCCGTGAGATCGCCGGCCTTCCCGGCGTCGAGACGCACGCATACCGGGCGGGTGAAGTGCTCCTCCCCACCGAGCGACTGATGCGACTGCACGTCTACGTGAGCGACGGCGCCATCGGTTTGCGCCTGGCGGTCGGGCGGGCGAATAACGCGATGCTCGATGTGTTCGGTCCCGGGTCGCTGGTGACGCCGCAGGTGTGGCATCCGGAATCGAGTACCGAGGCACGCCACGCCGTCGCGCTGCTGCCCAGCACGACGCTGGAGCTCTCCGCCGAAGCATTCGAGAGGCACCTGACCGCGAATCTGCCGTTCGCCCTCGCGGTCGTGGCGTGGGACGGCTGCCGATACGCCGCCCTGGTCGACCGGCTGGCGATGCTCTCACTGCGCGACCCGCTGCGGCGCGTGGCGAACACGCTGCTGCTCCTGGCCGAGCAGATCTGCGCCACGGGCGACTCCCCGGCGAGCGCGCGGCTGGAAGTGAGTCAGGACTTGATCGCGGCGTTCGCCAACCTGAGCCGGCAGACCACCAACCGCCAGCTGCGCCGGCTGGCGCGCGCCGGTCTGGCGGGGCTGGAGCGGCGCGTGGTGGACCTGCGCGACCTGCCCGCCCTGCGCGGCGTCGCGGCAGGGCGCCGCCCGGCGCCACGCTAGCTAGCCCCGAGTTGCCGGGCATCGCTTCTCCTGCCACTATTCCAGGCTGAGACTCACCTCGTTCGCCGCATCCACGTGAGGAGCGATTCGCATGTCCTCGTCAAGCAGAGCCGCGCGCGCCGTGGCCGTCGCGTGCTTCGCCGCGGTCTCGGTGGCGGCCCAGGGCATCCACCCTCAGTTCGGTCTCGGTGGAGGGTTGACGGCTCCGGTGGGCGACTATCACGCGACGGCCGGCGGGCAGGGCTTCAATACCGCGTGGCACGGGTTGGCGCTGCTCGCGTTCAAGCTCCCCGCCCTTCCGGTCGGGTTTCGCATCGACGTCACCTACGGCGCCAACAGCGCGAATGACAGCCTCAAGGCCCAGCTGACGACCCAGCTCGGCGAGCCGACCGACGAGAAAACGAAGCTCGCCGGCGTCAGCGTCAACGTCACGTACCCGGCGGCGTCGTCCGCACCGGTCAGACCGTACGCGATCGGGGGGGTCGGCCTGTACCACACGACGATCTCCACCAGCACGAGCGCCTCGACCGGGGACCGCGCCGCCACCAAGCTCGCCTGGAACCTGGGCGGGGGGTTGGCCTTCGCGCTGCGTGGGGTGACGCTGTTCTTCGAGGCGCGCTACGTGAACGTCGCGGCAGTGTCGGGTTTACCCCGCACGACGTTTCTCCCCTTCACGACCGGCATTCGCTTCGGCGGGCGATAGCCTTCACGACCCGGTGCGCGCCTGGAGCTGATACTGGAGCCCGTTGAACGCTCCCGCGACGCCCACGTAATACGTCCCGGGAGTGAGGGAGCGGGTCAGGCGCGAGCAGTAGTTGAAGTGGCCGGGGTCGGTGAAGTCGGGGGTGTACGTGATCAAGGTGCCCCCGGCGTCGAATAGCAGGATCGCCGTGGCTTCCTCGAGCGCCCAGCCGCACGACCCGACCCAACCCGAGGTCTCGAACGTGTACGTCCCCGAGCTCGGGATCTTCACCCGATAGACGTCGAGCTGCAACGTGTCGGCCAGAATGGCGCGCGTGTACCCACCGATCGCCAGGCCGTTCGCGGTAGCGAGCGTGTGGTTGGGCTGGATCTGCGCCGGGAACCCGAGCGTGAACGAGGCGGCGTATGGTGCCGCGCTCAAGACCGTGATGGCGGTCGGCGTTGCCGGGCCTCCTAATGCGCCCCACAACCTGCCGGGAACACCCAGCTGCTGGTCGCCGCTCTCGTCGGTGGCGCCGTACACCAAGTAGCGGCCGTCTTCCACGCTGCTGAACGCGAAGCTCCCATCCGGCTGAGCGGCGACCCGCTGCAAGAATTCGCTCGTGACCCCGGAATAGAGCAGCGCGTACACCTGGGTCGCCGGGCCATGGCGTTGCGTCAGGCTGTTGTAGGCGTTGACCAGACCGACGCCGTACTGTGTGGGCGGGCCGACGGCATAGCTCGTGAGGCGCGACCGCAGCTCGCTCGCCGTGAGCCCCGGGGTCTGGGCCAGCAAGAGGGCCGCCACACCTGCGACGTGCGGGCTCGCCATCGACGTGCCTTCGGCCCACGCGTAGTCCGGCTGGCCGCGGGCAAAGTCCCAGATGGCAGAGAACACGCCGTCGGTGAAGTCGCCGAGCTCGAAGTTTCCTCCCGGGGCCCGGAGGGTGACGTAGGGGCCGAAGCTCGAGTACGACGCCGGAGCGCCGTCGGGCCCCACCGCGGCGACGGCCAGGACCTCGGGGTAGGCAGCCGGATAGTGCGGCGCGGACGTGCCCGCGTTTCCCGCCGCTGCCACGACGAGCGCTCCCGCGTTCGTGGCGCTGATGATGGCGCTGTGCAGCGTCGTGTCGGTATCCGGGCCGCCCAGGCTCAAGTTGATGATCTTGGCCCCGGACGTCGGCTGTACGGTGCCGCCCTTGCCGTCGTCGGCCGGCAGACCGGCGGCGTACAGAATGCCCTGGGCGATGTCGTAGAACTCCCCGAACCCGGCCACACCCAGTGCGCGCACCGGACGGATTCTCACGTTCCAGTTCACACCGGTGACGCCGACGCGGTCGTTGCCCACCGCCCCGATCGTGCCCGCGACGTGTACCCCATGGGCGCCGATATCGTCAGGATTGTAGCACGTCCCGGTGGAATCGGGACTGTAGGACGCCAGGATCGTCGGATCTGGATCGTAACCGCCGCCGTCGTCGGCGTTCGTGATGGTGTCGCCGGAGCAGAGCACCAGCGAATCGGCGTCGGTCACGAAGTCGTATCCATCGGACGTCAGGTTCCCGGCGAGCGCCGGATGGTCGAAGCGGGTTCCGTCGTCGACCAGCGCGACCAGCACGGACGGGTTCCCCGTCGTAATGGTCCAGGCGCGTGGCAAGTCGATCAGGCCGTAGTGCCACGACTGGATGGCAAAGAACGTGTCGTTCGGCACGACCCGCAGCGCCGCCGCTGCCGGGCCGCTCGCCCCCGTCCCACCCCAGCCCCCTGCCCCGCCCGCAGGGACGTAGGCCGTCTCGTCCAGCCAAAGCAAGCGATTGCGAGTGACGGCGGCGATGGCCGGATCGCGACGCAACGCGGCGGCGACGCCGTCGAGGGCGGTCGAGTCGGTCACGCGAACCTTCGCCGCGAGGATGGCAGGCGAGACGCCTGTGACCGCGGCGCCTGGGGGGAGGAGGCCCTGGAAACGGGCGCGGATCGCCGCGCCCACGGCCCGGGCGCTCGCCTTCGTCGCCAGCGCCGCGGAGCCCACGGGCGGGGCACCGAGTGCGCCATGGGGAGCCCCCGGACCTGGTCGCCGCGTGCGTGCGCCGCCGGGACCGATGCACGGGACGGGGCCGGGAACACAGTCGTCGTCGTGATCACCCCTTTGATGGCGCCGTCGCTCGGAATCCATCCGGTGGGGGCCGTTTCGTTGTTACATCCGGCCAGCATCAGCGCGAGCACGGCGATGCCGGCGAGTGGCCTGGAAGTCCTGTTCACGGGGCGATCCCTGGAGTCGGTAGGACGGCGCGACATAGGGACAATCTGCCCTGGCGTCAGGCCGCCCGCAACGGAGCGGTCTAGCGGACTGCGGCGGCCGCAGCCGAATCGCCGCGCTGCAGCAACGCCGCGAAGTCGCTCAGTTCCGAGAGTCCCAGGTCGGACGCGACCCAGTACGTATAGGCGGGCGTCGCCCAGTGCAGCAGGTGGTAGCCCTGGCGGGTCGCCGCGCGCGGTCCCGCAGTTCGCCCCCGCTCCGCAGGCCAAAGGAAGACGTTGATCACGTGCTGGCGCCGGCTGTAGGCCAGGGCCGCGACCGGCCGCCCGTCCACGTACTCGAGCCGGCCCCCGACGAGCGGGAACCCGCCGCCCGCGAAGTCATACACGGGCGGGGAGAAGTCGAGCTTGCCGTTGAACCA
>WNGN01027636.1_pt1 | contig 10109 bp, 8 predicted proteins | sample 5400561 | NCBI WGS metagenome assembly WNGN01 (sample SAMN13153379, study PRJNA577476) | soil metagenome | isolation source: 115 cm soil or saprolite under Garry oak tree replicate 2 | place: USA:California | collected 2016-06-15 | reverse complement strand
GCGCGGCTGCTGGACGGCACCCCGCTCGACGCCATGGGCCGGTTCGAGTTCTACGACGCGACGCGGACCGGCGACCTCGCCCTCGTGGTGGCCACCGCGGACGAGCGGGTCTACGCCAACCTGCTGCTGACCGTCGGGGTCGTCGCACCGGGGTGACCCCGGCCGGGCTACCGGATCACCCGGATCCGGACGCAGTCGATGGCGGCGGCGAGCTTGGCCGCCCGCATCATCGGCACCCGGTGCGACCCGTCCCCCGCGGTCACGCACAACCGCTTCCGCCCCGCGGTCAACCCGTTCACCGACACGGTCACCGACGACACCCCTGCCCCGCCGCCGCCGTCCTCGATCGCCACGAAGAACTCGAGCGGCGCCGCCTCGGCGTCGGGCACCACACCACCGGCAAGCGCCTGCACGTAGGCGTGCAGGTGGCCGCGGACCACCCCGGAGCCCGGGTCGAGGACGCTCATCTCCCTGTAGTAGCCGCCGGCGGCGGCCGCGAGGAAGCGGTCACGGAGCAGGTTGCGGGTGCTGATGGTGACCTGGAACTGCCGGCCGGCCCGCACCAGGCGGGGGAAGCGGGCGATCAGCACGGCGGGGGTGAGGGCGGGGACCTCGCCGTCGTCCACGGCGACGCAGCGGGGGGCGTCCTGGAAGCCGTCATGGCGTGGCAGGGGGCTCTGGTCGCAGCTGGTGGCCAGCGGCACGGCCCCGGCGGGCGTCGCGGTCGTCGTCGAGGCGCTCGTCTGCTCATCGGCCTTCGCCGACGGGAAGGCCTGGCAGCCGGCGCTCACGAGCGCCGCCATGAGCAGCCAGCAGAGCAGGAACGGCCCGCTTCGGGACGGCGGAAGGCTTGGTCGTGGCATACGCCGACCACCTTTCATGGGGGATGCAGCCTGTTCGGGCTGCACGAAAGGACGCATACAAGGCCGGCCGCGTGATGGGCGACGAGCCTGAGGTATGCAGGCTGTTGCGACTGCTACTGGACGACCGTGGGGGCGGCCGTCCGGGGGGTGACGCGGCCCAGGCTAGGTCTCCTTGCCGTGCAAGTCAAATCGCCCATATCCTCGGGTCATCTGGCCTCGATCGTCGCGATCGTCGCCCCGGTGGGGACGGTCTGGCCCTCGGTCACCGACAGGCCGGTGACCGTGCCCTGCTGGTGGGCGGTGACGTGGTTCTCCATCTTCATCGCCTCGAGCACCACGATCGTCTGGCCGGGGCTGACCTCGTCGCCGTCGGCCACGAGGACCTTCACGATCGTGCCCTGCATCCCGGTCTTGACGACCTCCTTGCCCGGGCCGCCGGACTCGGCCCTGGCCCGCTCGAGGGCCTTCGGGGAGCGGGGCGTGCGCACGCGCTCGGGGACCTTGACGGGCTCCTGCGGGAAGACGTCCACCGCGAACCGCTTGCCTTCGAGCTCGACGACGATGCGGCGCGGGGACGCCTTGGCCACCCCCTCGGCCTCCGCCTCCTCGGGGAGGACCCGGCCCCGCGCGAGCGAGGAGAGGTCCATTGAAGGCCGGGTCGCGCATGGCCAGCTGGTGAAAGGGGATGGTGGTAGGGACGCCCCGGATGGTGAACTCCGCCAGGGCGCGCAGCATGCGTCGCCTGGCCTGCTCGCGGTCCTCGCCCCAGACGATCAGCTTCGCGAGCAGGGAGTCGTAGGCCTGGGGCACGGTGAAGCCGGCCCGCACGCCGGCGTCGACGCGGACGCCCGGCCCCGCCGGCTCGCGCCAGCCCGTCACCGGCCCGGGCGCGGGCATGAAGTTGCTCCCGGGGTCCTCGGCGTTGACGCGGACCTCGATCGCGTGCCCGCGCGGCCGGATGCCGTCCCAGTGGGCGGGGACCGGCTCGCCGGCGGCCACCTTGAGCTGCGCGTGGACGAGGTCGATGCCGGCCGTCAGCTCGGTGACCGGGTGCTCGACCTGGAGCCGGGTGTTCATCTCGAGGAAGTAGAAGCGTTCCGAGCGCGGCTCGTAGAGGAACTCGACCGTGCCCGCGTTCTCGTAGCCGGCGGCCCGCGCGACGTCGCGGGCCGCCGCGGCGAGCGCGGCCCTGACCTCGTCGGGCAGGCCGGGCGCCGGCGCCTCCTCCACCAGCTTCTGGTGGCGGCGCTGCAGCGAGCAGTCCCGCTCGCCGAGGAACACCACCTCGCCGCGAGCGTCGGCCAGGATCTGGGCCTCGACGTGGCGGGGTGCGTCCAGGTAGCGCTCGACGTAGACCTCGGAGCGCCCGAACGCGGCCCTGGACTCGCGCTCGGCCGACTCGAGCGCGTCCGCCACCTCCTCGGGCGTGCGCACGACCTTCATGCCGCGCCCGCCGCCGCCGAAGGCGGCCTTGAGCGCGAGCGGGTAGCCGTGCTCGGCGCCGAACGCGACGGCCGGCCCGGGGCCGGTCAGGGGCTCGACCGTGCCGGGCACGACCGGCGCCTTGGCCTGCTCGGCCACCTTGCGGGCGGCCAGCTTGTCGCCCATGGCCGCGATCGCGGCCGGGGGAGGGCCGACCCAGCGGATCCCCGCGTCGATCACCGCCTGGGCGAAGGCCGCGCTCTCGGCCAGGAAGCCGTAGCCGGGGTGGACGGCGTCGGCCTTCGCCCGCTTCGCGGTCTCGACCAGCAGGTCGACGTTCAGGTAGCTCTTGGCCGGGGCCGCCTCGCCGATGTGGTACGCCTCGTCGGCCAGCTCGACGTGGAGGGCGTCCCGGTCGGCGTCGGAGTACACGGCGATGCCGGCGACCCCGAGCTCCCGGCAGGCCCGCAGGACGCGCACGGCGATCTCGCCACGGTTGGCGACCAGGACCCTCTCCACGGCTGTCTGCCCTCCTCGGCGACCCTGCGCCCTCCGGCTCCGGCAAGCGTAGCTCAGCCGACGCGGGGAGCAGCCGCACGGCGATCGTCAGAGGTCCCGGCCCCAGGCAGAGCGCAGGCTGTGGCCCCAGCGGCTGCCCGGCTCGTAGGCGCGGACGCCGATCCCGGGCCGCGCGCTCGTCGCCCACGGGCGGACCTCGCGGTCGCGCTCCCTGGCGGCCAGCCAGTCGATCGCAATGGCGAGCACCTCGGGCTCTTCGCCCTCCGGCGTGCCCTTCACGACCCGGAACCGCAGGCCGTTCGGGGTCCGCAGCACCTCGATGTCGCCCGGCTGCGCCTCGTACGCGGTCATGATCTTCTTCCCCTCCTCTCGGCCCCCCGGCGCCGTGCCAGCACCGCGCGGCAGAGCGCCTCCGGGTTCTCGGGCGAGACGAACAGCTTGAACCCAGGCCACTCGAGGAGGACGCCGCGGCGCCGGTCGGTGGCGTACGCCCTGAAGCGGCCCCAGCCCCGGTTCGCGAACCGCCCCCACCACCCGAACAGCCCGCCGGAGCCGAGCAGCCGGACGCTCCGGGGCATGGCGGTCGGCCTGGCCGCCGCCAGGCCGCCGAGCGGGAAGAGGAGCGGCGCGGCACCGCGGCGCAGCACCGCCAGCTCGCCCCGGCCGACCGCGTAGCCGGTCGGGGCGAAGGCCAGGGGCAGCGCGACCAGCAGCACGAACAGGCTCGGGGCGCCGACCAGGATGGTGAGGCCGCCCGGGCGGGCGAGCGCGAGGGCGACCGCGCCGCCGATCGCCACCACCCCGGCCACGGCGGTCAGCATCCGCGCGCCCGGGTCGAGCGGGGCGGCCGGGAACACCTCCTCGACCGTCATGCGCGCCCGCTCAGGCCGGCGATCCTGCCGGCCTGAGCCAGAGGATCGCCCGCCTCCGGCGGGCTCCGAGCCCGTCACGGTTCCAAGCCCTTCACCATGCCCTTCACAATGGGATGTTGCCGTGCTTGCGGGGCGGCCGGAGCTCGCGCTTGGTCATGCACATCTCGAGCGCGGTGCACAGCCGGGGCCGGGTCAGCTGGGGCTCGATGACCTCGTCGACGTAGCCGCGCTCGGCCGCGATGAAGGGGTTCGCGAACCGCTCGGTGTACTCGGCGACCAGCTCGTCCCGGCGGGCGGCCGGGTCGGCGGACCGCTCGATCTCCCGGCGGAAGATGATGTTGACGGCCCCCTGGGGCCCCATCACCGCGATCTCGGCGGTGGGCCAGGCGTAGTTGACGTCGGCCCGCAGCGGCTTGGACGCCATGACGTCGTAGGCGCCGCCGTACGCCTTGCGGGTGATCACGGTGATCTTGGGCACGGTCGCCTCGGCGTAGGCGTACAGCAGCTTGGCGCCGTGCCGGATGATGCCGCCCCACTCCTGGCTCGTGCCCGGCATGAACCCGGGCACGTCGACGAAGCTCACGATCGGGATGTTGAAGGCGTCGCAGAAGCGCACGAACCGGGCGCCCTTGATCGAGGCGTTGATGTCGAGCACCCCGGCCAGGTGCAGCGGCTGGTTGCCGACGATCCCGATCGACCGGCCGTTCAGGCGGGCGAAGCCGATCACGATCGACTCGGCCCACGCCTGCTGGATCTCGAGGAACCCCCCGTCGTCGACCACCCGCTTGATCACCTCGCGGATGTCGTACGGCTGGTTGGGGTTGTCGGGGACCAGGTCGATCAGGGTCGGGTCCTCGCGCCGTGGGTCGTCGGTCGGCTGGTGCCGCGGCGGGTCCTCCATGTTGTTCAAGGGGAGGTAGCCGAGCAGCGAGCGGGTGAGGTCGAAGCACTCGTCCTCGTCCTCGGCCGCGAAGTGCGCCGTGCCCGACTTGGTGGCGTGGGTGATCGCTCCGCCGAGCTCCTCGAAGGTGACGTCCTCACCGGTCACGGCCTTGGCGACCTCGGGGCCGGTGATGAACATGTACGAGGTCTCCTTGACCATGAGGATGAAGTCGGTGATCGCGGGGGAGTAGACCGCCCCGCCGGCCGCCGGGCCCATGATCAGCGAGAGCTGCGGCACCACGCCGGATGCCTGCACGTTGCGCCAGAAGATCTCGGCATAGCCGGACAGCGCGACCACGCCCTCCTGGATGCGGGCGCCGCCGCCGTCGTTGATGCCGATGCAGGGGACGCCCATCTTCACCGACAGGTCCTGGATCTTGCAGATCTTCTCGGCCATGACCTCGCCGAGCGACCCGCCGAAGACGGTGAAGTCCTGGCTGAAGACGCAGACCCGCCGCCCCTCGACGGTGCCGTAGCCGGTGACCACGCCGTCGCCGGGGATCTTCTTCTTGTCCATCCCGAAGGCGGACGCGCGGTGGACCGCGAACATGTCCAGCTCCACGAACGACCCGGGGTCGAGGAGCGCGTCGATCCGCTCTCTCGCCGTCAGCTTGCCCTTGTCGTGCTGGACCTCGACGGCCTTCTTCGAGCCGGCGTGCAGGGCCTGCTCCCTGCGGTTGCGGAGCTCGTCGATGCGCTCCTTCATGGTCTTCGGCTTCAATGGGGCCACGAGAGCCTCCCGGCAGGTCCGGTCCCGGCGCTCGCCGAGCCGCTGGTCATTGTATGGAGGGGCCTGCCCGGGCGTAACGTGGCGGACCGGTCGGACCGTATCGAAAGGATGCCACAGAGGATGCCATGGGCAGCGTGACGAGCGGGCCGCCCCGGGCGGGCGCCGGCCACGGGGCCGGCGGCTACGGCGACCCCCGGGCCGGCGGGTACGGCGACCGGGTCCGCCGGGCGCTGCCCGCGTTCTTCCAGCCGCTCGAGGTGGCGGCCGTCCCTCCCAGCACGATGCTGCGGGCCGCCGAGCTGGCCGCGGGGGGCGCCGGCGAGGGTGCGACGGTCGTCGCCGACGTCCAGACGGCGGGCCGGGGGCGCCTGAACCGGACGTGGTCCGCGCCTCCGGGGAGCTCGCTGCTCCTCACGGTGGTGCTCCGGCCCAGCCTGGCGCCCGCCGAGGCCTGGCTCGCGGCCGCCGCGGCCGGGGTCGCGCTGGTCGACGCCGTCCGTGTCACGCTCGCCCGGGCCGGCGCGCTCGCCGCGGCTGCCCGGGCGCCCGTGGGTGCGGGGCCGGGCCGGCAGGGGGCGGGCACCCGCGTGGGGCTCAAGTGGCCGAACGACCTGCTCCTCGACGGCCGCAAGGCGGCCGGCCTGCTCGCCGAGGCGCGCGTGCGCGGCGGCCGGGTCGAGTGGGTTCTGGTCGGCATGGGGGTGAACGTGGGGCACGGGGCGGCCGACCTCCCGGCCGGGCTGGCCGGCCGGGCCACCAGCGTCGCCCTGGCCGCAGGCGGGCCGGTCGACCGGGGGCGCTCGCGGCCGGGGACACCGCGGCGGTGCTGGCCGACTACGCGAGCAGGCTCGACACCCTGGGGCGCGAGGTGCGGGCCGACCTGCTCGGCGCCGGCCCGGTCACCGGCACCGCCGCCGGACTCGGCCCGACCGGCGGCCTCCTCGTGCGGACCGCGGCCCGGGAGGTCGTCGAGGTCGCCGCGGGGGACGTGGAGCACCTGCGGACCGCGGAGTCGCCGTCCCGGGGGTGACGCGGCACCGAACTCGCGTCGCAGGTGCCGTTCAGCACCAAGGTCTTGTTCTCATCCTTTGGGGCGACTATGTTACTTCGGCCCTACAGGAGGGGTTCTGCCGAGTAGGCCGGGACCAGCCGCTACGTGCTGAGGGGTGCCATGTCCGTCGCGGGGGCAGGTCGGCGCGGAAGCCGCGTGGCACCCGATGACGTCGGGTCGCGGCCGCAGGCGCCGGCGCTCCCGGTGACCGCGACGAGCGAGGCTGACACGCCGGCGCCTGCGCCCGGGCGGGCCGGTGCCGGCCCGGGCGGAGGGCTCCGGCGCAGGGCGAGCGGACTGGCCGGACTGGCGCTGCTGGCCGCCGTCGCCGCGGGATTGCTCGGCCAGGGCGCCTACTACGCGCCGGTGCAGCGCTACGTCGGGCTGCTGGTCGCGGCGGCGACCGTGCTGGCGCTGGCGGCGTGGCCGCCGGCCCGCGGTGACGTTCGTCTTCTGCCTGTGGTCCCGGCGTTGGCACTGGCGGCGTGGGCGCTGCTCGACGCCGCTCTGCTCGGCGTCCCCGCAGCCAGCGCTGGGACCGTGCTCGAGCTGCTCGGCGTCGTCGCGGTGCTGCTCGTCTGCCGCCGCCTCGGGCGGGAGGACCGGGAGGTCCTGCTGCTCGGCGTCATCGGGGTCGGCCTGGCGGTGGCGCTGGCCGGCTGGCTCGGGGTCGTCGGCCGCATCGGCTCCTTGACGTGGGAGGGCCAGGGCATCTTGCGGGCTTCGTCGACGTTGAGCTACCCCAATGCGACCGCCGCCGTACTGGTGGCTGTGGCCATGCTCGTGCTCGCGCGGCTTGTCGAGGTGCCGCGCTCCCTGCCGCTCGTGCTCTCCGCCACCGGCCTCCTGGCCGGGCTGGCCGCGACCATGAGCCGGGCGGGTGCGCTCGGGCTCGCGGTCGGTCTGGTCGTGCTCGCCGGACTCCGGGGGCCTGGCAGGACCGCCCGGGCGGCGGTCGGCCCGTACGCGGGCGCCGCGGTCGCGCTGGGCTGCCTGCTGCCCTCCATGCCGGTTGCCAGCCCGCCACGACCGGTGCTCGCGCTGGCCGGCCTTTCCGCCGGGCTGGCCCTCGCTGCGGTCCTGGCCCGGCTGGAGCGATGGCCGGCCGTCGCGCTCCTGCTCGGCGGCGCACTGCTGGGAGGCCTCGCGCTGGTCGTCATCGGCGGCGGGGGGAAGGGCGCGGGCGCCGGCTGGGGGAAGGGCGGGCCCGTCCGGACGGTCGCCGAGGCGCGGGTCAACCTCGCCTCGCCCGACCGGTCCGGCGCCTTGCGTGCCGCGGTGCGGGTGGCCGCGGAGCACCCCCTCACCGGCGCCGGACCCGGGCACGCTGACCTGCGATGGAAGGGGCCTGACGGTGTCACCCGATTCTTCCGCTACGCGCACGACGAGTACGTCCAGGTCGCGGCCGAGCTCGGTCTCGTGGGCCTCGCGCTGCTCGCGGTCCTGCTGGTGGCGGTCGCGCGCCTGCTGTGGGGCGCGCGCGCCGCCGGCCTGGCAGATGGGACCTGGGCGGGCGTGGTCGCAGCGTGCGCGGCCTTCGCCGTGCACAGCGGCTTCGACTTCGTCTGGCACCTGCCGGCGGTGCTGCTCACCGTGCTGCTGCTGGCCGGCGCGGTCCTGCCGGCGCACGACGCTGCCCCTACCCGCCAGCCGTCCATCCCCGCTCACAGCATCCCCGCTCACAGAAGGGAGTCCGATGACAACAAGGGTGCGAACTAGGGTTGCCGCCGCGGTGGTGGCCATCGTCCTCGGCGGCGCCCTCGCGCTGTTCGCCGCGACCGGTCCGGCGGTCGCGTTCTTCTCCGGGGGGCTGTTCCTCGACGTCCGGGTGGAGTCTCCGGCGACGCTGGTCGCGCGGGGAGCCGCGGTGGACGTGCCGCTCGAGGTGACCTGCAACGCGGCGCCCAACACCGCATCCGTCTCGGTGACCGTCACCCAGCGCAGCGGCTCGGGCGTCGCCCAGGGCTCGGGCTTTGCAGCCGTCGGCTGCACCGGATCGGGTCAGCAGATCCGCGTCCGCGTCCAGGCGACCTCTGGGGGGAAGACCTTCAAGCAGGGCACCGCCGTTGCGACCGCCGACATCTTCGGCTGCGCGTCGAACTTCTCCATCTGCGGCAACGAGACAGATAGCCAGACCATCACGATCCAGCGCTGACATCACCGGTCCACGATCCACGCGGCACGACGCCACCGCGGTTCCGGCGCAGCCGCGGTGGCGTCCTCCCGGCCTGGCCCTGGCGCCGTCGTGCGACTGGCGCCGTCGTGCGACCTGCTGGCGCTACCCGGCCGAGCCGTTGAAGTAGCTCTGCGCCTTGGCCCAGGCGTTGGCCCCGACCGCGTCGCCCAGGTCGCGGCCGCCCAGGTCGGCGTCGAGGAAGTGGATGCCGCCCTGGCGGCGGGAGTTGCCGGCCTCGTCGAGCGCGTTGGTGAAGGTCGGCCAGGTGAGCACCATCGGCAGGGCTGGGGTGGCGCCTGGCTCGATGCGCGACGAGCCGGCTGGGATCGTCACTCGCGCGCCGAACAGGTCACTGCCGGTGAACAGCCGCAGGACCCGGGCGCCGGCCGCGCTGAAGGTGCTGTGCCCGGACACGTACTCGGGGAACGGCGGGGTCAGGGAGGTCATCGGCTGGTAGGGCAGGTAGTTCTCGCCCTTGATGAGCCGGGTCCCCTGGTAGGGCCCGCCCCAGGCGAGCACCCACTGGCCGGCCCGGCGGGTGCGCACGGCCGTGATCGGGCGGACGTAGTCCCAGCGACGCTTGGCGTTCCAGGCGGCGATGCTCGCGTCCAGCATGGTGTTCGTCAGCGCGAAGAACAGCTTGGCGTCCTGGTCCAGGGTGTGGCCGTCCTTGCGCGAGATCGCCTGGGCGAACAGGCACCAGTGGCCGGGCGGGGTCTCGCTCGCCGGGCCGTCGGACCAGTACTCGACCCTGACCTTCTGGTAGTCCGTGAGGCTGGCGCTCTGCAGCAGGGTCTCGTCGACCTCCTTGTCGACGGCGGCCAGGGTGAGGTTCCACGGGCCGGGGGGCAGGAACATGTCCGGCGAGGTCAACGCGAACGGGACCACGTTGCGCCAGTGCGGGGTGAGGAACTTCTGCACGACGTAGCCGCCGTTGCCGTCGGGCAGGCGCAGCGGCTGCCAGCGGTACAGGTCGTTGACCTGGTCGGGTGTGTTGACCGGAACGTAGCCGCTGGTGTCGGCGTAGCCGCCCGCCTGGTTGGAGCCGTCGTTGGCGCGGAAGTCGAGCACCGCCGCGGCGGCGGTGTTGCCGACCCCGGCGGCGGTCTTCAGGTCGGTCGAGGTGGTGTTGGGGTCGTAGCCGAGCGCCTTCATGAACGCGGTGAAGTCGGCCGAGCGGCCAGGGAACAGGTTCAGCAGCGCGCGGTAGGCGGCGTAGCTGATCGCCTTGCTCTTGCGGGCCAGGGTGCGCTCGGCGGCCGGCCGCCGCAGCGAGCCGCCCAGGCGGGTGCCGGCCGCGACCGGGTCGTAGGCCGCCCAGGCGTCGTACATGCTGGTGTGCACGATGGCGAGCGCCCGCGCGGTGATCGTGGGACCCGGCTTCGTCGCCCGGACCGCCGCCAGGGTCTGCTCGTCCCACCTGAGCACGACGTTGTCGCCGGGTGTCGGCCCGTAGGCGTCCAGGGGGTACAGCGGGCCCGGACCGATCGGCGACGCGAGGTTGGGAAGGACGTCGTCGTCGTTCACGGTGACC
>WNGN01012764.1_pt1 | contig 10109 bp, 13 predicted proteins | sample 5400561 | NCBI WGS metagenome assembly WNGN01 (sample SAMN13153379, study PRJNA577476) | soil metagenome | isolation source: 115 cm soil or saprolite under Garry oak tree replicate 2 | place: USA:California | collected 2016-06-15 | reverse complement strand
CCGTGCCCCGAGCAGGCCGTCGGTGTAGAAGATCAGCCTGTCGCCGACGCCCACCGTGAATGTGGACGGCTTGATGCCGGGGTGCAGGCCGAGCGGCGTCGCGTACGTCGGGGGGGTCAGGGCCTGCAGGTCGCCGTCCGCTGTCAGTCGCAGCGGGGTCGGGTGCCCGCAGACGACGAGCTCAAGCCAGCCGCGAGGGTCGTACTCGGCGAACACGGCGGTGACAAAGTCCTCGTCCCCGCCGGCCCGCGTGACGGACCGGTCCACGACCCGGGCGATCTCAGTCAGCGACCGGCCCGGCTGTGCGCAGGCGTCCCGGAAGCTGGTCATCGCGACGCCGGCCAGGCGGACGGCCGGGAGTCCTTTACCGCGCGTATCTCCGATGAGCCAGCGAGGGTGGTCTCCCTCGGAAATGACCTCAAGCAGGTCCCCGCCGATCCGTGCCCCGGCCGCGGCGGAGACGTACCGTACCGCGCGGCCAGCCGTCCGGCCGCGACCGTTGCGGGGACTTCGCGCAGGACGGCACTCTGCGCGACACGGGCGACCGCCCGGGCCTGGCTGAGCCGCCGCTGGGCGGCAGTGCGGAGCGCTGAGTTGGCCACGGCGAACGCGGCTAGCAGCACGAGCACGCCCAGGTGGGACGCCAGGGTGCCGGGCCGGGCGGGCTGGTGCACGATGAGCGCGGTGCCCAGCAGCATCGCCCATCCCGCCGGCATCGCGGTGGTCCGCGGCGGAAGCATGAGGGAGACCAGCAGCGGACCTACGGCGAGCCACGGGGCCGGGATGAGGCCACCACCATCCGTGCGGTACACGGTCGCCGCCAGCGCCGTGATGACCAGGGACGAGACCAGCGCGAACACCCGCCGGCCAGGCACGGCCGCGGGCTGGGCAGGTCGCGAAAGCCGCAGCCGGATGCCAGTGCCGGGACGCGCTGCCCGCGGCACTACGCCCAGCTTGGACCCTCGGTGTTCACCCATGAGGCGCCTCCCGTCTGCAGTTGCATCTGCGGCTCCTCCTGCACACCGGTAACACCTTGCAGCTCAGGCTCTACCGCCGGGTTGGGCCAGCTCTGAGCCAGCTGACGGAAAATCGCGGCTGACCTAAGCGCATGCCGGCCGACCCCGATATCGAGCGGTGGGTCATAGCGGCCGCGCTGGCCGTCTACGGCGAGGCCGGCTGGGCCGGATTCACCCTCCACCGCGTCGCCCGGCGCGCAAAGCAGCCCTTTACCGACGCTGGCCCACCAGGGAAGACCTCCTGCTGGCCGCCCTCGAGCACCTAGCCGAGCCACCTGACGAGGGGGCCGATCTCACCGACCTGCGCGGCTGCCTCATCACCATGGCCGAGCAGGTCATCGACATGTTTGTCGGCCCCAAGGCGCTAGTCCTGCCCCGCGTGCTGATCGAGGCGGCGCAGTACCCGGCTCAGTTCGATGAGATGGTGCAGAACATCGTTCTTGCACCTTTCGGCGGTGCCCGGACCATCATCTAGGCCGCAGTGGATCGCGGGGACTCCCTGCCCGCACGCCACCTGACCTGATCATCGACGCCATCATGGGGAGAGTGATCAGCCTCGTGGTGCTCACGCCGGGGCACAGCGAGCCGATATCAGCGCCAAGCGCGACCACTGCGCCGCGTCGATTACCGATCTCGTCCTCCAGGCCGTCACGTGGTCCGCGCCGCGCTCGCATGCCTAGTCGTCGCGGGACCCTCCGGGCTTCGGCGGTCGGCGTGGCGGTGAGGGCACAGTGGGCCTGGCAGCTGACTTGCGCGTCCACCGTCAGCAGGCCACCGCGCCCGCCGCGGGGCGGATGTCATCGCCATCGGCGCGGGGTTCCGATCGCGATCACCTCGACCGGTAGTGCTGCCGCGCCCGCTCGCGAGCAAGCCGGGTCAAGCCGTGCTTGAAGCTGCCCAGATGTTCAGTCCCGCGTCGACCGCATGCTTGTCGATGGCCGCGAGTTCCTCAGCGGAGAACGCAGTGCGGCTGGCTGCGGCCAGGTTCTCCTCCAGTTGAGCCACGCTGCTCGCGCCGATGAGCGCCGAGGTGACGCGCTGGTCGCGTAGCACCCATGACAGCGCGAGCTGAGCCAGCGACTGCCCGCGCGCGCCGGCGAGCTGGTCAAGCGCGCGGACATGCGCGAGGTTCTGTTCGCTGATCTGGTCGGAGCTGAGCGAGCCGCCCACCACGGTGGCACGCGAGCCGGCCGGGACGCCGCCAAGGTACTTGCCCGTCAGCACGCCCTGGGCGAGCGGCGAGAACGCTATGCAGCCAACGCCCTCCTGGCCGAGCACGTCGAGCAGGCGACCCTCGATCCAGCGGTTCAGCATCGAGTACGACGGCTGGTGGATGAGCAGCGGCGTGCCCATCGCACGCAGGATCGCCGCCGCCTCCGCGGTGCGCTCGGCCGAGTACGAGGAGATGCCAGCGTAGAGCGACTTGCCCGACCTGACGGCAGTGTCGAGCGCGCCCATGGTCTCCTCGAGCGGCGTTTCCGGGTCGAACCGATGGCTATAAAAGATGTCCACGTAGTCAAGGCCCGTCCTGGCCAGCGACTGATCGAGACTCGCCAGCAGGTACTTGCGCGATCCCCAGTCGCCGTAAGGCCCGGGCCACATGTCGTAACCGGCCTTGGTCGAGATCACCAGCTCGTCGCGGTAGCGGCGGAGGTCCCTGCGCAGGATCTCGCCCAAGGTGGCCTCCGCCGAGCCGTACGGAGCACCGGTCTCGAGCCTGCCCACCGGGTCGTCGGAGCTGCCGAGTGACTTTCCGCCGTAGTTGTTCGCCAGGTCGAAATGCGTAACCCCGAGGTCGAACGCGCGCAGCACGATCGCCCGCTGGAGGTCAAGCGGCCGGTCGGAGCCGAAGTTCTGCCAGAGCCCGAGCGAGATCTCGGGAAGCTTGAGCCCGCTGCGGCCGCAGCGGCGGTAGCGGATCTGGTCGTACCGGTCAGGTGCGGCGACGTAGGTCATGGCACGAGTCTGCCACCGCTGCGCGGGTCGGCACCGTTCCGAGCAGGCGCAGAACCGAGACCAATAGCGGTCGTGCTCGAGGACGCCGACCTGGAGGACAAGCCAGCCCGCTATAAGGGCCTGAATCTGCAGCTGACCTGTCAGCACGCGACGCGCAGTCACCTGCGACAAAGAGAAATTCGGTTTCCCGCCTTCAGCAGCGACCGGGATGACCGCCGCCGGAACTGGCGGATCCTTGGCCGCGCGGGCCGCTGCGAGGTCAGCCTGTGCCGCTGGCCGAAGGAGTTCACTCATGCGACGTCGGTTGTGGCCACGGTGACGGTGTGGTCGCCGAAGCTGGCCACCAGGTCGAGCCGGCCGCCGAGCGCTTCGACGTATCGGGCGACAGCGTCCATGGTGGCGACCTCGCCGCGCTCGATCTGGGATACCCGGCCGGCGGTGACGCCCATCGCCTGCGCGAGCTGGGTCTGGGTGAGTCCGCGCCGCTTGCGCTCCTCGGCGAGCCGGAAGCCGCTTTGGCGGCCGATCAGTTCCCGGCGGCGCCGTTCGGCTTCCTCCGGGCCGCCGACCCGCTCGATGTAGGCGGCGCGGTCCCATTTGGTGTAACCGGTCATCGCCTGGCTTCCTCCTCGCCGCGTTCTTTCAGGTAGATCTCATAGAGTCGTTCGGCCTGGGGGATCGCCTCGGCATGCCAGCGGTTCCGCTTCCCGGCCTTGTCTCCGGCGAGCAGCAGGATCGCTGACCGCCACGGGTCGAACGCGAACAGGATGGGGATCTCGCTGGTGCCGCTGGGCAAGCCACGACGCGACCTCGCTGGTCTGGTAGACATCCCATTCGTCCACATCACGACTATAGCAAATCCTATAGTCGCCGCGCCGCTGCGAAGCCGAGCGTCCCCGCTCAGCGGCCAGCGTGCCCAGGCTGGTACTTATGATCCGGGCAACCGCGTCCTCCGTGCTGGAACCCAGGGCGCGGAAGTCGCCATCCCCGGCCAGAGCCATGACATTAGGAGAGGAGGTAAAGAGGATACGGGCCATCAGGCAGCCCGGACCGCTCGTGACTGGGCCTGAGCGACATCCAGTCATACCTGGATTCGGGAGGCCATGGGGAAACTTTGTGTCCGAGGGGGGATCGACCCCATTCCCCCACCGGGTCCGCTGCCCGTGCATGCCGACGTACAACTGTAGGGGCAGCCCCGATCATCAGATTCGGCCCACTCGGCTGCCTTGCACGCCAGCCCAATGGCATTCGGCGGCGCAGACGCCGTCCGCTACTCAGAGTGAAGGCGCGTTGGTGCCATGAGGAGCTGCATTGGGCACAGATCGATTACGGCGGCTTCCTGCCCTGAAGCATGAGGATCTCGTCGAGCGCAGAACGGGGCGGGACCTGGCTCGGTATACCGTCCGTTAGGTCGGTCAACCGGTTTGCCTTCCGTAACATCAATGGGAAGGAGAGGTACGCTCGACCCGGCTTATCGACAAGACGCGGGGAAGGCCACGATGAAGCAGCCCCTGTTGGGGCCCGCTGTGGCGGCGAGCTTCCAGGTGCCCGGCACGGGGATCGGCACTCCTGAGGGATAGAACACGACGCCGTCGGCAGTGGCGACCTGGCTTTGGCGGTAGGTCCCGGTCACAGCCTGGCCCGGCAGGAGAGTCGCCTGCACGTCCAGCTCGGACATGTGATCGACATGCAGCGGAATCCAGTAGATCTTCACCTCGGTATGCCGCCGGGCTTGCTGATAGATCGCTGCAAACCCCCGCTCGTCGGCCCTGAAGTCGCCGGCCAGGAAACCGCCGGAGCGGACGTCGCGGTGATGGCCGACGCGAACGCACCGGTACGCCACCGATCCGGGCATGCCGCGAAAGGCGCCAGCCTGGGTCGCGCCAGAGAAGCATCGCCCCCCGGCCCGGACCACGTATCCACGGGGTCACACCTGCGGCGATGGCGCCTACTCGCAGCTGCTGTTCTGGCGGCCGGTCCCCGGTTTCGCCCCGTCACCCGAGGCCTACCGGCCCGCGATCGCCCTGGTGGAACTCGGCCGCGACCGCCTCCACCGGCTGCAGGACGCGGGCCTGCTGCGCGCCGACGTGCCCGTCGAGCAGGTCGAGAGGGACTGGATCATCCTGCTCTCCGGCGTCGTCAGCCAGCAACTGTCCAACGCGCCGCAGCAGGCCTTCGGCGACGGCCGCTACACCGCCGCGGTTCCCGAGCTGGTGGCCATGTTCGCCGGTCACTACTCCGTCCGCACGCCGAGACCGAAAACAGGCAGCCGCCGGCCGAATCGCTGACCAGATCCGGCACGCCGACAGATGGGCCAGTGGAGCCCCGAATGCTACCGCGTCCGGTGGCTGGACCGGGCCAGCTCCCCGGCCACACCGGGCGCCCGCTTCCAGGGCTGGAACCGGCTCGGCTGGATGCGGTGGTCCATGACCTGCCAGGTCAAGACCGCCGAGCCCGGCCGGGAGCTCGCCTTCTCCACGATCCAGCGAGGACGGGAACTGGTCCGCTGGCAGTACCGTCTCGAGGCCGCCGGCGGCGGCACCGACCTCACCGAGTCATTCCAGGTCATCTGGCTACCCTTGACCGCCCGGCTCGCGGAGGACGTGCTCATGCGCGACCGCGACCGGCGCCGCGAGGAAGCGATGCGGACCACCCTGAGCCGGATCAAGGACCTCGCCGAAAACAGCACAAGACCAGCAGACCGCCCAGGCGGGGCAGCGGCGCCGCACCCATGACGAACCCGCGTCGCCGATCCGGAGAACGCCCAGGTGCCTGTGGCCGTCCAGCGCTGAGCAAGGCGCGGCGCGGGCTGAAACAGTTCGTCGCCAGCCACGCCGAACCGGATCATCTGCGCGACCGCCACATCACGACCGGTCAAGCACAGGCCCACTCCGATTCGGCAGGGGCGTTCCAGCAACCGGAGAGGCCAACCGGACCGGTCGCTCTGTGATCAACGGGGTCAAGCTGGTCGGCGCGCACACGGATCGTTCTGCGCGCCGATCCGGCCAGTTGCGAGGCCGCCTGCACAGTACCGAAACGACAATATGCACAGGGGCGAAGTGGGCGCTACGAGGTGCTAAACCTCCAACAGCCCCCGGATGTCGTAGGGCCAGTGCCGACCGCTCATGCCGATGTGCGATCGCAGAACCCCCAGCGCTGCCGCCGCGATCCGCAATTCGGGCTGCTGTGATCTCGCCATCGCGACGGTAGCCTCATGAACTGTCCGTGCTCTAGCGTGGCATCCATGGACGACGCGTCCTTGCGCGCCTCCGATGCTGACCGCGAACAGGCTGTCGCCGCCCTTCGTGAGCACCTCCTGGCGGGCCGATTGACGCTCGAGGAGTTCTCGGAGCGAGTTGACGGCGCTCTGCGAGCACGGGTCACCGGTGAGCCAGCGCATCTGCAGAACGACCTACCCGAGGTATTCCCTGAGCCAGCCGGCTCGCGCCGCAAGCCGGTCCGCTTCACGACGGCCTTTCTCGGTCATGTCGTGCGTAATCCGGGGTCGCCAGAGTGCCGTCCGCCACAGCGGGTGACGGGCCGATATGACCGATTCCTGCTCTGTCGCGGACGGGTTATCCGGGGCCGGACCGCGACGGAGCCGGTGTCCGTGACGGGCGGGCCATGGACACCTGGTGGCCCCTAACCTGGCCGTTTCCCAGGTGCACTCGCTCACGGCGCCCAGATGCGTACCGGCCTCGTCGTCGCTGCTTCTGTGACGGACACGTCCTCGACGGTCAGACCTGCGGAGACATCGCTGTCGATCTTGAAACCTCGGATAATCCTAGACGCGGTCGGCTCAGGTTGCGCCGATGGGCCCTGGCCACCGGTGCCTTCGGAGATCTCGACCTCGATCTGCGTGACGCCAGCATCGATCAGCGCCGGACCGCGGTGACGGTTCTGGCGGCGTTCGGGAACGTCGATTTCTACGTGCCGGAAGGCGTCACCGTCTCCATCAGCGGATTTACCATCCTCGGCCACCGCCGGGACTGGGGCTGCGACGCTGGCCGCCCGGCTGCCCCAGCCATTCATGTGCGCGTAATCGGCATGGCCGGGACAATCGACGTATGGCGGGCACCGCACGATCTGCACGACAGTAGCTACAGCGACATCTTCCACGCACTTGAGGACCGCCCGCGCCGACTCCCCGCATGAAATGGCCGGCCGCGAACTTCCCCACGACGCGCCGAGTTGGCCGATCTGCACGCCACCACCGCTCGCCCGGTCGCTGCTCAGCTGCGCCTAGTCGGCAGGGCGCTGCCGGTCGGCAGGCCGGGTCATGGGACTTGTCGCTCTCCGTGTCCGGCATTTCCTCCCGCACCGGCCTTCCGGACGCGCGGCCCGGTGTCGCGCGTCCTTCGCCACGTCTGACCCGCTGGCTGCCACGATTAAGCCTAGTGCCGTGGCTCCGCTTCGATGTGGCGGCCAGCCGACGCCCGCATCGCCGTGACCTGCGCCGTCCAACGACCGGCCGGGGCTCACGTCCAGCGCTTGCTATACGTGCGGGAGCAGCCGATCGCGGGCGTGATCAGCAGGCTGACCTTGATCGAGTCGAACCTCACGACCGGCGGAGAGGGGCTCACAGCATTGTTCTTGAGCTGGGTGGCCGTCAGCGCGCAGGTCTGCACCGAGAACCAGAACCACCCGCTGGTCTTGCCGATCCGCTTCCTGGCGATCAGCTTCCAGTGGCTGCCAGAGCGCCGGTAGCCAGCTGAGCAGGCCAACGGCGGTTACCAGGGCGGCAGCGACGGCGGCCCGGCGCATCGAGCTGAAAATCATGGTCACCCTCCTTACCGTGTCACCGTCCACGGTGACCCGTCGCCAACGGGCATCTGCTGCGCCAGGTGACGACAGCTTCATCCTGCACCGGATCGGCAGCGCCCAGAAGCGGTTGCCCGGGCAGAAATCACGCTGGAACGCTTCAAGATCGGCGTGCAAAGACCGCACCGAACCGGCCCCGATCTGCGCGTCACCGGCACCGCCCGGGCGGCCCGCCAGCCCAGGCCGAGCTGGCGATCCGGCACAGCAGGGCGCGGGCAACTCAGTCCCTGCCAATGTCGCTCCGTGATCGGACTGTCCGGCGTTCGACCCGCTTACCCGGCTCTTGATGCGGGCGGTCGCTCAGCAGTTCACGGCTGTCCACCTCCCGCGTGCCCGGCCCGCTGCCACCTGGTCGGTCTGGGCTCCTGGGCCCGCGACCCGGCTACCCGGCAGTCGGCCAGGTCGCCTTCGCCGCGCACGGGAGCGGCGATCGCCTGCGACTTCGCCACCCGCCAGCTGCTGATCTACGACGGCAGCCGCCGATCGCCGAGTACAGGCCGGCGGCGGCTTCAGCAACCAGGCCTGGACTGGAGCGGCAGAACCTGGACCCGGTTCCCGGCGCCTACCTGAACGACACTTGGGCCTGGACCGGCTCGAACTGGGTCCACCTGCACCCCGCCACGTCGCCGTCGGCCAGGGACACCCACCTCGCTGGTCTACGACCGGGCCGCCAGGGCGGCGATCTTGTGGTCCGGCCACAACGAGGTCAACCCCGCCGACACCCGGAGCTGGAAAGGCGGTCACTGGACCAAGCTGAGCCGGCCACCTCGCCGACCATGCAGCGAGCCGCGTGGCACGCCGGCTACGATCCGGCCACCCGCCAGGTCGTGGTATTCGCCGGAACCGGCACCTCGAGCCGCGCCCAGGCCTGGACCTGGACCGGCAGCACCTGGCGGCGGCTGCACCCGGTCCACTCGCCCCGTTACCGCAAGTACGGGTCGATGGCCCATGACGGCGCGCTCCACGAGCTCGTGCTCTACGGCGGCGTCAACATCAGCGGAATCCGCCCGGGCTCGGTGTGGGGCTGGACGGGCCGGACCTGGCGCCCGATCGGGTGCCGGTCCTGGCGCCTGCGTTTCCTGGCCCCTGACCGCCTCAACGGGCCAGCAGTCGCCGCCGGGCCGCTGACACAGGGAGCAGCTGCCTCGCGCAGCCGCCGCATGCCGATCACCTGCGTCGTGAACGGGCAGAGCTAAACGACCGCATTCGAAGGCCGGCACCATTTCACTATGTGCTCGCGATGCTCTCGGAGGCCCCGGAGCGGACGCTGCGGATGACGGCCCTGGCGGCGCAGACGAACGCCACCCTTCCGCGGCTGTCCCACAAGGTCAGCCGGCTGGAGGACCGTGGCCTGGCGGAGCGGTTCCCGTGCCCGCAGTACGCCCGCGCGACCAACGCGCGCCTGACACCGCAGGGCTGGCGCAAGGTCGGCGACACCGCCACCGGACACGTCGCCAACGTCCGGCGGCGCGTGATCGACGCCGTCGCCCCGGGCAGGTGGCCCAGCTGACCGCGATCACCGACGCGATCCTGGAAAGGGTGGACCCCGACGGCACGATGACCGCCGTGTATCACCGCCACGACCGAGCCCACTCTCCAGCGCCCCGAAGCACCGCGTCTGGATGAAAGACGCCCAGGCCATCACCCGCGCAGATCTCGTGCCCGCGGCGTACCCAGTGAACCACGGTGAAAGGCGACGTCAAGTGGTCGGTCACCACCGTGAGCGCCGGCCCGCCGGATCATGATCACCTCGGCTGCCGGGCGCCTGGCACATAGAGCCGGGCGCCGGGACGTCGGCGGAGAGACTCATGTGCAGCTGGCTGTCGTCAAGATCCTGGTCAGCGTCCGCCGGCCCTGAGCAGGGACCGATCCGGCCCGGGGACTGGAGCGGAGGGGGCGACCCGCAAGATGCGCGCTGCGGTGGTTGGGAGCCACCAGTTCCAGCGGCCGAGGACCCCGATGAGGGCGGGCAGCAGCAGGGATCGGATGATTATGGCGTCGAGGAGGATTCCGGCGCCCAGGGCGGTGGCGAGCATCTTGATGGCGGTCTCGGGGGTGGCTGACAGGGCGAGGAAGGCGAGGAAGAGGATCAGCGCGGCGCTGGTGACCAGCCGCCCGGTCCGGCCGATGCCGGTCACTACGGCGTGGTCCGTCGAGCCGGTGGCGTCGTATTCCTCGCGGATGCGGGACAGGATGAACACCTCGTAGTCCATCGACAGCCCGAACAGGAAGGCGAAGGCCAGCAGGGGCACGTACACGGTGATCGACCCGGTGGCGGGGATGGACCACAGGGCGTGGCTGCCGTGGCCCTGCTGC
>WNGN01006396.1_pt1 | contig 10109 bp, 9 predicted proteins | sample 5400561 | NCBI WGS metagenome assembly WNGN01 (sample SAMN13153379, study PRJNA577476) | soil metagenome | isolation source: 115 cm soil or saprolite under Garry oak tree replicate 2 | place: USA:California | collected 2016-06-15 | reverse complement strand
GGCCGTAGCACTTTCTCTTTCAGCGTCGTGATGTTCATCCCTTCGAATTTGATACTGCCCGATGTTGGATCCACTAGTCTCAGTACCGCGCGTCCAGTGGTGGTCTTGCCGCAACCACTCTCTCCCACTAGTCCGAAAATTTCTCCAGGTTTGAGGGTGAATGAGACTCCGTCAACGGCGTGGACGGATAATTTCTCTCTCTGGAATATTTTCTGTATCAGGGGTCCTCTGACGGGATAGTATACTCTTAGGTTCTCGACATCCAGTAGTGGCTTGTCGGAATCTTGTCCGGTAGTTGAGGGGGTTATCAGAGGAAATCCTTTCCGAAAAGGCATGCGGCGAGCTGATCTTGGCGAAACTGGTCTAGGGGTGGAATCTTCTCTCTACACACTGCCTGCGCGTATGGACAGCGAGGATGAAAGCGACAGCCGGTGGGTGGAGACACGAGGTCGGGGGGTGCGCCGTCGATCGAGTGAAGTTCCTTTGTGTCAAGATGAATAATCGATTGCAACAAGAGCCTAGTGTACGGGTGGATCGGTCTGGTGAAGATGTCGTCAACTGTTCCTACTTCCACAATTTTTCCTGCATAGAATACGGCCACTCTATCGCATACTTCTGCAACAATGCCGAGGTTGTGAGTAATCAGGAGGAGGGACATCTTGTACGTCCGCTTCAAGTCTTCAAGAATCTCGAGGATTTGGGCCTCTACGATTACGTCAAGAGATGTTGTTGGCTCGTCCGCGACTAGCAGCGATGGATTGAGAACCAGAGCTAGTGCTATCATGATGCGCTGTCGCATCCCCCCTGAGAATTCGTGCGGATAGTTGCTTATGCGGGACTCTGGGACCCGCATTGAAGCTAACGCGGCTTCCGCTCTCGCCAGAGCTTCTTGCCTCGAGACTCGTTGGTGAGCCTTTATCGTTTCAACGAAGTGATCCTCGATCGTCATTAGGGGGTTGAGCCGAGTCACCGGATCTTGAAAGATGAGGGCAATTTCCTCTCCACGAATGTGCCTGATTCTCGCTTTATCTAGTTGGCCAAGCTCTCTCCCTCGAAAAACTAAGCGACCCTTTACCTCGGTGCGCGGGGGAAGTATTTCTAGAACGGCTTTTCCGAGAGTAGACTTTCCGCTTCCGGTCTCCCCAACTATCCCGATAGATTCCCCGCTGGCCACGTCCAGACTAATATTGTCAAGCGCGTGCACATATCCTCTCTGGGCCGCGTAATGAACCGAGAGATCTTGAACACTGAGTAACGGGTCCGACTATGCTCTCCCCTTTTTTAGGAGGGGGTTGATCAGATCGTTCAGTCCTTCACCCAGAAAGCTCAACCCAACCGTGAGAGTGATGATCATCAGACCAGGGAAGAAAGAGGTCCACCAGACTCCGTCCGTGAGGAATTGTTGAGCGACGCTCAGGTCCAATCCCCAGTCTGGGGTTGGAAGTTGTATTCCAAGTCCGAGGTAGCTGAGACCCGCTGCGGTGAGAATTGCATCAGCGGCACTTAGGGCAAAGATGACGGGTATGGTTATGAGGACGTTGTAAGCAATGTAGACCCACATGATCGTCCAAGGTCTAGCTCCGAGACTCCGCGCGGCTTCGACGTAGGTTTCCTCTCTGACAGAGAGTGTCTGGTTCCTGGTAACCCGGTAGTAGAGGGGAATGTAGATGACGGTGATTGCTATGCCTATGTTGAACGGTCCCTTGCCGAGCATTGCTGCTACTAGGGCCGCTAAGAGTAGGCCAGGGAAAGCATATACTGAGTCCATAACAAGTAGGATTGCCTTGTCGATTGATCCTCCAACGTACCCAGAGTAGAGGCCTACCGGGAACCCCACGGCAAGGGCGAGGATCACTCCGATAGCCATCACCTCGAGCGAGGTTTGTGCCCCCCATAGGACTCGGCTGAATACGTCTTGGCCGAGGTTGTCGGTTCCCATCCAGTGGTTGAAACTGGGAGCTTGGTTGGGAGGCGTCAGAAATTGTGCGTAAGGTCCTTGGGCCGGGTAGGGAGCTAAGACCGGCGCAAGCACCGCGATTAGGGTGAATACAACGAGAATTCCGAGGCCGATCCAGCTCATAACTCCCGCAAGTGTCCGACGTTTCTCTAGCATAGGAAGCATCAATCGTCCCAGGAAGGAGCGAGGGAGGATTGGCTGGGTCTTTTGCTGGTTGGTCGCGTGACCGGACGCTTCTGTCAGTATCTCACCCTCGGATCGATAACGCCGCTGAGAATATCCACAAGGATCGAAATCAGTACGATAATGAAACTGAAGACTATGATCGTTCCCTGTATTAGGGGATAGTCTTGGACCTCTATCGAGTCTATTAGCAGCCTTCCCATGCCGTCCCAGTTGAAGGTCGTCTCAGTAAGGACCGCTCCAGCGAAGAGTATTGCAAACTCGAGCCCGAGTACAGTAATGACTGGGATGAGGGCGTTCTTGAAAGCATATCGTAAGATGATAGTGCGCTCCTTGATGCCTCTCGCTCGTGCTGCTTCGACGTAGTCAGCGTTGATCGTTCTCAACAGGTTCGCTCGGACAGTCTTGGCGAAAAACCCACTCAAGACAAGGCCAAGTGTTAGACAGGGAAGGGCTAGGTGACGGATTGCGATAACGAACAGGTCTAGACGGCCTGCGAGCAGCGAGTCGATGGTGTATAGCCCGGTTATCGTAGCCGGAGGAGAAGAGGAAATATCAAAGCGCGAATTCACCGGAAGCCACCGTAGATCTACAGCGAAGAGAAGCTGCAACATCAATCCTAGCCAGAAGACAGGTATCACGAAGATGGTGGTCCCGTAGAGCCTTCCCACAACGTCCACGACCTTGTCCCTGTTAATGCCAGAGATCAGTCCCACGCTAATACCGATAGTTGAGGCGACGATCATTGACCCAATAGAGAGCTCAATCGTGGCTGGCAGCTTCTGCTCGATAACGGCTATGACACTCTGTCCCCCATAATGGGCTCCGAGGGAGACGCCGAAGTTTCCGCTGAAAATCTGAACGATATACGTCAGGTATTGTTGCCAGTAAGGCTTGTCCAGCCCTAGTTGATGACGTAGGGCCATAATAACGCTGAGTGGGGCCCGCCCCCCGTAGAGGGCATAGATAGGGTCGCCAGGGATTATTCTGAGAACCGTGAATACGACCGTTAGAAGAATGAGCAGCATTGGAAAGGCTAGGATTAGGCGAGTGAGTCCGTATGCAAAGAGTGATCCTCGCCTAGGCATGGCTCTTGCTAGGTATCCGGATAGAAAAAAGCGTTGAGGAGAGAACGGGGATGGTCAGAGGTGGTTCTTGCTGATGTCTAGAGTCTGGAAGATAGAGAGACCGTACTGGGACAGGAGGTTACCCGCCTGGGTCAGATTTGGCACTGAGCCGTAGATCAGCTGGAAGACTGGTATGGAGTAGTTCATCACTGTCGGAATCATCGTCCATAATGGGTCGACTTGGCTGTTGAAGACGTTGTTGATGATTAGTGATCTGTCTACAGCGTAGGCGATGGCTCTGCGTAGCAGAACGTTGTTGAAGGGAGCTGTCTTCACGTTGAATACTAGATATCGTATCTGTGGGCTCGCGCCGAAGTCTACTTTGAGTCCTAGAGAGGAGGCCTGGATTTGGAGTGAAGTTATGTCTTGAGGGTTGAGAGTGCGGTAAGCCATGTCGATCGCACCCGCGACTATGTCGTTCTTGAGCTGGGTCGCCGTGCTTTCTGACTTTATGTTGACCGTGCCTATGATCGGAACTGAGGCGAAGCCGCTAGTACTGTAGATTGTAGGTCCGTAGTAACTAGGGTTCTTGGCGAGCGTAAGGCTCTGGTCTTGAGTGTATGCTGTTAGCTTGTATGGTCCGGATCCAACTACCTTGTTGAGCTGGGTGGGCTGAGCGCCGGTCATATTGTATGCGTTAGTGCCGTAGATGGGTACTGGTGCTGATACCGAGAAGGCCATTAGCTGGTTGAAGAATCCTACGGGTTGATGAAGGTGGAAGGTTACGTTCGTAGGATTGGCGTCAATGTTGATTGTGTATGCAGGCTTGGCAGTGCTGGTCGTGTTACCCAGCTCTCCGACTTGGGAGAGAAGGAAGGATGCGCTTCCTGGAAGATTGAGGGTGATCGCGCGGATGATCGACTTCTTAATGACGGTCGAGTTGAGAGCGCTGCCGTCGGAGAAGGTCATTCCTGACTGCAGTGGATAGGTCCACGTCTTTAGGTCGGGGCTCACTAGCCCATTAGCGACAGTCGGAATCATCGATGCAATGCCCGGCAAGAGGGTAGTATTAGTGGGGCTGTAGACTAGCAACGTGTCAAAGATCTGGTTTATGATTTCGATGGAGAAATAGTCGTAGGCGTAGGCTGGGTCTAGCGACTTGATTCTGTCAGTGGTGCCGACGTTCAAAGTATTCGGATTGTTCGTGTTGCTCATGAAGAAGTACCGGAATGCGACGGGGTGCAAGAAGACGCCGTTGATTCCATTCTTGTAGACTATGTTGGCCTTTCCCTCCCACAATGGAATGTAGGGCACGTCGTTCGCTAGCTGCGTCTGGATTTGGGTGAAGAGCTGGCTTCTGACGGTCGAGCTGGAATTGCCAGCCTCCCAAGAGAGCCAGTTATCCATGGTGCTGTTACTGTATTGCGATCCGAGCGATGCGGCGCCTGCAGTTCCCAGAAACGGAGAGGCGTAGTCGTCGGCGTCAAAGTAGTCAGGGTACCAGCCCAAGAGGAAGAACGGAAGGTTTCCGTTTCCGAAATCTGTAGTGTACTGAGCCCATGGTTCTGATTTGAGCTGGACGTTAATCTTTCCAGTCCTCTCTATGGCACTCGCAATGACCTGTGCCACTGTTGGCTCAGTGTCGCCGTAGTGTCCGTCGCTGTTGTACCAGAGTGGGATTGTGAACTGTGAGGGCGGCCTGAGAAGCAATGCTGCGCTTACCGCTCCTACCGCGAGTATGGCGATCACGACTATGGCTATGATCACTTTCTTCTGCCTCTGCCACAATGATGGCATGGTTGAGATAGTAGGTTGCGTCAATTTTCTTCTCTCTCATCGAAGAGTTCAAGTTAATGAGCGTTATTATTTTTTGAAGGCCATCATGCGATATCCTTCTGAGCAGTTCGGCCTATTGTTCAATCCATTTGGCGCCTTGCAGATCATTTCGAGTGCCTACGGGATCTTACACCGACACGCGATCTTGACCCACAATACACGAACAAAATGGGAGACTGTTAACCTGTCTTTCTCCGGATAAACCGCCCAAGTCCTTATATCGCCAAGAACGAACCGCGCGTTCATGCCAAAGTTCATCGATGTGCACAAGATGAATCCTCTCACTGAGCAGCAGCTCAAGCAAGCCCAGAATGCAGCAAAGGACGAGTATGGCGTCACCCACGAGAACATCATATACAGTGAAACGGAGAACAAAGTCTTCTGCGTTCTAAACGCTCCCAACAAGGAAGCTGTGGAGAAACACCACCGGAAGATCGGCCTCAAGCCAGACTGGATACATGAAGTCAAGACCACAAAGTAACCGTCCAGTTCCAAACTCACCCAGTTTTCTCTTGCAGTTGCCTATTCGCGGGGCAAACTAAGCACTAAATATTCGAGACAGACTAAATCTTCAGCGGGAACCTGAGGCTAGATCTTCCAGAAATCTCCCGCTAATCCGAGGGATTGGAAGTGGGCAATTGTCTGCTCTCTTGAGGGTCTTGCATAGTCAAGGCTCATCTTTTCCTTGTAGATCGGAAGGCTGAGTCTCAACGTCTGGTCAACCGTCAACGCCTCGCCTCCAGCGACAGAGCCGGTTATCACCCATTCCTCAAGATGGTCCTTCGAGCTGAAGAACACCATATTGTTCGAGCATGTCAGCACGATGTTTTCCCACCATTTCGATGCGGGTAGAGCCAGGTAGATCAGTGGCTGGCTATGGGACCCTTGAGCGACCAACCTCTGGTCTCTGAGATGGATCTTGATGTCTTCCGCGCAATGGTGACAGTAGGAGGCTATCCACTGCTCTCTCCCCAGCGTTACATGAATGGCCACTGCGTCCCAGGCGCAATTCGCAAAGTAGTCCCTGTCCTTTCCCGCGATTCTGACCCTGAAGGGTGTCACTATGCTTGAGAAAGGAAATGCCATCAGGATTCTCTGCGTACCGGGCAGTAGAGCGATATGTCGAGCAGACTGGAGTTCGACGAGCACGTTGAACGCAGATGCTCTGTCCAATCCAAACCTTTGCATGATCTGCTCCAGAACTGGAGCGATCGTGTGTTCCTCGAAGTGTTCGAAGATGTACTTTCTAACGTTCTTCTGGAGATTCATCCCGGTATCCGGTGCGGGCGTGATGGAGTCGCCTAGGCTACAATTCGCTTGGGTAGACTAACGGGAGGCAGGTTCTTCTCAATTTCCGCTCTGGATTGTTCGAGCCAGGGCGGGAGTGCGAGGCGTGTCCCTAACTGCTCTGGAGATTCGTCAATAGCAAATCCAGGCTGATCCGTCGCCACCTCAAAGAGAACTCCACCGTGCTCCCGGAAGTAGATAGAGTGGAAGTAGTTCCGATCGATTACCGGGGTCACGTTTAGATCTGCCTTTACGATCTCCTGACGCAGAGCCTTCTGGTGTTCATCGTCCGCGGCGCGGAACGCAACATGATGAACGGTTCCGACGCTCACAAATCCACGCTGAGCATTCGGCCTAGAAACAATATCTACAATCGTATCCGCGGCTCCCTTTCCTGCTTCATACCTGAAACGGTTCTCCTCCTGGCCTACCAGCCGAAAGCCCAGAGTATCTACCAATACTGACTCTGTCCTCTCCAACACTTCCTCCGAGAGGGTGACACTATGGAATCCTCTGATTGCATGCTCTCTTGGGACAGGACCATGTGTCCATCCAGTTCTCCCCTCGTTTTCCTTGTTTCCGACCAACTCCAGGCCCTGTCCATCCTGGTCTTCAAAAGAGAGCACGGTCTCGCCGAAGCGCTTCTGAGTAGCTTCCTGAGAAACACTGTGCGATTTCAGTCGATCCTGCCAGAATGTTATCGATCCTTGTGGAATGGAGAAGGCAGTGTTTGTGGCCTGCCCGGTGCCCTTGCGACCACTAGGTTGACTGGGCCATGGAAAGAATGTGAGAACAGTTCCAGGATTTCCTATCTCGTCACCGAAGTAGAGATGATACGTGCTAGGGTCGTCATAGTTGACCGTGAGCTTGATGAGACGCAGGCCCAGAATTTTGCTGCAGAAGTCAAGCGTCTTCTGAGGGTCGCTAGATATCGAGGTGACATGGTGTAGACCGAGTACGCCCCTGACCATGACGATGCTGATCCCGCGAAGCAGTATTACGTCTTTATGAAGCGACAGGCCGAAGCGAGAAAGGCACTAAATACTCACCGTCTCAACCACGACCTGCCTACATTTGAGCAGGATTGAGGTCAGAGCCTCTGGCCGATGGCGAGCAGTTGAGATCCTAGGCGGCATCATAGTTATCGCTCTAGCGATCTTCGCACTGGCCGATCCTCAGTTTACAATACAGACCCTAGTGATTGTAATTGCAGCAGGCCTAATCCTCGGCGGTCTCTTCAGGATCACCGTGGGCGCCTTCGCGACAGTCCTACCCTCCCCACTGAGAAGCCTCAACGTAACCGGAGGCGTCATCGCCTTGGTTCTCGGAATTGCAGCTTTGCTCGATCTACAAGCCGTCGTAGCTACTCTCGTCGGAATTCTCGCCGTAGCCCTTCTCCTTGTTGGAGGGGTAGAGATTGGGGTCGGGGTTGCAAGACACCCGCCAGTATGGCTCAGACTCGTCATTCTAGCGATTGGAGCTCTAACAATCATCCTATCGGTCTATGTCATCCTCAACATGTCAGTAGGGCAGACCATCAGAAACATCGTACACGGATTCACAGGTCACCACCCAGTAGCGGCACCAGTCCAACCTGTAACTGCGGTGTAATCAGTGTGTCTGAACACAGATGATGCGAACGGCGACGATTGATTTCACCACAACGGCGTGAAGTCTTTCGTCGTTCCGCCAGTATACGAAAACTTCGCGATGCCCGCTGGCAGAGTAGGGTCCTGCAGATTCGCTCTTGCGGTTACTCCCGGGTAGGGTCGGCCTCCCCAGCGGTAGTTTACCTTCCAGTAGGAGAAATCTCCCTGGACAATGTTGGCCCTCTCCATCCGACGCCACGACCCCTGATATTGGAACGAGGGGTAGAGCAGGGTTACGCTCCAACCCGAAACCGGTAGTTTGCTTGCTACACCGAACTGATACAGAAAGGCTGATCCCTGCGGAATTTCTGAGGCGGGGCCGCCCGAGAGCCCAATGTCAAAGTAGGTTCCAAGTCTGCGGTCTGGGAGGTAGCTTCCGAACCTGGTCCATGCTACTCCAGTTGTGTTGTAGTACCAATTAACGAGGCTTCGTGGCTGGCCGTCAACAGTGACGGGCTCCCATTGCATTCGCAAGTAGATCGGCGTAGAGATGTTCTGCGGATTAAGGGTGGTCTGAGAGTGATACCAGAGATGTTCCCAGAAGTATCCGCCGCAGTTGGCATTGCCATCACACGTCTCCCAAGACGAGCCTGAAATCATCAGGCTGCTGTTCGGTAAGAGGAAGACGTCGGCCCTCCACCCAAAATCCCACCCGTCAACACAGCAGTTAGGCGACTGGACACCCATACCTGCCAACAAGAAATTGTCAGGAGCCAAAATAGGGGGATTGGCCATGGAGATGATGACTCCAATCTCGACACAGCATATTCTATACTGGGTCGAGTTGTAGTAGCCCCCGACGTACGGATAGAAGGGCTGACCTAGCGTAAGTTCTCCCGGACTTGACGAGATGGAGGGAGCGTAGAGTACACTTGGGTCCCAGAAATTATGAGCTACGAGCGTCCATAAACAGACGGTCAGGACAAGAGCAAGTCCGACTCGTTGGACATCTTCGATCCTGATTGTGCTCAGCCGACCCGATAGCTTGGGCAACCGTAGCCTTGACGTTAGGCCCAGTTCCGTGACACTGCCCACCGATGCAAAGACTGCCCATAGTGGGGCAAAGAGAAACAGCGAGCTTCGATCACAACCGGGACACTCAGGCGTCCAGAAGAGCGCGGAGATGAAGAGTAGCGAGAGTGCGCCCGAAACGGCGCCTACCTTCAAGGACCGTCCTATGCGTGCTGCGAGTATTCCCGTCGCAATCTGAGGTACTCCAACAAGTAGCAACGTCTGAAAGATCAGGAGTAAAGGTAGGTATGTAACGCCGGAGAACCATGCGCTGAGAGGAAACCAGATCATGACCACGCTCAGAACAATTCCGCTAAGGACGGCTAACGCTGGCCGTATTCTTCGATCGAGTGCACCTCGCTTTTCGGCTGCTTTCACTAGAACAGGCAAAGCCCCGTAGCAGAACATGACCCCGACCAGCCTGAGCCCTACGAGACCGTCCGGTCCGGAATAGTAGCATTCTGGCTGCCAGACTCCTCCCGGTCCGTAGACTGGGCAGGCCACATAGAACAGAACCCAGACCAGGAGAGCGTTCAGAGCGACTTGGACTACTGCCCATCGCGGACGGAGAAGATAAGCAACCACGATTCCCCAGACCGCAAACGACGCCAGGTCGACAAGGAGTCTGTTTCCCGAGAGGTTGTAGTACCAGTCCGGGTTATGCGTCAGGTGGAAATAGAAATCTGTCTTCTCGAAGAGAACGGGAGGTATCCACGGAAAGATAGCTAGTAGGATGGCTCGGAGAATGTTCTTGGGAGTGAATCGGGAGAAATTAGTCATCCAATCGACAGAAGAGAGTTCAGCGCTTTTGGGTCTTGCCCCGGGTCCAGAAGAACTATTCCCTTAGGAATAATTCCTCATGTAATAATTCGAAGAGTGGGTTGAACCTGTTCACTGTGCGAATAGAGCGGGATCAAGCTTCTGGAATGTCGACTGATACTCCTGGATTAGAGCCAGGTTCAGCCGGAGCACATTCACATACTCGTCCCCCAAAATCCACGACGTCCGTTCAATGTTTTGACCGACCAGCCTAGAAAGATCACTCTGTGTGATATTGGTGGTAGCCGATATTCGTGGTATTTGTGAGAGTGCATCTTCAAGCGTGATGTCCGGGTCTAC
>WNGN01005188.1_pt1 | contig 10112 bp, 9 predicted proteins | sample 5400561 | NCBI WGS metagenome assembly WNGN01 (sample SAMN13153379, study PRJNA577476) | soil metagenome | isolation source: 115 cm soil or saprolite under Garry oak tree replicate 2 | place: USA:California | collected 2016-06-15 | reverse complement strand
GGCTGGGGCGCGTGCTCATGGATCGAGCTCGTTTGTTGCGGGCTTGACCAGTGTCGGCTGTGCCCCGGTAGCGACCAAAATCCGCGCCGCAGCGAAATGACGCGATGTGCCGACAACGGACATGGCCGTCTATTCGATCACCTCGTCGGCGCGGGCGAGGAGTGAGGGTGGGATCGTCAGACCGATTTCCTTAGCGGTCTTCAGATTGATGACCAGTTCGAACCGAGTCGGCTGCTCGACCGGCAACTCGGCCGGTTTGCCTCCTTTGAGGATTTTTGCGACATAGTTGGTCGCTATCACCACCATCTCCGGAAAGTGGGGACCGTAGGAGATGAGACCGCCCGCTTGGACACCTTCGCTGAACGAATGCAGGACTGGGAGCCGCTCTTTGCGCGAAAGCTCGGCCAAGAGCTTCGCGTGGACCATCGAGCGCTGCTCGGTCAGGACGACGAGGCCATCGGGGCGATCGGTCGCAAAGGCGGAAAAGGCGCGCTCGATGTCTTCGGCCGTGCGGAACTGAACGGCTTTGGCGTCGAGACCCAGCTCTTTCGCGAGCTTGACAGTGCCCGCCGCCTCGGGGGGCTTACTGACGTTCTCTGGGTTGTAAAGGACCACGAGGCGGGATGCAGACGGCAGAAGCTCGCGGAACACCGCCATTCGCTTCGGCATGAGCTCGGAGGTGATACAAGTCACACCCGTGATATTACCGCCTGGACGAGCGAGGCTCGCGACGAAGCCGGTGGTGACCGCATCGCAGGCGATCATGACGATCGGAACGGTGGGCGTAGCGTTCTTGGCGGCCACGATCGCCTCGTCGCCGATAGCCATGATGACATCCACTTTCGCATCGACGAGTTCGCGGGCGAGGCGCGGGAGCTCCCCCGGACGTCCTCCGGCAAAGCGGTATTCCACCGTGACCTCCTTGCCTTCGGAATATCTGAGCTCCCTCATCCGGTTTTGGAAAATAGTTGGCGGAACTGAGGCGCCGAAACCGAGATACCCGACTTTCGGAAGCCGCTCTGTTTGCGCAGAAGCGAAGCTCGGGCTCCCGAGGAGCAGGGCAGCGGCAACAAGCGGAGCCGACAAGGGGCCGATCCGATCCAGCCAGAGAGTTCGAAGCCTCATCTCATCCTCCCTTGGTTTCTTTGATGCCGAAGGAACTCACCTCTTTCGATCACCTAAGTCCGCGTCGATCTTCTGTCGGCATGTCTCGGACTCAACACCGCAGCCTCTGTTGATCACCTCGTCGGCAAGGCATACCCCACGCCGTGGCCCCCTATGCTCAGTGCGATGAACTCTCGCCGCTTCATCCGATCACCACGACAAACTCTTTGCCACCACCGATCGGCATCGGCTTGAGGGGCGGAATTAGCGTGGCAGTGAATGTGACGGAGACGGGTCTTTCCGGCGGAAGGCCCTGAGCTCGAACAGTGCCGGCCGTCAGAACGACAGCAAACGAGGACAGTGCAAGAAGTGCGTGAATGATCGCCATTGTTCCCTGCTGTTATTGCGATGAGAACTAATTGCGGTTTGAAACGCTATGCCTCGCCGAACATCTGGGCAAGGATAAAGGCCCGCAGCCTTGAGGCGCGATGCAGCACGGACTCAGTTGAGTTCATGTTTCTGTTATGGCTTACACATTTGCCTGCCTGGGGGGCGTCAAATCGCGCAAAAGCGCTCGACTCTTCAGCCCGGCAATGAACGCTTTGGGTCATTGGCGACTGGGTCGAGCCAGCAGCAAGTCCGGCCATGTCCGCAATGCCGCCGAAAGCGGAAGTGATTTCATAGCATTGGCGGCACCGCGACGGACGTGATTCAAGCTCCGAAACCTGGAGTCTCGAATCATGCGTTACGAACTCAGCGACTTTGAATGGACCTGGTCTACTTTGCATGGGGTTGTTTTCGCGATTTTGTGTCCAGGCCCGGCGGGTCACCGCCGAAGCCGCGTCCGGGACACACGAGATCGTTAGCGCGAAGGGTGGGCACGCTTTCCGCCTTCCGCCGTCGCCCCTTGGGCTATGGCGGACAGGTCGCTCTTCGAGCTGCGGCGGACAAGTCGCTTTGCACACCCTGCGATTCTAGGCCTTCGAGTCCGCCGGCAGCGTGGTGGCGCCTTCGCCGAGCGCGCGTTGCATCGGCGCCGCAACGGCCAGGTGTTGCGCGCCAATGGCGGCATGGTGTGAGCCTCATCGTTGCGCGCGCAGCCACCCGAGTATCGCCGCGTTCATCTCGCGCGGATAGCAATGGCTGAGATCGTCAAGCTCCCGGTAGGTCACATCGGCGCCTGCCGCCGACAGCAACTCCCGCGTCTGCCGCGCCACCTGCACCGGAAACATCCAGTCGAGCCGGCCGTGCACGACATGGATGGGAAGCCCGCGCAGCCTTTCCGCATCGGCCATTTCCGCCATCAGTGGATGGAAGGTCGCGGCAATTGGCGCAAGATGGGTGAAGGGCGAAGCGCTCTCCAGCCCGGTGACGTAGCAGAACGTGCCGCCGTCGCTCATCCCGGTCAGCAGCAGCCGGCGGGGATCGATGTTCCAGCGTGCTCGCACGGAAGCGAGAATGCGCGCGAGGTTCGGGGTGTCGGTATCCTCGCCCATTAACGCCCAGGTGCTTTTGTTCGTGCCGCCGGTCGCGGTGGGTGCGACCAGGATCGCACCATAGCTGCGCGCGTCGCGCAGCCAGCTCCACAGGAAACCGCGGCCATTGCCGCTGCCGCCATGCAGCGCCATCACCAGCGGCCAGGCGCGGTCCGGCGTGTAATATTCCGGCACGTAGAGCGAAAAGCCGCCGCGGCTGCCGGGTTCGTTGTCGTGGTGCATGATCCCGGTATTTTCCTGTCCCGGCTCGGCGAGACGCGCCAGCAGATCGGCGTCTTCGCGCAGAGGAGGATCGATGAAGAAATTGCTCACCGGCGGCAGTTTTGCGGTGAGCGGATACAGCGCCTCCTGCGCGCGGGGGGCGTAACGCAGCGCGCGAAACACGGCTATCAGGTCGCCGTTGCCATGCTGTACCGAGCGCAGTCCCTCGAACGCGGCGATCGCCGCATCGCTAGCGGTCTCCAGCGGCGTTCGCAGATGTGCAAATCCTTCCGGCCAATCAGCCAGCCGCGGACGGACGGCCTGCAACGCCTGATCCGGCGTGCCGGCGGCTTCCATGACAGCATCGAATTGCGGTGGGTTCAGATGACGGGCGATGAAACCGAGGGCTTCGAGCGATTGCAGCAATGGCGGCAACACCGCCACGATGTCGTCCACCACGGCCTCGCTCATCGCGCGTGCCCCTGTGTCAATGCAGCCGCGGCGCCTTGAGCAGTTTGATCCGGTCGGTTGAGGCCAGGACCACGTCGAACGTGACGCCTTCGTGGTAGACGGTGAGCGGCACATCGACGCCCGCGGGTCCGAGCGACCAGAGTTTTCGGTAGAACTGCGTCTGGCTTGAGATCTTTTCGCCGTTGACGGCGAGGATGACGTCGCCGGCCTTGAGCTCGGCGCGCGCCGCCGGCCCCTTCGCGGAGATGCCAACCACCACCACCCTGTTCTCGATCTCGGTTGAATACATCCCGAGCCAGGGCCGCGCCGGCTTATTGACGCGGCCGAATTTTCGCAAGTCGTCGAGCACCGGCTTGAGCAGATCGATCGGCACGGTCATGTTGACATGCTCGGCCTTGCCGTCGCGCTCGCGTTCGAGCTGAAGCGAGCCGATGCCGATCAGCTCGCCGCGGTTCGAGATCAGCCCGGTACCGCCCCAATTGGGATGCGCGGGATAGGTGAAGATCGCCTCGTCCAGCAGATACTCCCAGTAACCGGCGAACTCCTGCTTGGCGGCGATATGGCTGGCGACGGAGCGCGCGCGTCCGCCTGCGCCGCCCACCACCACGCGGTCGCCGATCTTGGCATCAGCCGAACAACCGAGCGGCAGCGGATCGAGATCGATGCGGCCAAGCGCCTGCACCAGGCCGAAGCCGCTCACGGAATCAACGCCCAGCGCGTGACCTTCCACCACGCGGCCGTCGCCGAGATGCAGCCAGACCGCTTCGGCCTCTGTGATCAGATAGCCGATGGTCAGCACCAGCCCGTCGTCGATCAAGACGCCGTTGCCGGCGCGCTCAGTACCCAGGTTATCCGCGCTGAAGGCGTCGCCGGGGATGATCGAATGCAGGCCGACCACCGACGCAAGCACGCGATCGAGATCGAAACTGTAGTCGCCGGCGCGGGGCTGCGACGCCAGCGGAACTTTCCATTCAGTCAGAGAAAGCATGAGGGTCTCCTGCTCGACGATCGCGCCTGAGCGCTCAGCGCTCCGGCATGATCGGAATCCATAATGGTCAAGGCATGACCGTCTTATGAGACTTATAACAGTGAAACGATCGTCGAGCGAGATCGGAAGTAGCGACACCTCCTTCGCGCCGGCCGCATGGCTGGTGCTCCGAGCGGCGCTAGGCGGGGTCTGGCGAAGCTGATAACGATTTCACTCTCACAGGGATCGGGGACCGGGATGGACAACCGCAGCGACATTTGGCTTGGCGTTGACGCGATCAAGCCACGTTTCATCGCCTTGAGCGACAAGGTCTGGGCGATGCCCGAGGTGTGCTACACCGAGGCGCGCTCCTCCGCCGAACATCTGGCCGAACTGCGCCATCAGGGTTTCCGCATCGCAGAGAATGTCGCAGGCATTCCCACAGCCTTGATGGGCGAATGGGGCGAGGGTGGCCCCGTCATCGCCTTCCTCGGCGAATACGATGCTCTGCCCGGTTTAAGCCAAGAGGCTGATGTGGCGGAGCCTCGCCCGCTCGAGGTGGGAGGCCATGGCCACGGCTGCGGCCACAATCTCCTGGGCTCGGCCGCGCTGCTCGCCGCCACGGCCGTGAAGGATTGGCTGGCTGCGCACAAGGCGCCGGGGCGCGTGCGTTATTATGGTTGCCCCGCCGAAGAGGGCGGTGCCGCGAAAACCTTCATGGTGCGCTCAGGCGCCTTCGATGACGCTGACATCGCCATCACCTGGCACCCGTCCAGCTTCTGGGAGGTGGCGGTGACGCCATCGCTGGCAAACACGCGCGCCGATTTCATCTTCACCGGGCGAGCCTCGCATGCTGCGGCCTCGCCCCATCTGGGCCGCAGCGCTCTTGACGCAGTGGAGCTGATGAATGTCGGCGTGAACTACATGCGCGAGCACATGCCAAGCGACGCCCGCGTCCACTATGCGCTGCTCGACACCGGCGGCATTGCCCCCAATGTGGTGCAGGCCCACGCCCGCGTGCGCTATTCCATCCGCGCCCGCGATCTGCCCGGCATGAACGAGTTGGTGGAGCGCGTTGGCAAGATCGCGCAGGGCGCGGCGCTCATGACCGAAACCAAAATGGAGATGCGGATCATTTCCGCCGTCTCCAATGTCTTGCCCAACACCCCGCTCGAGCAAACCCTTCACAGGATCATGGAGGATCTCGGTCCCCCGCGTTTCGACGAGGCGGACGAGGAATTCGCCGCGAAAATCCGCTCCACCCTGACCGAGAAGGACATCGCTGCCGTCTATCGTGCGATCGGCATGGATCCCACCGAGCGCCCGCTGGCCGATTTCATCGTGCCGCTTGACGCCAAGCGTAACCCTCTGATCGGCTCGACCGATGTGGGCGACGTGAGCTGGGTGGTCCCGACAGTTCAGGTTCATGCTCCAACCGTGGCCATCGGCACCCCGTTCCACACCTGGCAGATCGTCGCGCAGGGCAAGAGCCCGGCCGCCCACAAGGCCATGGTGCAGGCCGCCAAGGCCATGGCAGGGCTCGGCGTCAAGGCGCTTAACGAGCCGGACCTGATCGCCGCCGCCAAGGCCGACCTCAAGAAACGCACCGCCCGCACGCCCTATGTCAGCCCGCTGCCGGACAATGTCTCGCCGCCGCTGGACATGTCCTTGACCTGAACCTGGACCTGATTTGGCGAACACATTTTTCGGCTGAGAGGTGCGACAAAATCCGCGGGCAAACCTTACGGATCGAGCTCGGTATCCCAGTATAAATAATCCAGCCAGCTGTCGTGCAGATAGTTCGGCGGGAACAGCCGGCCGTTGCGATGCAACTGATGCACCGTCGGCGCGAACGGCGGTTGCCGCGGAAACATCCGCGCCTGCTGCGGCGTCAGGTTGCCCTTGCGCAGGTTGCACGGCGAACATGCGGCGACGACGTTTTCCCAGGTGGTCTGGCCGCCCTTGCTGCGCGGAATGATGTGATCGAAGGTGAGATCGTCGTTGGCCGAGCAGTACTGGCAGACGAAGCGGTCGCGCAGGAACACGTTGAACCGGGTGAAGGCGGGATGCGTGGTCGGCTTGACGAAGGACTTCAGCGACACCACGCTCGGCAGCTGGATCTCGAACGAGGGGCTGCGCACCGCGCGGTCGTAGTGCTCAACGATATTGACGCGGTCGAGGAACACCGCCTTGATCGCGTCCTGCCACGACCAAAGAGACAGCGGATAATAACTGAGCGGCCGGAAGTCCGCATTCAGCACCAATACCGGCCAACCGCCTTGCGAGACATGTGCGTTCAAGTAACGCTCCTGACTCCCGTTTTAGCTGCGAAGCAGCATGAGTTGACATACTACAGGCAGCGTGACGGGATTGTGAAGAGCGTTCGGGGGCTTATCCAGCGGGGCTGGAACCGCCGGCACCGGCGGAAACAGCGTCTAATGCGTAAGAAAACCCCGGAGGGCCACATGCGCAGATTGCTGACGGTTATGGTCGCGGCCCTCGTTGGCCTCGCAGGGACCGGCATGGCCGCCGCGCAGGGCTATCCGACGCACGCGATTACCATGATCGTGCCGTTCCCCGCCGGAGGCGCGACCGACACCTTGGCTCGCTTTCTGGGCGAGCGTATGCGCGGAATTCTGGGTCAACCCGTGATCATCGAGAACGTTGCCGGTGCTGCCGGCAGTCTCGGCGTCGGGCGTGCCGTTCGTTCAGCCGCCGACGGCTACACGCTGAGCATCGGCACCTCGACCACGCATATGCTGACCGGCGGGCTCTACGCTCTTCAGTTCGATCTGTTGAAAGATCTGGAGTCGGTCATTCAAATCGGCAGCGAACCGCTTTTGATTGTCGGCAAGAAGAGCCTGCCGGCGGAAGATCTGAAAGGGCTGATCGGGTATCTCAAGGCCAATCCGGACAAGGCGTCGGTAGGCATCGCCGGCGTCGGCGCGACAGGTCATCTCACCGGAATCTCGTTTCAGAAGGAGACCGGAACCAGGTTTCAATTCGTGCCGTATCGCGGCAACGCGCCGGCCATGCAGGATCTCCTGGCGGAACAGATCGATTTCATGATCGAACCGTCGTCGAATTTCAAATCGCTGGTCGGCGCCGGAAGCGTCAGGCCTTACGCGATCACGGGCCGGACGCGGTTGCCCTCGTCCCCGGATATTCCGACGGCGGACGAGGCAGGTCTTGCTGGCTTCTTTGCCTCGCTCTGGTATGGACTTTGGGTTCCCAAGGACACGCCGAAGGATATCATCGCCAGGCTGAATGCGACGATGGTGCAGGTTCTTGCTGATCCAATGGTGCGGAAGCGTTTCGACGAACTCGGTATCGAGATCACGCCGCTCGCACAGCAATCGCCCGAAGCCCTGCGTGCGTTCCAGAAGGCCGAATCGGAACGATGGTGGCCGATCATCAAGGCATCCGACATCAAGGCCGAATGACGAGTCGGGCTTTTCGGCAGGCCTGCCCTCGGATAGAGCATGATCCGGAAAAGCATGCCCTCGGGCCACGACCCGATGGGTGGGAAGCGTTTTCCCTCGGGACAAACGCGAAGCGTTTGCCCGGAGATCATGCTCCAACAAAAGGATGCTAGATCATGATCCGATTCAATCTGATCGGATCATGATCTAGCATCGCGAAATCGGCGCATTTGGCTGGTTCTTGGCCATCATGAAGGTCCTCGCCATTCAGACCGGGTTCGTCCGGATCAAGACCGCGCAGGTCGAGGGGCAGGGGCACGGCCTGCCGCGGCGGCTTGCGATTTTTGCCGACCGGAACTGGACCGGCTGGCTGCCGACTTACGCATGGGTCATCGATCATCCGGAAGGCATCATCGTGGTCGACACCGGGCAGGGTGCGCATCTGCTCGAATCAGGCAAGTCGCTTCACCCTTATGTCCGGTGGGAAGTCGGGTTCCGCATCGACCGCGAACAGGAGATCGGTCCGCAGTTGCAGGCGCTCGGCATCGGGCCGCGCGATGTGAAACGTGTCGTGCTCACCCATTTGCATATGGACCATGACGGCGGCCTTGCGCACTTTCCGAACAGTGAAATCCTGGTCGCGCCCGGCGAACTGCAAACCGCAGGCGGATATGCCGGCCGCATGCGTGGCTATCTTCCGCATCGATGGCCGTCCTGGTTCGATCCGAAGCCGCTCAATCTGACAGCCGAATCGTCTGGCCCCTTCGCCATGAGCCGTCGGTTGACGGAAGCGGGCGACGTCATCGCAGTCGCGACGCCCGGCCACACCGCGGATCATATCTCCATCATCGTTCAGGACAGCGAGATCACGTATTTTCTGGCCGGCGACACCTCTTATAACGAGCAACTGATGCTCGCCGGCAAGCTCGACGGCGTCAGCGCGAATGAGCAGGTCACCAGCGCGACGCTTGCGGCGATCCGGCGCTTCACCCAGTCCCGTCCAACCGTGTATCTGCCGACGCATGATCCCGGCTCCGCCGAACGTCTGGCGAAACGAGGATTGGCCGCGGTCAGAGAAGGGCTGCTCTCCAACGCGCCGGCGTGAGCGTGCTTCACGTTAGACTTTCTCCAGCTTCTGCAGGCAGCGGACCACCGCCGGCATCGGCGTGTCCGGAAAGCTGGTCTTCCAGTTGGTGCATAGATGTCGCCCTTCGAATCCAGCGCGATGCCGTGTGGCGCGAGAAATTTGCCGGTCTCGAGGCCGGGACCATTCTCGCCGCCGAGCCGTGCGATGCGCTTTCCTTTTGCATCGACGATGGTGAGGCGCGGTCCCAAATTCGGTACTATCCGGTTCACCGGCATGCCGGGACCGAGCTCGCCGATGATGAAGTTAGGCTGCTTGCCGCCGCAGCAATGCAGCGCGCAGGGCCGGTGCAGATTATTCCATTGCGCCTCGTATTTGCCGTTGCCGTCGAACACCTGCACGCGGTGGTTCTCGCGGTCGGCAACATAGACCCAGCCATCCTGGTCCGTGACGATGTTGTGGACGATGTTGAACTGGCCCGGATCGGTGCCGGGCTCGCCCCAGGTTTTCAGCAGTTTGCCGTCAGGCGTATATTTGTGGACGCAGGCATTGCCATAGCCGTCCGACACGTAGATCTCGCCCTTGGGCGACAGCGCCGTGTGGGTGCAGCGGTGAAACGGTTCGCCGCTCATGAACGGCGCGGGCTTGTTCGGGATGCCGATCGTCAGCAGCACCTTGCCGTCGGCCGAGCACTTGCGCACCGTGTGGTCGCCATCGTCGGTGCAATAGAGATTGTCGTCGGCGTCGATGTGCAGTCCATGGGCGCGATTGAACAGGCCTTCGCCCCAGCTTGTGATGAAATTGCCCAAGCGGTCGAGCACCACCATCGGGTGGGCGCCGCGATTGAAGAGGTAGACGCGGTCCTTGCTGTCGACCGCGACGGAGGCGACGTCGGTCAGGTTCCAGCCATCGGGCAGCTTCGCCCAATTCTCCATGACGCGGTAGCGATGCTCGTCCGAGCCGAGGATAGTCGGCATGTGGTTCTCCCTGGAATTCTTTAGCTAACGACCGTCATTCCGGGATGGTCCGCAAGGACCAGACCCGGAATCTCGAGATTCCGGGTTCGCGCTTCGCGCGCCCCGGAATGACGGGATTCTGCAATTCACGCAAACGCGGCGTCCGTCTCAACCGAGCGTGCAACCCGCGGCAGCAGCCCTTCCTCGACCGCCTTGATCTGCAACGCCAGATATTTCGAGTTGATACGGCATTGCGCGAGGCCTCCGGCGATAAACCACAGGCCAGGCTGGCGGGTGCGCGTATACATGTTGCGCAACTCCTGGGTCTCGCCAAACCCCCAGATCGGGCCGATGCGATCGACGACCTTCTCGCCGAACAATTTCCGAACCAGTTCTTCCTGGCGTTTGTAT